>WBZN01000252.1_pt1 | contig 61649 bp, 63 predicted proteins | sample 5204281 | NCBI WGS metagenome assembly WBZN01 (sample SAMN12344347, study PRJNA552823) | activated sludge metagenome | biome: Activated sludge suspended growth; feature: Nitrification reactor; material: Wastewater; isolation source: activated sludge from nitrification reactor of wastewater... | reverse complement strand
TTTTTAATCACCATTTCGACCAGAAATAGGATGCTATTTTAACATTCCTGGTCGTTATGCTCATCAAAAGAAAGATCTTTGCTGCATAGAATCAAGTGCTTGTGGATATTTCAGGATCGACTAGTTAGCAGTTTTCCGGATCATGCGCAGTTCAAACAAAACCTGGACTGGGTGACCAGTAGATTGCCCGATGAAGCTGATGAATAAAGTGACATATTCTCTACTTGGCTAATCAGTCGTCGCATCGATGATTTGCTGTCGTTTACACCGGAAGCTATTGAAACTTTAAGGAAGGGTCTGGATAGCTTGGTGGGATCGGAGGTTTACGTAAGGATTACTGAATTTCCATCTAATTTCACAGACCTTAGTATTTAGCTCTATTTTCTTTTGCGCTCAGTAGAAATTTAACAATTTCAATAAAAGCCAGTGAAAAAGCACAATTATTCTTGCAAGGATACTTTTCACTTCGCAGTATCCTTTTAATTCGGTGTGGTTGTGCTGCTCTTTGATTAAGTCTTTTATTTCAACTGTGTTGTATATCTGGTTGGGTATGCATTATTTCAGTAATGAAGGCATATCTTCTCTACTCACAATCATGAACTGTTTGGATTCAGTAGTCACTACTTTATTGTGCAGCGTGTCCTTCACGTATTGTTAATTCGATGGAAAATCCATTAACTAAATCTTATCTTTCTACTCATAGCGTAAATGCCTGGAAAAATACGCTACACAATTTAGTACGGGATGGCCAGCTTTTTATTATTTCTAAATTAAAGCGGAGAAGGCGCTATACACTGATATTGCATCGCTTAAAGCGTAATTTAGTGTTAGTAGGATGTTTACTTGGATTTTTGGTAGGCTTTCTATGCATAGCAATGAATCATTTAACCAAAGAAAGTGGCGATTTATCAACAGAGTATCAGGAATCTCAATTGATTGTTATTTCCCCTCATCTTCTCATAGACTCAATCGATACATTAGAAAGATGGCTACGCAAGGAACTAAGATTGCCTTATGCTAAATCACACATGATAGTTAGACCTGCTAGCGTATTGTCCGGCAATAAAATTGCATTTACACCGTTGCCTGAATCGTGGGAGATCAAATTTTTGACACATAACAGTAGCCTCAGTGTTCGCTATTGGAAGGGTGATACCGATGTGTTAGTCATAAAGCGAGAAGCTAGTTTCTGGGTATTGTTAAAAAATATTCATGATGACTCAACGCACAGTAGTGCTTGGGTGCTGCTTGCTGATACCGCTTTAGGGGGATTATCGTCTTATGTGCTAGTAAGTACGTTGATCTGGAGTCGTTTGCTTTATCTCAGATTACTTGCTGTTGGTTTTATTGGTAGTACCATGGCAATTTCATTAGGTCTCATTTTAAATTCTTTATCTCTTTATTAGGTTAGTGAAGAATCTCATTCTTTACAGACAATTGTCCTAGGTTTTGTCGCGATTGCTAGGGCGGTAGGTGTACAATAACCGATTTAAGCTATTTGTTGGCACTACGATTCGATAGTCTTTTTTAAAAAATTCATGACTTGATATTTTTATGGATAATCGATTCTTGTGGGGAGTGATGGCCGTTTTAGGAATTTGGGTGAGTATCTTTGCCGTCGCGTATCTTTATTTCGCATCGGTACAAGCACCCAAAGTAGCGATGGTCAATGGAGATTCCTCAGAGAAAGAAATCATTATTCTGCGGTCCCAAGATGGTCACTATTATGTTCGAGGTAAAATCAATGGGCATCCTGTCGATTTTATGGTTGACACGGGTGCCAGTATTGTATCGATCAGCTACGATTTAGCGCGTTCCGTCAATTTGCCGCGAGGAGTTCCTGCAAATCTTTCCACTGCGGGTGGTAACATGGTTGGAGAGATTGTTTCGGCAATTGATATCGAGGTTGGTAATATTAGACTTCATGGATTAACTGTTAGTGTGGGTATTCAGGGGAATATCGCGTTACTTGGGCAGAATTTTCTTAGAAAAATCGATGTGATCCAATCTGATGATAAGATGCTATTACGAATTAGAAATTAGAAAAAAAGATTTAAATTTGAACAATAATTTGAATGATTGATGTTACTAACCTATCACTAGTGAGATGATCGGAGACTGTATGTTTCAGCATATAAAAATACCTGTAGAAGGTAAAAAAATTCTTGTTAATTCTGACCAAACATTGAATGTGCCAGATAATCCTATCATTCCTTATATAGAAGGCGATGGAACAGGTATCGATATTACGCCTGTCATGTTAAAAGTAGTCGATGCTGCTGTTGCAAGTGCCTATAGGGGCAAAAGAAAAATTGCCTGGATGGAAATTTATGCAGGAGAGAAATCAACTAAAGTCTATGGAGAAAATGTTTGGTTGCCTGATGAAACATTGCAAGCAGCCAAAGAATATGTAGTTTCAATTAAGGGGCCATTAACTACCCCGGTTAGCGGCGGTATTCGTTCTATTAATGTTGCATTGAGGCAACTGCTTGATTTATATGTATGCTTACGACCAGTACGATATTTTCAAGGAGTACCTAGTCCTGTTAAGCATCCTGAGAAAGTGGATATGGTAATTTTTAGGGAGAATTCTGAGGATATCTATGCAGGAATTGAATGGGAAGCTGAATCATCAGCTGCAAAAAAAATAATCCATTTTCTCATTGACGAAATGCAGGTAAAAAGTATTCGTTTTCCCGAGACCTCGGGTATTGGCATTAAACCTGTGTCGAGAGAAGGTACGGAAAGATTAGTTCATAAAGCGATTCAATATGCAATTGATAACGAAAGGTCTTCAGTAACGCTCGTGCATAAAGGCAATATTATGAAATTTACCGAGGGGGCATTCAAAAACTGGGGTTATCATGTCGCTGCCAAGGATTTTGGTGCAGAGCTCTATAATGGAGGACCTTGGATGAGATTGCCTCAAGATAAAGGGGGTGTCATTATCAAAGATGTGATTGCTGATGCTTTCTTGCAACAGATCTTATTGCGACCAGAAGAATATGATGTCATTGCTACCTTGAATTTAAATGGAGATTACATTTCAGACGCGTTAGCTGCCCAGGTTGGTGGTATTGGTATTGCACCGGGTGCAAATTTAAGTGATTCGATTGCTATTTTTGAGGCAACTCACGGAACGGCGCCTAAATATGCTGGAAAAGATCAAGTTAACCCTGGATCAATCATTCTTTCTGCTGAAATGATGCTAAGGCATATTGGTTGGCACGAGGCGGCAGATGCAATACTGAAATCGATGGAGAGAACCATAACAAGCAAAATCGTCACATATGATTTTGCTCGATTAATGGATGGCGCTACTGAAGTTTCTTGTTCAAAATTTGGAAATACACTTATCGACAATATGTCGTAGTGTGTCATTTTCAAAACTTACGTTTTGCCCACTACATAAAATAATGATTAACAGTATTTTAGTAATGGGCAAATTGTTTCGTAGTTAATACAAACTAATCAATGCAGATTAGTTTGATCTGTCTTAAGCTGACTGAATATTTGATGCTTGTTTTCCCTTAGGACCCTGAGTTACTTCAAAGCTCACCTTTTGGCCTTCCTTCAGAGTTTTAAAGCCAGTCATATTAATCGCTGAGAAATGGGCGAATAAATCCTCGCTGCCATCATCAGGAGTAATAAAACCAAACCCTTTAGAATCATTGAACCACTTTACTGTACCTGTTGCCATCTTTACTTCCTATAAAAAACTGGGCCGGAAACCCTAAAACTATTTGAATTTCAAGACCGCAAACGGCTCTAACCAATACTGCAGGGAACTTGAAGCCAAACGCCAGTTGCAGTTTTACGCAAAATTTAATCTTAAGTCAAGCGTTTAGCATGTGAAAATATCACTTTTATACTTTTTTTGAGTCGCAGTAGAATAAACGAATGCAGCTAATACGCTTGAAAATTTTGTCGTAATCGTCAAATATGTTAAAAGAAAAATAATTAAAATGCTAATGTTGATGAATGCCTATGATTAAATCCAGATAATCTGGAGTTTTTAGATATTAGCTTGGCAAAAGGGAATCAGTGATGACAACAAGAAATAATCGCGAAGAAAGTGTTCTAGAGGATAAAAAGAATAAGCTCAAATCACCTCCGCTTTACAAAGTACTGTTACTTAATGATGATTTTACACCGATGGATTTTGTCGTAATGGTGCTTCAAACTTTCTTTTTTATGAATCAAGAAAAAGCGATTCAAGTTATGCTTAAAGTTCATAATGAAGGTACAGGAATTTGTGGTGTTTATCCGAGTGATATCGCAATGACTAAAGTGAAACAAGTAAATGATTATTCAAGGCAAAATCAACACCCATTAAAGTGTGTTATGGAGAAAAATACATGATCGCTCAAGAACTAGAAGCTAGCCTCCATATGGCGTTTATTCAATCACGCCAGAAGCGACATGAATTTATTACGGTGGAACATTTACTGCTCGCGTTGCTGGATAATCCGAGCGCAGCTGAAGTATTGGTTGCTTGTGCAGTCGATATTGAAGAATTACGCACACTTTTACATGATCATATCAGCCGACATACACCTATTGTAGGTGGAAGCGAAGATGTTGATACACAACCAACACTTGGGTTTCAAAGGGTAATTCAGCGCGCAATTTTGCATGTTCAATCGTCTGGCAAAAAAGAAGTTACAGGAGCAAATGTTTTAGCGGCAATCTTTGGAGAAAAAGACTCGCATGCAGTTTATTTTCTTCAACAAAAAGGTGTTACAAGGCTAGATGTAACGAATTACATATCCCATAAAATCTGTAAGGTCTCACAAAATAACGAGCAAAATAATAAAACCGAAGAAGAAAGTGAAAATGAGCAGCAGTCGGCCGCAAGTAGCCCGCTGGAGAGCTATACGATTAATCTGAATAGCCTTGCAATGGCTAATCGTATTGATCCTTTGATTGGTAGGGAAAAAGAATTAGAACGAGTCATTCAAACTCTGTGTCGACGTCGAAAAAATAATCCTTTACTTGTTGGAGAAGCAGGAGTTGGTAAAACGGCCATTGCAGAAGGCTTGGCTAAAAGAATCGTAGAAGGTGATGTTCCTGAGATTCTGTCTAAGCATCAGGTTTATGCATTAGATATTGGAGCGCTACTCGCGGGAACTAAATATCGAGGTGATTTTGAGCAGCGGTTTAAAACGATTCTGAAGCAATTAACTGATAATCCAAGAGCCATTCTATTCATTGATGAGATTCATACACTGATCGGTGCTGGTGCAGCTTCAGGCGGTACGTTAGATGCATCGAATTTACTTAAACCATTACTGAGTTCTGGAAGGTTGAAATGTATTGGTGCAACAACTTATAACGAATTCAGAGGGATTTTTGAGAAAGACCATGCGCTATCACGTCGCTTTCAGAAAATTGAAATCAATGAGCCTAGTATTGATGAAACGGTAGCGATATTGCGTGGTTTAAAATCTCATTATGAGAAACATCATGGAGTGAAATACACATCGATTGCACTGACATCAGCTGTAGAGCTTTCAGCACGATTCATTGGTGATCGACACTTGCCTGATAAAGCGATTGATATTATCGATGAAGCTGGTGCAGCACAGCGCATCCTACCAAAATCCAAGCAACGTAAAGTGATTGGAAAAACAGAAATTGAAGAAATTATCGCTAAGATTGCTAGAATTCCCTCTCAGAGTATTTCAAGTGATGACCGTAGCAAGCTCAAAACACTTGACCGTGATTTGAAATCGATTGTTTTTGGCCAAGATGCCGCAATTGATGCACTTGCAACGGCTATGAAATTATCGAGATGTGGTCTAGGTAACCCGCAGAAGCCAATAGGATCTTTCCTTTTCTCAGGACCTACTGGTGTTGGTAAAACCGAAGTGGCACGTCAGCTTGCCTACATCATAGGCATCCCATTGCACCGTTTTGATATGTCGGAATATATGGAGCGGCATGCTGTTTCGCGTTTAATCGGCGCGCCTCCTGGTTATGTCGGATTTGAGCAGGGCGGCTTACTGACTGAAACGATTATCAAGCATCCCCACTCGGTATTGCTACTCGACGAAATAGAAAAAGCACATACTGATATTTATAATGTGTTACTTCAAGTGATGGATCATGGCACATTAACTGATAATAATGGGCGCAAAGCGGATTTTCGTAATGTCATCATTATTATGACTACCAATGCTGGTGCTGAATCACTCGTAAAATCGAGCATTGGTTTCACGGAAACTTCGAAAATCGGTAATGAAATGGTTGAGATTACACGGTTATTCACGCCTGAATTTAGAAATAGACTAGATTCGATCATTTCATTTGTACCACTTAATAAAGAAATTATTTTGCGCGTAGCTGATAAATTTTTAATGCAGCTTGAAACTCAATTACAAGAGAAAAAAGTTGAAGTTACTTTTGCTGATGACTTGCGTCATTATCTTGCTGAAAAAGGATTTGATCCATTAATGGGTGCACGTCCTATGGCGCGGTTAATTCAAGATGTTATTCGTAGTGCCCTGGCTGATGAGTTACTTTTCGGTAAATTGACAAATGGAGGGAAAGTGACAGTTACCATTTCAAAAGAAGGTAAAGTAGAGCTTCAATTCTAAAAACTATAGAAAGGTATTCTTTGCTTTTAGATCATCAAATGAGTACTCTTTTTCTTTAGAGGTAAAATTACTACTCCAGCCTTAAACTAAAATCCTGCCTACTTTACTAATGAGGAAAGCTCTCCAAGATTGAACTCATATTTGACAGAACACATTATAGGATGGATAAGTTAAACTCGGGTAGTTGTGAATCGGGTCTGACAGTTACTCGATTTGACGACGTGAGCATCAAAACAAATTTGAACTACTCCATTTAATTTTAAGCGATTATTTTTGCAATTTATCCTTGATATACTGTGCCAATAGGAATCCTGCAATTAACGCAATTGCAGCATAAAGAATCGTTTCGAATAAGCCCATTAAGTCCATGACTTCCAAGTTCCGTTTCAACTGAAGAAAACGTGATCATACCTTACTGAAAACCTTTCGGATATAAAACGTTAAACGCCAAGAATGGAGCAGGTCTGGTATTAATATACTCGGAGCTATTGCTCTATTTTTTATTGATCGCTAGTATGGTGACGCTTGTTCAAAAAAATTAATCACTGCATCTAGGCCGACATAGTTGATTGAGAAAGTTGTTTTGCCTTGCAGAATGGGTTTGCCATGGAATGCGATACTGGTTCCCGCTTCGGTTAGCATTGGCAAATCGTTTGCACCATCACCAATCGCGATAACCTGTTCTTTGTTTAAATGAAGCTGGTCTCGGATATTTTTTAGGATATCCGCTTTTCCTTTTGCACCGATGATTTCCCCTGCTACGCTACCAGTCAATTTCCCATCAGTGATTTCTAATTGATTGGCAAACGAAAAATCTAAACCTAATTTTGCTTTGATACGATCGGTAAAAAAAGTAAATCCGCCTGAGATAACCATAGTTCTTAAACCGGCTAATTTCATTTTGTGTAACATTTTATCTGCACCAAGGGAGAGTTTTACTTTCTGATCGTAAACTTGCTGCAGTAAAGCTTCTGGAAGTCCTTTGAGCAAGGCTGTTCGCCGGATCAGACTTTCGGAAAAATCGATTTCGCCTCGCATGGTGCTGGCGGTAATTTCAGCTACTTGTTGCTTAACATTGCACAATGCGGCAATTTCATCGATTGATTCAATCGCAATGAGCGTGGAATCCATATCCATAACAACCAAACCAAACTCACTAAGTTTCTTGTTAGGAGTGACATAAGCAAAATCAAGTTGGGCGTCTGCACAATAATTAGGAATTTCACTGTGTTCGGTTGCATTAACCAAGCGAAAGGCTTCCCCTGTGATCCGCTCAATATGGGATGCTTGAGCTAGCTTTGCGATATGTCTTAGGTCGTGATTCTGAATATCAAGACCTTGAATGATTAAGTTCATCAGGGTTTGGGTTAATCAAATTTTTCACCAGAAAATTAAGAGCACTGGCAAACTAAAAATGTAGATAGGGATTAATCGAAATTTTAAAACTGAATGATAGCGCTTTTGAACGTAATTCTAAATCTGGTTTTGCATAGAGAGCGCATGATCCCATTCGACAATTTTATTGCGTCCAGCATGCTTGGCTGCATAGAGTGCTAAATCAGCTGCTTCCAACATGTTGTCATGAGAAGTAAAAATGTTACCTTTATCGAGGTTTGTGGCAATCCCCATCGATACGGTTATACCGATATGTTCTTCGCTATCGAGTTTATATGAGATCGCTTCGATACTATTTTTTAGCCGAATGAGTAGTTTCCGCGCTGAAGCAATCGGTGTTCCCGGTAGAATGAGGACAAATTCTTCACCTCCATAGCGACATAATAAATCATCTTGCCGGATCTGACCAAAAATAGCTCGGACAAGCGCAATGAGTAAAGCATCGCCAACTACGTGCCCATGATTGTCGTTGACTTTCTTAAAATGATCAACATCGATCATCGCAATGGTTAGCGGGGTAGAGTGCTGGGTAGAGAAGATAAATTCACGTTCAAAAACTGAATCGAAGAAAGCACGATTATGGGCGCCAGTTAGTCCATCGCGTTGTGTTTTATCTTCGAGATCACGGATTTTTACTAGTGACTGGATCGATAGTAATTCTTGCGCTTCTAACATGAGCGCGTTGAGCTCGTTTTCACTACAAATACTAAATTCAAATAATTCCTCGATCGTTCTGAGTTCATCTTTGATTTTTTCGATAATATTTAACAAAGATTGACCATCCAAATTAAGCCGAGCGTACAATCTAGTCATTAGCTGAGCTATTTTCTCAGTATCACCTGGATTTAAAAAATAATCTGCAATATATCCCGATGCAGCGACACAGTCGGCGATCGTGGGTTCTCCTTTTTGAGTAGACGATTGATTGTGGCTCGTCATGCAAGCGATCGCAACATAGCTCGGTAGATTCCAGCGCTTGAGTAAGGTATAGCCTAGTTCGTCATGCCCTGTTCCAAAGGCTTCATATTCTGCCTGAAGCAAAGCATCATGGGAGAGGGCAGATGAATAGATTTTGGCATACGCTTCAGGAATGATCGAGAAAAAGGCAGGGATACCAATATCTTGCAACAGGCCCGCGAGGAATAAATCATCCGCCAATTTCAAGTTAATTTTGCTGCCGAGCGCTTTACTTGCAAGTGCGGCAATAATCGATCTACGCCAGAAAAGATCGCTACTGGTTTTTCCAATACTAGATTCTGTATGCTGCATCAATGTTCTCGTGAGAGAGAATGAAAGCGCAATGCTGATGACGGCATGGGTACCTAACACACAAACCGCCTGACGTATGTTGCTTGATGTTCTTCTTGATTTGTACAGTGGAGAATTAGCGGTTTTTAGTATTTTTGCTGTTAGTGCTGGGTCTAGGGAAATATAATGGCTAATCTGAATCATATCGGTATCAGCACTATTAGCCAGATCGATAATCTTGAGCGCGACCGAAGGCAGGCTCGGTAATGTCGAGCAAAAACGGAGTTGTTGGATGAGATTCTCTTTCATTACCTTCCCTCTATCACCTATAAAAATTGAGAGTAATTATTTTCCTTTAGTAGTCATAAAGTAATCATAATGCATTTTAATCGATGCAACATAATGAAAAGAAAGAATAAGAAGGTGAAAAATGCTAGAGTTTGTCGTTATGAGTAATATTTAATTTGAATCGTTTGGCTTCTTTTGACTTTGTACCAAGAGTCCAGCGATAATCTTTATGGATTGCTATCGATTAATTGATAAGGAGTGGAATGTGGATTTCGTCATAAAGGTTGGAGGTGCTGACAAGCAGCGTAGCGCTTGTGTTGTGCTAGGTATTTTTGAATCTCGTAAATTAACGGACGCCGCAAAGAATATCGATGCCGCCACGGATGGTTATGTGAGTAATATACTCCGGACTGGAGATATGAATGGAAAACTGGGCACGACACTCCTATTACATAATCTTCCTGCCATTCCGAGTAAACGTATTTTGCTGGTCGGATTAGGTCAAGAGAAGGAATACAACAGCAAAGCGTTTAGAACTGCAATGTTGTCAGCAATGAATGCGCTGCTTCGTACTGCAGTATCGGAAGTCGGTCTGTTTTTACTGGATATTCCCTTGAAAGACCGTGACTTGTCCTGGAAGATATCCCAAACAGCGATGCTTGCGAGTGAGTGTGCTTATCGTTTCGATACACTGAAGTCCAAATCAGAAAGTGAGTCTTCGCCGCTGAGTAAAGTAACACTCTATCTCAGTGATCGCACACACCTCAAAATGGCTGAAATAGCCTTGATGCAGGGAATGGCGATTGCTCAAGGTATGAAGGTAGCTAAAGATTTAGGTAATTTAGCGCCGAATATTTGTACCCCCAGCTATCTTGCCAAACGTGCCCTTGATATGAGTAAGTTTCATAAACTCAAGGTTTCGGTACTTGGTCAGAAAGAGATGGAGAAACTAAAAATGGGGGCGCTACTGGCTGTGGCAAAGGGTAGTCATCAACCAGCTAAATTAATCATATTGGAGTATCGAGGGGGAGCTAAAACCGAAAAACCCATCGTATTGGTTGGTAAAGGCATTACGTTTGATACAGGAGGTATTTCACTCAAACCAGCGGCAGAAATGGATGAGATGAAATATGATATGTGCGGTGCAGCCAGCGTACTGGGAACTTTAACTGCGGTCGCTGAAATGGCGCTGCCACTCAATGTGATTGGTATTATCCCGACGACTGAGAATATGCCCGGCGGAAATGCGACCAAACCGGGGGATGTTGTGACCAGTATGTCCGGGCAAACTATCGAAATATTGAATACAGATGCGGAGGGTCGGCTAATCTTATGCGATGCGTTAACTTACGCAGAGCGCTATAATCCTGAAGCAGTCATCGATATCGCCACATTGACGGGCGCTTGTGTTATTGCGCTAGGGCATGTGGCATCTGGGTTAATGAGCAACAATGATCAGTTAGCAGGTGAACTACTGCAGGCCGCTGAGTTATCAATAGACCAGGCTTGGCGGTTACCGTTGTGGGATGATTACCAAGATTTATTAAAGAGTAATTTTGCAGATATGGCAAATATCGGTGGAAGATCTGCAGGAACAATTTCTGCAGCGTGTTTCCTGGCGAGATTTGCTGACAAATATCGCTGGGCGCATCTCGATATTGCAGGAACAGCTTGGAAGTCTGGAAAAGAAAAAGGTTCTACCGGGCGCCCCGTTCCCTTGCTAACGCAATTCTTGATTTCACGGGCAATACGAAAGTAGCCCATAGCCGTTAGAGAAATTTTACTCAAGCGGCATGGGCGCGCTAAGGTTATTGAGGACACCCAACCCAACAGTAGTTTGATCAGCATGGGTAACAGGAATGATACAAGTCGATTATTATACAGGTACGGCTGATAAGCTTTCGATAGCATGTCGCTTATGTACAAAGGCCGTTCAGCAAATGCAGAGAATGCTTATACTGAGTGATGATGCGTTACAACTTACACAACTGGATAAACTGCTCTGGACATTTTCTTCTGTCAGTTTTGTTCCGCATTGTTTCGTCGACAGTAAATTATCTTCCGTTACCCCGGTTGTATTGGGCTATCCATCTCATCTTTATCCTGAATCATTAGACTATACTATTTTACTTAGCTTTCATGATGAAGTTTTGCCTTACTACCAACGCTTTAATCGGGTGATTGAGATCGTTGATCATACGCCGGCGGATAGAGAAAAGGCGCGTAAACGATACCGTATTTATCAGGCGCAAGGTTGTCATATTCGACACCATAGTCTAGATAGCTAATTTCTTGACATTGATAGGGATGTTATTTGATGACCGACCATCTCGATATACCACCTGAGCCAGAAGATCATACGCTGCTTAATAAATTAGATGCAATACTAAAAAAATATCGAAAGGAATATTCAGCTGTGATCCGTCCGGCGGATCTGAAAGCTCCTCCTACGATACCTGAGTCCTCAACTCCAGCCACGATACCGAACCCAATCAATACCCTGCCGAGTTCCCCTGCACTTGAACTGCCGATTTTAACGGAGGAGGTCGTCGTTGCTCCAGAGGTATCATTTAATGAATCGGGTATTTCGTTGCTCCTCTGTTATGCATTCGATACAGCACTTAAGGATGCGAAACTTGATTTGACTTCGACACAGCGTTTTGCGCTGCTTCAAGCACTCGCGCAGCGGTTGCCCAAAAATCTTTGAGATAATCGGGACGCTTTCTTTCGTTATAATCATCAAATTCAAAATTTGCTTTATTAATCTAAATTTATGGAACTTGCAAAAAGTTTTAATCCAAGTGAAATTGAGGCACGCTGGTATCCTGAATGGGAATCAGCAGGTTATTTTCGACCATCGAATGAGGTAGGTACAACATCTTATTGTATTATGCTACCGCCGCCCAATGTGACCGGGACATTGCATATGGGGCACGCGTTTCAACATACCCTGATGGATGCATTGACGCGTTATCACCGGATGTTAGGTCAGAATGTATTGTGGCAACCTGGGACCGATCATGCAGGGATTGCGACACAAATTGTGGTTGAGCGGCAACTCGATCAAGAGAATCTCGATCGACGTAGCCTAGGGCGAGAAAAATTCCTTGAACGAGTCTGGAAGTGGAAGGAGGAATCAGGCTCAACGATTACCCGGCAAATGAGGCGCATGGGCACTTCATGTGACTGGTCACGTGAACGCTTCACCATGGATGAGACGCTTTCAAGAGCAGTTACAGAAGTCTTTGTACGGTTATATCGAGAAGGGTTGATTTATCGCGGAAAACGGCTTGTTAACTGGGACCCTGTTTTGCAAACAGCCGTGTCTGATTTGGAAGTGATATCAGCGGAGGAAGAAGGCTCTCTCTGGTTTATTCGCTACCCATTTGAGCAACAGGATGGAAGTGCGGCACACACCAATGGATTGATCGTTGCGACTACCCGACCTGAAACGATGTTAGGAGATATGGCTGTCGCGGTGAATCCTGACGATGATCGGTATAAGCATTTAATTGGGAAACACTTACGCTTACCGCTTTCTGAGCGAACGATCCCGATTATCGGGGATAGTTATGTGGACGCTTCATTTGGAACGGGCTGCGTAAAAATAACGCCTGCACACGATTTTAATGATTACCAAATGGGATTGCGGCATAAGCTGGTTCCGCTCAATATCTTTACACTTGACGGTAAAATCAATGAGCTCGCTCCATCCGAGTATCAGGGATTGGATCGGTTTGATGCCCGGAAAAGAATCTTGGCTGATCTTAAAGCGCAGGAGTTATTGGTTGAAACGCGTCCTCATAAGCTAATGATACCGCGAGGTGATCGCACTCAATCCGTGATCGAGCCCATGTTGACTGACCAATGGTATGTGGCGATGGAGGGCATGGCTAAACGCGGTTTGGAAGTCGTTGCTCAAGGTGAAGTTAAATTTGTACCGGAAAACTGGACGCGTACCTATCAACAATGGTTGGAAAATATTCAAGATTGGTGTATTTCACGCCAGCTTTGGTGGGGTCATCGCATTCCCGCTTGGTATGATGAAGCCGGTAATGTAACCGTTGCGCATAATCTGGAAGAGGCGCAGCGATTATCTGGGAAGAATGATTTGATTCAAGATGAAGATGTTCTGGATACTTGGTTTTCATCAGCTTTGTGGCCTTTTTCTACGTTAGGTTGGCCCAAAAAAACGGCAGAATTAAACGTGTTTTTACCGACCTCCGTGTTGGTCACAGGATTTGATATTATTTTCTTCTGGGTAGCGCGCATGGTGATGATGTCGCTTCATTTCACAGGGAAAGTCCCATTTAAGGAAGTTTATGTAACGGGATTGATCCGTGATGCAGAAGGGCAAAAGATGAGTAAATCGAAAGGGAATGTATTAGATCCGCTTGATTTAATCGATGGGATCACTTTGTCCGATTTAATCAAAAAGCGCACGACGGGATTGATGAATCCTAAACAAGCGGAATCCATCGAGAAAAATACCCGTAAACAATTTCCTCAGGGTATACCATCATTTGGCACAGACGCGCTGCGCTTTACGTTTGCTAGCCTTGCCTCACATGGGCGCGACATCAAATTCGACCTGCAACGCTGTGAGGGTTATCGGAATTTCTGCAATAAATTATGGAATGCCACGCGGTTTGTCTTGATGAATTGCGAAGGTAAAGAGATCGGTTTCGATCACAAACTTCCTTTGAATCATTCTTTAGCGGATAAATGGATACTGAGTCGCCTGCAGCAAACCTTAGGCGCGGTAGAACAAGGATTTAACAGCTACCGCTTTGATATGGTTGCACGTGAGATCTATGAATTTGTTTGGGACGAATATTGTGATTGGTACGTAGAGTTTGCAAAAACACAATTAAGTTCTGAAAGTGAAGCGATTCAGCGTACGACACGCTATACGCTGATTAAGGTATTGGCAACTGCGCTCAGATTGTCCCATCCCATTATTCCTTTCATTACCGAGGAATTGTGGCAAAAAATTGGACCAATGACGAGTATAAAAGGGGGAAGCATTATGGTGCAATCTTATCCCCAGGCAGATCCAAGCGCTATTGACACTGAAGCCGACGATCAAATTGTACTGCTCAAAGAAATGATTAATGCTTGTCGTACGTTGCGCGGCGAAATGAAATTATCGCCTGCCGCAAGGGTTCCCTTATTGCTAGAAGGCAATGCTGCAGTGCTTAATAATTTTTCTTCTTATATTTTAGCGTTAGCAAAACTCTCAGAAGTTCAAATCGTTTCTGGTGCATTACCGAATGATGATGCGCCCGTTGCCGTAGTACGCGATTTCCGTTTAATGCTCAAAATTGAAATTGATGTTGTAGCAGAGCGTGAGCGCTTGTCTAAAGAAATTTCTCGCCTTGAAGGAGAGATTAATAAAGCACGGGCAAAGCTCGACAATACGGATTTTATCGCGCGAGCACCAGAGAAAGTGGTTACACAAGAGAAAGTGCGGGTTGAAGAGTTTAGTGCAAAAAAACAGAAATTAACCGAACAACTAGCACGGCTAACCTAAGGCGATATAGGAACGAACGGTTAGGTTAATGTATCAAATAGCTAAGACATTCCAGAAGGATTAGCTTAACCATGATGATTAATCAACGCGTTATATACAGTGCTTTGCTTCTCGTTATTTCAGCTGGCTTAAGTTCGCTTGCAAATGCAGTAGTTGAAAATCGTGCCCCTTTGTTTGTCCAAACAGATGGTCGGTTAGCATTACAACTGAGTACCGGCTGGAACACTTTCTATAGCCCATTCATGTATCCTCAAGCGTTATTTTATCCCTATCCATTGTTCGCTAATCCCTGCTATCCTTATGCGCATTGTGGCGCATTCAATCAATATCAGCTATTACAGGAACGGAGAAAACGATCAGCAAAATCTCTTGGTCAGTCTGTTAAACAAAGAACGTTTGCATTTGATCAGCTCGCATTGGAGCATCAGAGACGAGGTAAAATGTATCGGACCAACGAGAATGAAATTGTTCCAGCACGCAAAGGCGATAGCAAAATAAAGCCTGAATTTAGCAATAGTGGGGCATTTCTGCCCACCTTCTTGGAACAACATAATCATTCAGTGAAAAGGTAGGGTAGCTAGATAACCAGCGAAATGAAACATTGAAAAATTTAAATAAGTTTGGCTGTAATCTTGATATCACAACCTACCTTGCCAATCTCTTTTATTTCTAGCAACCATTTTTGAGAAAGGGATGCCAATTCAGGCAAATTAAGCATACTTTGTGCACTATTGCCTAATAATATCGGGGCAGCGTAGATAATGATTTCATCAACGAGCCGACTTTCAACTAATGCACCAGCTAATGTACTTCCTGCTTCTACAAATAATTCGTTTATTTCAAACTCGGCTAGTTTTGTCATGACTTCCACCAGATTCAGCTTTCCCGTGCTACTGGGTAGGATCACGACGCGAGCACCCTTTTCCGTTAATGCATGAATCTTTTCGCTATCGTGTACCGTGGTAAAAATGGATACGCCAGGCTTCTGTAAGACCTTTGCATGGGTCGCTATCTCAAGTCGATTATCCAGAATTATCCGCAGCGGTTGACGAGGCGTCTGAACATAGCGGACAGATAGTTCGGGATCATCTTGGTTCACAGTGTTGATTCCTGTCAGAATCGCACAAGAACGCGCTCTTAATCGATGTACATCGGTTCTAGCTGCTTCTCCTGTTATCCATTGGCTTTTACCATTTGCTAGTGCTATTTTCCCATCTAAGCTTGATGCGATTTTGACTGTGATCCAGGGACGCTGGCGTGTCATTCGCGAGACAAAGCCGATATTTAATTGCTTTGCTTGTGCTTCTAACAGGCCGAATTGAACATCGATACCCGCCGCTCTGAGTTGTTGAATTCCTTTTCCAGCGACGCGTGAGTTGGGGTCTTGCATCGCGATGATCAGCTTGGCGATACCCGCATTGATCAGAGCGTCCGTACAAGGGGGAGTACGGCCGTAGTGACAGCAGGGTTCAAGCGTAACATAAACGGTACTACCCTTAGCTTCGCCGGCTGCTTGCGTTAGTGCATTGATTTCAGCATGCGGTTGTCCCGCTTTTTCATGCCATCCCTGGGCAATGATCTGATGATTTTTTACGATCACGCAGCCGACACGGGGATTAGGGCTCGTCGTAAATAAGCCTTTCTTGGCAAGCCTTATGGCTTCGGCCATGAAAGCGTAATCTGCTGAGGAAAAGATTGATCGTTCGCTGGGCATTATGCGCAAATGATCGCCACACTTAACCGAATTCCCTCATCGGATTTATTAAAAGGCTTGCGATGAGGAATGCAAATAGTCAAGATATTTAAATACGATCAATCTTTGGGAATATCCCGAACTTCTTTAATGACATCCTGGAAATCATCGACATCTTGAAAGCTCTTGTAGACTGAGGCAAAGCGGATGTAGGCGACTTTATCCATGTTATAAAGCTCCTGCATCACGAGCTCTCCAATGCTACGAGAGGAAACTTCACGTGCGCCAGAATTTAGTAAATACTGAATAATTCGATCAATGGCCGCATCAACTGCTTCAGTGGGAACGGGCCGTTTATGTAAAGCGCGCATAAAGCCCGTCAGCAATTTGTTACGACTAAATTCAGTTCGATTTCCGTTTTGTTTGACGATTTGTGGTAATCGTAGTTCTATTGTTTCATAGGTAGTAAAACGTTTACCACATACGATGCATTGGCGTCTACGCCTTACTCGGTCACCTTCTTCGCTGACGCGTGAATTGATGACGCTCGTGTCTTCAGCATTACAGAAGGGACATCGCATTACCTGACTGAATCAGAAATCGAACTGATCGTTACCCAAAATATAGTATTTTATCTTTCATACACTGGAAACTTTGCACATAAATCCTGAGTTTCTTTTGCGACACGATTCAATACAACTGTGTCGGTAGGTGCTTCTAATACATCTGCAACGAGATTGGCTAATTTCTCAGTTTCAATTTCCTTAAAGCCGCGAGTGGTGATTGCAGGTGTACCAATTCGTACTCCGCTTGTTACGAAAGGCTTCTGAGGATCATTCGGGATCGCATTTTTATTGACGGTGATATGGGCAGCTTCTAATGCTGCTTCCGCATCCTTCCCGGTTAAATTCTTGGTACGCAAATCGACCAGAAACATATGGCATTCGGTACGGCCTGAAACAATCCGTAAACCACGATTCTGCAATGTTTTTGCCATCACGCAGGCATTTTCTAACACTTGTTTCTGATAATCTTTGAAAGCTTGGCTTGCGGCCTCCTTGAATGCAACTGCCTTAGCAGCAATGACATGCATCAAAGGGCCTCCTTGAGTTTGTGGAAACACGGCTGAATTGAGTGCTTTCTCGAATTCTGGTTTGGCTATAATAACGCCACCTCTTGGGCCTCGAAGCGTTTTATGCGTTGTGCTCGTTACAAAATCAGCAATACCCACTGGATTAGGGTAAAACCCAGCAGCAATAAGTCCGGCGTAATGCGCCATGTCTACAAAAAGGTATGCACCAACCTCGTCAGCTATTCGACGGAATTGTTTCCAATCGATTACTCGAGCATAAGATGAGGCACCCGCAACAATCATGCGAGGACGATGCTCCTTGGCCAATTGTTCTACTTGTTTGTAATCGATTTCTTCGGTATTGGGGTCTAGGCCATAGGTAACTGAATTGAAGATTTTTCCACTCATATTGACTGATGCACCATGAGTTAAGTGGCCGCCGTGAGCAAGCGACATTCCCAGTAAGGTATCTCCGGGTTTAAGGGCGGAAAGATAAACTGCCGCATTAGCTTGCGAACCAGAATGAGGCTGCACGTTAACATATTCTGCATTGAACAGCGTTTTCAAGCGATCGATGGCGAGTTGCTCAACGATATCAACATGTTTACATCCCCCATAATAGCGTTTGCCTGGGTAGCCTTCAGCGTATTTGTTGGTCAATACTGTGCCTTGTGCCTCAAGAACCGCCGGGCTTGCATAATTCTCTGAAGCAATCAATTCAATATGATCTTCTTGTCGTTGCATTTCGCCTTTTATGGCTTGCCATAGATCAGGATCAATTTGCGCTATTGTATTGTGTTTAGAAAACATGACCGTATCTTCTCTTTATGAAATTTATCAAAACAGGTAGCTTTCCATTCTACCACCTTGACCTGGGTTGTGTAGGGACTTAACGCATGAGCTACAATGCAATGCCCTAATTAATGCAATATTTTATAGTCAACTCAGAGGTTCGCAGATTCATGAATGATAAGATGTGATGTGTTGTAAAAGTTTAACCGCACTATTTATGTTAATCCATTATCGCGATAGGATTAGTTAAGTCGATTGGCAGTACTGCTGGATGAAGAAAGTGGGAAAGGAGATATTATGCGTGCCGTGTTCTTAGATTTTGGGTCTGTCACCCGCGGTGATCTCGATTGTACAAAGCTTGAAAATGCGATTCCTTCATGGGAATATTACGATGAAACAGACCCCCAGCAAACCCAGGTGCGTATTAAAGAAGCGCAAGTGGTCGTTAGCAGTAAAACATTACTTGATCGGACCATCATAGACTCAGCCAAATACCTGAAATTGATTTGTATCGCAGCAACTGGCTATAACAATGTCCATCTTACCGCTGCAACCAAGCGCAATATCGGCGTTTGCAATGTAAGGAACTATGCAACCGATTCAGTTACCCAGCATGTAGCGATGTTTATGCTTAACCTAACACGCCGTTTCGTTGAATATCAACACTATATCAAGCATGACAGATGGCAGGCTTGTGCCCATTTTTGCTCTTTAGATTATGGGATAGAAAATTTATCTGGGAAGATTCTTGGAATAATTGGATATGGTGAATTAGGTAGGGCGGTAGGGAGAATGGGACAAACATTCGGTATGCAATTACGGATCGCTGAACATAAAGGGACGTCTCCTCGTCCTGGGAGGATCACTTTTGAGGAAGTGCTTGAAGAATCAGATTTTATTAGCTTGCATTGCCCTTTGACTGAACAAACACATCATATGATTACTCGTACCGAACTTGCATTGATGAAATCGACTGCTTATCTCATTAATACCGCACGTGGTAAATTGATCAATGAAGCTGATCTATTCGAAAGCTTGAGTTCCGGACGCATCGCTGGGGCGGCGCTCGATGTTCTTTCTGAGGAACCGCCTACTAAAGGTAACTTACTCCTAACTTATCCTCACCCTAATTTAATTATTACGCCACACATTGCCTGGACCAGCAAAACCGCAAGGCAATGTTTGCTTGATAAGATTGCCGATAACATCACTAATTTCTTTCAAGGAAAGCCCTATAATCAGGTATTTGAACAATCAGAATAATCTGGAAATGCCCTTTTCGTTATTTTCTAATTTATTTTTTTTTGATAGACTCTACGCTATTGATGCCCAATAACTTATAACATGTCAATCAAATATATTTCCGTTCTGATTGTCTTTTGTTGCTTCGTGGTTGGCTGTGGTACAGTTAGTCAGAGAGAACAAGGTCTGAAGCAGTCTCGAATACCTAATTCAAGCTTTCAAACTGATTCGCATGGCGTAAAAGGGAAGCTATATGCAAAATATAGGCAATGGGAAGGCGTTCCTTATCAATGGGGCGGATTAAGTCGGAGTGGGATTGATTGTTCAGGATTTGTGCATATTATATACAAGCGAGAATTAGGCAAAATTCTTCCTCGAACGACTGAACTTCAGGCGAGGGTAGGTCGGCATGTAGATATCAATTCATTGAAAGCCGGTGACTTGGTTTTTTTTAGAATAGGGAATAACGCGCGACATGTAGGAATTTACCTCGAGAATCGGAGATTCATGCATGCCTCCCGAAGTCGAGGTGTTACCATTTCAAAGCTAGATCATCGTTATTGGAAATCCCGCTATTGGAAATCGATTAGAGTTTAGCCACAGGTAAAAAGCGATGTTGAATATTCCTCCACAAATCTATCTGTGGTTGCACACTAGTTTATTTTGAAGTTTTCTGACTTCTAACATAGAAATAGATTAGACCACTCGCCATTGCTGCAAAAAAACACCAAACTGAGGCAAAGGTTTGCTGGTAGAAAAAGAATGCCGCAAAAAAACCAAGCGTGATAATCATTCCTGTTAGATTCAATAATTTCTTGCTTGATAAAATAAAGGGAGCGCATGTAGCAAATAAATACATTCCGAGCACGATTTCTTGACCTTCCACTTTGTGAGCATAATGAATGCTATGGTTGATAATACTCGCAACGATTGGCTCATGAATCATTCCAATGATCGTATAAGCGGCAAGCCCCACACCTGCTAATAGCATCGAAGCTACGACCCGCTTGGTTTGACTATCCGTTTCTTCTCGAAAAATTGCAAATGGTGCATAAACTGGCCAAATGACTCCAATAAAAACCCCGTATAAACCAGCTAACCAATCAGAAGTTTGTATATGGGTAATGTCTGGGTTTTGTAGCGTAATCCATAGTAACCCTTCAGTGAATTGCTGCAATGCAAAAATGAGTGGAATGCTTGCAACAAAAATATCTTTTCTGGTTTTAACTTGCCTAATTGCACTGATACCAATGATAGAGAGTGCCCCACTTACAATGAAACTTGCTTCAGCTGAAAAGCACATAATGAAAATTATTGGGTTCTAGACTAACAAATTGTATCTGCTAGTCTAGCGCCTTGATATTTATATCGTAAAAAGATAATCGCTGAAGTAATACCCTTTCTCGATAATTTTCTTAACTATTTATGGTTTAGCTTAAATTTACTCGCTGCGTATTATTGCCTATACCGTCGATTTAGTCATACCATTCGAATAAATATCTTCCGCTATGGCTAATCCAAGATCAACGCCTCCTGTCTTTTGATCAAAAATGGGACTGTTGCCATTATCAACTTTGAATGCATCAAATACCCAATGTACCCCCAAGTAAACTCGACTACGACCATTTTCCTCGATCATTTGCCACAGCCCGCCAGGGAAGTTACGCACATGACGGGGTCTCATCGTTCCTTTGTTGTCTTTATTGACCCCGTTCATTTCATCTGACACAAAAGTCAAACTCTGGAATAAATTATCAGGATTACGGTCACCAGAAGGAACGCCGTAAAATAGCCTTGTTATATGAAATGCGGCCGCTCCAAAGGTTGCATGGCCAGAAGGATAAGCAGGGAATGGGGGGGTAAAGTTCTTTTTGGATGAATTGGTACTAGGCGCACCTAATGGTAGCCAAAGACTATGGCAATCATTATCAATATTATTGCTACCGACACCTGATGGTCCCATTGATGGATCATGTTCACGGATACCTAAAACAGGTCGCCAGAAATTGTGAATATATTTTTGTTCCCACGCTAGAATGCCTGCATCTGCCATGGCAACATTTACCATAGCAAATAAACGAGCGTTTTCAAGGGGCGTATTTAAAGCACCCGTGTTGGGATTGAGTTTATTTAATGCAATCTCGCGGATGATTTGATTATAAAGTCGTGGTGGGGTTCCCAGGCCGGAAGCGCCATCATACCCCCAATAAATACCGATTACTGTTTGATCAATGGTACGGCGTGTGATGGGAGGGACACTGAGTGTTATAGCAGGTACGGTTGCCATTAATTCAGGTGCAATGCCTTTACTGCGAGCTTCGCGGAGTGCACTTGTGTAGTCAGCGTCGCCAGGTTGTGGCGGTGGATTAAGGCTATGCCTTGCTGATACTGAGAAACACTTTGATCCGGCACCATAGTAAGGTGCGTGATAGCCTTGATTATTGTTATCTGGATCAGGTCTGTGTTTACCTCGCGATATCGAAGGTACATAACCACCTGCTTTGGCATCAGGATCACTTTTACGATCATCTAATATTGCGAGTGCGGCCGACCTGCCATAATCAAAACCTTCATTAAGGCCTGGGTCTAGAAGGTTTGCTGCTGATAAGCGAGTATCAAAGAGGTCTTGCTGACTTGGAAAGAGACTTAATAAGGTTGTATAGGCCGCACCTGCTACCGCAGCATCCGCGGAGGCCAAAGGGCTCGGGACTGGAAGTCCTGTTAAATAATGGGAAAAACTTGGGTTATTCGCGATTCCAGCTAAGGCATCATACATAGCTAAATGAACAATAGCTAATGCTCTCGAGCTAAGCGTTGGGCCTGTTTGTTCATCCTTACTATTTGTGTGACTTATTCGATTTGCTTCTAATGAGACGTTGTTCCAATAAAGAATTGCATCCATTTTATTTCTCCAATAGTGAGATAGTGATAAGTCTAAGTCTTTGAAATTGAAATCAACCACCCCCGATGAGCTTATGAAGAGCCAGGGATAGCACTCATGGTAGGAGGATTACTATGGGATTAATGTGCTTTTACACACAATGACTTAAGGTTGGATTTAAAGAAGCTGATTAAGCGGTCCGGATCAGACCATCTTCGAGTTCGAGAATTCGATCTGCCACATCTAAAATTCGGTAATCGTGCGTAACTAGCAGTATCGTGGTCCGTGATTCTTTGGTTAGCTTTTTAAGAATGCTGACTGCTTCATAGCCATTTTGTTTATCAAGTGATGCAGTTGGTTCATCGGCTAATACAATCTTAGGTTGTCCTACTAGCGCACGTGCAATCGAAACTCGCTGTCTTTGTCCGCCTGAAAGTTGGTCAGGTTTGTAATGAATTTTGTCACCAAGACCAACCGCGGTCAGCATGGCGGTAGCTCGCTCTTGCCTTTGCTGTTCAGAAAGTTGGCTATTCATTTCCAATGTCATGCTAACATTTTGTAACGCAGTTAATGATTTAAGTAGATTATGCTGCTGAAAAATAAAGCCAATTTGTTGTCGAACTTTAACTCTGGCTTGTTCGCTACTCCGGATAAATTGTTGCCCGAGTACCACTACGCTTCCAGTGTAGGCTTGCCTAAGCCCACCAATAACCGACAAGAAAGTGGTTTTTCCTGAGCCAGAAGGGCCAGTGATTAAAACAATTTCGCCTTGTTGGATTGAGATTGTTATTCCCTTTAATACAGGCTGTACCAAAGCACCGCTTCCAAAACTAAAGTTTAAATTCTGAACATCGATGATGGGTTGCATTAGAACATATCTGCCGGATCAGCATCTTTGAGTTTGCGAATCGCAATTAATCCAGCGATAAAACACATTGAGAGTATTAGCATCAATACTGAGGTAGCCTTGGCTGCAGTCATTGGCATCGGCATAAAAATTTGAGATTCAGCGAGATGATAAAGGCTCAAGGCAAGCATAAACCCGGGTATAAATCCCAAAATAGCGAGTAGTAATGCGGAAGCAAATACAACCCGAATAAAATAACCCTGGGAGTATCCCATTGCTTTTAAAGTGGCAAACTCATTGCGGTGGTTGGTTATATCGGTGAAAAGTATTTGATAAACGATCACCAAACCGACAACCCACCCCATGATTGTTCCAAAACCAAAAATAAAACCGATAGGCGCCATATTGGCCCAGTAATCCCTCTCAAAGTGTAATAACTCTTCGTATGTGAAAATGTTAGTCGATTCGTCTAGTAACTTCTCAAGCTCACCTTTTACATAGGTCTGAGACGAACCTGGAACTAGTTTAATAATACCCACATCGATATGCTCCAAGTTTCTTTCGGGAAAAATGCGCATAAAATTTAGATCACTGGTGACAACATTCCCATCTGCTGCAAAAGAAACACCCATACGAAACAAACCGATAATTGCCACGCTATAATCTCTGATTTCAGTCAAATTCCGATTGGCTGCGATCAAATTACCGATTGGACCAAATTCAGGGCGTGAATATTCGTCAAATAGTACGGTATCTTTTAGTTTTAACGCTTCTCGCTTGTTGTTGATCGCTTCAATTTGGAATGATGATGAATCTGGATCGAAGCCGTATACCATCAGCGTGCGCTTGACTCTGGTTTCGATATTTTTAAAAGGCGCCAATCCCAGATAAAGTGGAAATACATCTGCGACAGCCGGATTACCCAGTGCCCGCATTAACTCGCTGCGGTTAAATTCGATGGGTCGCCACATTGCTTCGCTTTGCTTGTGCATTAAGAACAGATCACCATCCAGATTTACAGGGGCTGATGTAGCGCTTGCGTATAGCGCATCTCGAAAGCCTAACTGCATGAAAACCAGCACACAAGCAAACAATACACCACAAATGGCAACCATCAGTTTGGTATGGTCAAAAATTAACTGGCGCCATGCAAGACGCAGCGGAAAATAAAGCCAGTTAATATAATTCATGGCAGGATTTTTACTTTAACTTGCCTATAAATTTGATGATTTAGATCTTTAACCGCTAACGCCTCCAGCGTTAAGCGAACTTCGATGATACGATTATCACGGTCTGAGAGGGGGTCCGTATCATTGATATCGTTCTTGCGAACGAGATGGCCTAATTCTCTGACTTCAGCGAGATAAGTATGCTCAAAACCCGATCCGCTGATGCAGCCGATCTGGCCAGCTTTGACTCGATGTAAATCAGTTTCATAGACTTCTGCAACAACATCTAGCTGTGATAAATCAGCCATTTCCAATAAGCCACTATCACCGATTCGTTCACCGGGCCTGCTACGAATCTTTAGAATTGTTCCATGAATCGGCGCGCGGAGTAAAGTGTTGTCTAATTCGACCTGTGAAACTTTTAGCTCAGATTGAGCTTGTTGAATCTCAGCGGCTAACCGGTTGAGATTAGCCAGTGATTGTTCGTAAGCCATTTTTTTTGCTTCAATCTGAGAAATACTCACAGCAGCATCGGGTTGCAAGGATTGATGGCGTAAATGTTCTTTTTTATTGTAGGTATGTAAAGCTTGCTCTGCTGCGCGTTGCGCTTCCAGCACTTTAACGCGCGCAGTCGCAGCCTCGACTTCGGCTTCTTTCTTATCATGATCCGATAGAATAGCGAGTGTGTCACCTGCGCTGACATGATCAGATTCATTAATAAAGAGCCGTTCGACTCTTGCACTTTGGATACCTGCGTTATGTGAAACTGTGATAACCCGTGATCGAGGTTCAATTCGTCCTAAAGCACCGATCCCCTGGTGTGTCGTAATCTGGCAACGTGATTCCCTCGCGAATACGCGATGATTAAACTGCGTAAGCAAGACGGTGACTATTACAATACTTAAAATGATTCTAACTGACACACTGGTTTAGGTTTTTAGCGTGAATAGGATTCTTCTTAGGTAAATGACGCAGCTCTCATTTTATCAAATCGATTCCTCGATAAAATACACTACATAATCAGCTACGCTAATTCTTTAATGATTTTCAGTGTTATCACTCAGTTGATGTTGATTCAACAGGGAGTGAATTGCAGACTTTAGCGGAGACGCTGTTAGCATCATTTCTAATTGTTTCAGTGTTTGAATTCCCGCTAAGCTCAAAGCAGGTTTTTGTGGGTTTTTTGCGTTATTGTTGTACAGATCTTCTCTATAACTTTGCGTATCAACAGCAATCTGAATTGTACCTATGTGATTTTCAAATACCTTCAGAAGCGATGGCGTCATTTGCTTTAGCTTGGATGCAACCACACTATTGGCTGCTTTGATCACTAATATACCGTTAACGCAGTTACTAATACAACAACGCTTTGCCAACTGCGGTGGTAGATTTCTAGACAATGTTTTCTGTAGCCGCATGATTTCATTGACGTTGAGAAATAAACGTTGATGATCACGTGAGTGGCTAATTACTTTTAGATAGGTGGTTAATTTATGCATGAATTATTATTGTTTCCCAATTATCGATTGACAAGGCTAGATTGACTTTGAGTCAAATCGAATTTCTACGCATAATAAACTCCGATTGCTTTATCCTATTGCAAACGTGCATATTATTTGCTATTGGTTAAATTATTAATAATAACAAGATGAAAAATCATATCTAATATACCCTGCTAGTATACCCGCCTAGCATCGATAATATAAGTAAAGTAAGCTGACATTGTGAAAATATATAAATAACTATGATGAAGTTAATTGGTTCTTTGACAAGTCCTTATGTTCGTAAAGTGCGTATCGTTCTGGCAGAAAAACACATCAACTACGATTTTGAAATTGATGTACCTTGGAATACTCAAACGAAAGTATCCAATCATAATCCGCTTGGTAAAATTCCTATTCTTATCTTGGATGAGAAAACTTCTCTCTATGACTCACGGGTTATCGCAGAATACATCGATAGCCTAGAAATTCAGCCTGGGATGACTCGATTGATTCCTGAATCGGGTAATACTCGTTGGCAAGTAAAACGAGGGGAAGCGCTAGCAGACGGAATTTGTGATGCAGCGGCAGCGATTTTTCTGGAGCGTAAAAGACCTGAAGTTCAGCAGAGTGAAGAATGGATTATTCGCCAGCAAAAGAAAATTGATTTGGGTTTGATTGAAGCAGCTAAGATGTTAGGAGATGAGGATTGGTGTGTAGACAGTACTATCTCATTAGCGGATGTTGCGCTGGGCTGTGCACTCGGTTATCTATCTTTTCGCTTTTCACGGATTGAATGGCGTCAGTCTTACCCTAATCTCGCTCGATTAGATAAAAAAATATCTCAGCGCGGCTCATTTATTGCGACGGCACCGAGAGACTAGTCAATTATTCCGCCACCTAGGCAAACTTTACTTTCATATAGCACGACCGATTGCCCCGGCGTCACAGCCCATTGAGGCTGTGCAAAATCGATTTGGCAAGCCTGTGAGTCAATCCGAGAAATTGCGCAAGGTGCATCAATCTGGCGGTACCGTGTTTTGGCAGCATAAACCCAATTGCTGTGCGGCGCAGTACCACTGATCCAGGATAAATGGGTTGCTTGCAAGGAATCGTGAAGTAGCGCTGGGTGATCATGCCCTTGCACTACGATGAGTTTATTGCTATCAATATCTTTGCTGCAAACAAACCAAGGCTTTTCATCACTTTCACGAACACCACCGATACCTAATCCTTGCCGCTGTCCAATGGTGTAAAACATCAAACCGATATGTTGACCAATCACCTGGCCGTCAATGGTTTCTATTTCACCAGGCTCATGAGGTAAGTAGCGATTAAGGAATTCGCGAAAAGGTCTTTCACCAATAAAACAAATTCCGGTGCTATCTTTTTTAGCAAAATTGGGTAATTTGGAATCTGATGCAATCTGACGTACTTCGCGTTTATAAAGGTGACCAATTGGAAAGCAGGCCTTCGCTAACTGTTCTTGATCTAAGCGATATAAAAAATAACTTTGATCTTTCCGCCCATCTTCACCTTTGAGTAATTGAAACGATGTTCCTACCTTTCGGATTTGCGCATAATGACCGGTTGCAATTGCGTCTGCATTTAAATGTAACGCGTGGTCAAGAAAGGCCCTAAATTTAATTTCTGTGTTACATAGCACATCAGGATTAGGTGTTCTGCCTGCTTTATATTCTGATAAAAAATTGTCAAAGACACGTTCTTTATACTCAGCTGAAAAATTGATGACATCTAGCGGAATACCGATGATATCAGCTACTGAGGCAGCATCAATAAAATCTTGGCGGGATGAGCAATAGTTATCGGTATCATCATCTTCCCAATTTTTCATGAATAAGCCAATTACTTCATGGCCTTGTTTTTTTAGTAGCAATGCTGCAACTGATGAGTCGACTCCGCCTGACATACCAATAATAATCCGCTGTTTCCTCATGTACTTACTCTATATTTGATGGGAAAAAATATCTAACGAATAGCGTTTGCCCGCGAGATAGTCTTCGATACATCTTAACACCAAGGGGCTACGGTGATGCGATCTGCGACGTTGGATCTCGTCTAGATCAAGCCAACTTGCACATAAAATTCCAACATCTAATTCTTGGTTTGCATCGAATTCAGTAACGAAACCTGAAAGCGCAAACCGTAAATAAGTTGTATCAGTCGCGGTGGAATGCCATTGATAAATACCAATTAACCATTGCGGTTGAAAAGTATAGGCGGTTTCTTCTAAAACTTCGCGAGCACACCCTTGAATAATCGATTCCGACGGTTCAAGGTGGCCTGCTGGTTGATTGAGTTGTATGCCTAAATCTTGCTGATCTTCTTCAACGAGTAAGAATTTCCCCTCCTGCTCTATCACTGCTGCAACTGTCACATTGGGTTTCCATATCATGCGATTTATTTCCTCTGGTTAAACGAATCTTGACTTGCCTTGCAATTTAAGCTCAGCCACAATAGCTAGAGTTTTGTACCTAACTTATCTAATTTTTTATGCATATCTCAATAATTGTTCCTGCATTCAATGAAGAACGCCTGATAGAGAGCTGTTTACATTCGATTAATGAAGCACTTTTATTTAATCGAAGCTTTAATTTTACGCATGAGATCATTGTTGTAGATAACAATTCTACCGATAACACCGCGAACCTGGCAAAAGCGGCAGGGGCCCAAGTTGTTTTTGAACCCATTAACCATATTGCTCGTGCCCGTGCTGCAGGTGCTCAAGTAGCTAAAGGTGACTGGTTTATATTTTTAGATGCCGACTGTTTGATGAGTAAAGCACTATTGGAGGATATTTTTCAGTTAATTCAAACGGGTAAGTATGTTGCAGCAGGTAGTGCCTTATTCATGCGAGATTTAACTTGGTGGGCTAAATTTCTATTAAGAACATGGACGATGTTATCTGTAGCTTTTCATTGGGCGGCTGGTGCGCTTATGGTATGTAATGCTGAAGCGTATCGTGGAGTGGGTGGTTTCAATTTAAATTTATATGCTGCGGAAGAAATTTCCTTTAGTCAGCGGATGAAGCAATGGGGGCGTGCGCATCACCTAAAGTTTACGATTCTGACTGCACATCCAATTGAAACTTCTTCAAGAAAAATTCATTTATATTCAGCGCGTGAGGTTTTTGCACAATTCCTTTCGCTGGTTTTACATCCTTACCAAACGCTACATAGTAAAAAGAAATTAGCGATGTGGTATGACGGTCGGCGGTAATTTCCAAGAATTGCTGTATTGCGTTATCAGTAATTTTCTTGTCGCTTGTGCATTATTAAAATGAGGTCTTGCATATGAACTGGTCGCAAATCTTTATGATTGTATTGTTGACAATGCTGATTACAATCGGGGGGACTTATTGGGTTTTAAAAAACTATGTTTTCGCAACTCAGTTCACGCCAGTTGAACTTAACGAGAAAGAAGAAAAAAATCTTCACGAAAAGCTGCTATCGATTGGGTTCTTGGACGATAATTCGGTTAATCATTCCGATTCGACAAATGATCAAGAAATCGATGATGAAGGTTTCTTGGAGCCAGAAGCTTACTCTGAACGCAATGCGCCTCGTGAAATTATTTTTACTGAACGGGAACTCAATGCACTTTTAGCAAAGAATACGGATCTTGCGCAAAAACTGGCAATCGATTTGGCGAGTAGCTTAGTGAGCGCCAAACTTTTAGTTCCACTTGAGGAAGATTTTCCAATTTTAGGCGGAAAGACACTCCGTGTTAATGCAGGGATTGGAATGGCTTATCAGAACGATAAACCGTATATTGCGCTAAAAGGGATCAGTATTATGGGGATACCAATTCCCAACGCTTGGCTAGGAGGGATAAAGAATGTCGATCTTGTTAATGAGTTTGGTATTGACCCTGGATTCTGGAAGTCTTTTTCGGAAGGTGTTGAAAATATCCAGGTTACCGATGGAAAAATTTTTATTAAATTAAAAGAATAGCAATTTCACGATAAGGGTGAAAAGGTTTTTCCGGCATTACTATAAAGGGTGAGAAATTATGGAGCAAACGGTATCAACCCAAGATTACTCAACAATTGAAGCCTGGATTGATAGCTTGAGTTTCGGTGAGGTTGCTTTAGTAGCACTTGCGATATCCACTATGATTGTTAGTATTCTGGCGTGGTTGTTTCGGAAAAAACATAAGCAACATCCAACCATTTCCAAGAAGGATTAATCAATCAATATTGACACATACTTATTTCCAATTATTGCGAGGAGTTGTAATGATAAAATACTTACTTTTTTTGATTTTAGGCTTATGTGCAGTTTCGCTTTACGCTCAATCGAATTCAAGCTTGTCAATGGCACTTGCGAATAAAATGGCGTTAGCCGCAACACAGCAGTGTGAAAATGATGGATACAAAGTATCTGTTGCGGTTGTTGATAAAGGTGGAGCTATAGTTGCTCAGGTTAGAATGGACGGCGCTGGTGTGCATACGATAGAGAGTAGTTTTCGTAAGGCTTATACTTCTGCTAGTATGAGAATGCCAACGCAAAAACTAGCACAAATTGCCGCAAAAGACCCTGAATTACAAGGATTACATCGTTTAGGTAATAATATTCTTATTCTGGGAGGTGGGTTACCGATTACCCTTAATGGAGAAGTAATCGGTGGAATAGGCGTTGGGGGAGCTCCCGGGATTAAGTTCGATGAAACTTGTGCGGAAGCTGGTTTAAAGGCTTTACGAAATTAAAATTTTTGGGGCTAGCGTTGTAGTAACTTTAGAAACTTAGCAACAATCTTTGTTATTTGAGCTTCGTTTCTTTGTAAGTAACGTGTTTTCTAACGACAGGATCGAATTTTTTTATTTCTAATTTCTCGGGTTTCGTTTTCTTATTTTTTGTGGTTGTATAAAAATGCCCTGTTCCAGCAGAAGACTCTAATTTGATTTTTTCGCGCATATAATATTTTCCAGAAGTTGATGAAATGGCTTGCCAATTTTAACTGTATTAGATATCAACCCCACGAGCTCTAATTTTTGCAAGTACGGCATCAATACCATTTTTATCGATAGTCCGTAGCCCTGCATTAGTCAAACGTAAAGTAATCCAGCGTTTCTCGCTTTCAACCCAAAAACGGCGTCGTTGTAGATTCGGCATAAACCGCCTTTTCGTTTTATTATTTGCATGAGATACATGATGACCAGTCATTGGTTTTTTTCCTGTTACTTCACATACACGAGCCATTTTTAATCCTTAAATTTTTCTATAATTTTTTATTGTATCCTAAATCAAAAGATTCATACAATTGGTTTAATTAATACCCTAGTGTGGGGGGAATGATTGAATGAAATATTGCTATTGAATCCTGATTGGATTACTTTATCGATCAATTAGGTCGCACAGATACTCTTTTCTAGATAATCAATAGTCAAATTTGTTTGTTTGGGAATACCTATATTGGCTGGTAAATTTTCGATTTGACCTGTTCTTCGATAACCCCTTCGTTCATAAAAGGCGATCAATTCAGTACGCTGACTTACTACGAATATGAGTAGCTTTTTTGAAGACAAGTGTGTTTTTGCGAAGATCTCAGCTTGTTTAAGTACCTGTGTGCCCAATCCATTACCTTGTAGAGATGGTTGAACAGCAAAAAAGCCAAACCGTGCATGATCATCCTTTTTAAGGATATGAATACATGATGCGAGTTGATTTAACTGGTTAACTACAAAAAAGTAGCTATTGGGTAGCTTAATTGCTGTCTCAATCTCATCACGATCGGTTCGCTTACCTGAAATAATATTTATCTCAGTGGTCCAGCCATCAGCCCCACGGTAGGCAGAATTCAATAATTCACAAATTGCCTGAGACTGTTCTACTTTGGCACTATCAAGTTTAAAATAAGAAAAATCCATAATCAATTGCAACCAAAGAAGATTATCTAAACACCCGGTTGCAAAGTAATATCTACTTCGTGTATTTGCTCATTGCGGAATATCGTAAGGGTTACGACATCTCCAACGTTAAAGTCGTCAATCCTGGCAAGTAATTTTGCGACAGACTCTACTTTCTTTCCATTAATAGCAATGATGATGTCTTTTGGAGCAATACTACCTTCCATGCTAATAGTTGCCCCCCTTAGTCCGGCTTTTTCAGCAGCTGATCCAGGTGTTACGCTTAAAACCACTACGCCACGGATATTGAGTAATTGTACAATTTGATCATTAAAACGCTCATCAACACTGATACCGAGTGAAGGTCGAATATATTTACCTTTGTCGATAATCTGAGGAACAACTCGCATAACCGTATCTACAGGTACAGCAAACCCAATCCCAGCTGACGCACCGCTAGGACTATAAATTGCAGTATTGATACCTATCAATCTACCAGCGGAATCAAGAAGAGGGCCTCCCGAGTTGCCAGGGTTAATCGCAGCATCAGTTTGAATTAAATGTTCGATCGCTGGCCCATTTTCACTTGCTAAAGAACGATCAAGCGCTGAGATGATGCCTGTTGTTAATGTCCAGTCAAGTCCAAATGGATTACCAATTGCAAAAACTTTTTGCCCAACCTTGAGATCATGACTTGTTCCGATTGGGATAGGGGTAGGGCGTTTGAATCCTACACCAATCTTTAATACAGCAATATCATGTGAAGGGCTTACCCCAATGAGCGCCGCTTTATAATCACGCCCATCAGCTAATTTGACTGTTGCCTCGTTTGCTCCTTGGATCACATGGAAATTTGTGACAACATGACCTGCATCGTCCCAGAAGAAGCCAGAGCCATTGCCTCTCGGGACAGCAAATACATTTCGAGTCCAGATATCCCGTACTAATTTAGTTGTGGAAATGAATACCACTGAGTCACGGGATTGCTCAAATAACTGAATTGTGGCTCGTTCATCTAAAGCAAGATCACCTCTAGCGGTTACTGTTCTAATTTCTCCATTTTCTGGGGTAAAGAAAGATTCAATGAGTGGTAAGGTACGCCAAAGTAACATCAGAACTGCAGTCGTTAATGCGATGATCACCATGCGGCGAACAAAGGGGTCTGGCTGTGTGGACGGCGTTCGATTGGAAAACATTTTGACTAAAATGTGAGTGACTATAAAAAACGATTCTGGATCGCTAATATTAAACCTTCTAGTCTAAAACAAGATAAAATGTTTACACATTTTAAATGCAATTGTTTAAATAAGTAATTATGGCTGAAAGACTCTATTTTAGAGAATTTATAGATTGTTTGGTTTCTGTAACAGTGGTGATGTTGCTTTTTTCTCCCACTTTATCTTACGCATCCAATCAAACAGATAAAGAAAATATTCTTGGATTATGGTTAACAAAGAAAAAAGATGTTGTAGTACAAATCCAATACTGTGAAGGGAAGACTTTATGTGGGTATGTGACTTGGATCAGCCCCGAAGAGAGGAGTGAAAAGAATGCTACGTTATGTGGAAAAAAGGTATTGTGGGATGCGCGTTTAGCCGATGATCAACCTACAAGGTGGGTTAATGGCATTTTATATAAAGCAGATGAAGATAAATACTACAGTGCTAACTTGCAATTAATTGACGTCAACACATTAGCACTCCGCGCATATGTTGGGGTACCTCTATTGGGAAAAACCAAAAAACTCACCCGTACTTCAGAGAAAACGCATCCTCCATGTATTATTCTCAATAAGTCATAAAATCGATAATAAATCAACGCTATTCTGTTCTTGAAAAAACAGAATAGGCCTATGTATACATAAAGAAATTACCGTATTTTGATAGATTTTTTCAAATTTTTATATAACTCTGGGTGTTGTGTTTTCAGCATTGAAGCAATGAGTAAGTCGTCTCTTCTAATTTTGAGTAAATCAATACGATCAATATGTACAAGTCTTACAAGTTCTCTGACAGCCTTTGGCATTTCTCTGCCACTTTCATAGCGAGAGCCACCACTCTGTGTAACACCAACTTTACTCCAGAATTCTTGTTGATTCATATTTAGTTTTTGTCTTACTTCTCTTGGGTTTGGAATTTTTTTAAATAGTTTCATAATGTTTTCTCTCAATTGTCATCAAAGCGATTAGACTTAGAAATAATTTTTTTGTTCGAATTTCAGATAGATCACAAAAAATACTAACTCAGAGCAATATTCATTAAGAATTAGTTTGATTTTTATCGGAGTATCTATATGGAATTTAAGTTTTATTTAAAAGGGATTTATGCTTTATTTCATTAAATCTATTTTGTATTTTTATGCAATTGAATTTGTTTTAGTAAAAACTCTTTAACGTGTGAGATTTGTTCCTCGTTGACCAATAAAGGCGCATGCCCCACATTTGATATTTTAATGATACTTGCCTTTGGACCACGAATTTTCATTTCTTCAGCAATTTGAGGAAGTAGAACATCCGATTTTTCACCATGTAATACCAAAGTAGGAATGGTTAGTTGATCCCAGAATGGCCATAAATCAATGTCATGCTCAATACTTTCATGAAAATTGATAGCGATACGGGGATCGTAACGAAATCCATACACACCTTCTGAGTACTTGCAGGCACTATATAATGTTAGATGGCGCCACTGATTTTTAGATAGTTCTCCAAATGGCGCTGAAATAACTCGTATATAGTTTTCTAGCTGATCGATATCAGTGAATTTTGGATCTTCACCAACATAATGTTTAAAGCGAAGGATAGCATCAATGGGGATTCGAGGCCCTATATCGCTTATTATAATCGATCTTATTGGAATTGGTAAATCTTGACTCGCAAGTATCATACCAATGAGTCCCCCCATTGATATACCTACCCAGTTTAGATGAATAGATTGCTTATACTGAGCCAGGATATGGGTAAGTAAGATTTTTATATCAGATAGGTAAATCGCTGGTTGATGGTATCCTTCTGCATTTGTAAGCCAATCACTTTGTCCGCGGCCGACTATGTCAACGCAGATAACCCTAAACCGTTCTTGTAAAGCTTTTGCAAGATAATCAAAATCCCGACTATTTCGAGTGAGCCCATGGGCGCAGATAACGATCTGCGTATTTTCTGGACTTCCCCAGTCAGTAAAAGCAATATAACGCACTGTCTGAGCATTATTATTTTTCTCGGAAACCGTATTAACAGGGATTCGATTAAAGCGCATAGCTAAATCTTGGGTAAGTTCTAGAAATAACTTCTCATTAGGGCGGAATTACTTTACTAATGACGTAGCGAAATTTCCCAGATTTCTCTAAAGGAATCTCGCTAACTTCTTCAATGTTAATAGTAAGATCGCTTCCTAATCTTGTTTGGAATTCATGGGTGATTAACTTTTTGGTTGTCAGATCTAACGTGGATTTACTCACAATTAATATACGCGTTAAATCGAGGCTTTCTTGTATTATCTTGAATGCGTTGATTCCAGGTATTTTTCTTAATATATAAATTAGAGCAAGCCCATGCATCACTGTGCCATCTTGAGCAACGACGAAATCAGTGCTTCGCCCCTGAATTTCTTTTAATAGCGGAAGACCTCTCCCACAGCTACATAATTGGTTGCCGAGTTTCCCAATATCGCCAGTTCGATATCGTATAAATGGAAAGTCGTGACTTGCAAGATGTGTAATAACGATTTCACCAGATTCGCCACAAGGTAAAGGTGTCCCTTGGTTGTCTAGGATTTCAACGATAATATCCTCAGCAGTGATATGCATACCCCCCGCTGGGCATTCATGGGCAATAAATCCAGCATCTCGACCCCCATAGCCATTCGCAACAGGACAATTGAAAGTTTTACTGATTTGCTGGCGTTGTTCATCATATAACCGTTCGGAGGTTACAAATGCAACTTTTAGTCCAAGATTATTCATTACTGTACCTGTTTTCTCAGCATAACGCGCAATAAACGATAGGGCTGAAGGATAGCCAAAGAGCATTTTGGGCCGAAATAAGCGGATTTCATCAAGGAAAATTTGTAATTTCTGATCTGACATTTCAAAAGCAGGTAGTAACTTGCTTCTAAACAATGAATCGCGTATAGCGCGGATATTATCCTGAGTCCCTAATTCGATTGGAGATCCCCATATTACTATTTCAGGATCACCGATATCGACATTCCACCATCGTGTGGCTCGCCATTTTGCCGCAACATCATGACTTACACGTTCCTTGCCTAGATAAAAAATTAACGGTTCTCCACTAGATCCACCTGTGTTTGATCGGGTAAGTGACTGGGCATTAATCGATTTTAATGATTCGATATTGGCTCTAATAGCTGCTTTATTTAAAAGTGGAAGCTTTGATAATGCTGAAAGCGACTCAAACTGTTCAGGTTCGATGGCTAAGTCATTCATTATTTTGTTATAGTAAGGAACATTTGCTTTTGCGTAAATGAGAAGTTGTTTTAGTTTTGAGAGCTGAAGTTGTTCTATTTGACTTTTATTCCACCATTGCGTGGTTTCAAGTTCTTTCCTAATTGAAACCGTATGATGACGTTTAAGAAATTCGTGAATAGGGAAGCAAAAGTTCGCAATAAACCAAGTATATAAGCACTTATTAATAGGATTGTCTCCCTATAATTTACGATTTGGTTACTAACTTAGAACCGATGAGCGTGCGCTCATATATTTCCATTAATTGGGTTCGTACATGTTTCCATGAGTAGTGTTGTACCATTTCATATCCAGCTTCTACCATTTTTCTGGTTTTTTCTGGGTTGGTGAGAATGAACTGAATGGCTGCTGCTATTTCTGCCGGGCTTTTGGGTGGAACAAGTAATGCAGTTTCATCATGTTTAACTAAGAATGGAATGCCACCAACATTGGTGCTCACTACCGGTACTTTGCAAGCTAGCGCTTCTAATATCGAGATCGGCATATTATCAACTAAGCTTGTGTTGATCATAATATCAGCCTGACGATACAAATCATTGATAGTTGAATTATCCACTCGCCCTAGGAAAGTTACAGAATCAACTAAATCAAGATTATTTGCAAGCTGTTCTAACATGGCTTTTTCAGGGCCTGAACCTGCGATAGATAGCTTTGCATTCGGAAAGTTTTTTTTAACGATGGAAAATGCGCGAATAGCCGTTGCATTGTCATAAATCGATTCCAGGTTGCGCGTTAAGATGATATGAGGCCTATTCTCAATTTTAGGTAGATTCCATTCGTGAGTTTGTGCGGCGAAACGATCAAGATCGATGATATTAGGAACAATCGTTACCTCAAAGCCTTGTTTATTGAAAATGTGCTTAAGAAATGCAGATGGAACGATAATGGCATTCGTTCTTTTTAAGCTGGGTCTGACCCAGAATATTGATTTATTGAAAAAGGCTTCAGCTTCTCCCCCTCGATAATTGATGACGACAGGTTTATTTTTTAGGTAGCCGATCCAGATGGCAGGTGCAGAAAATAAATGCCAGGACCAACCTGAATTGGCCATTACATGAAAAATCTGGACAGAATGAGATGCCTGCCATAGCTTATACAAGTAAGGAATTAGCCGAAAGAATGCACGAATTCCTTTAAATTTTCCAATCCATTGCGGGTAATAGGGTGCATTGACCTGAATTAAGGTCACTTGGATACCTTCGCTCGTTAGCAAATGAGCTAATTGCTTTGTTTGGTTTGCCATTCCTCCTGATGGGGGAGGCAATGGACCAACCAGTCCGATATGCATTTTATCGTTACTCAACTGTTTTACCTTGCTCGATTAGCAGCTGGTTATAAACGGGATTATAACGTGCAACACTATTTTCCCAGTTCCTTTCATTCTCTACATAAGCACGTCCAGCTCGGATTAGGCTTTTCCAAAGATCAGGTGTGTTAAATAGGTAAATAATTTTTTTGGCGAGCGCGTCTGGGTCGCCCGATTTAAATAAAAGACCGGTTTCTCCATCACGAATTAATTCGCGGTGCCCCCCTACATCGGAAGCAATAAATAATTTACCTTGTGCCATTGCTTCGAGTGGTTTAAGTGGGGTGACTAAATCAGTTAACCTCATTGATAAGCGAGGGTAAACTAGTACTTCAATTAAATCATAATATTTTTCGACTTGCTCATGCGGTACTCGGCCTGTAAAAATAACTTTATCTTGTATTCCAAGTGTTTGGGACAGTTGTTTTAAGAAATTTTCTTGAGGGCCGCCACCGACCAACAATAAATGGAGATCGGGGTATAGGGGCAATAAGCTTGGTAATGACCGTAATAAGATCTCTAGGCCTTCGTAAGCATAAAAGGAACCGATGAATCCGATCACGCGCTTATTTTGAAGACCTAACTGTAGTTTTAGTGAATGATCAGTCGGATGATCGAGTGAAAATTGTGTAAGATCGACTGCATTGGGAATCGTTGTGACTTTATGCTCATCAATTCCTCGTTTTACAATATCGTTGCGTAACCCTTCACATATCGTGGTAATGGCGTTAGCACGCTTTAGCGCATAGGTTTCTAGGCCGCGTGTTAAACGATAACGTAAGCCCCAGGCATTACTCGTGCCATGATCGACAGCTGCATCTTCCCAGAATGCTCTAACCTCGTAAACAACTGGAATACCCTTTCTTTTACCTACGTATAAGGTGGGTATCGCATTTAATACCGGAGAATGAGCATGCAATATATCTGGTTTGACGATATCTACCACTTCATTTAATCGTTGAGTAAGGCTTGTCATTACTGCAATCTGATTAATGATAGGCAACGTGTTGATAAATCGATTATTAACTGGTGTTCGATAAAAATGGAAATTATCGATTAATTCTTCAAGGGAATTCGTCAAGCCTTGCTTGATGCTGGTTAAATGAAAAGTTTCCCATCCCAGCGCCCGTTGAGCCTTTAGAATAGAGCGTGTTCGGAAAGTATATCCACTGTGTAATGGAATTGAATGATCAAGTATATGCAGGATACGCATTGTGTTTAGATAGCTAAATAAGCCAATCAAATAAGATTATTTCCTATCATAACTGTTTATTTTGCATAATTGAGATAAAAATAGCAGTGGTTTTTATGCAATTAATGCAATATTAATTTAGGCTGATTGATAAACTTGTAAGGTTTCCGATCGGTAAGTAATTGTAAATGATAGCGGTTTATTAACCTACTGCGTTATTTTCATCTTTCTGCACGGCCTTTAATATATGGCTGACATACTCATGGATGCTATGGTCAGAAAAGTGGTCTATCCGGAATTTACGAATTCCGCGTAGAAATCCATGCCATCGATCCAATCGTTTGGAAGTATAATCAAGTGTTCGCAAAAAACCATTACGATTCAGGTACATTTCAATACCGGTATGGCGGTAACCAAGCCATACTGGGGGAACTCTTGTAACAATATCATTGTTATTGACCCAGCGATAATGTTTCAACTTAACGAAGTTGATATACTGCTTATTACCTACGCGAGGGCTGCCAAATGTATAGAGTTCTGCCGGGTTAGCGCACTTGTTTGAAACATGGCATCGATAGGCACAAACTGTTGCCATAGCAGCACCTAATGAATGCCCAGTAAACCATAACGTTTTACCTAAATCGATTAGATGTTTCTCCATTATCGGCCAGAGATCATCAGCTTCTTGCTTAAAGCCACGGTGAACACGTCCAGTTGTTTCTGCTAATACCGTCCCTAAGTTAGCATCTGCATGGATATCATTCCACTCATTGGGCTCTGTTCCTCGGCAAACGATTACGGCATCGTGATCATTTTCGAAGTAAAAACCTTGCGCGCCATCATAATCAAAAAAAATACTGACTGGAAAACCGATCAAATTGACAGCGCGTTCCGCTTCATTAGAATCGTTATAAGCAATCATCGATAATTCAGCGAATAATAATGATTTGCGCAGTAGCGATAGATTTGAGACGGGCTCGTTGACTCGTGAATGAAGAATTAAAGGTAATTCGTTAGGATCTTGTATTGTTTGAACTACTAGGTTATTTATGTTTTCTGACATAACGTTTCTTGGCGGTATTTATAATTTTAACTGATAGGATTTTCCGAAATGATAGCGTTAAAGTGGCTGTTGGTTTTGATATTAATGCTAATTATTCTAGTAATTTTAGCAGGTCAACTTGGGTTGTTTAAGGGAGTGGCTCCTAATGATCTTGGGGTTGTCGGAAATAGGTTGAAATTACCTGCTGATACGCCTAATAGCGTGTCGAGCCAAGCAGACCTCTATCCTAATCACCTACAGCACGATTATGCGCAAATAGCGCCATTACCACTGGTTGGTGATGGCAAGTCTACTCTGGGCAAAATTAAAGGTATTATTGAACTGATGCCTGGCGCTCAAATAATTACTGATCAAGAAAACTATCTTTATGTGCAATTTACAACGCGTGTGATGAAGTTTGTCGATGATGCGGAGTTCTGGTTTGATTCTCAGTTAAATATCGTGCAAGTACGATCTGCTTCTCGCATAGGTAAGAGTGATCTTGGTGTCAATCGACAACGTATTGAGTGGATTCGTAAACAGTTGGAGGAAATCTCTTGAATGAGAGATAACTGATGACTCATTCTATTGTAAATAAAAGTAAGCTTTTTCTTGGCCTGGCTTTTTTCCTACTTGGATTAGGGGGTATCTTTTGGCTTGTGTTGAGGGCTAGCTTACCGCAATATTCAGGTTCTGCTAAGCTTGCAGGCTTAGCTCAAACAGTTAGAGTTGATCGTGACGTGCTGGGTACAGCAACGATTCAGGCGATGAATCGAACTGATTTGACCCGGGGGCTAGGATATATTCATGCTCAAGAGCGGTTTTTTGAAATGGATCTGATGCGTCGAAGTGCCGCCGGTGAGTTAGCAGAATTATTTGGTAAGATTGCTTTGCCAAAGGATAAGCAAATACGAAAACACCGTATGAGAGCCCGAGCCAAGCATATGTTTGATAACTTGCCAGAGGATCAGCGCAGCTTAATTGAAGCATATCGCAACGGGATTAATGCTGGACTGGCTGCATTACCTATTCATCCGTTTCCTTATCTATTAGTACGAGAACGCCCTGTTCCTTGGCAGAATGAAGATACTTTGTTAGTTATATTGGCGATGTATTTTACACTTCAAGAACCAAGTCTTTACCGAGAGTTACAGCTATCGACGCTGCATGCAGCGTTACCTGCTGCAGTTTATCAATTTTTAACGGCATCTGGTGGAGATTGGGACGCACCTCTCATCGGGATGCCTTTTAAATGGCCACAATTACCAAGTCAAGATGAGTTTGATTTTCGAGCATATACATATTTGCCCTCAATGAATCATGATCAGGTAGAACTGCTTGATGAATCACCTGGCAGTAATAGTTTTGCTGTATCGGGTGATTTAACCAATGGTGCTGCACTGATAGCTAATGATATGCATCTTTCCCTACGGGTACCTAATATATGGTTCAGAACGCGCTTAATTTATCCTCATCCCAATAAAGTAGGAACCAATGTAGCGGTTAATGGTGTTACTTTACCTGGTGTGCCAGCAACCGTGGTCGGGTCAAATGGTAAAATTGCCTGGAGTTTTACAAATAGCTATATCGATATCGCGGATTGGATCCGTGTCGTTCGCCATCCCGAGCATTCAACTTTGTATCTTTATGATGGGGATTGGAAATCACTGGAAATCCATCAAGAAATTTTGCGTGTTCGTGATGCTGATGATGTGCTTCTTGAAGTTAAAGAGACCCAATGGGGACCCATTCTAGGATATGATCATGATGGCACTCCACTCGCACTGAATTGGGTTGCTCATCATCATATCGCTGCTGATCTTAAGCTGATGCAATTGGAGTGGGCAGAAACTGTTCATCAAGCATTAGATATTGCACAACAGAGTGGAATACCTGCTCAAAACTTTATTGTGGGTGACCATAAGGGAAATATTGGCTGGACGATTGCTGGACGCATACCAGCGAGGTCTGGTGACTATGATTCCAATTTACCTTCAGATTGGTCGAATCATGAAACGAGATGGCTAGGATGGTTATCTTCAGAACATTATCCTTTGATTAGTGATCCAACGCATATGCGATTATGGAGCGCTAATGCCAGAATGGTTGATGGCACTGCATTAGCACAGCTTGGAGATGGTGGATATGAATTAGGTGCGCGTTCAAAACAAATTCGTGATAATTTACTTGCCAAAGTGAAATTTACTGCACTAGATTTATTTGAGGTGCAATTAGATCATCGCGCATTATTTTTAACTCGCTGGCAGAAGCTTCTTCATGAAGTGATAGATCGTGCACCGTTTGAATCATGGAAGCAGAAATTAGAAAATGGGCTGTTTGACTGGAATGGCCTTGCAGTACCAAGCTCAGTTTCCTATTGGATAGTCCGTACTTTCAGGCAGCAGGTGATTGATAGCATTTATCGTAATTTTATTGCGGTAGTAACGCATCAGTATCCAAATTTCTCACCTCCTCGACTTCCTCAAATTGAACATGCGATATGGACATTGATCGAACAGCGTCCGCTTCATTTTCTGCCTCCCGGAAATACAGATTGGGAAGATTTTTTACAAAAATGCGCAAAAAAAGTAGTTCTACAGATGGGAGCACAATCGAGTGATGGAAACGCTTGGAGTTGGGGAAAGCAGAATACAGCGCAAATACAACATCCTTTAAGTAGCGTATTGCCAAATTTTGTCTCTTATTGGCTAGATATGCCTAAAGATCAACTTTCAGGAGACAACTATATGCCCCACATTCAATCACCTAGCTTTGGTGCTTCTGAGCGATTTGTGGTGGCGCCTGGCAGCGAGGAACAAGGTTATTTTTCTATGCCCGGTGGACAGAGTGGTCACCCACTTTCACCCTATTATGGAAGTGGGCATCAGGATTGGGTAATCGGCAAACCAACTCCATTTCTTCCTGGATTACCCGAGCAAACATTGTGGTTAGCGCCAAATTGAGTTTTAAGATGTTCTATCGTTAGGTTATTTTGAAAGATTAACAAAAAAATGAGAGGGTATTTTCATGAAAAAAATTATTATCAGTACACTAATATGCTTTTTTGTGCTTCCGCTAAATGCAGCAGATGAGACTGATAACCGAAAAGCACTGTTACTCAGTGAGGTGCAACGACATCATGTCCTATCCGAGATGCGATCTATGCTTTTAGGGACACAGCAAATTATACAAGCAGTTGCAGAAGACGATATGTTAGCGGTAGCTAGACATGCGCGTATGCTTGGTATGGAAATGGCGCATAAAGGTGAGGATCATTTGCAATCTGTTCTGCCCGATGATTTTATGCAACTCGGTATGTCAGTTCATAAAAGCTTTGATAAGATTGCGACAGATGCGGAAATTCTGAAAGATTCCAAGCATACACTGTCTCAGCTAAGTATTACTTTACAGCAATGTGTTACATGCCATTCAGCATACCAAATCTGGACAACCGATATACCTGTTGATGCTGAGCCTCACCCAGCTCACCAATTGAGTCATTAAATAACAATTGAAATTTACGCTCAATTACCTATAGCTGCTGCTACTCGTTCGCGAATATGATTCAGGGATTGTTCAACTTGATCAACCAAAATCAGGCACAATTCACCGGCTTGAAGATTTGTTAATGCCGTATCGATTGCTTTAAATTCACCGTGAATTTCCCTTACTTTACTAACGCGTTTGGCATGTTCTAACCCTTCGCGTAGTAACCCTAATACTTCTCCATCCGAACGTCCACGCTGGCATTGATCTTGATAAAGCACGATTTCATCAAAAACATCACCCAGAATTTGGGTTTGTAACCGAATATCTTCATTACGACGATCGCCAGCAGCACTCAGTACAATGATTCGTTTTTTTGCAGGCAGGTTATCAATCGCATCAACCAATGCTTCGATGGCATCAGGATTATGTCCGTAGTCTGCAATCAAGGTTGCGTTTCGATAATCGAAGAAATTAAAGCGCCCTGGAACTGTTTGTGCATCACTTACAAAATTTGCTAACCCCGCTCGAATTGTTGTCCAATTAATTCCTAATGCCCATCCTGCGGCGATTGCAGCCATGGCATTCTGAATCTGGAATCGAATCAAACCATTTTTCGTTAAGGGAATCTCACTCAATGCGAAGCGTTGCTCAATGTCAGCGCCTGATGCGACAATGGTTTTGTTATCCAGATAGATAACGCGTTGTTGCTGAATACGATGGGTCAAGATAACTGGGTTACGATTATTCTGGGTAAAGTAAATGACCGAACCTGGGCAATGATCAGCCATTTTTACTACGAGCGGATCATCTGCGTTAAGTATTGCAAATCCCTTTTGAGGCGTCACGTTTTCAATAACGGCACGCTTCACAAGCGCCACCTCTTCTGAAGTATTAATATGTGCTAGACCAAGATGATCGCCTCTGCCGACATTGGTAACGACCGCTACATCGCAACGATCAAAACCAAGTCCTTCACGTAACAAACCACCTCGCGCAGTTTCTAACACTGCAGCATCTACACCGGGATGGAACAAAACATTTTTCGCACTCTTGGGTCCGCTACAATCACCGGTATCAATACAATCACCATCAACAAAAATACCATCCGTGCAAGTCATGCCAACGCGCATCCCATTCAGGGTAAGCATATGGGTGATAAGCCTCACGGTTGTTGTTTTGCCATTAGTTCCCGTAACTGCGACAACGGGAATACGTCCATTTTCACCCGGAGTGAACATATAATCGATGATCGATTCACCGACTGCCCGACCTCTTCCAAAAGAAGGTTGTAAGTGCATACGCAAACCTGGCGCTGCATTCACTTCAATGATCGCTCCTCGTTGCTCTTCTAGGGGAACACGAATGGAGTCACAAATAATATCAATTCCACAGATATCTAAACCAGTCATTTTTGCTGTCGCTACCGCAGTTGCAAAAATTTCGGGATGAACATCGTCCGTGACATCCGTTGCTGTACCGCCAGTTGATAAATTAGCATTATTTCGTAGGATGACACGTACACCTTTGCTTGGTACTGATTCAGCTGAATAATCCTGAGTAGCGAGATAGTCTAACGAGATTTGATCAAGATGAACCTTACTCAATAAATTAGTATGTCCTTCACTTCGTAATGGATCACGATTAATCTGCTCAACTAATTGATTGATAGTATGGATTCCATTTCCAATGACTTGAGGAGGGTCACGCCTTGCTGCCGCAATTACTTTCCCATTTACCACTAACAAGCGATAATCGGATCCTCCAATATATTGTTCCACAATTACTTCATCTTCAACAGTTGCGGCAAGTGAGAATGCTAATTTAACTTGCTGCTCTGTCATTAGATTAACGGCTACGCCCCGACCATGATTACCATCCTTCGGTTTGATCACAACAGGTAGGCCGATCTCACAAGCAGTTATCCAAGCATCATCTGTGTTGATGACACATCGTCCCAGGGGAACTGGTATTCCTGCTGCTTGTAATAGCAACTTGGTTAATTGCTTATCCTGAACAATGGACTCAGCAATTGCATTGGTAGCATCGCTCTCGGTTGCCTGAATTCGCCTTTGTTTACTTCCCCAGCCGAATTGTACTAGGCTACCATTCGTCAAACGACGATAGGGGATACCTCTGGCAATTGCCGCTTTGACAATTGCGCCAGTACTAGGACCCAAACGGATATCTTCATAAAGTGTACGCATGCGCTGCAAAGCATGGTTTAAATCGAAAGGAAGATTTTTAATTGCTGCGATACATAAATCATATGCATATTGAAAGGCAAGCTGACCTACTGCTTCTTCACTATATTCAACGATAATACGATAGCTAGCCTTATCAGGCATTGAGATTGTTTGTCCAAACGTAACGGGGCACCCAATCTGGGTTTGCAGACCTAGCGCCGCAAATTCGAGTACTTGTGCAATGGCTCTAACGTCATGCTTACAAGCAGGGTACCGTAATGCAATCTCAGGAAAGCGTTCACGAAGGCGTGATTCAAATTCAGGAATATCCTCAATCAAGCATGTATCTTTATCGAACGATAATAAAGCTTCGATCGAAGGATGTTTACTCCATAAATTCGGACCTCGTAATACACGACTTTGTATTAATTTCATACTATAACCCTTGCACTTCTGTTATTTCCTGGAGGAGTTGGTCTTGGCAAAGTATTTTTTGCTGACTGGATCCAAACGCTTCAATCCCCACCCGCATTACATCCGGCGATACACCTAACGCCCAAGCAGCAGCGATTGCCGCTAAAATATTTTCGATTTCTACCACGACATACTTGCTGCCAGCAGGTGGTAAGAGCTCAGCGAGCTGGATCAAGACCATTTCATCCATACCGTTGATCAGTAAAATACTACCATCGCGTACGATTACTGCCCGTTTTCCGGATATTTCTCCTGAGCCCTTAGCACGGTGCTCTTTGATACTTGGTAAATCAGGATCGACACTAAAATAAATCACTTCGCCGTGACAAAGCTGTGACATGGTTACTAGCATTGAATCTCTCGCATTCAGAATAGCTGCGCCAGAAGGCAGAGTAATTTCTTTGATTACATCATCGATTGCTGCCGCAGTTGGTGTGACAACATCAACCTGAGTCCGCATTACGGCATACACTTGTTCTTGTGTCGCTATTCCATAGAAGCCGTAGTGTAAATTTGGATCAATATTCGTAATAATCCCCACCTGACAACTGTCGTAAGCCAATCCTTGTCTCAAAAGAGTATTAAAGCTATTTTCCAAAATTGCAACATCAATCATCCGGTTCATTAACACTCGATTTGCTGCTGGCCAATTTGCAGAATTTTTCTCATCAATTCGTTTATGTTCAAAGAACAATCCCTTACTCGAAGCCAGTCCTACTCGTCTTCCCGATAAACTAACAAGTTTTGTTAACAAATGTGCAACAGTCGTTTTGCCATAGCTTCCAGTAATCCCAATAACTGGAATACGACCATTACCTTTTTTAGGGAAAAGATGCTCAACGATAGCTTTGCCAACCGGTCGAGGTTTGCCAACTGCTGGTTTAATATGCATCAGTAGGCTGGGGCCGGCATTAACTTCTACAATTGCTCCAGATTGTTCTACTAAAGGCTTTGTGATATCTTCAACAACAAGATCGATACCGGCAATATCTAGTCCGATTACACGTGCAGCTAAAGCTGCAGTTTTGGCAATACTCGGGTGAACTTCATCGGTCACATCAAATGCATGATTGCCATTTCGTTGAATGAGTACTCTTGTATTAATGGGTATAATAGAGTCCGCTGAATAGCCTTGACGTGCTATTTCCAATTGGGCGGCACTATCTAATCGGATAAGATTAAGCGGATGGTCTTCACTTGTCCCTCGTCTGTGATCTGAGTTAATTTGTTGTTCAATTAATTCGGCGATGGAAGAAACACCATTACCTACTACGGAAATCATATCTCCTCGAGTGGCTGCGACGAGTTCACCATTCACGACGAGAAGTCGATGCTCAAATCCGGATACAAATCGTTCAACTAACACGCCACTACCTTCCTGCAATGCAACTGTATAAGCGGATTCAATTTCTTCTCGTTGGCTTAACTCGATGAATACCCCTCGCCCATGATTTCCATCACACGGTTTAATAACGATCGGTAAACCTAGCTCTTTTGCTGTTTGCCACGCATCTTCTGGGCTATGGGTAACACGTCCTTCAGGAACAGGAATGCCACAAGCACGCAGCAAATTCTTGGTCAGCTCTTTATCACGCGAAATATTTTCTGCAATAGCGGAAGTGCGATCTGTCTCAGCAGTCCAAATATGGTGGCTGCTCGATCCATAGCCTAATTGGACCAGATTCCCCTTGGAAAGCAAACGAATTGCAGGAATATTACGTTCAGCTGCAGCATCAACAATGCAGGCCGTCGAGGGGCCTAGCCATAATGAATCTACCATATCTCGTAATTGAGCAATTGCTGCTTGAACGTCATAATCAACCTGGTTTTCTTCAAGTCCCATCGCTGCAAGAATTAACTCACGTGCTGCAAATAACGCTTGTTTGGTAATCTCTGCATGCCAGGCACTAACTACAACCCAATAGACCCCTCGCTCAGCAGTTTCGCGCGCACGCCCAAATCCCCCTTTCATACCAGCCAGGTTTTGTAGTTCTAATGTAACATGCTCAAGAATATGGCAAGGCCACGTTCCCTCACGTACTCGCTGTAAAAAACCACCGCGTTCTTCATAGCTACAGCGATGCTCAACTAAAGATGGTAGCCACGCTACTAGGTGCTCATAAAAACCTGGAATAATATGAGACGGATAATCCTCAAGTGCACCGATATCAACTAATGCTTCTACGACTGGATAATAGGTCCACCGATTCGGGCCGTTTAAATGGACAATTTCAAGAAATTTAAGATCAAATTGACGATTGGAATATTTATTCTGCATGAAACTATCTTGAATAGGAAAACACTATTGATTAACGCAGTAAGTAACAATTGGTTTACATAAAATTCTAAAATTAACTTTTGGCATCAGAGGAAGCGATCAAGCAGCTTGGCGCTATGGTGATTTAATTTAGTACGATCCCTGATTAAAAAATGTATGCCATATTGATCGGTAATCAGTAAAGCGGTCAATGATAATCGACGAATTGCTTCCTCTCCTTTGAGCGTGAAACAGGTATCGCCCCGATCTGTTTCCACCCACCATATGCATGGAGTAATAAAGCTTGAAACACTATTGATCTGCTTGATTTCAGGCATGAAATCTCGATGCGTAAGTTCTTCTTCAATTAACCTACGCGATTCTGTCGGAAGATCCTGAAGATTTTCTATCCACATTAATTCGTTACCTTGGTGATCAACGAGCGCAATTCCCTCATCAGGTGCACTAATCGGAAAAGCTCGAATCGCAAGTACTTGGTGATTCTTTTGCTGAATCTCATCAAGTAATGTCAGCCTGTTCTTCGAATCTCGGCTTAGCTTAAACGCTGCGTAATTCATTTCCATTCCTTCGTTGGATTGGATTCATGGTTGTTGGAATCGACCGGCGAAGACAGGTCAGCATCGGCATGGCCTGTTTGCGACAGATATAGCTGGTAATAATAGCCTTGCTTAGCCATTAGCGTTGCATGATTGCCGACCTCAATTATTTTTCCTCGATCGAGGACTATCAGTCTATTGGCTTGGCGTAATGTTGATAATCGATGTGCAATCGCAATTGTGGTCCGTCCTCGCACTAAATTATCTAGGGCAGCTTGTATTTCTCGTTCTGTCTTGCTATCAACCGAGGAGGTTGCTTCATCGAGTATTAATATGCGGGGATTAATGAGTAATGCTCGCGCAATCGAAATCCGTTGACGCTCTCCTCCTGAAAGCGCTTGTCCTCGCTCTCCAACTAATGAATCGTAACCATGGGGCTGTTTAAGTATAAATTCATGAGCATGAGCAGCTCTTGCAGCAGCAACAATTTCTTGGCGCGTTGCAAGGGGTTTCCCATATGCAATGTTTTCTGCAATTGTGCCAAAAAATAAAAAAGGCTCCTGTAAGACTAATCCTATATGTTTTCGATACTCAGCGATAGGAAATGATCGAATATCGATGCCGTCGATCAGAATAGCACCTTCAGTTACATCGTAAAAACGACAAATCAAATTGATGAGTGTGCTTTTTCCTGATCCACTATGGCCAACCAAGCCAATCATTTCTCCCGGCTCGATAATCAGATTAATATTATGAGTTACACGCCTTGTCCCATAGCGAAACCCCACATGCTGTAATTCGATACGGCCTTTAATATTGGGAAGATGAATGAGCCTAGTGGGTTCAGGTACACGGGATACATGATCTAATATTTCAAAAATACGCTTAGTTCCTGCGGCGGCTTTTTGCGTGACCGAAACCATTCGACTCATTGAATCTAAGCGCAAGTAAAAGCGCCCAAGATAGGCTAAAAATGCTGTCAGAACCCCTACCGTTATTTGATTTTCAGATACTTGCCAAATACCGAAAATCCACACAATTAATAATCCAATCTCGGTCAGCAATGTTACAGTTGGCGTAAATAAAGACCAAATCTTATTTACGCGATCGTTAATTTCCAAATTACGCTGGTTGGCGTCATAAAAACGTTTTACTTCGCGTTCTTCTTGCGCAAATGCCTTTACCACTCGGATACCGGGTATAGTATCTGCAAGCACATTGTTTACATCTGCCCAAACACGATCAACTTTTTCAAAGCCAGTTCGAAGTCTGTCGCGAACTAAATGAATTAACCATGCAATAAATGGAAGTGGTAATAGTGTAATCAGTGCTAGCCAGGGATTAATTGACACTAAGATCATTGCAGTCATGATCATCATGATCACATCGGTAGCAAAATCGAGCAAATGCAAAGAAAGAAATAAATTGATACGATCAGTTTCTGCACCAATTCGCGCCATTAAATCACCCGTGCGCTTTGCTCCAAAATATTCGTGTGAGAGTTTTAATAAGTGATTGTAAGTTGTGGTGCGGAGATCTGCTCCCATTCGCTCTGATACTCTGGCTAGAATATAAGTTCTAGACCATCCTAATATCCATGCAAGCACTGCAGCGCCCAATAAACCTGAAAGATAATACGTTGCTAGATCGACATTAAGCGGGTTACCATTTTGGTAAGGAATAAGTACTTCATCCATTAAAGGCATCGTCAAGTAAGGTGGTACCAGTGTTGCTGCAGTGCTGGCGAGCATCAGCAAGAAACCGATCAGTAAACGGGCTTTGTATGGTTTTGCAAAACGCCATAACCTTAACAAAATCCAGGTAGAAACAGTGTCTTGAGGCATTTGCTCTTCTATCGATGTCGAAACTTTCTCAGTGAATCCTATTTCATCATGTGTGGAATCAGTGATTAAATCCTTTGGGCGGCCTTTTAAATAATGATTTAATTGCTGGTTGAAACATTTTATTAGATGATGAGCAGAGTGAATCTCGCTAACCGTATAACACCAATGGGAAAGCCGTGATTGAGTATCAAATAATTCGATATGACCTACACCTGCATGCTCGTAAGTGGTTAGCGCTAACTCTTTCTGATAATGGAAACTACACCAATGCGTCTCATCTTGCATTTTTGAGAGTAAGCGTTCATTGGAAACGAGCAATATTCCTTTGGAAAAAAATAATTGATCAGTTAAATCCAGTTCTAACCAAGTCAGAATGGTCTCATTCTTGGCTAACTGTGAGCAAATTTGCTCATTCCAAATCGATGGGAGTGGAGAAATAAGACGACTCTCTTTAAATGAGCAACTAGGTTACTAGACTGTGAGTTTGTTAAGGGAAGATGCCATGCCATTCTGAAAAAAATGGAGAAATTGAGTTACTGAGCGCTTTCTGAGCGCTCGTCCGTTTTTCTCCATTTTTCAATAATCGGTAGTAATTTACCGGGTGGTAAATTTTCTAATTTTTTGTATCGATCCCTAGCCAATTTTTTTTGCTCTGTAGTCAACCGGCTCCAATTACGCATTTGTGATTGGATTCGTTGCTGCTCCTGCGGTGACCTTTTGAGATAATGTTTCGTAATTCTGAGCCATTTCTTTTTCAGCGTAGGCTCCATCTCATCCCATTCATGCGCAAGTGGCTGTAGAATAATTTTTTGGTAAGGCTTGAGAGACGACCAAGCATGCTTTTGCTCTGAAAATGCAGTGATGGGAAACATCAAAAACAGCAAAATTGGAATTAATGCGTAGAGTCTAGCCATTTATCAAAGTTGTCATCTATGTAAGCATCAACGGGCAAATCATCGGCCATAATCATGGTATCGATTACTGCGATTTCATCATTCTCAAGATAAGATTTTCCCAGAATAGTCGCCCAGGTAAAAGCTAATAAAAACAGGGCTAGCCAGAATAGCTTGGTTAAGTCGAAATGCCAATGATGTCCTCCACTATGCGCGGATAGACCAAGGCCGGTATGAACAATTTTTTCTGACGGATGTAATCGATTTAAAGCATTTCTCCGAGCAGTTTGTAGTCGATGCAATGTATTCTGATTAATATTCACTAAACCTTCATCGAGTAATTTAGCAATATTTTTCCCCACAGCCTCTTCTTCATTCATAATTTAACTCCTTTTGCTCTTAGTATTGTAGCAAGTGCATGTGTTGCACGGGAACAATGTGTTTTGACACTTCCTTCAGAACATCCCATCACGATTGCTGTTTCATAAACATCCATCTCTTCCCAATAACGCAGCAAGAATGCTTCCCGTTGACGAGCAGGTAATGTTTCAATCGCTTGTTCAATCAGGCTAATGAGTTGTTTCTGCTCAAGCTGAACGTTCGGATTACTTTCATTAGTGGAATTGCTATTGACTTGTAATGTCTCTAATAGATCGGAGTATTCGTTATCTTTTTCTTCGGATTCTGATGAAAAAGCAGAAAATAGTGTAACCCAAGTCGAGCGAGTTTTTTGTCGACGATAATGATCGGTAATCGTATTTTGTAGAATACGTTGAAACAGCAGTGGCAATTCGGTAGCTGGCTTATCACTATATTTTTCAGTTAGCTTAAGCATCGAATCCTGAACAATATCTAATGCCGCTTGCTCATCACGAACAGCATATAATGCCTGCTTATAAGCGCGAATCTCAACATCACTCAAAAAATCAGAAAATTGCTGTCTTGTAGCCAAGTTACTATTCTATTAATCTAGCCTCACTAGGATCGACCGGTTTAATTCAGTAAGATCGAAGCGCACTAATCAAACTTATATTTATTGCGGATAAATTGATTATAAGCACTCCCTATTGCTATAAATAGCAAAGCTGGTGTGAGGTTTTAGTTAATAGAAGTAAAATTGATCGAGCAACAGCGGACACATTTACAAAAAATAAAGGCAAAGAATCGGGATTAGTGTGCATGGAGGCGGGGGTCGGAATTGAACCGGCGTAGACGGCTTTGCAGGCCGCTGCATGACCACTCTGCCACCCCGCCATGATAGCTTGAACTAAAAACTAGCTTAGCAACGAAAACAAATGAAGGATTCTCTTGGGCTACGCTTTATTCGTCCAGGAATCATTTATTAATAGAAATATTGGAGCGGGAAACGAGACTCGAACTCGCGACCCCAACCTTGGCAAGGTTGTGCTCTACCAACTGAGCTATTCCCGCAAGCAAGAGCGCATACATTGAAACAGTTAGTGGATTATAAAGATGTCAGCCTATTTGTCAAGAAAAGTGGGTTGAATGTGTAGTAATTGACGCGATAGGCTTTCAACAGTACCATACCCAGTTTTGATGTGGAAATAGGATTAAGCAAAAATGCGTGGTAAATTGGTCGTTGGTAACTGGAAAATGAATGGTAACATGCTGCAAAATCAGCAGTTACTTGATGCGATTGTTCCGGAAATTAAAACGCTTGGGAACATGGCCAGCGCCGTTTGTGTGCCTTACCCCTATCTTGTAATGACTCAGAAAGTTTTACAATCCACAAAAATAGCTTGGGGTGCTCAGAATGTCAGTCCCTATGACCTGGGTGCTTATACCGGTGAAGTGGCAGCAGAAATGCTTGTCGATTTAGGTTGTTATTATGTCATTGTGGGTCATTCTGAACGACGTGCATTGTTTGGAGAAGATAATCAAACCGTAGCGCTGAAATTTAAGAAAGCCCAAAGCGTTGGATTGATTCCTATATTATGCGTAGGTGAGACATTGGCGCAGCGTGAGGTCGGTGAAACAGAGCGCGTCATTGCGGAACAGTTGGATACGGTAGTCAATTTAGTGAGTATTGATGCGTTTGCAAAAGCAGTTATTGCCTATGAGCCAGTTTGGGCGATCGGTACGGGGAAAACGGCTTCTCCCGATCAAGCGCAACATGTGCATGCTTTTATTCGCAATCGATTGGCTTCACACAACGCTGAGCTGGCTTCTAAAATCCAGATACTATATGGTGGTAGTGTAAAATCAAACAATGCAGCTAATTTATTTTCGATGCCTGATATTGATGGGGGATTAATTGGTGGCGCCTCATTGATTGCAAGCGAATTTATTTCAATTTGTAAAGCAGCTCAGTGCTGAATTTAAGAGAATAGAATTTATGGAAACGTTGATTTTGGCTGTTCATGTGATTGTAGCTTTGCTGATCATTGTGCTGGTTATGCTACAGCAAGGTAAAGGGGCTGACATGGGCGCTGCGTTTGGAAGTGGCTCATCAGGTAGTTTATTCGGCGCAAGTGGCTCCGCTAATTTCTTGAGTCGAGCAACAGCGGTTGCAGCGACTGCCTTTTTTATTACAAGTCTTTCGTTAGCGTATTTTTCGGGTAGCGGTGTTAAAAGCGATAGCGTAATGAAACGTTATGAGTCAGGTGCCATTGAGAGTGGCGACAAGCAAGATGTAACTGATGCGATACCTTCTGCGACCGAGAACGTCGATGATGGATCCAAAGCAAAGCAAATTCCAGAGTAAGAATTTTTGCTTATAAGCTAGTTTTTGGAAGTAAGCGTATATCCTCTGCTTACTTTCCAATTGCCGATGTGGTGGAATTGGTAGACACGCCGTCTTGAGGGGGCGGTGGCGAAAGCTGTGCGAGTTCGAGTCTCGCCATCGGCACCAACAGTTTTTTTCTGCTATATTATTCTTGTACTGATCGTTAAAAAGTCAGTATCACACGCGATACCCAAAATAAATGGCTTATCGTTCCGATCTGGTCCTAATCGGTAGAATAATAATAAAAACTTCAATCGCTTGGTCATGTCCTACCCAACCATCAAAGCGCTTCTCATTTTTCTGATCAAGACCTTGATCTATGCAGCTAGCGTTTTTTACACTACCAATTACTTCACGATTGATAATCTTGGGACAGTCATTCTCGGTGTCTTCATTCTCAGCTTACCCATTATCTTGTGTGGAATCTATGGCAGTACTGTGCGTCAAATTAGGCGCCTCACGATTTTCAAGGAAAGAGGGATTTTATTTAGGATCGTTTCGTCGCGTTTTTTGAAATCGATTTTATGGATACTGTGGGCACTGAGTACTTCTTTTTTTATGTTGCTGCAGTTTCATATCTATAGCGAGTGGGAATGGTTCTTTTTTTTGCTGGTCATTCCTTTCTTTTGGATTGTATTTAGCACTTGTCGCAAGTTCATTGCTCACGAGATTGTGGGCTACATGGCAACCGATATTGCCTTGCGCTGGGCTAGGTTTCTTTGCCCGGTGCTGATGTTAATCCTTTATTATTCCTTCTTTGGACAGTTCGATTCTTTACCCAATTACGCGAATATTCCTGAAGCGATTCAGGATCAAAAAAGCAAGGTTGAGAATTTAGCAGGGAGCGCCATTACCCGCGAAGCTTCACACTTCTTGGCACTTTATGATGGCATCCGAATTTTTATTCTCAATCATTCGCTTTCACAAGACACGATTTGGGGTTTTCTGTTACTGACATTCAGTAAACTCATTGTTTTCTTCAATGCCTGCGCTATTCTTTCTTGCTTCGTTATTCCGACGACTGAATTTCGACGCATCGTTGGACCGCTCACCGACCAAGATATTCCTCCTACGCTTTCAATACAACGAATTGCGATAGTTTCGGCTATTTTTACCCTACTGACCCTATTTATCTATGCGCCCACTTTTGTGTATTTAGAAGCATGGGTTCAGCAGAAATCGATTGCACTGAATGAAGATAGGGCAAAAATCGAGAAAGTTGCTGTCGATCTCATTGGTGACGAGCCATTTCGCAAGGGTACCATCGAAAAACTGCATAAGGCTAAAATCAAGGCATTGCCGGATAAGGCAGCGATTCAGCGCGATCTCGATGAGAAACTAGAGATTGGTTTTAAAAGACTGGAGTCCAGAGTAGATATCTATCTTGATTGGTACTATAGCTTAATGGGTGAGTACACCCGGATCAGTAAGCTATTGATCGGAGAATTAGAAGCAGATATGAAACGCCGATTTCAAGAGGCGCTCGAACAGGGCGGTAACCCGTTTTGGGAATATGAAGCGGCTGTTAGTCAGTTGCTTACACATTATGAAGATGCTCAAAAGGCCTATATAGAAAAGGCAAACAAAATTTTACACAAAAATCGCCTCGATCTCAAAGGTGTGCCGTTTGATGTCAATGAGCAACTGACGTTGTTGGACGCAGTAAGTTTACCCATCCACCAAGAAGATTTTATCAATTTTCAGCATCGCCTTGGTACGGGGTCGGCCGCTGGCATGATTACTGCTATCATCGTCGGGAAAGTAGCTGGAAAAAGTATTTTTAAACTTGCAGTGGGCGCGTTATTCAAAGTAGTTGCCAGCAAAGCTACTGGTGCCGTGGTGAGTGCTGGAGCAGGTGCAGCCACTGGCGCTGCTGTCGGTTCTGTCGTTCCTGGGTTTGGAACCGCAATCGGTGCTGTGGTTGGCGGTATCATCGGTGGCATCGGTGCTGGCATTATCGTTGATAAAACCCTGATAGAATTGGAAGCAGCGATTAGCAGGGAAAAATTTAAAGCTGAAATCTTGGCAGCGATTAACGAAGCCCGTTTAGAATTTAAAGAAGAATTAATTAACCAAGCAGAATAACTTGCCCATGAAAACAACGCAGCAATTAACAAGACATTATGCTGGTATCGCTAATCCTTCTGGTGCAGTGGCACTTAGCGATAGCCTTTTCATCGTTGGTGATGATGAAGATAATCTCCTCAGAATTTATGATCGAGATACGCTCGATAAACCGCTACAAATTATATCGTTAAGCCATCTTTTCAAAGGCATTATTAAAGATGGGCCCGATTTAGAAATTGATATCGAAAGCATGGCTGCGATGGGCAATGTGTTATTTATCATTGGCTCACATTCGACAAGCCGAACAGGGGAGTATCGACCTGCGAGACATCGATTGATTGCAATTCAATTTAAGCTCGATGCTAACAATAAGCTCAATATCTGTCCGGTAGGGGAAATTCATACCCAATTGATCGACAATCTGAAGCAAGATGTGCGTTTCAAGAAATATCGATTAGACAAAGCAGCAAAAATACCTCCTAAAGCAATCGGTGGTTTAAGTATCGAAGGGTTGGCTGCAACCCCCGATAATGGTTTGCTCATTGGTTTCCGGAATCCGCTCAGTGGCGGCAAGATGAATCACGATCGATTAGTGAGAGGCAATGCCTTGCTTGTTAAATTAAAAAATCCTTTCGAAGTTATTCACGGGCTACCAGCGCGATTTGCTAAACCCATCGAATTGGATCTCGATGGGCAAGGCATCCGCGAAATTACCTGGAGAAAAAAGCATCAATTCATGATTGTTGCAGGTCCTTACCATGAGAACATCGCGAGCAAAACACACCCCAAGGAAACGGGCAAACTATATCACTGGTTCAGCCGATCGAAGAAGCTGAAGGAATGCAAGAAAGTAGCGTTGGAAAACTTGAATATCGAAGCTGCTTTTTTCTATCCCGAGGATGATAAAACAGTCCAGTTACTCAGCGATGATGGTCAAATGCGCAATGAAAAAAAATTCCGGAGCCAGATCGTTAAGTTGTAATCTAACTGCTATTGAGGCGTATTGCATATTACGTAACAATAAGGAACTTGATACCCATCAATATTAAAACTATTCCCCCAAAAATTTCCGCTTTGCTTTCAAGCCAGGTTCCACTGCGGTTATCAATGAAAACACCGAATACACTGAACACAAAAGTTATTGCTCCGATAACCAGGCAAGCGGTATAAGGATTAACTTCCAACAAAGTTAGGCTAAATCCAGCAGCCATCGCATCAATGCTAGTAGCGATGGCCAGAACCAGCAGCATTTTGTTGGTGATGCGCGCAATCGTTTCTTCTACACCTTCTTGAGTGCTTTCATAAATCATTTTTGCACCGATCAACGTCAGCAGTCCAAAAGCGATCCAATGCGCATGGGTTTCTACCCAACTTAAAACATCCTGATCCCCTCAATACCCGATGAAAGGCATCAAGGCTTGAAAGATTCCGAAGAATCCCCCAACTCTGAGTGCCAAGTTAGGCACATTTTTCTTCGCACCCAGGCCGATAGCAACTACAAAGGCATCCATACTAAGTGCAATTGCAAGAATGATGACTTCGATCATCGTGTTGCTTCAAAATGGCGCAGTGGTAGCGAGGTATGCTTTCAGCGATGAAGTTCATGAAATAGATCCTATCTCAAAAAAGAATTGATCTCAGCGATAACTTCATACATTGAAAATACTTGGACAAAAAACTTTGGTGGCAAAATACCTGAAGGAGAAGTGCGGCATCGGCACTCAGTTTCACGATTTCGATAATTCGGGCAAACTTACCCAAGTTGCACATTGAATCACACCCGGTATCCATCCGGGTCTTCGAACGTGCAGCCGTCGCGATCCCAATAGGGATTCAGGGAGGCTACTGCTTTGAATCCCACCACTCTCATAGACTCGCAACAGTGGACCCAATCTTCTCGGTCTGACACATAGAAGATAAGAAGGTCTTCCAGCGTCGGTGTTGGTTTGACAGGATGTGAACGGCAATAGGTAAATACGAGATAGTAAGCATCGTCAGGTTTTCCTAACATCACACCGTCAAAACCATCGTGGTCGTTAAAATGACCAAGGCGCTCCAGGCTCAGCCCTTTTCGATACATCGCTTCAGTTCGGGGGAGATTCGTCACCGGACGGGCAACTCGAAAATGGCAGATCATTTTGGGATTCTTTGTTTAGATTAGCGCAACGCGGAGTTAACCGGCAGAATGGAACTGACTTGCCAGAGCAGTAGCTTGCAGTGGAGTGTAAAGTTTTCTAAACAATTACCTCCTGCAAACTGTCCAGTTGAACACCTAGTTAGCACGTGGGCTAAAACACCATTGCATGGTCGCAAAAGAATTTCCCATCTTGATGAACAAGAACCATTTCAGCAACAAATTCGCCTTTAGCTTTGGTGAAATACTGCTTCCAAACGATTGCTGCAGAGTTTGGACGCTTGAATACTGCTACAAGCTTACGCTCTGCAAAGAAGCCTTTTTCATTTTGATACTGCTTGCAAACCAACTGGAAATGTTCTTTCGTAACTATTTTCTTGATGCGATCCGTGAAATCTCTTACGTGAGCTTCATGATCGATTCTTGTGGAAGCATCCATCAAATTGTCCATGATGGGATTTGCTATTTCTATAATCTCCTGTTCTGACATTTCTACAAAATTCATGACTACTCCTTGCAAGTGCTAACATATAATCAGGCATCCGAAATAGCACAATATATTGCATCACAAATGTAATTTAATACGGAATTATTCATGATAGCCCCTTATTACCGCCAATAGCGAATTTAGCTGTTGTTTTATCAAACTTGTTAGCGCCACAAGTTGAAAAAGTAACTACACAAAAAAGCAAACCTTGGCTTCTGGGTTCATCAAAGGATAAAAGCAGAAATTGATCTCACATAGCACTTTGGATTTTGCCAAGCTGACTTTTGTTTCTCGCAAACAATCGAGTCTGATCCATTGAAGTTTGGGGTACACTTTAGGGACTCTGCGACGTTGCCACAATGTCGGACATCGAAAAAACTTTGATCTGCACACCTGAAGACCCATCAGGGTAAGCTGCCCTAACAGCGTCACGCTCTTCATCACTTGTAACGAACAGCCAAATTTGTAACTGCTCAAGGAATCGCTGAAGCATTGCCAACTCGTTAACTCCAACATTAGCTAGGCCAAGTCTCACCCGCTCTGAGATCGATCCAAAGCGTGCGCTAATAATGGTGAGTAACGTGCGAACTCTCCAGACAACGGTCTCAGCTCTAAGGGCAGTGAAGTTACCGAAGTACCGATACTGCATGCCATCGAAGCTCATCAAAAGCTTGAAGCCAAGGGGTTGACCTAACTGAAATATGTTACGTTCACCGTCATTGTCGATTGGCGCCACTAATAATTGTTGAGACAACAGGAAGCTCTCGAGCAGTTGATCTGGAGGAATTGCCAGCGTATTCTCTTGAGAAGTATTCTGTATAGCGACATCAATGGCGTGTCGCGCTTTGTCTTCAAAATCGCGATTCGAGTATCTGACTGTATCTAAGCCCGCGACGTTGAAAGGAAGTGTCTGTGCTTCTCGCTGGAAAGGGATTATGTATTTATTGAAGCCGAGCATAAGCCCGTACTCCATGTTTACGTTCGCGTTCGGTACTTCGCGTCCATCAGATGTATCATTATTGAGAAGAATAATGCAAAACTGTGACGTAATTACCTTCGAACAGATCTTGGCACAGTAGACATTCTGTGCAGGGACCAGCGCGCCTCCTGCTTCGATAGGCTCAATGCTGCGCTCACCGAGCAAGTGTCGCAAGATATTCATTTCTAGGGAGCTCTCTTGGAATCCATACCCGATAAAGCAAGTTCGAGTAGACGAGAATACAAAGTCGCATCGTGGCTGGCCGATGACGCAGAACTCGTTTCGCCGAATGCGCTTGTCCATGGTCGATATAGTGACGACCTAGTTCCAATTAGACATTCGAGGCGACGCAATATATTACGTCACAAATGAAATCTAATACAAAATTGCTCATGATATTCCCTTATATTCACAGCTAATCGCCAATTTAGCTGTCATTTTATCAGACTTGTTTAGCGCCACAAATTGAATGAATGATCACACAGAAAGCAAACCGCCGCTTCCGGGTCCATCACAGGAAAAAAATAGAACAATGCTGATTGATCCTAGATCTTAGGATTATTTTAGCTTGTAGCGATCAAGGTGAGTTCTGATATTTTTCCAATCACATTTCAATGATCTAAAACATTGTAATCGCAAACTTTACAAGACCTTTTAGGAGACCTATAATTAGGGCTCGTCACTTAGTTGCGTAGGAATAAAACCATGACACATCAAATACTGACAGAAATCGCAGCGAGTATCTCTGAACTCAAGGCTAACCCCATGAAAGTTGTTTCCAGTGGCAACGGTATGCCCATTGCCGTATTGAATCGTAATGAACCCGCCTTTTACTGTGTGCCCGCTGCCGCCTATGAAGCAATGATGGAGCTGATTGACGATACAGAACTGCTAAAGCTAGTGAAAGAGCGTATAGACGAACCAACGGTCACAGTTTCACTGGATGACTTATAAGCTGGAATTTAAAAAGTCAGCGCTCAAAGAATGGGAAAAACTAGGCTATACCATCAAAGACCAATTCAAAAAGAAACTAAAAGAGCGATTGAATAATCCTCACGTTCCATCTGCCGCATTGTCGGGTGCGGAAAACATCTACAAGATTAAATTAAGACAACTCGGCTATCGCCTTGTTTATTCCGTTGAAGACAAGACCGTAACAGTCACCGTAATTGCAGCTGGCAAACGAGACCGGAATGAAATCTACGACATCGCCCTCTCGCGATTGCGTGAAAAGACTTGAGTTAAAACTTTGGAATCAGAAAATCAGTGTACAGTTACGACACTACTTAGTCGACCCTGAAAAACTGCATCAATTGTTATTATGGATCAGCAGTTTCAAAAAGCGGCGTGTTAATAAAGACAAAATCGAGCAATTTGATCTTTTTCCATCAAAGAATTAGCGAAGCCT
>WBZN01000249.1_pt1 | contig 61855 bp, 74 predicted proteins | sample 5204281 | NCBI WGS metagenome assembly WBZN01 (sample SAMN12344347, study PRJNA552823) | activated sludge metagenome | biome: Activated sludge suspended growth; feature: Nitrification reactor; material: Wastewater; isolation source: activated sludge from nitrification reactor of wastewater... | reverse complement strand
CGGACGTGTGCGTAACCGGGGGCGCGGGCGGCCTGACGGCAGGGCGCCCACCGATAAAGATGCTTCCAGACCAGCGCGGTCCAAGGCAGATCGCCCTCATTGACCACCCGATGAACAGATTTCTCAGCGCAAACGTGAATTAATCAGACGTTCCTTAAGTCTCGGCACTGGTTGACGCAAAAGTTACCATATATCCGAAAACGACCCCCATGAAGATCAGGCCACACTCAATTAGTACTTCATTCATACTAAGCAGCGCCGACCACCTCTGAGGATTAATGTCGGGAAGCAAAGTCGCGAAGCATGTCCTGAAAAGAAGTAAAGTGATCAAGAGTCTTTTCTGCCCGCTCAGCATATCGACCTCAACGCACAGCAGGTATCCAGGCTTGACAGCCTACCCCATGTCATTGGAATCCTTCCGATGCCATTCCTCCCCCTCTTCCAGGGCTTCCTTCGGCACCTGCCCCCAGTCCATTTGACAACTTCGCCACTTCGACTATATTCCGACCAGAATTCTAGTCTTTTGCATGAGGTCCCCCAATGGCAAAAATACTGTCGCTGTCAGAGGTCAAAACACGCCTGCCTGAACTGGTAACTGGGGTACAGGAGCGCGAGGAGGAAGTCATCGTTACGAAGAATGGGCGCGCCGCTGCCATTCTGATGAATGTCGATGAATATACCCGCCTGAAGGAGACCGTGGATGTATTGAGCGATCCTGGACTCATGAGCCAGATTGCCGAAAGCCGGGCCTATTACAAGACCAAACGCACAGGACTCTCGTTTGAGGACGTGTTTGGCGAGCCCCTCACGCCCGTCAAGAAGCGGCGCACGGCTTGATCCCCTTCCGCCCGGACATTCCTCCGCATGCGCCCCAAGTGATCCGAGGGCTCCATCCTGATCTCAAGCAGCTGATCAAGGCAGCTATTCGAGCCATATCGACCAACCCTGAATGCGGAGGCCCGCTCCAGCGGGAACTGGACGGGTTGCGAAAGTACCGCGTTCGTCGCTTTCGTATTGTGTATTCCATTGAACCAAAAAGACGAGTCATCCGCCCGATGGCCGTCGGCCACCGTCGTTATGTCTATGAGGATCTGACCGAGCGGCTCCGGCGGAAACCACACGCATAACGTCTCCTCCGTTACTCCCCCACATTCCAAAAGCACCCTCATCGTGCTCTTCTTTTGCCAACGTACCGGATCGCCCCGCGTCAAGATTCGGCAAAACCGTGGTACAGTGAATACTGCGGAAGAAAAGGAACACCATGTTGACTCGACTGTTGGCGGGGCTGCTATTGGGTGCGGTGCTGGCTTCATGCGGGCAAGGCGACGGCGGAGCCGGCTCCGGCATTAAGCCGGCGGGAGAATGGGCCAAGATCGGCGACACTGACAACTATGTCTATTACGCCGATTACGCCAGCATCAAAAAGGCGGATGAAACGGTCGTCATGCTCGACCTGTTCGACTACAAAAGCGCGCAAACCGAAGGTGGAGGAGCCCCGGCCCTCTCCAAAGCAACCGAACGTGAATACGACTGCCAAAATAAGAAGAGTCAGCCGCTCAAGGCGAGTTGGTATTCCGGGCAGATTGGAGCCGGAACCGTGGTGCGCTCCAGCGGCACCTCGAATCAATGGTCCTCCACTGCTCAGGGAACTGCAACCGGAGGGCTATTGAAGGCTGCCTTCGGCAGCTAGCCCGACAGCCAAAACACAGGGCCCCCGGCTGTGTTCGTTGCGCCGGTAAGCACTCCAAGGGTATCCGAGCGCAGCTATTCGACGCAGGACGCGTATGCCTTCGGACAGGAGGCATCCAGCCCCCCGGCGGAGTTCCCCTGGAGCGGGAGCTGCCGCATCTGATCCAACACCTGCTGAAAATGGCCCGGCGCGCGCGTCCAGAAGAGGTAGTTCGCCCGAAGCCGGTCTCGTCCGAACGCGAGTAGTTCGGCGATGGTCGGGACCCGGCCTTTCCCGTCATGACGGGTGTTGTCGTAGTTCGCTTGCATGACCGATGGCGTCAACGGAATCAGGCCGGACATCTGCGGGTAATAGAAGTACACCCCCTTGGGCTTGTTCGGGTGGTCGAAGTTCAACCCCGGATCATCCAGAAAAATATCCGGCCCACCCAGCCCGGTGCCGATCGTCCGCATCTGATCGACAAATCCGGCCAGGATCTCGCGCGGATAATTCACAAATTGATAAGTCAAGGTATTGGGAAAGGCTGTCCGCATCTGCCGCTGCACATCCAACAAGTTATCGTAGTACTTATCGGTATCATGGCTTGACACCAGCTCAATAGGCTGGCCCAATGCGGTCTCCGGTAGGCCGATACCTTCGAAGTGCACGTGGCCGTTGAAATGTTTGCCCAACTCAGCCACCAGCGCCACCAGTCGATCATGTACACCCGAGTTCCACAGCTTGAGGTTGTGCCCGCGGGGAGTATTCTGCCCAAACGTGCTGAAGGGAAAGGCGCCGCCTTCGTAGACTTCCGTGCGCATATAGGTCGGCACCGGCAGGATTTGCGGATTGAAAGACTTCAATTCCAGGAGAATCACCAAACGTTTGTTCAACGGAACGAGTTCCGTGAGGACTTTTTCAATTGCTTTAAAATCATAGCGACCTTCTTCCGGTTCCAGCTCCGGCCATGTAAACCGCACCTGCAAGCCGCGTAACGCGGGCGTCGCCTTCAACTCGGCATACACCTGCGCCATGATGCTTGGATTCGTTCGCATAAACGTCATCGGCGCATAATAGTGGCCCGGATGCCACTTCACCACGCCCGGGGCCGTCGGCACTTCGGCTGCGTTCCCCGCGTCCACCCCCATCCACGCCCAGGAAAGCCCCACAAGAGCGAGGAGCATCAAGCTGAGAAGCAGCGCTGGCGGCTTGTGGCCGGCAGGAACAAGCACGGACCATTTACGTAGGGATACTCCATTCGCTGACTCGTGCATACGTCTCCTTTCCGAGCCGGTAGACTGCGACTATGAGACCGCGATGGGTCTCACGGAAGACACCATGCTAGCACGAGAGGGTCCCGCCATACTGTCCTGTGCGGTTCCGTACTCATGTAGTGGAGGCGATGAGAAAAATCGGCCCCCTATCCTCAACTGCATCGTAAGGCCGGCGGCCGAAATGAATACCTAGTTCCGGGGCAGGGAATGATGGGAATCTCAGGAAGGCCGGCAAACGGTGGTCATGGGGAATCTGTTCGAGCACCGCGCACACCGGCGGCGCCGTTGCGCCGTCGGTGTGGCATAGAGAACCTCGAGCTTACAGCTCCAGCATTTTTTGGTAGGCACGCAAAAGATCGCCGACCGACAACACCCCGATAATCGTGCCGTCTTCCGTCACCGGCAGGTGCCGGATGCCTTCCTTTTTCATCAATCGCAATGCTTCTTTGATCGGCTCACTGTCCTCAATCGTCACTACCGCTTTGCTCATACAGGACATGACGGTAGTGCTATTCGGATCCAGCCCCTTGGCGACGGCCTTCCGGCTCAGATCCGTGTCCGTGATGATACCGAGATAGCGTGATCCGTCATCAACGAGCAGTGACCCGATACGCCACTTTTGCAGCAGCCGGCCTGCCTCTTTGATCGAGGCGCTTTTGTGCACACTCCTGACCTCAGACGACATGAATTCGGCCACGGTGCGGCCATCGATTCGCTCACCGAGCGTCCGTCGCCAATCGCGGCCGACCCTGGTACTCTTCTTCAATTCAAGCTGCGCGAGACAACTCTCGAGGACCTGCTTGCGTTGATGCAAGCTCTCACGTTCGAGATTATGCGTCCCCGCCTCCTGCGCTTCCTCCGGAAGAATGGCCGCTTCACCAAGCTTGGCGTAGCAATACGCTTCGAGTTCATCGGATGCGCCGCCGAAGGTTTCGCTGAGCACCTCTTCGGCCTGCTCGTCAAAACCTTCCAGTGAGGCCGTCGTCTTGCGCCGCGACAAAAACGGCTGGAACGCGGCCAATGTCTCACGTATTTCCTCTATATGCCGGCTCAGTAAATCTGCCGGTTCCTGACTCGATTTCATTCTCTTGGCCATACTACCTCCTTGTTGAGGGCAAGAGAATAACTCAACTCCCATACCGGCTCAAGCCTCACATCTCATGTCGAGAACGGTTGCGGCGTGAGGCCTGGCACGATGGCGGCCATGCTGCCGTCGGACGACGCCTTGGCCGCGCCCGCGGCTTTCGGGACGGCCTTTCCACGCACACGATGCATTTTCTCTCGCGTATGGTAGGGCATGAGGTTCTCGAGGACTGCCGGCAGCTTGTCGCAAGGCACATCCTCCATGATCTTGGTGGCCAGCTTCGGATCCAGCCCCGAACGGCCGCCGACAAAAATATCGACGGCATCGACGACCTTTCCCCCGACTCTCGCCTTCTTACCAAGCAGCCCGACATCCGCCACGAGATGATTGCCGCACCCGGCCGGACAACCGGACCAATGCAGGGTGATCGGCTTGAGGGTATCGCCCAGCTTCCGTTCCAACACCCGCGCCGTGTCGACGGCCCGGCTTTTGGTTTCAATAACGGCCAGATTGCAATAGTCGCTTCCCACACAGCTGACAAGCCCTTTGTAGAGCGGCGACGGATTATAGGCAAATTGCTTCACCAGCGGCTCCTCCGCCAATTCACCCACCACACGGTCGCTGATGTGCGGAATCACAAAGGCTTGAGCCGGCGAAAGCCGCACTTCACCCGTCCCATAGCGATCCGCCAGTGCCGCAATGTTGCGCAAATCAGCGGCTTTGATCCGTCCCACCAAGATCTTCAGGCCGATATAGTTCAAGCCGCGTTGCTTTTGCCGAAAAATGCCGATGTGGTCGCGCTCACCCGCCGCCCGAGCATCGACTCCCGCCGACGGCAACGCACGGCCCATGCGCACCTCCACTTCATGCCGCAACCGGGCCTCGCCCCAGGCTTCGACGAGAAATGCGAGCCGTGCTTGCGTGCGATTCTCGCGCGGGCCATGATCACGGTAGATGTGCAGCAGCGTCCGGCATACCTCAAAAGCCTCCGCAGGATTCACGAACATATCCAGCGAACTGGCGATTCGATAGCCACCAGAGCCCAGCTTGCCTCCAACTAGGACGTTGTACCCGAAACATTTGTCGTGCCCTAAATCATGATAGGCAGGCACCAGCGCGATATCTTGCGTCTCCGTGTGGAGACAGTTGTCCGTGCAGCCGGTCACTGCGATGTTGCACTTCCGCGGCAAGTTCGTATAGGCCGGGTTGCCCAACACTTCGTGGTTGATCGCGCGCACGATCTCTGTCCCGTCGAGCAACTCATTGGGATTCAGACCCGCTACCGGACAGGTCATGACATTGCGCACGCTGTCCATGCCGGTTTGCATCGACGTGAGTCCGACTTCCGCCAGTTTCGTGAAGACCGCCGGCACGTGGGCAATCGTCAGGTGGCGGAGTTGCACTTGTTGCCGCGTGGTCACATCGATCACACCATTGCCATACGTTGCTGCAATGTCCGCCAAGGCTTGGAGTTGGCCCGACGTGGTTTGGCCACCCGGCATCCGCACGCGCAACATGAAGAAACCCGGCGTGGGATTGCGCAAGAACAAGCCGTACCACTTCAGCCGTTGAATATCGTCTTCCGGAATGGACTCCCACCCTGCTTCCGCATAATGGGCAAGCATGTCTCGCACCGTTAGTCCATCTCGCTCGGATTTGAGCGCCTCAATCTTGTTCATATCGTGCTCCCCAGTGCGACGGAATAGTCCAAGCCAGATTTTCTCAGCACCACTGTCCCCTCTCGGCTCAAGCGATCGACGACCAGTAAAACCTGCGATGCGCTCAAACCGGAGAGGGCCATCAATTCTTCGAATGATTGGGGGGCCTGCCGCCGCAGAAGCGTCAGCACTGCAGTTTCTTCATTCGTCTTCATGGTGTCCTCCCTCCATCTGCATGCCGTCTCAGCGGCATCGCCTGGTTGATCAATTAGAACGTTTTGTATTCCAGCCACTTGCCGTTCAGCGTAATCTTGCAGCGGGCTTCACCCTGAGAGCCGGTCACCTTTTCCATATCCAGGGTGAAGTCGATGGCGCTCATAATCCCGTCGCCAAACATTTCATTCGCCATCTCCCGCATCGAATCGCCATAGACACCGATCACTTCCAACAGGCGATACTTAAACGGATCCGTCGCATTTGGGAAATCGGCCCGGACGGGAAACGCGCTCAAGGCGCTGATTTGCTCCTTATCCAAATCCAACAGTTTCCCAACTTTGACCGCTTCCTCCGGCGAAAACCGGTGATTCCCATTTAATGCTGCGGCGACAAATGTCGGATTCTTGCCGACCGTTTTCGCCACCTCCGCAATCGTGACCTTCTTGTTCAATCGTTGCGCCTTAATTGCCTTGCGTACTGCCGCTTTTTCCATGCTGATCTCCTTGTAGTGACTACCGTCCCACACCGCTCTCGTTACGATCCTGCCACCGCCGGCGCCACCGGTGGCGACACCGGGGCCTCCTTAGCGTCCGTCACCTGATAAGGACTCACCATCCAGTACAGCCCCCCGACAAACAAACCACCGCCCACCAGATTCCCCAACACCACGAACAGCTGGTTGTACCAAAAGGCTCCCCAACTCACCGTCACGTCATGCGGCAGAAATAACGCCATGCCCAACAACGATTGATTGGCGATACTGTGCTCGAACCCTGTACCGATGAACGCAAACAGGCACCAGAAGATCAGAAGAATCTTCGCCGTATCATTCGTCGTTCTCCCAGTCATCCACACGGCCAGGCAGATCAGCCAATTACACAGAATTCCGCGCACGAACAGCTCCCAAGCCGGGAGGCCCATTTTAACGGCGGCGACTTTCTCAATTAGTTCCGTCGTCGGCCCCTTGGCAAACACGCCCGATTGGACAATCAACCAGGCCAGTCCCATCGACCCCGCGAGATTTCCGAACCAAGACCAGGCGTTGAGCTGAACAACCTGCGACCAAGAGAGACTTCGCGAGAGCCCCCCGATGACGCCGATCAGGTTGTTTCCGGTGAACAGCTCCGATCCGGCAAAAATCACCAACGTCAACGCGATCCCGAAGGACACGCCCATGACGAGTTTCACCACAGGCGACCCGGCCGCCGCCAAAGGCCCCCCGAGACTGAAGATCAACGCGATGCCAAACCCGAGATAGATCCCTGAGAGGGCCGACAGAATCAGATAGCCGCCCGGCGCTTGTTCTAAAAACGCCCACTTCTTTGCCGCCACCCCCGCGATCCGCTCATGATCCGCGATATGCATGAGACGCTCCTTTCAGTGGTCCGTCAGCTCGTGCATAAAAAAAGACGCCCTCTTCCCTGTGGGGGGAGGAGGACGTCTTTGTCCTGTTCAGCGAGGGTGTTCCCCCTCGTCTATTTATGGTGTGCCGACTTCAACGTCGGCAGAAACGAAAAAGGCGTCCGCCACTCTTGAAAGAATGACGGACGCCATTGTCCGTGTACCGTATATGGTGCAGGTTCGAACTCAGGCGTCGTTGCCTGCTCTCACCCACGCACAGCATGTATACCATCGCCCCCCGGATTCGTCAAGCGCTCTTGACGAGGAGGCGACAGCCTACACGTCGTAATACAGGAAAAACTCATACGGATGCGGCCGCAACCGCATGGTATCGACTTCCTTGGTTCGCTTGTACCCGATCCACGCTTCGATGAGGTCCTCGCTGAAGACCCCGCCCTTGAGCAGGAATTGATGGTCCTTCTCCAGGTGGTTGAGCGCCTCGTCCAAGCTGCCCGGCATGGTGCGAATCTTGGCGGCTTCCTTGGCTTCGAGATCGTACAGATCCTTTTCCGCCGGCTCTCCCGGATTGATCTTATTCTCGATCCCGTCCAGACCGGCCATCAACATGGCCGCAAAGGCCAGGTACGGGTTGGCGGCAGGATCCGGGAAGCGCACTTCAATCCGCTTCGCCTTCGGACTCGGAGAGTACATCGGAATACGAATACCGGCCGACCGGTTGCGGCTCGAATAGGCCAGCAAGACCGGCGCTTCAAAGCCCGGAGTCAACCGCTTGTACGAGTTGGTCGACGGGTTGGTGAACGCCGCCAGTGCAGGTGCATGCTTCAGAATGCCGCCGATGTAGTGCAGACACATCTGCGACACGCCGGCATATTCCTTCCCGGCAAAGAGCGGCTTGCCGTCTTTCCAAATGCTCTGGTGGGTGTGCATGCCCGATCCGTTGTCGCCGAAAATCGGCTTGGGCATGAAGGTCACCGTCTTGCCGTGCCGGCGCGCGACGTTCTTGACGATGTATTTGAACATCATCATTTTGTCCGCCGTCCGCAACAGGCTGTCGAAGCGAATATCGATTTCCGCCTGACCCGCCGTCGCCACTTCGTGGTGATGTTTCTCGGTCGCGATACCCGCCTTTTCCATTTCCAAGATCATTTCCGTGCGGATGTCCTGCTGCGTGTCCGTCGGTGCCACTGGGAAGTAGCCTTCCTTGTGGCGAATCTTGCCGCCCAGGTTCACACCCTCCTGGCCCATGTTCCATACGCCTTCGTCGGAATCGATGTGGTAGTAGGCGCTGTGATTCGTCTGGTCATAGCGGGCATGGTCGAAAATGAAGAACTCGGCTTCCGGCCCCCAGTAGGAGGTGTCGCCGATCTTGGTGCTCTGGAGATATTTTTCCGCCTTTTGGGCAATGAACCGCGGATCGCGGTCATACATTTCGCGCGTGATCGGATCGACCACATTTCCGATCAGGCTCAGTGTGGGCACGGAGCAAAAGGGATCCATGCAGGCGGTTGCCGGGTCCGGCACGAGCAGCATGTCGCTGTTGTTGATCGCCCTCCAGCCGCGAATCGACGACCCGTCGAGTCCGGATCCGTCCTTGAACAGGCCCTCGGTCAGCTCACTGACAGGAATCGTAAAATGCTGCCAGGTGCCGATTAGGTCGACGAACTTCATGTCCACGACCTGGACCTTATTCTTCTTTGCAAAATCTAACACCTCACGAACGTTCATCCCCTCCTCCTTTCAACCGCCGATAAAAGAACTACCCACACCCTGTCGTTTACGCCGCATGAGCTCCAAGAAACAGTTCAATTTCGTTGAGAATCGACGCCCGGATCGTTTCGAGGCGCCCGGCGTCTTCCACTTTCTTCCCGTCCATCCCCGTCACGTAAAACACGTCGGCCACCTGATCGAGCCGGGTGGAAATCCGGGACGCATGCACCGACAAGCCCAACTGAAAAATGGCGTTCGTGATAATGTACAGCAATCCTTGCCGATCATCCGCAAAAACATCAAGAATCGTAAACCGGTCGGAGGTCTCATTATCGATGCGCACCTCGGATGGTTGCCGGTGGGCGGGCAATGACCGGCCCATGTTCAATCGCGCCCCGCGCCGCATCACCGCATCGATCGACTGACGCCCGGTCAACACCTCCGTAATCGTCGCGCCGATCGACTCGCATCGCTCCGCCGGCGGAGCGCCCTGATAATCGGCATCGGCGACCTGGAAGGTATCGACGACCACGCCGTCTTTTCTGGTGACGATCTGCGCGTCCAGAATCTGCAAGCCACCCGCCGCCATCACCCCCGCAATTTTCGAAAACAATCCCGGGATCAGATCGTTATGTGCAATCACGGCATATTCACATGTTCCCAATGGCGCGTTGAATTCCGTCTCCACGACCACGCCGCCCTCCTGCAGACGGCGGATGGCGCCCAGGTGGGCGGCAATACGTCGCGGACTCGTACCATAGGCGTACCGCAGGGGGAACTGTTCGAGCTCCGAGCGGATCCAGGCTTTGTCGGCGGGGAAATTACGATCCCCCTGCGACTGTCCCCCCACATCATCCGCGATGCGCGCCAGCCGCTGCGGCTCATCGGCCGTCTCCCGCTCGCCCGATACTTCCTGCATGGCTCGCAGGTACAGTTCGACCAGGAGCGACTCTTTCCATTTCGTCAGTACATCGGGACCCACGGCCGCGATGTCAGCCGCGGTCAGGGCCAGCAACTTGCGCAACACCTCCGGCGTGCCGACTTCGCGTGCGAACGGCAACAGCACCTTCTCATCATAGGGGTCGCGCCGGAAAGCCGTGTGCGCCATCAACAGATGCCGATGGACCAGCATGACGAGGGTACGCGTGTCCGGCTCATCGAATCCGAGACGCGCCGCCATTTCTTCCGCCAACCGCTTTCCCACCTCACTATGATCTTCCTCGTGGCCCTTTCCCAGGTCGTGAAGGAGAAGCGCTAGGTGCAGCAGATCCTTCCGCTTGATCTCCCGATACACCTCGCCGAGGACACCCGTATGGTCGGCCAGAGTTTCGGCTTTCGCCACCGCGAGTAAGCTATGCTCGTCGACCGTGTACTTGTGGTACTGGTTAAATTGCATCAGTCCGCGCACGCGTGAGAAGGCCGGCACGAGTTTCTCCAACAGATGCGCCCGATGCATAGCTTCCAGGGTTCGCGCCGTACCGGGGCCCGCCAGAATCGAGAGGAAGGTTTGGCCGGCCTCCGGCGTGTGGAACTGTTCGACGGACAGGGTTTCTGCATGCCGGTGAATGTCTTCCAGGAGCGAGGGATCGATGCTCAGCTGCCGGGATCGAGCCAGGTTGAAGAGCGTGAGCAGCAAGGTCGGCTGCACCAGGACTTGTGATCGCAACTCAACCGGGACGGTCAGCGCCTCACCATCCATCACGAAATATTGTTGAATGCGCGGCGAGGGAAGCCATCGAACGAGCCGTTGCCACAAGGAACGGCGGCGGCACCGTTCCACAAATCGCATCAAGGCGACGTGCAGCCCCATCGTATGCCGATAGTACTGCTGCATGAATTGTTCGACGGCGAGCAAATGCGGACGATCGGTAAAGCCGAGATGTTTCGCCAGCCAGACCTGCTCGTCGAAGGTAAGAATTTCCTGCGCCATGCCGGCTCGAATATGGAGAAACGAACGGACGCGCAGGAGAAACTCTCTGGCTTCCTTGATCGAGCGATAGTCTGCTTGGGACAGAATCCCCCGGTCAGAGAGCTCACGAATAGTAGGTGCCTGAAATCGCGCGGAGCCGATCCATTGCAGGAGATGCAGATCGCGCAAGCCACCTTTGCTTTTCTTGACGTTCGGCTCCAGCAGGTACACCGTCTCCCCGAACTTCTGGTACTCGCGCTGCCGTTCAGCGACCTTCTGTTCGAGATACCCGTCGAAGCCGCTCGATACCACTTTGCGCACATACCGCGCATGGAACTGCTGGAACAGTTCTGGGCTGCCCGCCAGAAACCGGGCCTCCATCATGGAGGTGCGCACCGTCAAATCAGCCAGGCCCAAATCGATACAGTCCTGAATGGTGCGCACGCTATGTCCGACTTGAAATCCGATATCCCAGAGCGGATGCAGCACCTGCTTCACCAGCTCAGGAATCACCTTGGCCGCATCCTGGTGAAAAAGGAACATCAGATCGATATCGGAGTGCGGCGCCAGTTCCCGCCTGCCGTATCCCCCGATCGCCACAAGACAGCAGTGGTGAAACCCTGCGGTCGTGAGCGCCTCGCCGCCGGTCCGCGCCGCGGTCCGGTACCGGCCGATGATCAAACCATCGACCAGATCGGTCGTGGCCGCGACCACCTCGTCGCCCGACGCACCGGCCAGCAGACGCTGTTGAATCGTCTGGCGCTGTTCGGCCAGCAGTTGGGACACCGAGTTGGCAGCCGCGTCGTGCACCATATGGGAATCCGCGTCCAACGCCTGCGACATACTTAGAGCGCGCTCTCTCCAGTTTCACCGGTCCGGATCCTGACGGCGGAGGTGAGTTCTCGCACGAATATTTTGCCGTCGCCGATACTGCCCGTCTTTGCCGCCCGCGTAATGGTTTCCAGCACGCGCTGGACCTGACCGTCGTTCACGGCCACTTCGATCTTGACCTTCGGCACGAACTCAATGGTGTACTCCTGGCCACGATAGGTTTCCTTGTGGCCCTTCTGACGGCCGAAGCCTTTGACCTCCGTGACCGTCATGCCCTGAATCCCGATCTCGAGCAGGGCATCCTTCACTTCATCGAGCTTGAACGGTTTGACGATGGCTTCGATTAATTTCATCCTTGCCTCCAGAGGTAGCTGCCAGGTCTCGGCTGTCAGCGTTCAGCTAAAAGAACAGCTCCAAGCGTCATGCTGAATGCTGACTGCTCATCGCCTTCTGACTCATGAGTACGCGCGTTCGTTATGTTGACTCAAATCCAGACCAGTCGCTTCCTCTTCGGGCGAGACCCGCAGTCCCGTCATCGCATCGACCAATTTGAGGATGGCAAAGGTACCGACCAGTGAGAAGACCGTCGTGACCACCACGACCAGGAGTTGGACGCCGAATAGACCGGGATTGCCGAAGAACAGCCCATCGGCGCCTCCGGGATTGACGACTTTACTGGCGCAGAGACCCGTCGCCAGTACTCCGATCACCCCCCCCACTCCGTGGATTCCCACGACGTCAAGCGAGTCATCATAGCCGAATCGCCCCTTCCAGACAATCGCCGCGTAGCAGGACATCCCGGCGACCAGGCCGATCAAGATGGCCCACAAGGGGCTGATATACCCTGCTGCAGGCGTGACCGTCGCGAGGCCAGCCACCGCACCGCTGGCGACGCCCAGTACCGTCGGTTTCCCGCGATGCATCCATTCGGCCCCGCACCAGGAAATGGCCCCCATGCAGGCCGCCGCATGGGTCGCTAGAATGGCCGACACCGCCACGCCGTTCGCCCCGAGCGCGCTGCCTCCATTGAATCCAAACCAGCCGAACCACAAAAACCCGGTCCCAAGCAAGGTCATCGGCAAATTGTGTGGGGCCATATAATCCGTGCCATACCCCCGACGCTTACCCAGCACAATCGCGCTGATCAAAGCCGCAGCACCGGAACTGATGTGAATCACCGCGCCGCCGGCAAAATCCAACGCGCCCAGCTGAGCGAGCCACCCACCGCCCCAAATCCAATGGGCCAGCGGCACATATACGAATACCGACCACATGGCGGCAAACAACACGGCCGACGTGAACCGTTTGCGTTCGGCAAAGGCGCCGGTGATCAGCGCCGGCGCAATGGCGGCAAACATCAATTGGAACAACATAAAGGCCTGGTGCGGAATCGTCGGAGCGTAGACCGCGTGCGGCTGACTTCCCACTCCGCTCAGACCAATCCAATCCAGCCCGCCGATCACTCCGCCTTTATCCGGCCCGAAGGCCAGGCTATATCCGAACAGGATCCACAACAGGCTGACCACGCTGAGGATCATGATGCTCTGCATGATCGTCCCCAGCACATTCTTGGTACGCACGAGCCCGCCGTAAAACAGGGCAAGACCCGGCATCAGCATGGCCAGCACGAACGCCGACGAAACCAGAACCCATGCCGTATCGCCGCTGTCGGCTTTGAGGGGCGCATTCTCCGCCCAGGCGTGCTCAGCCCCGAATCCCGCGATCAAGGTGAGTATCCCTGCCAGGCCCACGATGAACGTTTTCCACTGTGCCGATGCCTTCACGCTGTCCTCCTTCGGCTACGTTGCCCGCCAAGAGGCCTCCTCCTTCACCGTGCTCAGGAGGAGGCCCAGGCAGAAGCTTAAAACGTCTTCGTGAACTTTAGCTTATAAAAGTCCTGATTGTCGGTCAGATCTTTCCCGACCGTGAACCGGAAGGCCATGTTCCCCGGCAGCTTCATTTCGACGTAGGGGCCGATCCAGCGATAATAATCTTGAGCCGCCCCCGGCGCGCTGCTGTCACGCGTCGTCAACAAATGCTCATAGTGCGCGCCCAGAGACCACATGCTGTTCATACGCACACCGGCGCTGACCCAGTAGTGCAGGAAGTCCCAGGTTCCACGGCCGCCGCCCTGAATCGGGCCCAGACAGTTCGTGCCGCCCGGATTGCCGCAGCCGATCGCTCCACCGCCGCCGCTGCCGCCCTCGCTGCGGATCGCCTTGTAGTAGCCCAGGTAGAACTCGCCTTCGAAACGATTGTCGATGTAGTTCGCAATGATATTCGGCACCGCGCCTTCAAAGGCCGTGGTACGTTCATTGACGCTGCCGCCGCCGTTTGGAAAGAAGCCGCCGCGAGAGGACAACAGGCTGCCATGCACAAAGCCGATCATCGGCGTGACGGACAAGCGTTTTTCCAGAAAGGTGAAATTGAGTCCGACGTCCGTTTCCAGCCAGGGCGCGTTATCATGTACCCCCACGCCGCTGATCATGGTCCAATAGGTGAAGTTAAAGGCGAGTGCGACGTTATCGGTCAGGCCGTAGGTGCCATAGATGGATGGATTGAATCCGAAGAAACTGTCGGCCTGCATCGCCATCGTCACCGACACGGGGTGCTTGCTGGTGTCCATCAAGTCGTCTGTCGTCGCGGCCTGCGCCTCGACCAGCGCGCCTCCTCCACCGCCTGCCATCAATGTCAATCCCAAGACCCATGCCCGTGCCTTTCGCCCTACCAAAATATTCATGACGCCTCCAAAGAGAGAAGAAGTGAAAGTGGCCCGCTCCGAGATCATCGTGCCCGACAATCTGGGAGTTCCGTCTCTCTGGCGTCATTGCCAGTGTCGCTGACCGACGTCGTTGTCGGTCGGAATATGCTCTGTCTAGCGATACCCGTTGGTGATAGGCATTCGCCGATCCTTGCCGAATGCCCGATGCGTAATCTTGATGCCGAGCGGCGCTTGCCTCCGTTTGTACTCGCTGCGATCCACCATCACCATGACGCGCGCCACCGTGCCTCGATCGAAACCCATGGCCACGATGTCTTCGAGGGCGCGATCCTCCTCGACATAGGCCTTCAAAATCGGATCCAACACCGAATAGGGCGGCAAACTGTCTTCGTCTTTTTGATCGGGGCGCAACTCAGCGGTCGGCGGCCGTTCCAGCACGCGTTTGGGAATCACCGGCTCCGGACCACTGAGATTTCGCAGATGCGACAGTTCATACACCATCGTCTTAGGTACGTCTTTGATCACCGCAAAGCCACCGGCCATGTCGCCATATAGCGTGGCGTACCCGACGCTCATTTCGCTCTTGTTCCCGGTGGTCAAAACCAAGTGCCCGAATTTGTTGGAGTAGGCCATGAGCAGATTGCCCCTGATCCTGGCCTGCAAATTTTCTTCAGTCGTATCGGGGCGGTGCCCGGCGAATGGCTTGGATAGCGCCCGAAGATAACGTTTGAAGGTCGGCGTAATCGAAAGGGTATCGACCTGGATGCGCAGGCGCCGCGCCAGATCGGCAACATCCTCGCGACTGACCCGCGAGGTATAGGGCGAGGGCATGAAGACCCCGAGGACATTGTCCGCGCCGACCGCATCGACCGCGATAGCCGCTGTGATGGCCGAGTCGATGCCGCCGCTCACTCCAATGACGACCCGCTTGAACCCGTTCTTTCTGACATAATCACGCACCCCCAGCACCAGCGCGCGATAGGCTTCCTCCAGCCGATCCAACGGGAATTCCATGGCCGGAACGACGATCGACGACGACTTCCTCGCCGGCACCCGCACCGCAACACGATCCACCAGTGCGGCCATTCGCGGCGGCAAGGGCCTTGTGCGCCGCTCCCCCTGGCGGGCTCGGCCCACCGCCGCGATATCGAGATCCGCAATCAGCAGATCCTGCTCAAAGGACTTGCCCCGCGCCACCACTTCGCCGGTCTGATCCACGATCACGCTGCAGCCGTCGAAAACCAGCTCATCCTGCCCGCCCACCATGTTGGTGTAGGTGACCAGCACACGATTCTCCCGCGCGCGGGTGGCCAATACCTGCTCGCGCAGGCGGCTCTTGCCGACATGGAACGGCGAGGCGTTGATGTTCACGATAACTTCAGCCCCTGCCGCAGCCTGCGCCCGTGTCGGCCCCTCGGGAAACCAGATGTCCTCGCAAATGTTCACGCCGATGGTCGTGCCATTCAACACCAGCAGCGGCAGACGCGTCCCGGGACGAAAATACCGGCTCTCATCAAAGACGCCATAATTCGGCAACAACCGCTTGCAATAGTTGGCGACAAGCCGGCGCTCACACAGCACCGCGGCCGCATTGTAGAGGTCATGTCGACCGGCTGGGGAGAAGGCATTTTCGTCCGACGGTGGCACGCCGGTCGCCTCGCGTGAGACATACCCCACTACCACCACGATCCCATGCGCCTCCGCCGCCACCGCGTTCAACGCACGATGCGTGTCTTCGATGAAACGGGGCTTGAACAATAAATCCTCAGGCGGGTATCCGGTGATGGCCAATTCGGGAAACGCCACAATGTCAGCCTTCGCGCGGCGCGCGTCCTTGATCCAGGTCTTGATCAACGCCGTATTCCCGTCGATGTCGCCGACCGTCGGATTGATCTGGGCCATGGCCACGCGCAAGAACCGCATCAGTAGTCCCCTGGACGCGATAATTCAGCGATGCGACAGATTACGAACAGCATGCTCAAAACCGTCGTCCAGCAAGGCCGCAGCGCAATGAGGATCTGAGGCGTACTGAAGTCGTACGTCGAAGATCCGAATCAGCGAGAACGAAGCTGGCGGCGGTTTTCAGCATGTTGTTGATAAAAAAAAAGTCCTCGGACCCACCAACCTCGGTGGACCAGAGGACGTCGTTGTCCTGCGCCATCTCTATATGGGATAGCCTCCTGAGACTCCGTTGTCCCTGGAAAAGCTGGCGATGATATAGCACCAGCTGGAATCGGCTGTCAACCAATACGGGCGAGGTTTCCCTGAAATCTCCGTAGCGTGGAGACGGGTCTATGTTACAATCCCGCCCCATGCGCCGCGTGCGTTATCAGATGATGTCAAACGCTTGTCAGTCCTTGCGTCTTTGGAAATCCTGGCTGGTGGGTCTCACCTGCCTGCTGCTGGTGGCTTGCAGCGCCGCGTCCCCGCTGATTCCCATCGGGGAAGGACCATTAGGAACGGTCGCGCTTGAACGCCTGGCCAGCCGTGGCACCACCGCCCGGTATGGCAGTCCTCAGAGCGCATTCCAGGCATCCCATCCGGCCGCGGTATCGGCAGCGGTGACCTCACGCTTCCTCTCCGGCCTCTCCGTTTCCGGGCTCGATCGGCCGGGCGCCGCGCAAAGACAGGAGCGGTACCCGCTGTTTACACAGGAAGAAACGGAGTTTCTCACCCCGCTCGTCGTCCGCGCCCTGTCACAGGCCGGGCCGGATCAACGGGTGCGGTTCACCCTGCAGGATGACGGGTTGATCACCCAGGGCACGCTCTATCTGCACAAGACCACCCTTCGGGTCAGCCTTTCTCACTACCGGGCTTCGCAGGGTCAAAGCGACACGAGACCAGCGGCGCTCACCCTGTCGTTTACCCCGTCCGAGGCGCTCGTACGAGACGATGTGCCGCAATCCTGGATGATTATCGAACCGGAGCACCCCCGCGTCGCGGTGTCGCTCGACGCCCTGAACCAGCTCCCCGCCGCCGTTCCCACTCCGACCGCCAACAAATTAACCGCTGACACCGTTCCTGTTTCGCCACCTCAGGCGTCAGAACAACCCAGCATACAACAGGAGCTGCAGGCTACCAAGGACGTGGTCGTCAAGCAGGCGCAAGAACTCCAACAACTCAAGGCGGAACTGGAATCGTTGCGACGCCAGCTCGAAGACAAGGAATCCGCCGCACCGAAAACAAAACCGAAACCAGCCCCTCGCAAAACCGTCCCCACACCCTGAGGCCAGATTGAGACGAGCAACCCCACGCCGTCGTCTCTTTCCCTGCTAATAATGTCGAAGCGCCGGCCTCGCCAGACCGAGGATTGCGCGGCGGGTTGCCTCCCATAAGCGTTCCTGCGCCATGGCCAACGCCTCGGGCGAACGACTTACCAATTTCACGGCCAATCCAGGGGTGGGCGGTTCCGTCACTCCGCCCAGGAGATCGCTGCCGAACGAGTCTAATATTCCCGCTACCGTATCGCGCAACGCCGGCCACCGATCCGGATCGACGGCATCGCTCACCACAAAGAACGAGGCCACATAGTCGTACGCGGCCAATAACCCTAATCCGGCTTGCTCCTCTTCCGGCCTGACATGGTACCGCTCCAGCAATCGAGCCCCGGACGCTGTGGTGAGATCAATCTCATTGTGCAATGAGGTGAAGGCCCAGCGTTCGCCTCGTGCCACACGTCCGGAAGCGAGACTGTCCCAAAGGAGCGCCGTTGCCCCCTTGGCCAAGGTCACTGCCATGGTCTGAACAAATCGTGAGCCGGCATAGGGAATGGTGACTTCCGGGAACCACTCGATCACCGCACCTGGCGCCACTGAGAGCGTCACAGACTGCCTTGACTCTTCACCGAGAGAACGATAGACACGGTTGGCGGAAGGCGTGGTCATCACCACATGCGCCCCCTCTTCCAGGGCGGCATGAATCGACAGGTGGTCACCGGCCACGAATCCGCCCGAGGGGTTCACCAACGAGGTGAAGGCGCACCCGCTGTCATCCAGATATGCGGGGGGGAAGAAATGCCACGGAGTGGAGCAACGGGATGCAGTCAGGATCGTGCGTAACCCGTCGCGCCCATAGCGCAGCTCCAGGCAGCCGACCCGCCCGATGTCCGCCATGGCAGTCTGGTTCGAGAGCAACGGCGGCATAGCGGCCTCGGTCTTTCAATGAGAGTGCGTATGCAATGGAAGGGTGCGGTGAATCCACTCGATGACGCGGTCCACCCCTTCGCCGGTATGCAGGTTGGTAAAGACAAACGGCAGCATACCACGCATTCGCCGGCTATCTCGATCCATCACGGCCAGGTCAGCGCCGACGTGCGGAGCGAGATCGATCTTGTTGATGACCAGCAAATCAGAGCGTGTAATTCCCGGGCCGCCCTTGCGCGGGATCTTATCGCCGGCGGCAACATCAATGACGTAGATGACACGGTCCACCAATTCAGGACTGAAGGTGGCAGCCAGGTTGTCACCCCCGCTTTCCACGAACATGAGTTCCACGTCCGGATGCCGCTTCAGCAGATCATCGAGCGCTGCCTGATTGTGGGACGCGTCTTCACGAATCGCCGTGTGTGGGCAGCCACCGGTTTCCACACCGAGAATGCGGTCCTGCGGCAAGGCGCCGCGTCTGGTCAAAAATTCCGCATCTTCCTTCGTAAAGATATCGTTAGTCACGACCGCCAAACTATACCGATCGCGCAGTTTCAAACAGAGCGCTTCCACCAGCGCCGTCTTGCCTGACCCGACCGGCCCTCCGATGCCGATGATCGGAATACCCTTCGCCCTTGCGTCTGTCGGGCGACCGGTTCCACACATATGTTCATCTTCACGATGCATGATCTTCGTCCCTCATTATCCGTATCACGCGAAGCTTCTCGAGAGCGGTCTGTTCGGAATTCAAGATCGGAACAGCCGCGACTCCAAACGAGTGTGGCGCATGGCGTAAATATCCTGCACCGGCGACCATGCGGTCATCGTGGTGGCCTCTGCCGCTTCTTTGGCACATTCGTCAAACAGCGGCGTCCAACGTTCCAACAAATGTTGTCCTTCTCGCTGGCCCATCGGCAGCAGTTTCAACGCGGCGGACACAAACCCGATCGCCGTCTGATAGCAAAATGCAGCGATAGTTTCAGCCCGGTCCCATCCGGCATCCGCCAACGTCAACCCCAACACCACCGGGAAATGGCCCGGCGTCCGATCCATCTTCATCGCAGCATAAAAATCTCTCAAGACCGCATGCGCGGCCGGCGGTTCTGCTGCAATCTTCACCACCTGTCGCCCCATCTGCTGACTTGCCACTCGCGACTCTTGCCCGAGTCTCATCGCATGCAATTCATGATCAATAGCCAGCGCCACGTGTACATCGTTACGTAACAGCGCCTCATGAGCGATCCCTACTGCCACCGCCTCCCGCCTCGCCACGCCATGCCGAAACATCTGTTCCACATATTGGGAAAGTTGTTCGCCGGTCCGCACCGCCCCGCCTTGTACCGCCGCCTCAAGACCAGACGAATAGGCATAGCCCCCCGATGGAAAGAAGCTATCGATGAACCGGAGGCCGTGCAGTAGTGACAACGTGTTCAGCATAGACCCAATCCCTTCATGAAGGCAGAACACTTACCGAGGCTATCCACAACGCGCAGCCGACGGCCATCGATGCTCAAAGGTTTTCCAATGAGGCCGCACGCGCAGGCAAAGCCGGAGGCATCCAAAAGCAAGAATTCTCCGCCCATTCTCTCACTGCAAAGGCGGGTCAAAACGTTGTCCGGCAAGGCCGCAGCCGACGAACACGGATGCTCAAAAAGGTTTTCCAACGAGGCCGCAAACGCATGCAAAGCCGGAGGTCGTTTAACCACGAAAACCTGCCTACGTTCCTGCATTCCAACAGGCGGCTCAAAACGTTGTCCGGCAAGGCCGCACCCGACGAATGCACCGGAGACGTACCCTCAGGGTACGTTGAGGATGCATTCGAGGGGAGAACGCCGCCGGACGGCGTTTTCAGACGCCGTCAGAAGAGGAAGTAGCGCTGCGCCATCGGCAGAACTTCCACCGGATCGCATCGCAACAAAATCCCATCCGCACGCACCTCGTACGTTTCCGAATCCACCTCGATCTGTGGCAGCGCGTCATTCAGTTTAAGATGGCGCTTTCCGATGCTCCGGCAACCTTTCACGGCGGCCACCCGCTTTTGCAACCTCAACTGTTTCGCGACCTCGCGCTCCATCGCCTTCTGCGAGAGAAACGTCAAGCTTGTGCTGAAGGGCGCCCGTCCGAAACTGCCGAACATCGGCCGCGTCAGTACTGGTTGCGGCGTCGGGATTGACGCGTTCGGATCGCCCATGGCGGCCGACATGGGAAAGCCACCCTTCAACACAATCTCGGGCTTCACGCCGAAGAAGGCCGGTTTCCACAACACCAGATCAGCCAGTTTGCCGACTTCGATTGATCCCACTTCATGGGCAATCCCATGGGCAATGGCCGGGTTGATCGTATATTTCGCCACATACCGGCGCGCGCGCCAGTTATCGTGCCGGCCGTCAGACGCTTCAATTCCGCGCTCGGAGAGATGCCCCCGCTGCACTTTCATCTTATGGGCGGTCTGCCAGGTGCGGATGATGACTTCGCCCACCCGCCCCATGGCCTGCGAATCGGACGACATGATGCTGATCGCGCCCATATCATGCAGAATATCTTCGGCCGCAATCGTCTCACGGCGAATACGCGACTCGGCGAAGGCAATATCTTCCGGCACGCGCGGGTTCAGATGGTGACAGACCATGAGCATGTCGAGATGCTCATCCATAGTATTCACCGTGAACGGCATGGTGGGATTGGTCGACGACGGCAACACGTTGGGTTCGCCGCACACTTTAATGATGTCCGGCGCGTGGCCGCCGCCCGCACCTTCGGTGTGGAAAGAATGGATCGTCCGTCCCTTGAACGCCTTGATCGTGTCTTCGACAAACCCCGCTTCGTTGATCGTATCCGTATGAATCGCCACCTGGATGTCGTATCGTTCCGCGACACTCAAGCACGTATCGATGGCGGCCGGAGTCGTCCCCCAGTCTTCGTGAAGTTTCAGTCCGATCGCCCCAGCTTCGACCTGCTCGTTCAAGCCTTCCGGCAACGATGAATTTCCCTTCCCGAGGAACCCCAGATTAATCGGGAACCCGTCCGCCGCCTCCAGCATGCGATGGATGTTCCATGGGCCAGGCGTGCAGGTCGTCGCATTCGTGCCGGTGGCCGGGCCCGTCCCGCCGCCGATCAACGTCGTCAGTCCGTTGGCCAGCGCTTCGGTGATGATTTGCGGGCAGATAAAATGGATATGCGTATCGATCCCGCCGGCCGTCACGATTTTCCCCTCAGCCGATAACACCTCCGTGCAAGGCCCGATCTCCATGCCTTTCGTAACGCCGTCCATGAGGTCGGAGTTTCCCGCCTTGCCGATGCCGACAATGCGGCCGTCCCTGATTCCAATATCCGCCTTCACCACACCCCACCAGTCGATGATGATCGCGTTGGTGATGACCAGATCCAGACCGCCTTTTGCCCGCGTAGCCTCGGGCGATTGTCCCATGCCGTCACGAATCACCTTCCCGCCGCCGAACTTTGCCTCCTCTCCTGGCATGGTCAGATCGCGCGTGATCTCGACCAGCAGATCCGTATCGGCAAGCCGGATGCGATCACCGGCGGTCGGTCCATATAGGTCGTTATATTGGCGTCTGGGAATCTTCATCGTAATCGGCTGCTGACACATCGGTTGAGCAGCCGCGCTCCTTTCGTCACAACCGGCTACCTGTTTATGGCTTCTTACCGATAAACCCCTGTTCCTGCGCAGTCTCAAGTGCCTTTTGCTTCACGGATGCATCGTCAAGCTTGCCGTTCACCAGTCCGTTGATGCCATACGCGATTCGATTCCCCCCGAGCGCGACCAATGTCACCCGTTTGGATTCACCGGGCTCAAATCGCACCGCTGTTCCCGCCGGCACGAGAAGACGAAACCCATAACTCTTCTCTCGATCGAATCTCAGCGCACGGTTGGCCTCGAAGAAATGGCAATGCGAACCGACTTGAATCGGCCGGTCGCCGGTATTCGCCACAGTAAGTTCACAGGTCTGGCGGCCATGCAAGGCGATGATGTCCCCTTCGCCGGCAATAATTTCGCCGGGGATGATGGAGACACGAGGAGGACTCTTAACCGACTTCCGTTTCGAAGCAGCGATCGTTTTTGACACTACCTGGTTTGCTTTCTTTTTCACACCATCTCCAGTGTTACTAAATCTTCCCAAAAAATACGCTCAAGTATCTAGACCGCTAAGTTTGAGAAACCTATCTATGCCATGAAATGGAAACACAAGTTCAGACTGATCATCCAGCAAGTGGTTAGTGAGGTGATACTTTCCTTGCGTGTCAGGGCTCAAAGGAACAATATCTATAAGTTCTAAAAAATTTTCGCTACTGATCCAATAGCCACGCCGACAGTCTTTGTGGAGAAGAACTACCCCCCAATCTTTAACTTGAAGCTTCTCAGAACCTTCAAGCTGTTCATTTTTTCGCATTTCAACATGTTCTTTGGGTACGCCCCACCAGCCATCTTTCGGGTTGGACTCATGAGCCAGCATAAACATTTCTTTGGCGTCCTTGATGGCAACAAAATACTTCGCTCGCGGAAATTCACGAATTTCTACACCAGCCTCACCCAAATACCTTTTGAACCCTGAGACCAAATCCATGGTTTTTCCAGATTGGAAGATTTCAGATAGTGCGTTACGAGTAACTTCGTCCACGTCGCTTCCTCAGCAAGAACTTTTATCGAATCGGCTCATGAACGGTCACCAGTTTTGTTCCATCAGGAAACGTTCCCTCAACCTGCAGCTCAGGAATCATTTCAGGCACACCGGGCATGACGTCTTTCCGAGTCAGCAAGGTTGCACCATAACTCATCAACTCTGACACGGATTTTCCGTCGCGAATTCCTTCGAGGATCTCAGCGGTGATCAAGGCCACGGCTTCCGGGTGATTGAGCTTCAGGCCGCGCTTCCTGCGCTCCTTGGCCAGATTCGCCGCCACATAGATCAACAGTTTTTCCTGCTCGCGCGGTGTCAGATGCATCCTCAATCCTCGTCCATGATCATGCGTCAACCGAAAAGCTTACGAGTGAGTGCACCTAAGGAGTTCCCCCTCAACGTTACTGAGCAGACTCGGCCAGCACTTCTTTCGCGTCGTACAACTCCGTCGAACCAACCGGCTTCTGCCCCTTATACATCGTGACGGTCATCGACGTTCGTCGAGAGAGCGCCAGCACATCGGCCCGCTGCGCGAGGTGGAAGAAATCGTATCCCTCGCGCAACGTCAGTTCCGCACAGCGCCGCCGCAAATAGGCATCCAACCGCTCCTGCGAGGTGAATGAACTCACGCGATATTCGACGCGGTAGACATTCTCCTTGAGCTGCTCGACCTCATCCTTGTCGGCACCAGTCAGTGGTCTGTACTGCCCGGTGGCGCAACCGATTGCCGAAAGGGTGATACACAAAATGACGCCGGCATTCCAAAGTTTACGCATTGAACATTGTCGCCAAATAGCCCGCGACCTCAGACTGACCCTAGACGCAATCTGGCGAACATCCCTTGCCTAGCAACGATGGCATGCATACTAGCCAGGGAAGCCCATCAGATCAACAATCTCATTTTACACATTCCCCCTAAATGCCGGAGTCCGTATACAGCGCAGCATGGGTGGTTTTCTGTGCGCGCGTCCAACGAGGTCCTTCCGAGGGCGCGCGTTGCGCGAGCACAGAAAGCCACCCATGCTGCCACCGATCTTTCCTGTCTCCCCAGCAGCCGGGAGTGCTGACTCCCCCACCCACAGGCCATGCCGAATGACCAAGGGCGGTCGGGCAGTTTCGAAACTGCGCGCATCGAACGTGCACGGCCTCATCGTGCGCGTTCTGCGAGCACTCGAAACTACCCGACCGCCCTACACCACTAGATGTTGCCTAACCTGCTCATGTGTCAACTCACCCGCACGCCCCGCTGCCACCACCGCCCCTTTAGCCATCACCACATAACTGTCCGCCAGCCGTGCGGCAAAGTGCAGCCCCTGCTCAACGAGCACGATCGCAAACCGGCGAGCCGATTTGAATCCGATGATCACATCTTCAATCTGATCGACGATCGATGGCTGAATGCCTTCCGTCGGCTCATCGAGCAACAATACTTTCGGGCTCGACAGGATCGCCCGGCCGATGGCCAGTTGCTGTTGCTCACCACCACTCAGCACCCCTCCCGGCCGCTCCAGGATTTGCGTGAGCTTGGGGAAAAGGGTGTACACTTCGTCGAAGGCGGATTGTTCCGTCATGCCGTTTGACCCCTTTCCCCGCGCCCAATATCCCAGCTTCAGGTTTTCCCGCACCGACAAATGGGGAATAATTTCCCTTCCCTGGGGCACATAGGCGAGACCTCGCTTGGCGCGGCGGTCAGTGGCATCCTTCGTGATGTCCACGCCGTCGAAGAACACTTGCCCGCTGCGCACAGGCAACAAACCCATGATGGCCTTGAGCGTGGTCGACTTGCCGACACCGTTGCGGCCCATTACGCAAGCCACTTGCCCCGCTTCGATGTGAAACGACACGTTCCGAAGGATATGGCTTTCGCCGTAGTACACGTTGACGTTTTCAAGTCGTAGCATGCTGTTCTTTCGTTACCTTGGCAGAATGTTCAAAAGGGGCTCCAGCAAGGCCACAGGTGAGACAAGGCCGGAGGCGTACCCTTTGGGGTACGTTGAGGACCTTGTCGAACCGAGAACGCCGCTGGTTCAACATTCTGCTATCCATGCGCCACTTTCTGGCGCCCAAGATAAATCTCTCGCACCCGGTCATCGGCCTGTACCTTCTCCACCGTCCCTTCACAAATCACGGTGCCTTCATGCAACACGGTGACGATCCGGGCAATCTGCCGCACAAACTCCATGTCATGCTCAATCACGATGATGGCGTGTTTCTCGGCCAGCGATTGAAGCAAGCGCCCGGTCTGTTCTGTTTCCTCGTCGGTCATCCCAGCCACCGGTTCATCCACCAGCAACAACTCCGGATCCTGCAAGATGACCATGCCGATCTCGAGCCATTGTTTCTGCCCGTGCGACAAGGAGCCAGCCCGCTTGCGTACCTGTTCCTGCAACCCAATGGTCTCCAACGTCCGATCGATTTCTTCCCGCTCGGCCGCCGTCGATATGCCCCTCAGCGTAGCGAATATGCCTTTGCTGGGGCGGCTCAATGACAGGTCCAAATTCTCCCAGACGCTCAGATTCCCATAGATCGACGGCGCTTGAAATTTCCGGCCGATCCCGAGTTGGGTAATTTCATACTCGCGCATCCCCATCAGATCCCGGTCTTTGCCGAAAATCACGCGCCCGGCCGCCGGTTTCGTCTTGCCGGAAATCACGTCGAGGAGAGTCGTCTTTCCGGCGCCATTCGGCCCGATCACGACGCGCAACTCGCGGTGATTGACGATGAAGTTCAGATTGTTTAGCGCTTTGAACCCGTCATAATCGACGGTGACACCTTCCAGGTAAATGATGGAGCCATGTTCGGTCATGTCTGCTCCCCTTCCACCGCCTGAGATTTGGGTAACCGGGCGGCCCTCTCCGCGAACTTGCCACGGACTTGCCTCGCCATCCCCATGACCCCGTCCGGGAAGAGCAGCACAACCACCACGAAGAGTCCGCCGAGAAAAAACGGCCACAACTCGGGGAAAGAGTTGGTGAGAACACTGCGCCCGAGATTGACACCCACCGCGCCGACGATGGCGCCCACGAGCGTGGCACGCCCTCCGACCGCGACCCACACCACCATTTCCAACGACGGCAGGACACCCATCTGTGCCGGAGTGATGATGCCGACCTGCGGCACATAGAGAATGCCGGCGAGTCCTGCCAGCATCGCCGACACCACGAAGACAAATAGTTTGTACGTGGCCGGCGAGTAGCCGGAGAACAACACACGCTGCTCGCTATCACGAATGGCGATCAAGACCCGGCCTGCGCGCGAGGCAATAATCCAGCGACACATGGCATACGCTCCGCCGAGACAGAGCACCGTCACCACATAGAGCGCGAGCTGCGTGCCCGGGTCGGATAGGCGAAATCCGAGAAGCGTTTTGAAGTCGGTCAGGCCGTTCGTGCCGCCCAGATTCGTTTCGTTGCGATTGAAGACCAACCAGGCCATGAGCGCCAAGGCCTGCGTGATGATGGCAAAATAGACACCCTTGATCCGGCTGCGGAACGCGAGAAACCCGAAGATGAGCGCGAAACAGGCCGGAACCAAGAGCCCGGCCAGTACGGCGGCAGAAAAGCTATAAAAGGGCTTCCAGAAGAACGGTAATTCCGTCACCTGATTCCAGACCATGAAATCCGGTAACGCACTGCCGTAGACGCTTTGGCTTCCGATGGTGAGCATGAGGTGCATGCCCATGCAATAGGCCCCGATCCCGAAAAACACACCCTGTCCGAGACTCAGAATACCCGCATAACCCCAGATCAAATCCAACCCCAGCGCCAGAATGGCGAAGGCCAGAAACTTGCCAAACCGGTTGAGCGCGAAATCTGACACATGGAGCCAGGAATCTTCCGCCGGCAAGACATTGAGTATCGGCAAAACAAATAACAGCACGAACCCGACAAGCCAGAACATGGTTCCTTCGTGTCGTTCTGCGCTCGATGGTGGTGGCCCTGATTCTCCCATGCTTTCTGCCCGATCCCTCCTCTACTCGTTAGCCTTCGGCGTGCCGGCCCTTGACCGCAAATAACCCGGATGGCCGCCGCTGCAGGAACAAAATGACCAACACCAGGATCAACACCTTGCCGTACACCGCGCCGAAGCTCGGCTCCATCAGCTTATTCAGCCCCCCGATCCCGAGCGAGGCAATGATCGTCCCCGCAAGTTTGCCGACCCCTCCTGTGACCACCACCATAAAAGAGTCCACGATATAGTTCTGGCCCAGACCCGGTTCGACATTGCCCACCAGCGTTAATGCCCAGCCGGCGATGCCCGCCAGGCCGGAGCCGAAGGCGAAGGTGTAGGCATCCACCTTTCTCGTGAGAATCCCCAAGCAGGCGCTCATGCTGCGGTTCTGTGTGACGGCCCGTACCCGAAGTCCGATCCTGGAACGAAACAGCAGGGCATAAATCCCCATGACGCTGAGAATGGAGAGGCCGATGATGAAGAGCCGATTGAAGGGCAGGAACACGCCCACCAGGACTTGGGCACCGCCGTTCAGCCACGACGGCGCGGTAATGGCCGTCAAATCCCCAAAGTACATGCGTGCGCCCTGAATCAAAATGAGGCTGACGCCCCAGGTGGCCAACATCGTTTCCAACGGGCGGCCATAGAGGAAACGAATGACGGTGGCTTCCAGGATGAGCCCGAATAGAGCCGAGGCCAGAAAGGCAGCGGGAAGCGCGGCCAGATAATAGGAATCGAACCAGCTCTCGGGTGCATACAATTTAAAACATTCCTGCATGACAAATGTCGCGTAGGCGCCGATCATCATGAGCTCGCCATGCGCCATGTTGATGACGCCCATCAACCCGAACACAATCGCGAGCCCCAAGGACATGATGAGGAGAATGGAACTCAGACTAATGCCGCGGAACAGCGTCTCGATTGTGCTGGACCAGACGTTCCAGGATTCGATCCGTTCGATCGCGGCCGTGGCCCTCTGCGCGAGAGCTTTCTGCTCTGCGGTCGCCGACTCGCCGCCACCCGCCTGAACCAACGCTTGTAGTGCCGGCACGGCGTTCTGGCTGCGCATCTCGCCCAGCTTGGCCGCGGCCTGCTGCTTGACCGCCGGATCGTCGGAGGCAAGCTTCAACAACAGGGCCGATTCCTCCATCGCGTACCGGGCCCACCGATGCGATTCATTTGCCGCCGCCGTCTCGAGCCAGGAAATAGCCGAAACGCGCCCATTCATGCCCAGATCCGTGGCGGCCGTGCGGCGCGTCTCAGCATCCGGGCTGGCCAAGTTCGCACGATGGCGCCAGGTGTCGATGACCGGTTTGATCGCCATGCGCAGGCTGCGATCCGCATTGGCGCGCAGTTCCTCCATTCGCGGCAGCAGCGAAGCATCCCCTTGCTCGATGAGGAGACGAACCGCCTGCTCTCGCGTGCCGTCCACCTCACTCGACAAATCGGCCAGCGCCTGCTCAAGTGGAGGTGACGGAGACACATTCGTCTGCGCCTCCGCCACCACACTTCCCAATACGAACCACCCCAGGTACGCTACACACACACCGATCCCGATGAGTCGCTTCATACGATGATGACTTTCATCCATTCTCCCTTCCAGCGCCTCCCCACTCAGGCCTTCTTATAGGTGCCCTGATGGGTCACCCAGTCACAACCTTTGTCAGGATTCGTGTATTCACTCCAGGGCTCGGGCTTGACCAATCCCTTGGATCGCCAGACGACTTTGAACTGGCCGTCTTTCAGGATCTCGCCGATCAACACCGGCTTGTGCGTGTGGTGGTTGGCCTCATCCATCATGATCTCTCCACCCGGCGCGAGGAATTTCTGCCCGTAGACCGCCTTGCGCACCGCGTTCACTTCCGTGGTCCCCGCCTTCTCGACGGCTTGCTTCCAGACATGCACGCCGAAATAGGCCGCCTCGATCGGATCGTCCGTCACACGTTTCTCGCCGTCCGGAAGATTGTTCTTTTTGCAGTACGTCTTGAAATTGGCCACAAACTGTTTGTTCTGCGGCGTATCGACGCTCTGGTAATAGTTCCAGGCCGCCAGATGGCCGACCAGCGCGGTCTTGTCCATTCCACGCAGCTCATCCTCCGCGACGCTGAACGCCATGATCGGCGCGTCTTCGGCACGCAGGCCCTGATTGGCAAACTCTTTGTAGAATGGCACGTTGCTGTCGCCGTTGATCGTGCTGATGACACAGGCGCCGCCGCCGGCGGCGAACTTCTTAATCTTGCCGACAATCGTCTGGTAGTCCTGGTGGTGGAACGGCGTGTACTCTTCCATGATATTGGCGGCGGGTACCTTCTTCGCCAGCAACATGGCGCGCAAAATTTTGTTCGTTGTTTTGGGATAGACGTAGTCGGTTCCCAGGAGATAGAACTTTTTGTACCCGCCGCCCTCTTTGCTCATCAGGTATTCAACCGCCGGCACCGCCTGCTGGTTGACCGCCGCCCCGGTATAGAATACGTTCTTCGAACATTCCTCGCCCTCATACTGCACGGGATAGAAGAGCAGGCCGTTATGTTCCTCGAAGATCGGCAAGACCGATTTCCGACTGACTGAGGTCCAGCAGCCGAACACCACCGCCACCTTCTCCTGCACCAGCAGTTGTTTGGCCTTTTCCGCAAACAGATCCCAGTTCGAAGCGGGGTCCACCACGACGAGTTTCAACTGGCGCCCCAATACGCCGCCCTTCGCGTTGATTTCCTGTACTGCCATGGACACGACATCCTTCAAGGACACTTCGCTGATGGCCATGGTACCGCTCAACGAATGCAACACGCCGACCTTGATGGGCTCATTGTCGGCTCCCCAAGACAAGGCCCACGTGCCTAGGTTGCCCAGGACTGCCGCGATCCCGATACCAGCTGCCGTGCGTGAGCTCTGCACGAGGAAATCCCGGCGCGACGGAAGGTGGTCGTTGGGCCTCATTGAGGACTGTATCTCGTCACCATGTGATTTCTGTGTGTTCATCATTCGGCTCCTTTCGCCGGCAGGTCTGGGCTAAAAGTTGTACCAAGTCGACAGCATGAAGTTGTCCCCGGCGAAATGCTCCCTCGTGGACCATTCGGTCATGAGGTGGTTCCATTCCAGAGATGCGTACAAGTCGCCCCAAATGTGGCGAACGGCCGTCAGGTAGGTCCGGTGATTCAACACGTATTGCGTATCGGCGCCGGCGCTCGTGCCATTGAGATCGGAGTTCAACGGATTGTCGAACCCATACCCGGCAATGAGCGTGAGCCGATGGTCGTAGGCGTAATCCAATTCACCCCAGCCCACCACCGTTCTGATTGCTTTCCCCGTCCCCAGGTTGCGCTCCTGCCCGAATCGGAAGAACTCCACACCGAGCGCTTGGCCATAGGCAATTTCGCCGGTGAACTTCAGTCTGTTGGTAATGGGCACAGCCAATTCCGCCCCGACAAGATAAGAATTGATGTCCTGACCGGACGGAATTCCGCCCGCTGTAGGTGCGGATCGGTAGTGACGGAAAGCGGCATTCAGCGCCACCATGAAGCCTGCCTGGTCACCCGTTCCCGTGTAGGCGAAGCGAGTGCCGACGTACGGCATTTGCACTGGATCATTAAAGGCGTTTTCTGAGCAGGCAAATCCGCTGCTGCCGCAGCTGCCCGGCGCTGCCGCTGCCGCGCCAGCCCCTTGGAAGGTCCGCCGTTGTGTCTGCGGCTGAATGGCGGACAATCCGCGCTCGAATCGCATGACGGTCAACAGGCCGTTGACGTTCTCGGTGAACTGATGTTTCACGGTGACCTGCGGAAGGCGCTGCCACAGGTTACCGTTGTAGCCCATGATGGAAAAGTCGATCAGGTTCGGATGGGAGGACATGATCGGCGTCCAATCCATGCCTGCCGTGATGGTCGTCCGGCTGTTGTTCGGAGAGTATTTGACGTTCGCCAACCGCAAGCGAGGGGAGATGTTTCCCGCGTTGTCGGTTTGGCTGTAGAAGTCGGCTTCCACGACACCCGTGAGGGAGTGGGTGCCGTCGGTTCGATCCGCGCGTAACCCGAAGACGCTGTAGCGAGGATTGAGAGTCGATGAGGCGTTGCTGCTCTTTCCAGCTGCCGTGGCGTAGCCGTTGAACTGTCCCGGATCGAGCGGGTTGGTATTCCGATTGCTATAAATGCCGTCTAATTCGATACGGCCGTACGGAACGATGCTGCCCTTGCCCTCGCCGGCAAAGGTGGGCGTCACACAGCCACCACAAATCACTGCTGGTGGAGTTTCCACTTCCCGCGATAGTCGCCCGGCCCCTGCCGCCTCTCCAACACTCTGCTCTTCTGCTCCCGCGGGCGCCGTGATGGCGATGACCATCAGCAGGCTCGCGCAGAGCGCAATGTGTCTTCGCCTCCCTCTCTTCATCCTGAAAGCCCTCCTGGTTCGGAACGATGTGACTGTCACCGGACCGGATGGGCTTGCAGGCAATAAAAAACGCCCTTCCGGTCCAACCGTTGGACCAAAAGGACGTCATTGTCCTCTGCCTATGTGCTGCCTGCGAAAATTCGGGACGTCGTTGTCCTGCGTTCATCGCATACGGGAGAGCTCTATACGCCTCCTTCCATCATCTTGTCAAGCATCCCTCCTCCGCCGTTCCTCCCCCTTCGTGAAGAGATCCTGTGATACACTGCACCGCATGCAGGTTGCTGTACGATGAACATCCTGTCCATGAGCCATCGCTATGCGTCGGCTGTATGTGCCGTGCTGTGTGTATTCCTCTCGGCTTGCGCCGGCAGCTCTCAACTCGATGTGACCATTCAGCAATCGGCCCGGAGCGGGGTCTATCTCGAGCGGATCCCGACGCGTCAGTTTCAGGCCACGCACCCCATCCGACTTGCTCCGGAACTCATCGCCAAAAGCTTACAAGGCGTTCAGATCGAGGAAGGCAAGGGCCTCCTGCAATCGTTGAGCGCACAGCAGAACCGGAGGCTCTCCGTCTTTTCCCAGGACGACATTGCCCTGCTGACTCCTGCCATCGCGGATGGATTGAGTCAAGCTGCGCCCGATCAGCAGGTGGGGTTTCACATTGTGCAGAAAGAACACTTCGAGGGACGTGATAGAACCGGTGCCGGCGTTGGATCAGGGAACGCTCCGCAACGGAATCAGGAGAGCACGACGAGCGGCAAGCTGTTTGTCTATGGACGTTCGTTGTACCTGACGATTCAGCAGTTCCGCCATCACACGGAATCACCCGACACCATCAACATGCCGAATCGCCGGCTTCCCGAGCCGACTGGATTGCGAAACCGCACAGTCCTGTTTGTGCCGGAATCGGCACTCCGCCCGGACATCTATGCGCCGCCCTTTGCCGCGGGAGAAGGGCTGACCACGCTTGTCATCGACTATGACACCCTGGCGAAAGCGCCCACTGTCGCAGTTCCACCGACTCCGTCTGCTCCTGCGCCGACTCCTGCCGTCGCACCCGCCGCCATACCGTCCACCACACCACCACTTCACGACGACGTACAGCAGATCAAAGACCAGATGAAGCAGAAGGAACGAGAGGTAGAGGAGCTGCGAAAGGAATTGGAGGACATCAAGCGACAGCTGGGCAACCAGCCGACCAAAGGCGGCCAGAGCCCCTCAAGCAAGCCGTAACGACAGAACAACGGCGAATGTGGTCCGCTTATCCCCGGTTTTTGTCGGCCCGGTCTTCAATCTCACCCGCCAGCAAAATCGCTTCGGCAATCTCGCGCATGGACTTGCGGAGATCCATGCTCTGTCGCTGAATCAGCTTGAAGGCATCTTCTTCCGACAGACGTTTCGACCGCATGAGATAGCCTTTGGCCCGATCGAGCAACTTGCGTACCTGCAAGGCTTCCTGCATTTCGAACGACTTTTCCAACAGCGTCGTATGCTCGATGGATATGGCCGCTTGATTGGCGATGGCCTGCATGAGCTTCACATCCTCGGACGTGAAGGTATGGGGCTTGGAGGTATAGGTGTTGATGACACCGATGGCTTTTTCACGCACCAGCATGGGCACGCAGAGGAGTGAACACAGCCCTTCTTTCGCGGCCATGTCCGGATACATGTAGGAGCCTTCTTTGGTGACATCCGGGACAATGATCGGACGGCGATCCTGGACCGCACGCCCACTGATGCTTTGACCGATCTTCACATTGGGCTTACGCCGGTACTGCTCACTCAAACTTTGCGTGGCGGCAATCCGCAATTCACCGGTCGGCTGATCCAAGAGGATAATGGAACAAATTTTCGACCCCATCATTTGCGCCGTCATCGTCACAATCAGCTGCAAGACATCTTCCATCAAACGATTTGAAGAGACGGTCTCCGACACTTGAGATAAGGTGTCGAGTTGCAACGCCTTGCGGGTCATCTGATCGTAGAGCCTGGCGTTCTCGATGGCACCGCCGACTTGTGTGGCAATCGTCGACAGCAGTGCGAGCTCGTCAGGGCGATATCGCCGCGACCGTTTGTGCTGGACGTTGATAACCCCCACGACCTCCTGCTTGGTCGTGATGGGCACGGAGACAAACGCCTGATAGCGATCTTCCGGCAAGTTATGAAAAAACTTGAACCGAGAATCGTCGCTCGCACTGTTCGGAATCACCACGCGAGTTCTCTCCCGCGCAACCCACCCGGTGATGCCCTCCCCCAATCCGATCGTGATGCGCCCGATGAGCTTCGGATGAGGGTTCTTGGAGGCTCGAAGAATGAGCTCGTCCCGGTTATCGGACAGGAGATACAAGAGACAGGCATCGGCTTTGGTGGCTTCAACCACCACATCGACAATATGCCGAAGGACGGACTCCAGATCGAGCGTGCTGCTGATCGATTCGCTGATACGGTGCAGGACATCGACTTCGCGTGTTTTTTCACGCAACGCCTGTTCCAATTGAGGGACTGTTCGCTTCGATGCCATTACGCTCCTACCGTGACGGCTTCTTGCCCGGAACTCGTTGCCGGGATCCTGTGTCGCGAGTACTGACGCTCTCGTACCAGGCGCGAGTGGGCGCCTTCGCTAACGGAACAATTCGCACCGATCCAATTCGTTCCGGGACCACACAGTACACGGTCCCTGCAGACACCTTTTTATCCTGCTGCATCGCATCCCATAGCGCGCGAAACGGCACATTCGGCAATGTCACAGGCAAGCCGGCCGCCGAAAGGAGCGCACGCAGGCGAGTCACAACGCCTGGCTCGCAATACCCGAGATGCCGGGCCAGATCCGCTTCGTAGACCATCCCCACGGCGACTGCTTCGCCATGAATCAGGCCACGATACCCGCCAAGGGATTCCAACGCATGGCCGATCGTATGCCCGAAATTCAGGACGCGGCGGCGGTCGGCTTCGCGCTCATCCTCGGCAACCACCTGCGCTTTGATTTCACAGGAACGCTTCACGATGTGCGCCACCGGCGCATCACTCAGCGTCAGAATCGGCGCGATCTGTTGCTCGAGATACTCGAAAAACGACGCATCCTCAATGACCCCGTATTTGATCACCTCTGCCAACCCGGCGATCCATTCCCGCTCAGGCAAGGTACGGAGCGTGGCCGGATCGATCAAGACGGCTCGCGGCTGATTAAATGCGCCGATCAGATTCTTGCCTTTGGGATGATCCACCCCGGTTTTTCCGCCGACGCTGGAATCTACCTGCGCCACGAGACTGGTGGGGACCTGCACAAAAGGAATCCCACGCTGATAAATGGCCGCGGCAAATCCCGTAATATCGCCGATCACGCCGCCGCCTAAGGCCAGCAGCGTCGAACTGCGTTCAAAACGGGCGTTCACCAGCGCATCCATCACCATTCCGATCGATCGTAGCGTTTTGGTTCGTTCACCCGGCGGCAGCACGATGGGAACCACCGTATATCCGGCAGCCTTGAGTACACGTGTCACCGGCTTGAGATAGTGCCCGGCCAGATTGCGGTCGGTCACGACACCCACCTTGCCGGCACATCGGAGTCGCGTCAATTCAACGCCGATCTCCTTGAGCAGACCGCGCCCGATATGGATGTCATAACTCCGGGCCCCTAATTCCAGATGGATGGTTTCCCGGAGCCTGTCAGAATTGGCTGGTGCCATGCAAAGGTTTCCAGTGACTTGGAATGGAGCCTCTTCGTCGGCCTCGCATCGCGCGAGCGTCTCCACGCGGCCGCCCAGGCTATTGAGTCACCCTGAAGGCGACGGGTGGCCGCTGACTGAGCTGCGGGCGGTACGATCTAAAGGAAGAAAAGCCCGGAAGAATCGCCATCGACAATGGGGAGGAGACACGTTCCATGGGATTCGCCCCCATTGAGACAGCGTACCATCCTCAATGGGGGCGATTATTAACGTGTCGAGCGGGGACCTGTCAAGTTGCGGAGCGCACGATCGTCGGAGTCAGGAAGATCAACAGTTCCTGCTTCGAGACGTTCTCGGTCTTATTCTTAAACAACCAGCCCAGCACGGGGACGCGGGACAGGTACGGGATCCCCGCGACGTTGTTCGATTGCGTATCGACGAACACGCCGCCGATGACCATGGTTTCCCCGTCACGCACCAGCACCTGGGTGGTCGCTTCCCGACGATCGATGCTCGGACCGGCCGGGTTGCTTCGCGCACCGACCGCATTTCTCGTCGCCCGAACCTTCATCAAAATCTGCTTGCCGATTTCTTTCGGATCGCGGGACGTAATCTGCGGCGTCACGTTCAATTCCAGGTTCGCGTCCACAAAGGTGGTCTGCGTTCCCTGCAAGGAAGTCGTCTGGAACGGGATCGATTCACCTTGCGCGATCTTCGCATCCCGCTTGTCCAACGTCGTAATCTTCGGCGCGGCGATGACCTTCGTCAACCCGAGCAACTCTCCAGCCGACAACCGCACATCCAGCATCGCGCCATCGGTTTTGCCAATCGAGAACCCGGCGCCGGGCACGGATGGCAATCCCGGGTTGGCCGGCAGATTGATCAGGAAGTCCGAAACCTGCTTACCGAACGCTCCCGTCGTCCCAGTTTTGAATGCAGAAATAGGATCACTTGCTGAGGGCCCCAATTGGTTGACGTTCTGAATGCCCCACTGCACACCCAGCGATCGGGTATACGTCGTGTCGGCTTGAACGATGCGCGCTTCGATCTGCACTTGCGGCACCTCAAGATCGACGCCGTCCAGCAACTGCCGGAGGACTTCCAGTTTGGACTCCGTGTCGCTGATGATCAACGCGTTGCTCGCGGCGCTGACGGTCATGGTGCCGCGCGGGCTCAGGTTCTGCCGCAAGGAGGTTTGCACTTCCGTCGCATTGAGATTGCGGATATAGAATACCCGGGTCACGATGGGCTCGGCCTTCGCTCTGGAATCCTTCGCGCGCGCCTCTTCGTCCTGCTGCTTGGCAATATTCTGCAGCGTATCGACCCACACGATATTGCCCTGGCGAATCATGCCCAGCGCGTTCATCTTCAGCAGCATGTCGAGGGCCTGATCCCACGGCACATTGGCCAGCTTCATGGTGACTTTGTTCTTCACGCCTTCGCCGACCACGATATTGAATCCGCTGACTTCCGCGATTAAACGCAGCACATTGCTGATGTCTGCTTGCTGAAAATCGAGAGAGATCCGCCGTCCGATAAAGCGCGATGGTCCGTTGACCACTTCATTGCTTTCGGGCTTGCGGTCTTCCTTTTGGACCGACTCCGCCGTCAATTGAATCGGCTGGACACGGAACAACGCATGGGGCGTCTTATGAGAGACCACCATCGATCGCGCCGCAACCTGGTCAGCCAATGGCGCGACATCGCCTTCGGCCGCCTTCGGATCATTGACGGGTGCCACAGACTTCGGTTCAAGCGTGAGAACCAGACGACCGTCGATGGACGTGACGCTATGCTCGGCCGGCTGAGCAAGATCAAGAACCAATCGCACCTTGTCAGCGTGGTACCCGAATCGCACTTTCGACAGCAACGCATGGCCGACCGCCAATTGTGACTGGCGTCCCTGCGATTGAATGTGCGGCATATCGAGCACCATGCGGCGGTCACCGACCATTTTCACCGTGTGGTCGAAGACCCCGTTACCGGTCAGGATCAGTGCCACCCGCCCACCCTCAGGCTTAGCTTCCACACTCGTCAGCAATGTTGCGGACGAAGTGCCCCCGGTCGGGAGTTCCTCCTTCGCTGCGGCATGCTCGGTAGAACCCGCGACACGCTGATCCGTAGCCTGCGTGAATCCGGCGAGTCCGGTTGTTTCGCCCGGCGCAGCGGCATGCGCATACCCGGCAAGCCCCACCAGTCCGGCCATCACAGTGAGACTCAGCAGTGGATGTACACCAACCTGTGTGTGTTTCATTCTGTGCCCTCTTTCGGGTGCAGGAGCTTGACGTACTCACGCTCCTGTTTATTCCCGTACACGTCCGTGAACCGCTCTTGAACGATGATGCCTCGTTCGGTGATTGAACTGACTACACCATTGTTAGGCCCGATTCGTGTTCCGCGACGGATGCTGTATCCCTTGCCATCCGGCGTTTGAACCATGGCCGTGTACCCGTAATTCCCCCACAACACACCAATCAAACTCAGCTCGGTGAGGCCGACACGCTGCAGGGGGGGGAGACTCGCGTCTTGTTCCACCTGCTGACCAAGCTGCACCATCGGCAGGAAGGGATCTCGACGCCCGGAGGGATCGTAGGAGGTCCCGGAAAATTCCATCGAGAGTGAATCACCTGGTTGCGAGACCGCCCCCTCGACACGAGGAGCCGGCGATTCGATCGCGGGAACCGGCTTCTGCCCCTCGGGCAACGGCATGACCTTCAGAGAATCGGCAGGCCGCATGGAGGCAATCTGGCGCAAATGCGTCAGGGGTTTCGACTCCACCGGCATGGAGATGCCTCCGACCACCAGCATCACGGCTCCGATGCTGAGCGGCCGTCTCCACCTATTCCAGCAAACTCGGATGTTCACAGTACGTCCTCTTACATTAGGCATGAGCGGGGCTCCATTCCTCACTTCGGCTTCGCCGCAGGCACTGGCGCAGCAACGGGTTTCTTCTCCTGCGGAGCGGCATAGGCGACCAGATCGAAGACTGTTTGCGTCACCACACGGCCTTGGTCGACCCGGGCGGCGCCGATTCGGACATCCTGAACGGTCACGATGCGGGACAGCTTACTGATCCGATCGAAGAAGATGGCGGCTGTATGATATCCGCCGGCCACTTCGACGTTGATGGGCATGCGAATGAACAACTTGGACGGATCCTCGGCTTGCGTGCCCGGCTTCCACAACTTCACATCCAGGCCCAACCGCAGTCCGAGATCGGAGACTTGCTTCAGCAGCATCACCGCTTCCTCTTCCGGCGGGAGACGTTCCTTCTTCGCCGCCAATTCGATCTCCAGCTGTTTATTGGCCGCGACCAGCTCATCCAAATGTTTGACCTTGAGCGTCAGATTCTGGATTTCCATGTCCAACTGGGCCACTTGCCCTTGCACGGCTTCCAGTTCGACGGTCTTGGGGTCGACCACGTAGAAGTAGAATCCGACCAACATTCCGGCCACCAGGAGACCGAGGAGCGCAACCTTTTGGCCTGTCGGAATGCTGCGGAGGCTGTCTAAGCTGATCGCATTCAGACTCATGTTAGCCTTTCATCGACAGGTCAAGTCGGAATTGATAAGTATTCATCTTGTTGTCCAGCCCCGCCCGGCTCTCCATCAATTTGATGGCGCCGAACTGATCGGTCCGCCGGAGGTTGTTGACAAATTCGACGACGTCATCGTTGGTTAAGGCGCGGCCTTCAAGCTCGACGCTGTTACCCTTGAGATTCAGCCGTACCAGCCAGACCTTCAGGGGGTTCAGGCTCTGGCTGACATGGTCCAGCACTTTGACCGGACCTGTCCGGCTCTTCTCCAACTGATCGATGATGCGGTTCTTGGCTTCGAGCTGCTTTTTCTTCTCCTCGAAGTCCTGGACCGCCTTCACCTGCTCCTTCAACTGCGCCACTTGTTTGTCCTTGAGCTGCTTTTCGGCCTGCTTGGCCTGAATGTCTTCGTCGAGCGAGGAGGCGTAGAACCAACACCCGGTCAACGTGATCAGCAACACCCCGACGCCGATTAATGCCTCGGCCCGTACATCCCACTTCGGCTTGGCTTTCCTGGACCGAGGTCCAGTTGCGAGCAAGTTGATTCTAATCATCGGTCCCCCACCGTCCGCAGTGCGAGGCCGACCCCCACTGCCGCCAGCGACCCTATCTCCGCCAATTGTTCAGGATCGACGTTGCACTGTGAGGTGTCGATCTCATTAAAGGGATTCGCGATTTCCACATCGACATGCATGCGATCGCGAAGCTGTTGAGCCAACCCCTTCACCTTCGCTCCCCCCCCGAACAGTAACACCCGCGAAATTTCGCTCTCCGCGGACGTGGTCTTGAAATAATCGATCGTACGCGCAATTTCTGAGGCCACTTCGGCGTTGACGCTTTCCATCACGGCCGTAAGTGTATGATCGTCATCTCCATCGTTTTTCTTGAGTTGCTCCGCTTCTTCATATGAGACTCCCATTTCGCGCTGGACCGCTTCGGAGTAACGATTTCCTCCCAGGGGGATGTCCCGAGTAAAGAGCGACACCCCGCCGCCCACGATGTTCACATTCATGACGCTGGCGCCGATGTTGACCAGAATCGTGGTGTCCTCTTGCGTGGAGGGAGAGGTGACGCCGTACATGTTTTCCACGGCAAACGCATCCACATCCATGACAATAGGCACCAGGCCGGCCGCCTTGACCAGTTCCGTCAGCTCGTTGATTTTGTCTTTCTTCGCCGCAACCAGCACGATCGACATTTCGCTCTGCTCATCCGGGTTCTCCGAGGGCGGCAGGACGTAGAAATCGAGATTGACTTCATTGATATCGAACGGAATGTATTGCTCCGCCGCGAGCTTCACCTGAGCATCAAGTTCTTCGTCGGGCATCGGCGGCAGAGTGATCTTTTTGACGATGACTGCGTGGCCGGAAATCGACACGGCCACTTGCTTCAATTTGACGTTGTGCTCCGCTAATAATTCCTTGATGGCGGAGACGACCCGCCCTTCGTCCATCACCGTGCCGTCCACAATCACCTCGGGCTCCAGTTCCTTCACCCCAAACTTCTGCAAGGTGTACCGCCCACGGTGCTCCTTGATCTGCACCAGTTTGATGCTGCTCGATCCGATGTCCAGCCCCAACAGCTGCCGCTGGGGAGAAAACATCGACAGAAAATCCATGTCCGTGAGGTGTTTCAGTGAAGCCAGCATGCCTTTGCCCTCTCTACGCAACGTCTTTGCGCCCACCACTCATCACATGCTTGATCTGTTCGACATTTTCGGCCGTATAGAGACGCCAGTTGCGCCAATCTCTCGGCGGCCCGGTAATCAGCCCTTCGCGCTCCCAACGAAACAACGTCGCGCGCGAGATGTCGAACATCTCGCAGACCTCGTTGGTCTTGTAGAGTTTCTTTTTGGGCCCCTCATTCACTTTCTTCACACACCGCCTCAAACGCCGCTATTCATCGCATAATTCGAGCTCACGAAATTAAGTATAGTTGATATAGTCCACCTGTCAAGAAAGTGGCCTCCGTGAGAGGAGACAGGAGAAATACGGAGAAAAAGCGCTCTGGGACTAGGATTTCTGCAGGTCGCGGTTGGTCACGGACACGTCGTAACCGAGGGCGGCAAATTGTTCCTGCAGGCGCAATGCCAGGGTCACCGACCGATGGCGCCCACCGGTACAACCGATGCCGATACTGAGGTAGCTGCGTTGATCCCGCTCATAGAGGGGAATCAAAAAGGCAAAGAGCGTTTGCAAATGTTCGAGAAACTGTCCGGCGGTCGGATCGCCAAATACGTATTGCTGAACCCTGCCATCCTCCCCGGTCAAGGCTTTCAACTCGGGAACAAAGAAGGGATTGCGGATGAAGCGAACGTCAAACAGCAGATCGATATCGTAGGGGACGCCGAATTTGTATCCGAATGTGACCAGCGAGATGGTCATCCGCCGGGCGGTAGTCTCCTGACGAAACTGCCGGATCAACAAGTCGCGCAGCTCGTGCACCGTCAGCGTGGAGGTGTCGATCACTCGATCGGCATGTTTACGGAGTTCGCTCAGACGCTCGCATTCGAACCGCACCCCTTCCACCACGGGCATATGCGGCAGCAGCGGATGCGGCCGGCGACTCTCTGAGAATCGACGAACCAATACCTCCTCGCGGGCTTCCAGAAACACGAGCTGCAAGGCATGTCCCTGGGCCTTCAATTCACTCAGGACTTTTGCCAGGTCTCCGAAAAAGACCCGTTCGCGAATATCGATTCCAAGGGCGACATTCTTAATCTCACCGCCCTGTTGATGGCACAATTCAACGAATGTCGGAAGGAGGGCCGGCGGAAGGTTGTCGACGCAGAAATAGCCTGCGTCTTCGAAGGCTTTGAGCGCATGGCTCTTTCCGGACCCGGAAAGACCACTGATGACGACGAGATTAAGCGCGGCCATGAGCGACGCGAGCCCGGTCGCTCGCAGGATCAATCAAAGACAGTCTTCCGTTGGGCAGCCGTTGGAGCACCTGAATAGAACCGGACAGCGCATTGACAAACATCAACAGAGCCAGCTTCTCCGCATTGAGCGTCTCGACCGCCTCCTCGACGGTCAGGGCTTCGAGCTTTGGACGAACCACTTCCATGCCGTGATCTTCAGCGCGAGGGGTCTTGCGAGCCACCGCGCGGACGCGCGGCTGATCGCCGAATTTGTGATTGACCTTGCGCTCCTTCAACTTCCGCAATTGCGCGCCGAGCTTATCCACGACGTCATCAATCGACGCGTACATTTCTTCGGTCGAGGTCTTCGCTTGCAACCGGCGGCCCTGCACGACACCGACCACCTCCGCCACATGGTGAAATTTTTCCACGCTCAGCAGAATTTGGAGCGTGCCCAGCTTCAACCCGTACCGGTCGAGCCGCTCCATGCGGAGCTCAATGTACTCCCGCAAGGCCGGGGTAATCGCCACATGCCGTCCCGTAATCATCAAACGCATGCCACCCTCGTTTCTCGGGCCCTGGACGCCACTCTGCGTTCAAGCCCGTCGCGACGATTGTTGAACCGCCATAGAGCGCGCTCTATGGTGCCGGACTTCGCGCACCTCAAAAAAACTTCCGCCGTTGCGTGGCAGAGGGAATATTGTCCTCGGCCCGATATTTGGCTACGGTCCGGCGGGCAATCAACACTTGTTGGGTCTTCAGCCGCGCGGCAATCTCTTCATCCTTGAGCGGTTTGCGGGCATCCTCGGCCGCAACCATTTGCCGGATCATTTCCCGTACGGTCAGGGATGACAGCATATCCGTCGGTTGATCGGCGCGTTGAAGTCCGGCATTAAAGAAGAATTTCAGCTCCAACATTCCCTGCGGGCAATACATATACTTATTGGCCGTCACCCGGCTGATGGTGGATTCATGCATGCCGATATCTTCAGCGACCTGCTTGAGAACCAAAGGCTTCAGGTGCTGAATGCCATGCTCGAAGAAGCCTTCCTGAAATTTCACGATGCTGGAGACGACTTTCACGATCGTCTTATTACGCTGCTCGATGCTCCGGATCACCCACTGCGCGGCGCGGAGCTTGTCATCCAGATACGCCTTGGTTTCCGCCGAGCCCGACTGGCCTGACGACATCAATTGTTTATAGTACGGGCTGATCCGCATGCGCGGCAGGCCGTCGTCGTTGAGCAAGACTTCCCACTCCCCTTCGTTCTTGACGACGAACACGTCCGGCACAATGGCGTAATTCTGGGTGTTGGAGAAGGGCCGCCCAGGCTTCGGCTCCAAGCCTTCAATAATGCGAGTCGCCTCAAAGACATCATCCATGGAAATGTTCAAGGCCTTGGCGATACGATTATATTGTTTCTTTTCGAGATCCTTCAGATGATGCAGGACGATGGCTTCAAGCACGGACCCCTTCAGCACGCCAGGCCGCGACCCCAAAGAGCCCAGCTGGCTCCGCCCTAAAAACTTGAGTTGAAGCAGCAGGCATTCGGACAGGTCCCTCGCCGCCACGCCGTTGGGATCGAACCCCTGCACGTCTTTCAGTACCGATTCAGCTTCTGCCACAGAATAGCCGGATCCCGCCACCAGTTCGTCCAGCGTCATCCGGAGATAGCCGTCGTCGTCCAAATTGCCGATGATCAGGCGGCCAATGGCCTTTTCGCGATCGGATAAGCCTGACAAAGACAACTGCCAGACAAGATGGTCTTCGAGCGACGTCGACTTGGCGACAGTTTGCTCATAGGAGGGAAATTCTTCTTTGGACGAGGAGCTGTACTCCGTTTCACCGCGGCGCATGTCTGTATCGAAATAGTCTTCCCAGGTAGAGGCGGAAAACTCTTCGGCATTTTCTCCGCTCTCCGCCGGCTTGTCGTCGCCTTCCCCGCGTGTCTCAGCGGCCGCCGTCGTTGTGGTATCAGGTTGTTCTCGCTCAGTGGCCGCAGTCTCCTCGCTCTCTTCGGTCTCCGCCACCAATTCGTCCAACAAGGGATTTTCCATCAGATGCTGCTGCAGACTTTGCTGAAGCTCCAAGCGAGATAATTGCAGCAACTTGATCGCCTGCTGCAATTGCGGCGTCATGATCAATTTCTGACTAAGCCGAAGATCCAGTCGCAACTTCATCGCCCTACTCCCTGCCTACTACAGGCGAAATCCTTCGCCCAAATACACCGCCCGAGCCATTTCACTTTTCTCGATGACGCCGGGAGGACCGGCCTCCAGAATCGTACCTTCATTGATGATATAGGCCCGATCCGTAATCGAGAGGGTTTCCCTCACATTGTGATCGGTGATCAACACCCCGATCTGCCGTTGTTTCAATCGGATGATGATTTGCTGAATATCCGCGACCGCAATCGGATCGATGCCGGCAAAGGGTTCGTCCAACAGCATGAAGAGCGGACTCGTTGCCAGTGCGCGTGTAATTTCCAGCCGCCTCCGTTCCCCTCCCGATAAGGCATAGGCCTTACTTTTCCGAATATGCACCAGATCAAGCTCTTTGAGCAACGTTTCCACCCGCTCCATCCGTTCACTTCTCGAATAGCCTAGCATCTCGAGAATCGCAAGGATATTGTGTTCCACCGACAGTCGCCGAAAGACCGACGATTCTTGAGGCAGGTAACCAATCCCTCGCCGAGCCCGCTTATACATGGGTAGATCGGTAATGTCGTTGCCGCTCAGCGCAATCTGCCCTTCATCCGGCTGACAGAGGCCCACCATCATATCGAAGATGGTGGTCTTTCCGGCGCCGTTCGGCCCCAATAGTCCGACCACCTCACCGGCCTGCACGTCGAGGGATACGCCCTTAACCACCTTGCGTCCGCGAAAACTCTTCACCAACCCACTCGCCGCCAGGCGATCCGCTTGCCCCGATGGCGCTGCCACGCCTGCTTGTGGCGCCTGGTCGATGATGGGCTTGGTCTCAATCACCGCTTGCCCCCGCCTTCACCTTCGATAATGACCTGGGAATCGCCTTCCACCACACTCCGGTCTTCGTCCAGAAACATAATGATCCGTTTTCCTGACACACGGGTGCCCTTCTGCCAGGCCACCGGCTCGCCCGTGAGGACGATTTTTTTCTGGTCCTCATAATACACGGCCTTCTGGCAGGTGGCTTGGCCGTCTTCTTTTTTGATGTTCACTCGACCGGTCGCTTCGACCATGCGAATGCTGCGTTCGGACACGGCGGGCGCCGCATCTCGTTCCTTCGAGTCTGGCGTCGTGGAGCCGGTGAGACGCTTTGATTTGGTCGCCCCTCCGGAGTCTTTATGATCAGCGCCGTTACGGCTCGGGTGAAAAGACACCACCATGTGGTCTGAATGCACCACCAGCAGGCCGCGTGTCAGGACGACGGCTCCATCGAAGATCGCCGTGTTTTCTTGATTGTTGACGGTCATCGTTCGAGACGTGATCGTGGTAGGGGCGGAATTGGCTGGAGGCTCTTTACTGGCACGCGTTTCTATCGCGTAGACATCATGGATGCCCGACACCGCCTCGCCACTAAGAAGCAGGCACGACATCCACATGCACGTCATCAAGGATTTGGAATTCCTCCGTATCCATCTTCCCCAGCAACCCTTTTCCCGTGACTTGCAATCCATGCCCCTGAATCGTGACATGGTCCGGAGTTTGAATTTCATGCCGTGCATCAGTCCATACAAGGTGATTTGTCTGAATGGTATAGCCACTTTGCGTCTCAACTACAATCGGCGTGGATCTGTTCGACAATTGAAAATTCTTTGTTTGCGTATCCAGCGTCCCTTCATCTCCGGATAAGGTCAGCTCTTTGCCTTGCATTCCGTACAGGGTAACCTGAACGTTGCTGAGAATGGCGCGGCTCTCCTTTTCGTAGAGGCGAGCCTGTTCGGCCTGCACTTTCCACTGAACGAGATCGCCTTTAGTCTGGGTAAAGGTGAAGTCCTGAATACGCGCATCGGCAGATTCGGCCTCAACCGGGGCGACCGATCGCGACGAAGAGCCAGGATTGGAGCGTGTAATGAGCAAATACCCAAGAAATGCCGCAAGAACCACGCTGAGAGCTAAAAGACCTCGTCGAACCCAACGTTCCCACATGGAAAAAGCCCCTATTTTAAAGAGCTTCCCAGGTCAGACCCTGGTGGCATGATAGTAGCATTCCACCGAAGCCAAGTAAACAAAAGCGACGGCGTATGGACTGAGAAAATGCTGTGAGTAGCAATGAAATAAACGGCAGGAGGAAAACCGAAGGCCACGACGACCGTCATAGTCGTCGTGGCCTTCTTTTCGTTAGCTTTCTGCTGGCGAGGAACTTTTGTCCGTCGACTCTTTCTTCTCCGCCGCCGCCGTGTCAGCGGCAGGCACCGCCTTAGGCTTTTCCTGGCGGGTGACCAATTCTATCGCAACCATCTCAGCCGCATCCCCGATCCGCCGGCGGGTTCGGATGATACGCGTATAGCCTCCCGGACGGTTTTGGAACCGTGACGCAACGTCGGTGAATAACTTCGACACTACGGCCTTGCTCCGCAAGAAGCTCAATGCGCGACGACGAGCAGGCAGCGTCCCTTCTTTACCAAGGGAGATCATTCGGTCGGTGAACCCACGAATTTCCTTCGCCTTCGCTTCCGTCGTTTCGATACGCTCCTGCTCCAGCAATGAAGTCACGAGACTTCTGAACAGAGCCCATCGGTGTTTGGTTTGACGTCCGAGCTGTCGACCCTTCTTTTTGTGGCGCACGGTAGTCCTGTTCCTTTCTTACTCTGAACGCACGCCCGCGTCGCCTGACGGCAAGGCGTCGACTTTCATTCCAAGGCTCAGTCCCATTTCGGTCAGGATTTCCTTGATTTCGTTGAGCGACTTCTTCCCGAAATTCTTCGTCTTCAACATCTCTGCTTCAGTCTTTTGAACCAAGTCCGCAATGGTCTTGATATTGGCATTCTTGAGGCAATTTGCCGCACGAACGGACAATTCCAGTTCATTGACGCTTCGATAGAGATTCTTATTCACTTCGTCAGACAAATCTTCGCCACCAGCCGATGGCTTCGCATCTGAACGCTCTTCAGGATTGATAAAGATGTCCAGATGTTCACGAAGAATCCCCGCCGCATTGGACAACGCATCTCGGGGGGAAATGGTCCCGTCCGTCCAAATTTCCAGCGTTAATTTATCGTAATCCGTCATTCGACCAACGCGAGCATTCTCGACGTGGAAATTGACCCGCTTGATGGGAGAGAAGATCGAGTCGATGGCAATCACACCAATCGGCAATCCTTCTTCCTTGTTGCGCTCAGCCGGAACAAACCCGCGACCATGCTTGATGGTCATTTCCATATCAAGTGCGGCATCCTTATCCAGCGTCGCGATATGTAGATCTGGCGTGAGAATCGTCACGTCGCCATCATGCGTAATATCGGACCCCTTGGCTTCCCCTGGGCCCTTCTTCTTCAGGCGGATGGTCTTCGGCTTATCGCCCTGCAGCGCCAAGCGGAGGCTCTTCACATTCAAAATGATCGACGTGACGTCTTCGGTCACACCGGGAATCGTGGAGAACTCATGTAACACGCCCTCGATCTTGACGGTGGTCACCGCAGCCCCAGTCAAGGAGGACAGCAATACACGGCGTAACGAATTTCCTACCGTGGTGCCGAATCCTCGCTCAAATGCTTCAGTCGTAAATCTTCCGAATGTCGGGGAAAGAGTGTCCTTATCGACTTCCACCCGCATGGGGATCTGAAAGTCTTTCATCGCTTTAATCATGACTCCCCCTTCATTAACTCGTGTGTGCCCATATATCGTTCAACCATGATGAGGTCCAACCACGGGAGCCTTCAACCATGCATGTTTAGCGCGAATACAATTCGACGACCATCTGCTCGTTTACAGGCAACACAATATGTTCCTTGGTCGGCAAGGATCGAATCGTCCCCTTATAGGCCGCTCTATCCAACTCCAACCATTCAGGAATGCCACGACCGTCCACCGCCGCAAGTGCACCTTGAATCGGAATCAATTCACGACTCTTTTGCCGGACCTCAATGGAATCACCAGCTTTGACGAGAGCACCGGGCGCCTTCACTTTCCGGCCATTGATCATCAAGTGACCATGATTGACCAACTGCCTGGCCTCTTTTCGTGAGGCACCGAAGCCGAGCCGATACACCACATTGTCCAAGCGACATTCCAGGAGGCGCAGCAACGTATCGCCCGTCACGCCGGCTTGGCGTTCCGCTCGCTCGAAAATGCCGCGGAATTGACATTCCTGGAGACCGTAAATCCTCTTGAGTTTCTGCTTTTCACGCAACTGCAAGCTGTAGTCCGACGTCCGTTGACGGGCCTGACCGTGTTGTCCAGGAGGATAACTCCGGCGCTCGATCGCGCATTTTTCGGTCATGCAACGAGACCCCTTCAAGAAGAGTTTCTCGCCCTCTCTCCGGCACAAGCGGCAGACAGGTCCACTATATTTTGCCACGCTACTACCCCTCCTCTACCTCAACAACTCAAGTACAACCGAATCAGATATTTCGTTACTACGAAGATGCCCCGGATCTCTCCTACACCCGCCGACGTTTCGGCGGCCGGCATCCGTTGTGAGGAATGGGCGTCACGTCGCGGATCAAATTGATGCGCAGTCCGGCACTTTGCAAGGAGCGAATGGCAGACTCTCGTCCAGCACCCGGCCCGTTGACATACACATCAACCTGGCGCATGCCGTTTTCCATGGCTTTTCTGGCTGCGGCTTCGCCCGCACGCTGCGCGGCAAAGGGGGTGCTTTTGCGTGACCCCTTAAAACCCTGGTTGCCTGAACTAGCCCACACGACGGTGTTGCCGCTCATATCCGTAATGGTCACGATCGTATTATTGAACGATGCCTGCACGTGAGCCACTCCGCTCTGGACAATTTTCCGTTCCTTCTTTTTGCCCTTCTTCACACTCATAGAATCTCCCTCAGCGCATGGCGCCTGCTCGGTCTAATCTCTTATGCCCGGGAACCAGCGGGCTTCTGCGGTTTGCTGCCCACACCCGAGCGTCTTCCTTTACGGGTGCGCGCATTGGTCTTCGTCCGCTGTCCGCGAACAGGCAACCCTTTGCGATGCCGAAGCCCACGAAATGTCCCGGTATCCACCAAACGCTTGATATTCATCGACACTTCTTTGCGCAAGTCACCTTCTACGCGGTAATCCCGTTCGATGACCTCGCGGATCTTGACGATCTTGTCTTCACTGACATCTTTCACACGAATGGAGCCATCAACTCCGGCCTTTTTGAGAATCGCCTGCGCGGCGACGCGACCGATCCCGAACACATAGGTCAAACCAATTTCGATGCGTTTGTCTTTTGGCAAATCAACGCCAGCAATACGTGCCATAATTACCCCCTAGTTCCTATTCTTGCTCGCCTGATGAGCTGGCTCAGCAGCGCTCCAGGAATCCCCCTGCCACTGTGGTGCAGATGATTCGGTCCTGACACTGACGCATGCCATGCTAAGGCAACCCACCGTCGGTTATCCCTGCCGTTGTTTATGACGGGGATTGGCGCATAAGACGCGAACGACCCCACGCCGACGGACGACTTTACATTTCGCACAAATCGGCTTAACTGACGACTTGACCTTCATAGCAATTCCATTTCTCCACTACTTGAATCGATAAGTAATCCGTCCCCTAGTTAAATCATAGGGCGATAATTGAATCGTGACCTTGTCGCCGGGAAGGATCCGAATAAAATGCATGCGCATTTTTCCGGAAATATGAGCCAAAATTCGGTGCCCGTTTTCTAACTCTACGCGAAACATCGCATTGGGGAGAGTCTCAGCCACTGTGCCGGTCACTTCTATGACATCTTCTTTTGGCACGTATCGGTACGCCTCCCCGTTTTAGTGTGACAATTGTGAAAGAATCTTGGCCTGGCCACTCGCTTGAATGGCGATGGTGTGCTCAAAATGAGCAGACCATCTGCCATCTTGAGTGACCGCCGTCCACCGATCTTCTAGTATACGAACGGCGCTACCCCCCATATTTACCATTGGTTCGATGGCCAAGACCATGCCGACCTGGAGCCGCGGACCCTGTCCAGGCTTGCCGTAGTTTGGCACTTGCGGTTCCTCGTGAAGCTGCCTTCCTATACCATGACCGACAAATTCCGTCACGACAGTAAAACCGGCTTGTTCGACATGGGTCTGTATAGCATGAGAGACGTCCGAAAGGCGATTCCCGACTACCGCCTTCGCAATTCCTCTATACATCGCTTCCTCGGTGACCTGTATCAGACGTAACGCCTCTGCACTGGCCGATCCAACCGGCACGGTCACGGCGGAGTCGCCATAAAACCCGGAGACAATGGCACCCAAGTCAAGTCCGATAATGTCGCCCTCTTTGAGTTTGCGTTTCGACGGAATTCCGTGAACGACCTGTTCATTAACAGATGCGCAGAGGGTTTTCGGGTAATTCCGATATCCTTTGAAGGCTGGGATGGCTCCGCGACCACGAATAGCCTCTTCAGCCATTCGGTCTAAATCCTCAGTCGTGATGCCAGGTTCGACTTTTCGTTTCAACAGCGCTAAGACTTCTGCCACCACACGGGAAGCCTGCGCCATCAACGTCACCTCAGCCGGCGTTTTGAAGACGATCATTGAGCGCCGAGCCCGAGCAGCATGGCGGAAAGCCTGCTGTAGACAGCGGCCATTTCGCCAGACCCCTCCAGATCGCTCAGGAGGTTTTTCGACTCGTAATAGGCTATAAGCGGGGCGGTTTGCTCATCATACACCTTTAGTCGAGCTTCAATCGTTTCAGGCTTATCGTCACTTCTCTGTACGAGCGTCGTCCCGCACCGATCACACTGACCCTCGATTTTCGGAGGAGCAAACGAGATGTGAAACACGCTCTGACACTTTGGGCAGCTCCGTCGCCCACTAAGTCGGGTGACCACATCAGGCCGGGAGACGCGAAAGTTGATGACCCGATCAAGTGAGAGGCCTCGACCGGTTAAGATAGCCTGTAATTCCGCAGCTTGCGGAACCGTCCGCGGAAAACCGTCCAGCACGAATCCATTCTGACATGAAGGCGCGGCCAAGGTTTCCCGCACCATGCCGATCACCACGCTATCCGGAACTAATTTTCCGGCATCCATGCTTTTCTTGGCTTCAATCCCGAGTGCAGTTTGATTGCGGACGGCTTCTCGCAACAGATCACCGGTAGAGATCTTCGGCCATCCAAATTGAGCCGTGACCCGATCTGCCTGAGTACCCTTGCCAACGCCTGGTGCGCCGAGAAAAACGAGTCGCATGAGATGATCCTAGGATGTCCTACCTCGAAGTTTTCCTTTTTGAAGGAATCCATCGTAGTTACGATTTAAGAGATGGGACTCGATCTGCTGTGCCGTATCCAAACCAACCCCGATCACGATCAACAGGGAGGTACCGCCAAAATAAAACGGCATATTCAATTTATAGATGAGGAATTCCGGGATGACACATACGACTGCCAAGTAAATGGCGCCCGCAAAGGTGATCTTCGTGAGAACGGAGTAAATATAGTCCGAGGTTCGCTGTCCCGGGCGAATACCAGGAACAAACCCCCCATATTTTTTGAGGTTATCTGCCATATCCACCGGATTCATGACCACTGCCGTATAGAAGAAACAAAAAAATACGATCAATCCGACATACATGAGTGTGTAGAGGAGTGATCCAGGGGCGAGTTGCGATCCGATGGCTTTAATCCAGGGTGTTTCAAAAAATCCGGCAATGGTCGCCGGAAAAGCGATAATGGACGATGCAAAAATCGGAGGAATAACCCCGGCAGTGTTAATCTTCAAGGGGATATGGGTACTTTGCCCCCCATACACCCTTCTTCCAATCACACGCTTCGCGTATTGAACAGGCACCTTCCTGCGCCCGCTTTCGAGGAAGACGATTGCGGCGACCACCCCGAACATGACTACCGCCAGCACGACCAGTAGCGGAAAGCTTAATTGCCCAACCTTGTAGAGATCGAACGTTTGCGCAACAGCCGCAGGAAGTCGCGCGACAATGCCCGCGAAGATAATCAATGAAATACCGTTGCCAATGCCGCGCTCGGTGATCTGCTCGCCAAGCCACATGAGAAACCCGGTGCCAGCGCAGAGCGTAATCACCGTCATAAAGCGGAAACCCCATCCAGGAGTCAGGACGAACGCACCCTGATTCATCTGCTCGAGGCCAACGGCGATCCCAAATCCCTGAATCAAGGCAATCACAATGGTTCCAAAACGCGTGTATTGGATGATCTTTTTTCGTCCGCGTTCCCCTTCTTTCGCCAATTTCGAGAGGTGCGGGATGACGACGGTGAGTAACTGAAGAATAATCGACGCACTGATGTAGGGCATGATGCCCAAGGCAAAAATGGTCAGACGCGAAAGCGACCCACCGGAGAAGATGTCCAAAAATCCCAGAAGCGCGCCACCTTGCTTCTGCAGAAATTCGGATAAGGCTTCACCGTTGATACCAGGCGTCGGGATATGGGCGCCGACACGATAGACGATCAGCATACCCAGCGTGAACAACACGCGAGTCCGCAACTCAGGTATCTTGAAGATGTTTTGGAAGCTGGTCAGCAAACGCTCAAACACAGGGAATGACCTCGGCCCTCCCCCCTGCTGCCTGAATCTTTGCCTCGGCTGATTTGCTGAACTTGTGAGCCTGGACCACGAGAGGTTTCGTCAACTCTCCCTGGGCGAGGATCTTAATCAGCTCTCCTTTGCGTCGAACAAGGCCTTCATTCATCAAGAGTTGGGGCGTAATGGCTTCTGTCGTTTCCAGACCAGCCAGACTTTTTAAATTAATGATCGTGTATTCAGTTCGAAATTGGTTCGTAAATCCATACTTGGGAACACGGCGGATCAACGGCATCTGGCCGCCTTCGAATCCGGGGCGTTTTCCACCACCAGAACGAGCTTTCAGACCCTTATGACCCTTCGTCGCCGTCTTACCATGGCCAGAACCAGGACCACGGCCGATCCGCTTTGGTTTGTGTTTCGCTCCTCGAGAAGGAGCCAGATCATGCAACTTCATTGGGGACTCACTTCCAGTAAATAGCCGACCTTGGCGATCATGCCCTTGACCTGATCGCTGGCCGGACGCAACACAGTGGCGTTAAGTTTCCGCAGCCCTAAGCCTCTGAGAACTAGTCGGTGCTTCTGCGGGGTTCCGATCGGACTCCGTTTCAGCGTAATTCGAAGGCTGCCTTGAGCAGTTGTTGTTTTCTTTTCAGTAGCCATGTTGTCCCTACGCTTCGCTACCAACAGCCCGACGTAATCGCATAATTTCCTGCGGATCGCACAGCTGCTGAAGTCCATTAAGAGTGGCCCTGACCGCGTTGAACGGATTCCCGCGGCCCAAAGTTTTCGCGATAATGTTGTGCGCACCGGCCAATTCGACAACCGCTCGCACAGCACCGCCTGCAATGATGCCGGTACCGTCAGCGGCAGGCTTTAGAAGCACGTGCTCGGCACCGAAGAGACCGTGAACTTCGTGAGGAATGGTCCCACCTTTGATGGGAACGCGAACAAGATGCTTTTTGGCCTGTTCGACAGCCTTAGAAATGGCCACCGGTACTTCTGCAGCTTTTCCTTTGCCGACCCCAACATAGCCCTGCCCGTCACCGACAACCACCAGAGCGCAAAAGTTAAATCGTTTGCCACCCTTGACAACTTTGGCGACGCGGTTGATGAACACTACCTTGTCTTTTAGACTCAATTCTTCGGGATTGACTCGCACAACGTCATTCTCCTTTAGGTCGTCTCATTTCTCTTGCGACAAGCGGTGCCATCCCGCATGCCCCATTCCTAAAACTGTAAGCCGCCCTCGCGGGATGCGTCAGCCAAGGCCTTCACGCGTCCATGATATTGCCGGCCCCCACGATCAAACACGACCATCGATACCTTGGCAGCCTTCGCCCGTTCGGCAATAAGTTTACCGACGGCTTTTGCGCCTTCGATACTACCCGATGATTTCACGGCTTTCCGCAAGGATTCATCCAAAGTGGACGCCGCCGCCACCGTATGGCCACGAAGATCATCGATAATTTGGGCATAGATGTGAGAGCGACTTCGGAAGACGTTCAATCGTGGTCGATCACTTGTCCCGACTACTGATTTTCGTACCCGCTGTTTACGTCTTGCTAATTTTCGATTTTTTTCTTGGGTGTTCATCAAATGCCTCTACTTGCCGGTTTTGCCCGCCTTCTTCCTCAACACTTCGCCGGCGTATCGAATTCCTTTTTGCTTATAGACATCAGGGGGTTTAATGGAACGAATGTTGGCTGCGACTTGACCAACCAATCGCTTATCGATACCTTTAATCGATATCAGCGTTTGCTTGTCGACTTTCACATCAATACCCTGAGGCACGGTATAGGTAACCGGATTGATATAGCCCACATTGAAACTCATCTCGCGCCCCTGAAGTTGAGCTTTGTAGCCCACGCCCGTTATTTCCAACGACTTCTCATAGCCTTTGGTGACGCCTTGGATAATGTTGCTTAATTCGGCACGAACCAACCCATGCATGGCACGTATCTCGCGCGCATCACCCGACCGATTGACAACAAGCTGTCCATCAGCAACTGCCACGCTTAGGCCGTCAGTCAACTTCCAATCAAGTTTGCCCATGGGCCCCTTGACTGATACGAGACAACCAGCGACCTTCACATCAACGCCGCTAGGAACTGATATTGGTTTCCGCCCAATCCTCGACATACGAACCCCGTTACATTACAGCGATCTCGGTTATACTGCGTCTCAGCCGACTCTTCTTACCAGACAGAACAAAGCACTTCACCGCCCAATCCCGCCCGCCTGGAATCACTGTCAGTCATAAGACCTTTCGAGGTTGAAATGACAGCCACGCCGATTCCGTTTCTCACCTTGGGCACATCATCTCTCCCGACATACACACGGCGCCCTGGCTTGCTGATTCGACGCATCCCCGTGATCATTGGGCGCGCCTCTTCGACATAGCGAAGCTGGACAGAGAAAATTGGGTGCCCATCTTCTTGTGTTTCCCCGTAACCGAGGATGAATCCTTCTTTGCCAAGGATATTCAGAATCTGTCGCTTTACTTTTGAAACGGGAACTTTCACGACATCCTGGCGGCGGCGAGCGGCGTTCCCCAGTCGAACCAACAAATCAGCGATAGGATCAGTAATCATGCATTCCTCTTCTATGCCCGCAGATGCAGGTTTCTCCCTGGCGACTACCAGCTTGACTTACGCACTCCAGGAATCTCTCCCTTGAGGCTCAGAGATCTGAAACAGATACGGCACATACGAAATCGACGCAAAAACCCTCGCACGCGACCGCATAACCCGCAGCGATGATAGTCGCGGCACGAGAATTTGGATTTCACTGCCGCCTTATTTTTGAGCGCTAATCTTGACACGCGATCCCCCTTTACTCCACATAGCCAGGAAAGCCAACCCGCCCTCTCTCGAAGCTTATTTTAGGCCCGGAATGGCATGCCGAGATGTTTGAGCAGGGCCTTGCCTTCATCATTCGTACGCGCAGTGGTGACGATGGTGATATCCATGCCATGAATCGACGCGACACTATCGTATTCAATCTCAGGAAAAATCAATTGTTCCTTAAGCCCAAGGGTATAGTTGCCACGTCCGTCAAACGCCTTGGGGGAGATACCCCGAAAATCTCGAATCCTGGGGAGCGCCAAGGAAATCAAGCGATCCAAAAACTCCCACATCCTTCGACTACGCAAGGTCACCTTAGCGCCGATCGGCATCCCCTGTCTCAATTTGAAACCGGCGATCGCCTTTTTGGCTCGAGTCGTTACCGGCTTCTGCCCGGTAATAATGCCCAATTCATTAGCCGCGCTCTCCAGCAACTTCACATTTTGAATTGCCTCGCCCATACCGACATTCAGGACAATTCTCTCAAGACGCGGCACTTGCATCAAATTGCCATAGCCGAATTCTTTCATTAAAGCCGGGACGACCTGATCACGATAGGTATCCCTTAATCTCGGGGCAAATTGATGTTCAGTACCTGCCTCCTGTGAAACTTCAGGCACTGCCGCTTCTTTCTTACCTGAGGTGCGAGGGGTTGCCCCCTTGCCGCCCTTACCCTTCTCTACTTTTGCCATGAACGTCTTTCCTGTTCCGACTATTCAACAGTTTCTTTTGATTTTTTACTCAGTCTAGTCCGGCGCCCATCTTCCTGGCGCTTGACGCCTAACCGAGTCGGCTTCTTCGTCACTGGGCACAAGAACATGACATTGGAAATGGCAAGAGGAGCCTCACGCTCAAGAATGCCTCCCTGCCGAAGTTTCTGATTCGGCTTGGTGTGGCGCTTGATCATGTTGAGCTTCTCTACTAAAACCTTTCCCGTTACGGTATCGACAGACAACACTTTGCCTGATTTACCACGCTCACGCCCAGTCATCACCACAACAGTGTCGCCCTTGCGAATTTTCGTTTTGATTCGTGCCATCCCTACCAGAACCTTTCTTCCTTCGACTACAAGACTTCCGGCGCAAGCGAAATAATCTTCATGAACTTTTTCCAGCGAAGTTCACGAGCGACTGGGCCGAAAATTCGAGTCCCAACTGGCTCCCCCTGAGCATTAATCAGGACGCAGGCGTTCCGGTCGAATTTGATATAGGAACCATCGTCACGCCGGACTTCCTTGGTCGTACGCACAATAACCGCTCGGCTCACGTCACCCTTTTTGACGCCTGCTTGAGGAATTGCCTCCTTAACGGCAACCACCACAATGTCGCCGAGCGATCCATACCGACGCCGAGTACCGCCGAGAACATGAAAGCACATGACCTGCTTCGCGCCGGAATTATCGGCCACATCCATGTATGTGTAATTCTGAATCATACCCCGCCCTACTCACCGCCAAAAGGATCTCGCCCTTCAGCTCTTCAGGTGTGTTCCGTAGTTACTTTTCAGGTTGCCCCTTGACCATGACGCGGACTACGCGCCAATGCTTGTCCTTGCTGATGGGACGCGTCTCGCTCAGCTGAACTCGATCCCCAACCTTACACACATTTCCCTCGTCATGGGCTTTAAGCTTGGTGACCCGGCGAAGAACTTTTTTGTAAATTGGATGAATGACTGATCGTTCAACCGCCACGACAACCGTTTTATTCATCTTGTTGCTGACGACGTTGCCGTACCACTCACGTCGATGTTGTTGGCCTTCCTTCATACGCCCCTTCTCTCTTACTTACCGACCGACTGGCCGGCCTGAGTCTGCAGCAATTCCAATTGACGCCTGACCGTTTTCAGGCGGGCAATGTCGCGCTTGGTACTTCGAACCTGCATTGGGTTTTCTAGGCGACCAATGCCGAGCTGGAATCGGAAATTAAACAACTCCTGGCGTAACTGTTTTTCCTTTGCGACCAACTCATCTAGCGAGAGCCCGCTGAGATCCTTCACATCCATCACATCACCACTCAACACGCGCTACAGGTTACTGAAACTCGCCGCGGACCACGAACTTCGTGGCAATAGGCAACTTATAGGAAGCAAGCTTTAACGCCTGCTTGGCTACATCGGGAGCGACTCCACCCATCTCGTACATGATCCGTCCAGGCTTGACCACGGCTACCCAATACTCTGGATTGCCCTTACCTTTACCCATGCGGGTTTCAGCAGGCTTCTTCGTAATGGGCTTGTCCGGGAAAATTCTTGTCCATACCTGGCCGCCTCGTTTCACAAAACGGGTAATAGCAATACGGGCCGCCTCGATTTGCCGGCTAGTAATCCAGCCCGGCTCAAGGGCTTTCAAGCCGAACTCTCCAAGGGTAATGGCTCCCCCGCGATAGGCTTTTCCTCGCATCCGCCCCTTCTGCATCTTTCTAAACTTAACTTTCTTTGGCGCTAACACAGACCCACCTTTTCCTTATCGAAGTTCTTAGCCAAGTCGTCCGAGCGTAGAATCAGGTTTCAACTGAAGCGCTGGCAACAACTCACCCTTATAGATCCAGGTCTTAACCCCAATCTGGCCCATGGTCGTATGAGCTTCCGCAAACCCATAATCAACCTCTGCGCGCAAGGTATGCAGGGGGACACGCCCTTCACGGTACCATTCCGTTCGAGCGATTTCCGCTCCGCCCAAACGCCCGGCTACCATGATTTTGATGCCCTGCGCCCCGAGGCGAAGCGCCGACTGCACACTACGCTTCATCGCACGACGGAATGCGACCCGCTTCTCCAACTGCGTGGCGACGTTCTCACTCACCAGCTGGGCATCCAATTCGGGCTTTTTAATTTCCTTGACGGTAATGTAGGCTTGACCAGAATATTCTTTTTCAAGGGCCGCCTTTAACTTATCGACTTCAGCGCCCTTTCGGCCGATGATAATTCCAGGTCTGGCGGTGTGAATGATCACACGAGTTTGATCACCAGATCGTTCAATTTCAACCTTGGCCACCCCGGCGTGGTACAGCTTGGCTTTCACCATCTTCCGAATCTTGATGTCTTGGTGAAGCAATCGCGCATAATCTTTATCCGCGTACCAGCGCGAGCTCCAAGTGTAGTTGTAGCCGATACGATAGCCAATTGGATGTGTCTTCTGACCCATGAAGAATAACCCTCAGTCTAATGGTAAAAGCGTTAGCTGCTGTGAGCCGCAGTCGGAGCAGCAACTGCGATCGTAATATGGCTAGTCCGCTTCTGAATGGAGTTGGCTCGCCCCATCGATCGCGCCCGAAAACGCTTATAAATAGGCCCGCAGTTCACTACCGCCTGCGACACCCACATCTCGTCGCTGTCGCCCAATTCCTTCTGCTCGGCATTTGCCACTGCAGATCGAAGAAGCTTCTCAATGACTCGCGCGGCATGCTTGGGAGTATGCCGAAGCATGGCTAAGGCCATGGGCACCTGCTGGCCGCGGATCATATCGATGACAACTCTCGCCTTCCTAGGCGTTACTCTCACGAATCGTAAATTTGCTTTTGCCTCTGCCATAGCTGACCCCACCCCACCATGCCGGCCCATCGGTGAACCAACAATTACTTAAGCGCCACTGCCTTTTCGGTCTTTGCTTGTCCATGCCCTTTGAAAAAGCGCGTTGGAGCAAATTCTCCCAGCTTATGGCCGACCATATTTTCGGTCACAAATACGGGAATGAATTTCTTCCCGTTATGAACCGCGAACGTGTGTCCGATCATGTCAGGAATAACGGTTGATCGGCGCGACCAGGTCTTGATTAATTTGCGATCCTTCGTCTGGTTCATCTGCTCAACTTTCTTGACCAGATGATCATCGACGAATGGTCCTTTCGTAATTGAACGAGGCATTATCCGCTCCTACTTTTTCCTACGCGCGATAATAAATTTATCCGTCGACTTATTCTTCCGAGTCTTGTATCCCTTCGCCGGAGTACCCCATGGCGACACTGGATGCGGATTACCTTGCCCTGACTTCCCTTCACCGCCGCCATGCGGGTGATCGACAGGATTCATCACCACACCGCGAACATGTGGACGCTTTCCCTTCCATCGAGTACGTCCCGCCTTGCCGACCACGACGTTTTCATGATCCACGTTTCCGACCTGACCGACCGTGGCCATACAACTCGAGAGCACCTTTCGCATCTCTCCAGACTTGAGGCGAATTTGCACATAGGCCCCATCTCGCCCCATGACCTGGGCGGAGCCGCCGGCGCTGCGGATTAATTGACCACCCTTACCAGGCTTCAACTCAATGTTGTGGATGGTGGTACCAAGCGGCATATTGACGAGCGGGAGAGCATTTCCCGGCCGCACTTCTGCGCCTTCCCCTGACTGAACCATATCACCCACCGACAGACCAACAGGAGCCAAGATATACCGCTTCTCACCATCACGGTAGTGCAGCAGAGCAATCCTTGATGAGCGATTTGGATCGTATTCAATGGCGGCAACCTTTGCAGGCACACTGGCCTTGTCACGACGGAAATCAATCTGACGGTAGAGGCGCTTGTGCCCTCCCCCACGGAATCGGATAGTCAGACGTCCATCATTATTCCGACCACCAGTGCGAAGATGAAACCCCGTTAAAGACTTTTCAGGCTTTTTCTTGGTAAGTTTTTCACCCTGGATCGCTGTCATCCCACGACGGCCTGGCGTTGTTGGCTTGTAAACTTTTAATGCCATAGCTAGATCTCACTCAATCGAAAAACTCGCGCTTAGACGGTTTCGTACAGCTCGAGCTTCTCGCCCTCTTTCAACGTGACAAATGCTTTCTTCCAATCAGATCGTTTTCCGACAAAGCGCCCTAAACGTTTAATCTTGCCGCGAATATTGACCACATTGACGCGCGACACCTTAACCTTCAAAAGCGATTCGACAGCCTGCTTGATCTGAATTTTATTGGCGTCCGGATGAACAAGAAAACCCACGGTGTTACTTTGCTCACGCAAGGCCGTAATTTTCTCGGTGAGCAATGGCTGAATCAATACCTGATGAAGATCGCCTTTCATGACCACACCTCTTTCACTCGCCCCAACTCACCCTGCGGAATGACGAGGGAGTGGCAACGCAGCACGTCGTAGACGTTCAATTCTTCAGGTCGTAGCACGGTCACGTTCGAAAGGTTTTTTCCAGCCTGCATCACATGAGAATTTTGATCGGCGACGACGAGCAAGGCAGTGCCAGAAATTCCAAGTTGAGCTAATACATTTGCCAGCAATTTTGTCTTTGCCTCTGCAATAGAAAGCTCAGACAGTACAACAATGTTGCCCTCGGACAATTTGGCCGAAAGCACACTCTGAAGGGCGGCCCGATACTTCTTCTTGGGCATTCCAAACGCATAGTTTCTCGGCTTTGGACCAAACACCGTCCCTCCATGCCGCCAGACAGGAGACCGCAATGAACCGGCGCGGGCACGGCCAGTGTGCTTTTGCTTCCACGGCTTCTTTCCCGATCCGCTCACCTCGCCCCGGCGCAGCGTCGAAGCAGTGCCTTGACGATCGCAGGCTCTCTGCATCACCACGGCCTCGTGCACAAGCGAACCATGCGGCTTGCAGCCGAATACTGCGTCTGGCAGGTCAACGCTACCAACCTTCTTCTTTTTCGAATCAACCACATCAACGATCGGCATAGCTCAACTCTTTTTTGACTTCCGCACAACCAGCAGCCCATTTGCACCACCAGGCACTGCTCCGCGGACGAACAACAGGTTTTCATCTGGACGAGCGTCAATCACTTTCAAGCGCTGCACCGTCACACGCTCATCCCCCATATGGCCCGGCAAGGCCTTATTTTTCCAAACGCGAGATGGATAGGAACTGGCACCGATGGAACCTGGAGCGCGATGGAACATGGAACCGTGCGTCTCTGGACCACCGGCATAATTGTGTCGCCTCACGACGCCCTGAAAGCCCTTCCCCTTTGAAACGCCAACAACATCAACCCAATCACCCTTCTTGAACATGTCGACCTTCACTGTCGCGCCGACAGCAGCTTCTCCCGTTTTAGGGAATTCGCGCAGCCATCGACTAGGAGGGGCCTGATGCTTCTTCAAATGACCGAGTTCCCCACTCGAGAGGCTTCGCTCTTTCACTTCACCAAAGGACAATTGAACGGCTTCATAGCCGTCACGCTCCTTGGTCTTAATGGCAACCACTCGGCACGGGCCAGCCTCGATGACCGTCACCGGCTCCAGAACACTCTCATCATAAATTTGGGTCATCCCCAATTTTTTACCCAACAATCCGTTTGTCATGGCCTTCCTGTCAGCTCAGATAAGGTCGATACCTTCAACCCTCAGAGCTTAATCTCCACGTCTACACCAGCCGCCAAATTGAGTTTCATCAACGAGTCCATGGTCTCCGGCGTAGGCTCCATGATATCCAACAGACGCTTGTGCGTACGAATTTCAAATTGCTCGCGGGACTTCTTATCCACATGAGTCGAACGCTGGACTGTGAATTTCTCAATTCGAGTCGGCAATGGAATAGGCCCGACAACCCGCGCGCCGCTACGCCTGACCGTCTCCACAATCTCCACTACCGATTGATCAAGCACGCGATAATCAAAACCACGCAACCTGATACGAATTCTTTGATCGACTTTCACGCTCAACTCCTCACATGCCGGCCAACAGACCAGGACATCCTAAGCTAGAATTTCCGTAACGACGCCCGAGCCGACAGTCTTGCCGCCTTCGCGGACGGCGAACCGCAACCCCTGATCCATCGCAATCGGGCTGATCAATTCGCCCGTCACCGTGACGTTATCGC
>WBZN01000248.1_pt1 | contig 61895 bp, 51 predicted proteins | sample 5204281 | NCBI WGS metagenome assembly WBZN01 (sample SAMN12344347, study PRJNA552823) | activated sludge metagenome | biome: Activated sludge suspended growth; feature: Nitrification reactor; material: Wastewater; isolation source: activated sludge from nitrification reactor of wastewater... | reverse complement strand
CGCGACCGCGGGGTCTCGTCGTCGAACATCAGGGACATGCGCGCGCTCCACCGAATCAGGCACGCTCAAGGAATAACGACTCCCCCGTAAAGCCAAAAAGCCGTTAACCCGAATTCCCAGCCGTGGGCGTTGCGACCATTGCCGCCCTATTGGGACGGGGACGCACCCGAGACGTCGCTGATGCTGACGCGTTTTGCAGCTTCTGCCGCATCGCCCGGAGGCGCCTTGGTGAAATGGGCGTAATCGAGAATTTTGGCGGCGCTGAACGCCATTTTGTAGCCCGCCGAGGGCGCCGCCGAGAGGGCGTCGGGGATGATGCGGGCGGCTTGCCGCAAGCCGGTGAGCGCTTGACCCAGAATCGACGCGGGCGGCGCCTCGGCGGTCGGCGTTTCACTGGTGAGCTCGTTATAATTGGAGCGGTCGAGGCGCGCCGAGACGATTTCGGCGTCCTGCCGCGGCCCGCGGCCGAACGCAGTGTGCGGCGTCGCCGGGCTCGCGGCGTAGCCTAGGGCGGATGAGGGAAGCGTCGGCTGGTCCTTCGGACCTCTCGTGATGACGACGGGCAGGCTCGCCGCTCGGGCGAGCGGCGCGGCCGTGTCGACAGCGACGGCAGGACTGGCGGACTTCGCCGCCGCGCCGGCGTCGGGCGTGAGCGAAGCGACGTGGATCAACCCCGTGGGACGGCTCGGCGGCGTCGGAACGTCGGCATAGGCGACGAGTTCGTCCGGGCGCGACGGCGGCAGCGGCGCCGAGGCGAAAACCGCCTTCTCGAGCCGTGCGAGGTCTTTGTCCTTTGCGAGATCTTTGGCGGGCTCCCTCGCCGAATCCTTGGCTGCGGAGTCCTGCTCGACGGCGGTTCTCTCGCGAGGAACCGGCAGCGGGGCGGGCGCCGGTTCGGGGGCGCGCGCAGGCGCAAGCGCGGCGACGGCGGTCCTGGTGGGGGCCGGCTGCGGATCCGGAGCATCGGCGGCGGCAATCGCGGCGAGCGCGGGGGCGGCCTCGGCCATCTTGGCCGCCTTGGCGGCGGCGCGACGCTCGGCGGCGGTCATCCGCGCCGGAGCTGCGGGAGAGCCGCCGCGTTCGAGCGAGGCGACCTGCATCGTTGCTCGGCCCGAGGCGCGGCCGGGAACGGCGTCGCGGGCTGCGGCGGCTTCCTCCTCGCGGTCGTGAGCGCCAAAAAGCCAGGCGAAGAACCCACCGCCCTGCGGCTGCGGAACATCGCTGGCGACGCCGCCGCGCGAGGAGATTTCAGCCCGTGCTTCTTCAAAGCGCGCCATTGCGCGCCCATCCGCGGCGAGGTGGACGGTCTTGCCGTCAGGAAACAGCCTCGCCAGCTGATCGTAGCTCATGCGCGGCCAGCTGCGCACATTGCCGACGTCGAGATGAACGAAATTCTCTCTCGGGTACCAGCCGACGCCGCCCCTTTGCAGCCGCATGCCGATCTCGCGAATGCGCTCCATCGACATGCCGGGCATGGTGGTGTCCATCGCTTTGCCCAGCATGTGCTGCGAGTATTCGGCCACGGCATGCGAGCGCGCGCGCAGCATCGCATTGGTCGCCGGGGAGCGATAGGCCGAGTAGATGACGATCGGATCGTTCGCGCCGGCGGTGCGGTAGGTTTCCCAGATCACGTCGAAGAGACGCGGATCCATGCGCGTCTCGTCATTGTTGCGCCAGTCGCGCAGGAAATGATTGAGCCTTGCGAGAACGGTTGGATCATAGGACCCGTTGACGCGAAAGGTGGCCTGGATCGATTCGCCCGTATGCGAATGAAAGAGATTGAGCGTGCGGGTGTCGCCATTGGCTTCGGCCGTCTCAGTGTGTGAGGCGGCATAAAAGCTGCATAGCAACGCGGCGGCAGAAGCGGCGACGGCCCGGCGGGCCTGTTTTCCGGGGATCATGCGGCGGGCGGATCGCAAATCAGGTCTCGCGGGTTCACAGGGCGGCGGGCGCTATTCGAACGATGAGCGCACCATTAAATTCGAAGCGTTAATGCGACGTAACATAACGTTACAGTGCGTGACGGGCGTTGCGCGGAGCTTGCCGTCGTCCTTCTGTCAAACCTGAGCGCTAGAGTAAGCCGGTGAATGTGGCGAGTATGTGTCGCCTCGGAAAATCCTTTTGCGGCCGATTTTCTTAAGACGATTCAAGCGCTTCAGAGACTTGAGGAGCCTCAGGCGGCGAGATCGGCGACGACTGCGTCGAGCACGGGAAGTCCGATCGCGCTGACCCTGATGCGGCCTTGCGCCGCATATTCGACCATGCCGTCCTCGATCAGCGCGGCGAGGCGCCGCGGATCGAGGCCGCGCCCCGACATCGCCTCGAACCGCCGCGGCTCAATGCCTTCGGCGAGGCGCAGCCCCATCAGCAGGAATTCGTCGCCCTGCTCCTCGCGCGACAGGGCGACGTCCTCGACGAGACCATGGCCACGGGCTTCGACCGCCGCGAGCCAGCTTTCGGGATCGCGTTCACAGGCCTGCGCTCTGCGCCCTTGCGCGGTCAGGATGCGGCCATGCGCGCCGGGGCCGACGCCGGCATATTCGCCATAGCGCCAATAGATGAGATTATGCCGGCTCTCGGCGCCGGGGCGCGCGTGATTGGAAATTTCATAGGCCGGCATTCCGGCCTTGTTCATGATCTCCTGCGTCGCGTCCCAGAAATCGCGGCCGAGATCCGCGTCGGGCGTTGCGAGCTTGCCCGCCGCATGGAGCCTTTCGAACATGGTGCCGGGCTCGATCGTCAGCTGGTAGAGCGAAAGATGGCCTCTCGCATAGGCGAGCGCGCCTGTAAGCTCCTTGCGCCAGTCCTCGATCCTCTGGCGCGGGCGCGCATAGATCAGATCGAAGGAGACCCGATCGAAGATCGAGCCTGCGAGCGCGACGGCGTTGAGCGCCTCCACGCTGGTATGGGTTCGGCCGAGGCATGCGAGATCGGCGTCGTTCAGCGCCTGGACTCCAAGCGAGACGCGGTTGACGCCGGCGGCGCGGAAGCCGCGAAAACGCTCCGCCTCGACGCTGGTCGGATTGGCTTCGAGCGTGATTTCGGCGTTGGGCGCGACCGTCCAGCATTCAGCGACGGCGTCGAGAACGGCGGCGACGGTCGATGCCTGCATCAGCGAGGGCGTGCCGCCGCCGAAGAAGATCGAGGCGACCTCGCGACCGGGGGTCAGCGCCGCGCGATGGGCGAGTTCCTTGGCGAAAGCCGCGACGAAGCGGGATTCGTCAATTGGCTGCCGGCGGACATGGCTATTGAAGTCGCAATAAGGGCATTTCGACCGGCAGAACGGCCAATGCACATAGATGCCGAAGCCCGGATCGGCGGAATCAGTCATGACGGCGACAAGAGCGTCGCGCCGCGCGGGCGGCGAGGGCGCGCCTTACTGGGGCCATCTCTTTCACCTCTTCGCCGCGACGGATGGCTCCGCGCGCATTCATGAGCCTGCCTCGAGGTCGTCGGCAAAATGGGCTCGCCGAGGCGCCGCCGCACGCACGATAAGGGAGCGTTCACTACGTCTCCATAGCATGGATCGAAAGAGATTTGCGCAGCGCCGAATTTTCGAGAATGGGTGAAGATTGAGCTACCCCCGCCGACGCCGGCGCGGTCGTCGTGATGAAGGACGTCGGCGGCTGCGTGAACGAATATCGGAGCCTGACCGAGATCTACCACGCGACCGATCGCGAGGTCATGCTGCATGAGCGCCTGCGGCTGGCCCTCAGCCTTGCCAATGCCTGCGTCTACCCAGATAGCACGCTGAAGTTTCATCTTGCTTATGATCCGCGCAATCATCAGAGCAATTACGACGTCTCGCAGCGGCCCTTCGATTCTGCGGCGCTTGCCCTGAAGTCGAACTCGGGCGATGAGAGCTTCAGTCGCGTGAAGGTCGCCTGAAAGACCGCGCCTCAAAAACGATCGGGGCAGATCAACGCGCCTGGCGGGCGGCGCTGCGGCCTTGCGAATTCGTGCAGTTGCTGATGAAGAGCTGCGAACTCGGCTTCGCCGGCGGGCTTATCCTCGCGTTCAGGGCGTCGCGGATGGCGTCAAGCGTGTCATGGCCGACCATCCCGTCGTCCTTGATATGCTTCTTCCTCTGAAACGACTGGACGGCGTCCGCATTAATGACAGACGAAGCAGGATCGCCCGCAAATGTCCTCAAATCTATGAGGACGCGGACGACCGCGATGGCCTGACGGCGATCAGAATTGGGGAGACCACGGGCGCGAAAGCGCCTTGAGGGCGGGATTCGCCAACGGATTACTTGATCTTGGTTTCCTTGAACTCGACGTGCTTGCGGACGACGGGATCATATTTCTTGAACGACAGCTTCTCGGTCTTGGTCCGCGCGTTCTTCTTGGTGACGTAGAAATAGCCCGTGTCGGCGGTCGACAAGAGCTTGATCTTGAGCATTGCGGCCTTGGCCATCGGGCGGTCCTCAGGTTCTCGAAAAGAGTTCGTTTGAATGCGAGACGACCGCCCGCGCCCGGGCGGCAAGCTCGGGGAGCGTCGTTTGCGGAAGCCGCGACCATAAGGATCGCCCCCCGCTTGTCAAGGCGAGCTTGTCAGCGCGCCGCTTCGCCGCGAGGCTGCATCCAGGAGGCAAGCGCCATATAAATCGCCAGCAGCGCCGCCATGGTGAAAAAGAAGCCGTTCGGCCCGAGCGCGTCCATGCCCGCGCCGATGATCGGCGGGCCGCCGATCATCCCGGCCGAATAGAGCATGACGAATGCGGCATTGGCGCTCGCAAGCTCCGCCCCGGCATAGCGTTCGCCGAGATAGCCGAGCGCGACGGCGTAAAAGCTGCCCGCAACGCCGCCCCAGACGAAGAGCAGAATGTTGAAGCCGGCCGAGCCCTTAGCGCCAAGGACCGACAGCGCAAGCGCGCCGACGATGCTGACGGCGGCGATCAGAAGCAGAAGCCGCTTGCGGTCGATGAGGTCCGCGGCATAGCCGACGGGAAACTGGAACACGACATTGCCAAGCGCGAATGCTGTGACAAATCCGGCGCCGGCTTCCGGGCTGAGCCCAAGGCGCAAGGCATAGACCGGCAAAAGACCCATGCTCGCGGTCTCGATCGCCCCATGCAGAAGGCCCGCGAGGGTGGCGACCGGGGCGACCATGAGAAAGCCGAAAACGGAGAGCGACGACTTCGTCTCGAGTTCCGGCGCGGCGCCGGCCCCGATGACGATCGGAACGGCGGCGATCACGAAAATGGCGATGGCGATAAGAAAGCCCGTCGAGCCGGCCGTCCCCACGATCGCGAGCGCGAGCGGGCCGGCGGCGAAGCCCAGGGCGACGCTCGCGGCGTAGAGGCCGAGGATGGAGCCGCGCCTATGCCCCGGCGCGACGGCGTTGATCCAATATTCGCTGAGGATGAAAAGGACAGTGAGGCCGACGCCGAAAATGCTGCGCAGGACGAGCAAAGTCCAGTAGTCCGCTGTGGCGGCCATGCCGGCGAGGCAAATGATGGACAAAAGGAGCGACGCGAACAGAAGCGGCCCGACGCCGGCGCGCCGCGCCGCGGCCGGGATGAAGCCGCCGCTGATCAGGGTGGCAAAGCCAGCCGCCGCCGTGTTGAATCCGATGGCGCGCGCGGAAAAACCCTGCTCGCCGAGGCGGACAGCGATCAGCGTGATGGTCAGCGAAAGCCCGACGCCGACGAGCGAGACCGTCGCGATCGCGCAGGCGATCGAGGCGAGCGGCCCCTTGGCGATCCCGCCAGGCGAATGACGCAGCCGGTTAAGCACGAAGCCAAGTCCAACGAAACAGTTTCGCGATTTCAGAAAAGCAGACTGAAATCAGATAATAGCTTTCTAGTAGGTGTAATATTGTTCAGCGTCTGATTCCGCCATTTATCATGCGGCGCACATCATAGGCAAGACCGCGCGATCCTGTCGGATACGCGGCGCCTGCAGCGCCTGGCAGCGCGTCAAGGCTTCAAAAACTCGATCTGATACTTTGGCGCGAGGGCTTCCGCCTTCGCCATGAACGCCGCCTGGCCGGCCGCGTCGAACTTCGGCGGCGGCGTCGTTCGGGTGGGGACGGGGACGCCGATCTCCACGAAGAACTCTTCGAGCCCGGCGGGCGAGCACAGGCACAAAAGCCGCGCCGGCTTGTCAGAGGCGTTGACGAAAAAATGCGGCGCATTGGCCGGCACATTGACGCACTCGCCGGCGCGCACGACCAGCTTCTCGCCGCGGAAGATGACCTCGATCTCGCCCTCCAGAATCGTGAAATTCTCCTCGAAGTCGTGGCGGTGCGGCGGGGGGCCGCCGCCGGGCGCGACATGCACGTCGATCAGGCAGTAGCGGCCGGCTGTGTCCTTGCCCGACACGAGAATGGTGTAGGTGTCGCCTACGAGCCCAATGTGGGGCAAGCTCTGGTTCCCGTCCGGCCGCGCGAGCGCAAGCGTGCGTTGAGGGTCATCGGGCGGGATGGCCGAGACGCGCGGAGTCGATTTGCCTGGGCTGTCGTTCATGGCGGTCCCCTGTTGTTGGCCTAAACCTAGCGCATTTCCCGATTTTTTGCGCCCGCCGCGCGACATATGCGCTACGGCGCGGCGCGGTTGTGACTTTGCGCACCTTCCAAGTCACTGAGCATCCAAAGAGCGTTGGAAACTGAGCTGTCGCCAAAGGGAAGCGCGCACCCCAGGATCACAGAAATATCAGTCGAGAGAGATGGCGTCGCCTGGGGCGGAGCGCCATATGAAAGACACGATCTCTTTTCCATCGCGGTTCGGAGTAAGTGGGGTCGCGATCGGGAACGTTGCAAGGTGAGCTCAGATGACGATCAGGAAGCTGCAGGACAAGGACGGGCGCGTGTGGGTTGGAGAACAGACGAGATCCAGCCGCGAAATTGGCCACGACCTTATAGCCACAATGATAACTTTTGGAATTATGGACGCCGCTGACCAAGTTTCTCCGGAAACCGGTTGCGTCCTTGTTAACGGCAAGGAGCACTTCGGCACGTTCATCGACAAGAAATAGCTCCGGCCTTTCGAGCCGCGCCGACGCTCGACCTAGGCCGCTGCGCGGGGGGCCGGCCGTTGCGCCGTCTCGAAACCATGCATGCGCAAAGCCCATTGGTGGCCGATAAGAGCGCCCTTGACCCGCGGCAGGAACCATAGCGAAAGCATGGCGACGAGCGTTGGCCAGACCAGCGCGTGCAGCCAGATCGGCGCATCGGGCCAGAATTCCTCGGCCAGCAGCATGAGACTGCCGACGATATGGCCGACGACGACGATCGTGAAATAAGGGGGAGCGTCGTCGGCGCGGTGGTGGTGCAACTCCTCGCCACAGTGCGGACAGGCGGCGTTGACTTTGAGATAGCGGCCGAAAATCCTCCCCTCGCCGCAGGCGGGGCAGCGCCCCCGGAAGCCGCGGCGGATCGACAGCCAAATTTTGCGCCGCGACGCCGCGTCCATCGGCGCAAAATCGGCGACATCGAGCGCAGGGGCGGGCATGCGCGTCTCCTCGGTTCATTCTTTCAGCATGAAATCGACAATGTACAGATAATGCTTTCGCGGCGCCAGGTAAGCCGCTTCGCGACTGGCGCCGATGGGATGCGCGGTTTTGACGCGCCAGCGCGCTCCGCGCGTCAGGCGCCCGTCGCAGCTCGCGCCAGCGTGGCGAGGGCGTTTTCGAGAGCCGCCACAGGCTCTTCGGCGGCGGCGCCGAGCCTGTGTCGGGAGGCGAGCCAGGCCGGATCATCATAGGTGAGCCAGACTTTTTCGTCGGCGTCCTGCCAGATGAGCGCCTTCAAGGGCAGGTCGAGGCCAATCGTCTGGTTGATTTGCATCAGCGGCGTGCCGGCGCGCGGGGTCCCGAAAATCAACAGAAAGGTCGGCCGAAGGGTCATCCCCACTTCGGCGGCGCCGGCCCCATGATCAATCTTGGCAAAAAGCGTCACGCCCTTGGCTTGCAACGCCGCCTCGAACCGGCTGATCGTATCATCGACAGAATAAGCGCTCGGAAGGGTGAACAATCCATTGTCGATCATAATGGTACTCTCCGGGATGATCCTGATTGGCCTGTCTCGACGTCCTGCCTCCGTCTCTACCGTCTTTGCAATGTTTTGTCCGCCCGCTTGACCGACGCCTTAGGCGCGCGAGCGCGAGGAGATCCTCCGCTCAAGAGCTCGAAGCGCAGCGCGCCGGCGAGCGGCGCCGCCTCGACGAGCTTGACGGAGACAAGGTCCCCCAGCCGATGCATCTTGCCGGTCCGCGACCCGATCAGCGCATGCAGGTTCTCGTCGAGCCGGAAATAATCGTCGCCCAACATCGAGGCCGGAATGAATCCGTCGGCGCCCGTATCGGAAAGGCGGATGAACAGCCCGGCGCGGGTCGCGCCCGAAATGCGCCCCTCGAAGGTCGCGCCGACCTGATCCGCAAGATGCGCCGCGATCAGCCGCTCGATGGTCTCGCGCTCGGCAGCCATGGCGCGCCGTTCGGCGGCCGAGATGTGTCCGGCGATGTCGGGCAGGTCCGCGCGGGCCGCGGGCGGCAGCCCGTCCGGTCCGAGACCAAGCGCCGCGATCAGCGCGCGATGGACGATGAGATCGGCGTAGCGGCGGATCGGCGAGGTGAAATGCGCGTAGCGGCGCAGATTGAGGCCGAAGTGGCCGTAGTTCTCGGTCACATATTCGGCCTGGGCCTGCGTGCGCAGCACCACCTCGTTGACGAGATGCTCATTGTCGGTGTCCTTCACCTGCGCGAGAATCCCGTTGAACTGTTCCGGCCGGATGACTTGCCCCTTGGCGAGCCTAATTCCGATCGAGGCGAGAAACTCCGCGAGATTGTGGAGCTTTTCGATCGAAGGCTCGTCATGCGCGCGATAGATCAGCGGTTGGCGCTTGTCTTCGAGCGTCTCGGCCGCCGCGACATTGGCGAGAATCATGAATTCCTCGATCAACCGGTGCGCATCGAGCCGCGCCGGAATGACGACGCGATCGACGGCGCCCTCGGCGTCAAGGATGATCTTGCGCTCCGGCAGGTCGAGATCGAGCGGCCCACGCGCGTCGCGCGCGCGCTTCAGCGCTGCATAGGCGTCATAGAGCGGCTGCAACACTGACGCGACGAGCGGCGCCGTCGTTTCGTCCGGCGCGCCGTCGATCGCGGCCTGCGCCTGCCCATAGGCGAGCTTCGCCGCCGAGCGCATCATGACGCGATGGAAGTCATGGCCGAGCTTGCGTCCGTCGGTGGCGACGACCATGCGCACGGCGAGCGCCGGCCGATCCTCGTCGGGGCGCAGCGAACAAAGATCGTTCGAGATGCGCTCGGGCAGCATCGGCACGACGCGGTCGGGGAAATAGACCGAATTGCCGCGTTCGAGCGCGTCGCCGTCGAGCGGGGTTCCCGGCCGCACATAGGCCGCGACGTCGGCGATGGCGACGCGCAGGATGAAGCCGCCGCGGTTGTCGGGGGATGGGTCCGGCTCCGCGTGAACGGCGTCGTCATGATCCTTGGCGTCGGGCGGATCGATCGTGACGAAGGGAATCTTGCGCCAGTCCTCGCGCCCCTGCATGGTCGCCGCCCGCGCCCGCTCGGCTTCCGCAAGCGCGTCAGGTCGGAAGACATTGGGGATCTTATGTGTGTGGATGGCGATGAGGCTCACCGCCTTTTCGCTGTCGAAGGCGCCGAGCCGCTCGCGCACGCGGGCCGAGGGCAGGCCGAGCCGTCCCGTGCGCACGAGCTCCACAGCGACGAGATCGCCGTCGCGCGCCAGGGCCTCCTGGCCCGGATGCACGTCGAGCTCGCCGCGCGCGAGATTTTTCTTGTCGATCGGCGTAACACGTCCGCCGCCGCCGGGCCGCGCCCGGAACAAGCCGAGAATTTGCGATTTCGCCCTCTCGATCAGCTTGACGACGCGGCCCTGATAGGAAGGCTCGCCCGGCCTGGCGTCGGGCAGCGGCTCGACGCGCAAAAGGGCGCGGTCGCCGACGCCGGGAGCAGGGGCGCCCGGCCTTTGCCGGCGCGGAATGGCCACGACGATTTTCGGCGCGGCGCCTTGCGTCGCATCCCAATCGCACGGCGCAGCGAGGAAATCGCCGTCGCGATCGCGGCTGTAGAGATCGGCCAGCACTGTCGCCGGCAGAAGCCCCGGCTTATGCAGGCCCTTGCGGCGGCGCTCGATCGCGCCTTCGGCTTCGAGCTCTTTCAGAAGCCTCTTCAGCGCGACGCGGTCGTCGCCCTTGAGGTCGAAGGCGCGAGCGATCTCGCGCTTGCCGATCTTGGCCGGCGATCGCCCGGGTTCTTCCCGTTCGCGGGCGATGAAGGCGATGATGTCTTCTCTCGACAGGGCGGCCCGCGCCATCGGATTTGCCGCTTTCGCGGCGTTCTTGGAGCCGGACCTCTTCGAGCCGGCGGCTGTTTTCACGCTTGCTTTGCCTTTTTGGGTTTGGCCGCCGGTTTTCCATCAGCTTTCTTGGCGGCGGGTTTCGGCGCCGCCGCGGGCTTTCGCGCCGCGGCTTTGGTCTTTTGCGTCGGCTCGAAGGGCGGCGACTCGTCCTCAGCTCCAAGCGCTTTCGAGCCGGCTTTGGCCTTCGTTCCGGCCTTGGGCCCGGCCGCCGCCTTGGCCGCCGGCTTTCTCGCGGGCGCCTTCTTCGCGCCCCCGCCCGCGGCTTCCTTGTCCTCGATCAGCCGGACCGCCTCCTCGAGCGTGATCGTCTCCGCCGAAGCGCCCTTTTTCAGCGTCGCATTGATCTTGCCATAATTGACGTAAGGGCCAAAACGTCCGGCGCGCACCGTCACCGGACCGCCGGACGGATGCTCGCCGAGAAGGCGCCCTTGAGCCGCGCCCCCGCCAGAGGCTTTTGCCCCGAGAAGGCGGACGGCCTCCTCGAGCGTCAAGGTGGTGGGATCCGCATCTTTCGGCAAGGTCGCGTTGATCTTGCCGTGATTGACATAGGGCCCGTAGCGGCCGGCCTTGACCGTGACCGGCCCGCCGGATGGGTGCTCGCCCAGTGCGCGGGCCGGAGCGCTCTCAGCATTGCCGAACCGGCGTCCCGTCAGGCCGCTCTCCTTGGCGACGATGAGGTCGATCGCCCGATTGGCGCCGATCGAGAGAATGTCCTCGTCCTTGCCGATGTTCGCATAGGTCTTGCCGTGCTGGACATAGGGCCCGTACCGCCCGACGCCGGCGACGATTGGCTCTTTCGTTTCAGGGTGCCGCGCCACCTCGCGCGGCAAGGAGAGGAGCCCGATCGCCTGTTCGAGCGTGATGTCCGCGGGCGCGATCGTCTTCGGCAGGGACGAACGCTTCGGCTTCTCCCCTTCGCCCTCTTGGACATAGGCGCCGAAGCGCCCGTCGCGCAGCGTGATCTCCTCGCCGGTGTCGGGGTCGACGCCCAGGACCTTGACGCCCGGACGGTCTCCTTCAGCGGCCGTCTCGTCGCCGTTGCCGTTCGCAAGCGTCCGCGTGAATTTGCATTCGGGATAGTTCGAGCAGCCGATGAAGGCGCCGAACTTGCCGAGCTTCAGCGAGAGCTGGCCGTCGCCGCAGGAGGGGCAGCCGCGAGGGTCGGACCCGTCCCCCTTTGGCGGAAAAATGTGCGGACCGAGGATCTCGTTCAGGCTGTCCAGCACCTGCGCCGTGCGCAGATCCTTGGTGCCGGCGAGCGCGCCTGAAAAATCGAGCCAGAAATCGCGCAGCACCTGTTTCCAGTCGATCTCGTGGTTCGAGATGCGGTCGAGCTTTTCTTCGAGATCGGCGGTGAAGTCATAGCCGACATAGCGCGTGAAGAAGCTTTCCAGAAACGCAGTGACGAGACGGCCCTTGTCTTCCGGATAGAGCCGTTTCTTGTCGATCCGGACATAGTCGCGGTCGCGCAGCACGGCGAGCGTCGAGGCGTAGGTCGACGGCCGGCCGATGCCGAGCTCCTCCATGCGCTTCACCAGCGTCGCTTCGGTGTAGCGCGGCGGCGGCTCGGTGAAATGCTGGCTCGCGTCGATGCGCTCCTTGGTCAGCCTCTCGTCCTTCGCCATCTCCGGCAGGCGGGCGCTGTCCTCGTCCTCCTCGTCGTCACGGCCTTCCTGATAGAGCTTCAGAAATCCGTCGAAACGGACGACCTGACCGGTGGCGCGCAGATCGAGCTTGCGGCCGCCAGCGTCGGCCAAAATATCGACCGTGGTGCGTTCGAGCTCGGCGGATTCCATCTGGCTCGCGATGGTGCGCTTCCAGATGAGCTCATAGAGCTTTGCGAGATCGGGCTCGAGCGCGCGGGCGACCTGGCGGGGCAGGCGGGCGAGGTCGGTCGGGCGGATCGCCTCATGCGCTTCCTGCGCGTTCTTCGCCTTCACCTGATATTTGCGCGGCGCCTGCGGCACATACGGCTCGCCGAATTCGCGGCCGATGACCGAGCGCGCCGCCGTGATCGCCTCCGGCGCGAGATCGACGCCGTCGGTGCGCATATAGGTAATGAGGCCGACCGTCTCGCCGCCGATGTCGACGCCCTCATAGAGGCGCTGGGCGAGCTGCATGGTCCGCGCCGGCGCGAAGCCCAGCTTGCGCGAGGCCTCCTGCTGCAAGGTCGAGGTCGTGAAAGGCGCGGAAGGGTGGCGTTTGGCCGGCCTCGCCTCGATGTCGGCGACCTTGAAGAGGGCATTGTCGAGAGCGGCCTTGAAGGCTTCCGCTTCCGCTCCGGCGCCGATGTCGAGGCGCGTGATCCTCTTGCCGTCGGCGCCGACGAGCCTTGCGGTGAAGGGCGCCCCTCGGGCCGTCTTGAGATGTGCGATGATCGACCAATATTCGCGCGGAACGAAGGCCTCGATCTCGAGCTCGCGGTCGCAAACGAGGCGCAGCGCCACCGACTGGACGCGGCCGGCGGAGCGCGCGCCGGGAAGCTTGCGCCACAGCACCGGAGAGAGATTGAAGCCGACGAGATAGTCGAGCGCGCGGCGCGCCAGATAGGCGTCGACGAGGGCCTCGTCGATCTCGCGGGGATGGCGCATCGCGTCGAGCACGGCGGTCTTCGTGATGGCGTTGAAGACGACGCGCTCGACGCGCTTGTCCTTGAGGACGCGCTTGCCTTTCAGCACTTCGAGCACATGCCAGGAGATCGCCTCGCCTTCGCGGTCGGGGTCGGTCGCTAGAATGACCCTGTCGGCGTCCTTGACGGCCTTGGCGATCTCGCTGAGGCGCTTCGCCGATTTGACGTCGACGTCCCACAGCATCGCGAAATCGGCGTCCGGGTCCACCGATCCGTCCTTGGCGGGCAGATCGCGGACATGGCCATAGGACGGGAAAACCTCATAGTCCCGGCCGAGGTATTTGTTGATGGTCTTGGCCTTCGCCGGCGATTCGACGATGACGATATTCATTCGAGACGATCCCAAGGTTCGCCGGATCTCTCCGGCCGCCGCCGCGTTCAAGGCTGATCCGCCGGTTGCACGGCACGCCTGTGTCCGCAAGGTTGCACTGCAATAGAATTCGGGCCCGGAAGATGGGGGAGGGCGAGGCCTTAGTCAAATCGGGACTTGCAAATTGTCAAGCCTACGCCCATGCGTGAAGGTCAACGAGGGGAAATCCGTGCGCAGCCGACGGGTTTCTTATATGCCTGTGCCGGTCTGCCCTGTCTTCGGCTCCGGGTCGGCGAAAGATTGAACGCAAACGGCGTGGGATCAGAAGGCTCCGGCGTCGGCCGGCCGCCCAGCTTCGGCGGGCGTCTTCGGCAAGTTGGCCTGCAGCCTCCGGAAAACCGCGTTGATGCTCGAAGAGGCGAGAGAATTGAAATTTCCGCACCGGCATCTCCTCGGCATAGCGGGGCTTTCGCCGCAGGACATCGATGTCCTGCTCGATCTCGCCGAGGAAGCGATCGAGGTTTCGCGCCAGATCGAGAAGAAGCGCGCGACCTTGCGCGGGCGCACCCTCATCAATCTGTTCTTCGAGGCCTCGACCCGGACGCAATCCTCGTTCGAGCTCGCCGGCAAGCGCCTCGGCGCCGACGTGATGAACATGTCGGTCGCGACCTCGAGCGTCAAAAAGGGCGAGACCCTGCTCGACACGGCGATGACCTTGAACGCCATGCGTCCGGACATCATCGTCGTGCGCCACTCCGAGGCGGGCGCGGCGCTTCTGCTGGCGCGAAAGGTCGATTGCTCAGTCGTCAACGCTGGCGACGGCGCGCATGAGCACCCGACGCAGGCGCTGCTCGACGCCTTGACGATCCGGCGCAATAGAGGCCGCATCTCGGGGCTCACCGTCGCGATCTGCGGCGACATTCTGCATTCGCGCGTCGCGCGCTCGAATATTCTTCTGTTGTGCGCGCTCGGCGCGAGGGTGCGCGCCATCGGCCCCTCGACCCTGCTGCCGGCCGGGATCGAGCGGATGGGCGTCGAGGTGTTCACGGATATGAACAAGGGCCTCGCCGACGCCGATATTGTGATGATGCTGCGATTGCAGCGCGAGCGCATGCAGGGCGGCTTCATCCCCTCGCCGAAGGAATATTTCCGCTTCTTCGGCCTCGACGAAGAAAAGCTCCGGCGCGCCAAGCCCGACGCTTTGGTGCTGCATCCGGGGCCGATGAACAGAGGCGTCGAGATCGACTCCAGCGTCGCCGACGGCGGGCAAAGCCGCATCCGCGAGCAGGTCGAAATGGGCGTCGCCGTGCGCATCGCGGTGCTCTCCGCGCTCGCCGAGCATCTGCCCGACGGCTGAACCCGAGAGCATGACGCCGAAAAGTTGCAGACTTTTCGGATGAACGTCATGCGTTGAAACGAAAGACACAAGCAAGGCGTCCCTTGAAAATTCCCGCCTCTTCCTCGATCGCGCATCAGCCGCTCGCCCTCGTCAACGGCCGCCTCGTTGACGGCGAAACCTTTAAGGGCGAAGCGGGCGGCGTCCTGATCCTCGACGGCGCGATCCTCGATCTTGGCCCGGCGATCGCGCCGAGAAACCTGCCCGCTCATGCGCGTATCGTCGATTGCGGCGGCGACGTCATCGCGCCCGGCCTCATCGACCTGCGCGCCTTCGTCGGCGAGCCGGGGGCCGAGCATCGTGAGACGATCGCGACCGCGACAGCGGCGGCGGCGGCGGGCGGCGTCACGACGATTCTCGCCCGGCCCGACACCCACCCGCCGGTCGACGAGCCGGCCGTCGTCGATTTCCTGCTGCGCCGCGCGCGCGACACCGGGCGGGTGCGGGTCATCCCCTCGGCGGCGCTGACGCAAGGGCTGCGCGGCGAGGAGATCGCCGAGATCGGCTTGTTGCAGCAGGCGGGCGCGCTCGCCTTTTCGGACGGCGCGCAGCCGATCCGAAATGCGCGGGTGCTTCGCCGCGTCCTCACCTACGCGCATGATTTCGACGCGCTCGTCATTCATTACGCCGAGGATCGCGACCTCGCCGGCGAAGGCGTGATGAACGAAGGCGAATTCGCAACGCGCCTCGGGCTCGCCGGCATTCCGCGCGAGGCGGAGGCGATCATGCTCGACCGCGACATGCGGCTCGTGAACCTCACCGGCGCGCGCTACCACGCGGCCCTCGTCACCACCACCCTGTCGCTCGACATCATCGCGAGGGCCAAGGCGGCGGGCCTGCCCGTGACGGCTGCGACCTCGATCAACCATCTGACGCTCAACGAGAGCGACATCGGCGAATACCGCACCTTTTTGAAGCTTGCCCCGCCGCTGCGGCACGAGGACGAGCGCCGCGCGCTGGTCGCGGCGCTCGGCTCCGGCCTCATCGACGCGATCGTCTCCGATCACAATCCGCAGGACGTCGAGACCAAGCGCCTGCCTTTTGCCGAGGCCGAGGACGGCGCGATCGGGCTCGAAACCATGCTGTCGGCGGGGCTGCGTCTCGTGACCTCCGGCGAGATCTCGCTGCAGCGGCTGATCGGCGCGATGACGCTGCGGCCCGCCGAGATCCTCGGCCTGCCGCAGGGCCGGCTCAAGATCGGCGCGCCGGCCGATTTGATCCGCTTCGATCCCGAGGAGGCTTACGTCGTCGATCCCGCAAAACTGCGCTCACGCTGCAAGAACACGCCCTTCGACGAGGCGAAGATGGAGGGGCGGGTGAAGCTGACGCTGGTTGGGGGAGAAGTTGTGTTCGAGGGGGAGTGAGGCAGGGTAGGCCGGGATAATTTGCTGGAATTTTCGACTACGGGTCCTTCGCCGTGGCGCTCGTCCATCGCGATTCTGCGTATATGGAGACGGCGGGAGAAGCGGCGTTCCTCCTCACGCGCGCCGCGATGGACGCGCGCGGCGGCCCCGCGCGGAGCGCGGCCGGCGACGGAGAAATTCGCGCCGTCGACGAGGCCTGACATTCTGGTCGAGCCTCGTTTTTAGGCAAAATGTCGCCTGGAGCGGCGGCGCCTTCATAAAATAGAGGCAGATCTGCAGCTTTGCAGTGCCTGATTGCAAATTCGCCGCGCGGAAGCCGCGCCCCGCGTGGCGCGTATCTTGCGTGCTCCGCTGCGGCGCAAGAATTGTCCGCGCGCTCAAATCGGCATTCGCAGCGATCTCCATGCAGCTCGTCGTCGCCATCGTTCAACCCTTCAGGCTCGAAGACGTGAAGACGGCGCTGGGCGAGGCCGGCGCGACCGGAATGACCGTCACCGAGGTCAAAGGGTTCGGCCATCAGAAGGGCCACAGAGAGATTTACCGCGGCGCCGAATACGCCACGAGCTTTACGCCAAAGATCAAGGTCGAGGTCGTTGTGGCGGCGGATCGCGTCGACGCCATTGTCGACGCGATCCTGCGCTCGGCCTTCACCGGCCAGATCGGCGACGGCAAAATTTTCGTCATTGACGTCGGCCGCACGGTGCGGATCCGCACCGGCGAAGTCGGCGAGGCGGCGCTTTAGCGCCGCGGCTGGGCAGAGGGGACCGTTTTGAAAGACGCGCCTTAGAAGAAAGAGATGATGAGCAGCGTCGATTCCGGTGAGAATCGTCATGCTGGAGCCGCGCCTGCATCGCGAGTGGGGAGAAGCCGATGACATGCCTTGGATCCACGACGCGGCGGCTTGCCGCCTGCGCCCTCTTTGCCGGCCTGGCGGCAATGTTCTTCGCCGCGCCGTCGCTCGCGCAGGAGGCCGCCGCCGCGGCGCCGCCCGCCTGCGACGCCAAGACCTTGACCGCCTGCACGCCGAACTCCGGCGACACGGCGTGGATGCTGAGCTCGGTCGCGCTCGTCCTGATGATGACCATCCCGGGCCTTGGACTGTTCTACGGCGGCCTGGTGCGCAAGAAAAATGTCGCCGATACCGTGATGACCAGCTTCGCCATCACCTGCCTCATTACTTTTCTCTTCGCCGCGGTCACCTACAGCATGGCCTTCCGGTCCGGCTCTCCTTTCGTCGGCTTCCTCGACCGAGCCTTTTTGCAAGGCATATTGAGCGATATTTCAAAAGGAATCGGCAATCCCAATCCGCTTGCGCCGACCATTCCTGAAACCGTCTATGTCTGCTTCCAGATGACATTCGCGATCATCACTCCGGCGCTGATCGCGGGCGCCTTTGCGGAGCGCATGAAATTCTCGGCAATGCTGTGGTTCATCGGGCTCTGGGCGATCCTGGTCTACGCGCCGATCGCTCATTGGGTTTGGGGGCCCGACGGATTCCTGAACAGCACGAATGACGCCGCGCTCGCCAAGGTTCTCGACTTCGCCGGCGGCACGGTGGTTCATGTCAATTCGGGGGTCGCCGGCCTGATGTGCGCCCTGATGCTCGGCAAGCGTCGGGACACCGGCCCGGCGCATAATGTGGTCCTCACCTTCGTCGGCGCCTCGCTTTTGTGGGTCGGCTGGTTCGGCTTCAATGCGGGCTCGGCGGTCTCCGCCGGCTTGCAGGCGGGCATGGCGATGACGGTCACGCAGATCGCGACGGCCGTCGCGGGCCTCGCCTGGATGTTCGTCGAATGGGCGCATCGCGGCAAGCCGACCGTTGTCGGCATCTGTTCGGGCGCGGTCACGGGCCTTGTCGCCATCACGCCGGCCTCGGGCTTCGTCGGCCCGGCCGGCTCGATGGCGATCGGCGCCGCCGCCGGCGTGCTCTGCTACGCCAGCGTCACCTGGATGAAAGCGGCGTTCGGTTACGATGACGCGCTCGATTGCTTCGGCGTGCATGGCGTCGGCGGCGCGACAGGCGCGATCCTCACGGGCGTTTTCGCCATTCAGGAGTATGGCGGCACCGCCGGTCTGATCGAAGGCAATCCGCATCAGGTCGTGAACCAGCTCATTGGCGTCGGCGTGGTCGCCGCCTATGACGCGATCGTTTCGCTGATCATTCTGTTCGTTGTCGACAAGACGATCGGGCTAAGAGTCGGCGGCGACGTCGAGCTCGAAGGGCTCGACATTTCGCTCCATGGCGAAGTGGTGCATTGAGGCGGTTTACAAATCCCGCTGATGGGACGGCGCGCGCGGCGCCGTCCGCTAATTGCGCCTGATTGCGCTGCCGGTCTCGGCAATGAGCGTGTTGCTCCGTCGGAACGCACGCTGGTCCGCGGGGCGAGCTCACTCCCTCCAGTAAGTCCGCGCTATGTCGATGAAGGCGCGCAGGGCCGAGGACATGCGCCTTTGTCGCGGATAATACAAAGCGACTCCCGGAAGGCTCGGACACCAGTCGCTCAGCACACGGATAAGACGGCCGTCCTCTATCGCATTCCTGACGAGATCCTCGAACACGAAAGCCAAGCCCACCCCGTCGAGGGCCGCTTGAGCTGTCAGACTCTGGTCTCCGAGAGTGATGCGCCCCTTGACGTCGATCTCGACCTTTGTGTCGTCTTTCTCGAACTTCCATTTGAGCAACCGCCCACTCGGGAAGCGATGGCGGATGCATTCATGTTGGAGAAGGTCGGGAGGCCTGTCCGGAACAGGACTCCGCTCAAAATAGCCCGGCGCCCCGACCACGGCCCAGCGGAGCGATGACTTTATTCGCACGCCGACCATATCCTCCGGCACGTTCTGCTCGAAGCGTATGCCGGCGTCGAAACCGGCCCCGACGACATCGACCAGGCCGTCTTCGTCCACAACCTCGAGTTGGATGCCTGGATAGGTCGCGAGAAAGCGCGGGATAAGCGGCGAAACCAACAGGCGCGCCGCGGCGCGCGGCGTATTGATCCGCACCGTCCCGGTCGGCGTCACACGGAAATCGTTCATTTCCTCGAGTGCGTCGCCGACATCCTGCAGCGCCGGCTGCAATCGCTCCAGAAGGCGCTGCCCGGCTTCCGTCAGGGCGACGCTGCGGGTCGTGCGATTGAAGAGGCTGACGCCCAGCCGTTCCTCCAGCCCGCGGATGGCGTGGCTGACAGCAGATGTCGACATTCCGGCTTCCGCGGCTGTCTTCTGAAAGCTGCCAAGGCGAGCGGCTGCGGCGAAGACGACAAGATGAGAGAGGTTGGGATGTTGCATGATTGTTGAAAGTTTCTCATCAACTCGTGCCGGATTGCAAGCTTGTCCCTGGCGCAAGAGTGATCGATTGTCTCATTGACGGCTTTCAAGAATATGGAGGAGGAAATCGTGAAAGCATATGAATTCGATGACCGGAACATCACATGGCACAGGCTTGATTGGCTGGATCATGTTGAGTTCTATGTTTACAAAGTGGATGAGGAAAACCGCATTATCGACATCCTGTTCAAGTTCGCTCCCAACAAGAAAGCCATGCTTCACCGGCATAAGGCGCCCTACGTCACTTTCGTCGTCCAAGGGGAGCTTCGCTTTTATCGGCCGAATGGCGAGCTTAAGGAGATCAGGCCGACCGGGAGCTATGTGTCCGGCGTCGCAAACGGCGAGCCTCATTTGGAGGGCGGCGGCGACGAGGAGGCCATCGTTTTCTTCAGCAACCGCAATGTGGACGATGCCCTCTATGAATTTCTCGACGACGAGCTGCAGCCGGTCGCGACCCTGCGCTTTGAGGATTTCAAGGCGCAGCTCGAGGCGCAGGGTCAACCAAAATGGCAGAAGGCGGCGTAAATCGGCCGCTTTTAGTCCAGGCCCAAAGCGCGCGTCGAGCCGAATGGAGACGTCCTATGGTATCGCGTTTGATTGTTTTGGTTGCGGCGGCGCTCGCCCAGTGTTTCGCGTTGCCGACAACGCCCAAGGCGCAAACGGATGAGCCGCCGCGTAAGTTGTTTACGGCGCCGCTGAGCATTTTCAGAGATCAAATCCGGCCGTCGGCCGAGACTCTGCCGGTGCCCGTTGGGTTCACCAGAGAACAAATCATGCTTGGCGATCGCGTTTTCCATGGCGAGGCGGCAAGCGGGCAGTGCAGCAACTGTCACGGCCTGGACGCGAAGGGAGGGCCGAACGGGAACGACCTGACGACCGGCATGTATGTTTGGGGAGATGGCAGCGTAAACGGAATCAAGCGGACGATCCTGCACAACATGGCCCTCGTGCCGGGTAGGGACGGCGACCTCGAGCCGGCGGACGTCGACGCCGTCGCAGCTTACATTTGGGCGCTCGGGCGCCAAGTCAAAGCGCCCTATTCGGAGTGAGACGTCCAATTCGTGCAGCCTATCGAGCGAAGCCGGCTCGGTTCGCGGGGTCCGATTGCGTCGGCCAGTTGCCGCCTGGCCGCCCAAAGGCTAGGCTAGCCCAGCCTTCTTCGCCCTGGGCTCCTGCGTGCTAGTCCTCAAATTCCTCGCCTTTGCCTTCGGCTATCTCTGCGGCTCGGTCCCTTTCGGCCTCATTCTGACCAAGCTGGCGGGAACCGCCAATCTGCGCACGGTCGGCTCGGGCAATATCGGCGCGACCAATGTCCTACGCACCGGACGCAAGGATCTCGCCGCTGCGACCCTCGCCCTCGACCTCGCCAAGGGCGCCGTCGCAGTGCTGGTTGTGGCGTATCTAACGGAGCGACGCCTTCCGCCTTTGAGCGCCTGGCCGCCTGGGCCTGTGCTCGCCGCGGCGGTCGGCGCTTTTCTCGGCCATATCTATCCGGTCTGGCTCGGCTTTCGGGGTGGCAAGGGCGTCGCGACTTTTCTGGGCTGTCTCATCGCGGTGGCTTGGCCCGCCGGTCTCGGCTTCATCGCCGTCTGGCTCGGCGTCGCCTTCGTCACCCGCTTCTCATCGATCGCCGCGTTGCTTGCGAGCGCGCTGACCCCCGTCTTTCTTTATTTGCTTGACCAACTGAATTCGGCGGTCGTCTTCGCTCTCATGGCGGCGCTGCTGTGGGCCAAGCATCGCGAGAACATCGCGCGCCTCAAGGCGGGGACGGAAACGCGGATCGGCCGATCGTGAGCGGCGCGGCGCTCCCGTGCGAGGCGATCAGGCCTTTGACCGAGGCCGAACGCTTCGACTGGTTGCGGCTATTCCGCTGCGAAAACATTGGTCCGCGCAGCTTCGTCGGCCTGCTGCGCCGCTACGGCTCGGCCGCGGCGACGCTCGAGGCCTTGCCGGACCTCATCGCCGCCGGCAAGCCGGGCCGGCCGGTCGCGATTACGTCGGTCGCCGACGTCGAAGCCGAGCTGGCGCAGCTGCAAATCTGCGGCGCCGCGCTCATCGGGCTCTATGAGCCGGACTATCCGGCCTTGTTGCGCGAGACCCGCTCGGCGCCGCCGCTGATTGCGGTCCGTGGCGACCGCGCCTGCCTCGCCCGCTCCAAGGTCGCGATCGTCGGCTCGCGCAACGCCTCGGCGGCGGGGCTCGCTTTCGCCGAGCAGATTTCGCGCGGCATCGCGCGCGGAGGCCACGTCATCGTCTCGGGGCTCGCGCGGGGCATAGACGCCAGAGCCCACCAGGCCGCGTTGGAGACGGGGACCATCGCCGTTCTCGCCGGCGGGCTTGGCAATATCTATCCCCCCGCCCATGCCGGCCTGCTCGACCGCATCGTCGAGCATGGCGCGGCGATCAGCGAAATGCCTTTCGGCTGGGAGGCGCGGGGGCGTGACTTCCCGCGCCGCAACCGCATCGTCGCGGGGCTTTGCCGCGCCATTGTCGTGGTCGAAGCGGCCCGCCGCTCAGGATCGCTCATTACGGCAGGTTTCGCGGCGGACGAGGGGCGGGACATCTTCGCCGCGCCCGGCTCGCCGCTCGACCCGCGCGCGGAAGGCGCGAATGATCTGCTGCGCGACGGCGCCTCATTTTGCACGCGCGCGGAAGACGTGCTCGACGCGCTGGCGAAGCAGAATTTTCCAAGCGCGGGGTCCGGCCTCGCGGAGCCGGAGGACGATCAGGGCGTCCCATTCTGGGACGAACTCGATCTGCCCGACGTCGAGACGGATTCAAAAAGTTTTGCCCGATGGCCCGTGGGGCCGGCCGGAGCCGAGGAGCTCCGCGCCGGGCCTGAGCCTCCCTGCGACGAAGCCGAACCCGGCAACGCGGAGCCCTTGACCCACGAGGCGGCGAGGGCGCGCGTGCTGGAGCTTCTTGGGCCGACGCCGGTTCCGGTCGATGAACTTGTGCGCGCCTCGCAGGCGCCCGCCCGCGTGGTGCGAGCGATTCTGTTCGAGCTCGAACTGTCGGGACAGCTCGAGCGCCACGGGGCGGATCTGGTGTCGAAGATCTGATCCGGGGCGGCAGGCCAATGCGGCTCGCTTTCAGCTCTCGCCGGCCATCCCGCCTTCGGCCAGGAATTGCTCGAGCCAATGAATATTGTAAAGCCCGTTCTGGATGTCGGGATTGCGCACCAGCGTCTGAAACAGCGGGATTGTCGTGTCGATGCCGTCGACGATGAATTCGTCGAGCGCCCGGCGCAGGCGCATCAGCGCCTCGTTGCGGCTGCGGCCGTGCACAATGAGCTTGCCGACGAGAGAGTCATAGGTCGGCGGGATGTTGTAGCCGGCGTAGACGGCGCTGTCGACGCGAACCCCCAGGCCGCCCGGCGGATGATAATAGTTGATCGTTCCGGGCGACGGCCGGAAAGTCGCGGGATGCTCGGCGTTGACGCGGCACTCGATGGCGTGGCCATGAAAGACCACCTCGTCTTGAGTGAGGGTTAATTCGGACCCGGCGGCGATCTTGATCTGCTCATTGACGAGGTCGACGCCGGTGATCATTTCGGTCACCGGATGCTCGACTTGGATGCGCGTGTTCATCTCGATGAAATAGAACTCGCCATTCTCGTAGAGGAATTCGATGGTGCCCGCGCCGGCGTAGCGCAATTGGCGCATGGCGGCGGCGCAGATTTCGCCGATCTCGCGCCGCTGCGAGCTGTTCAGCGCCGGGGAGGGTCCCTCCTCCCAGACCTTCTGGTGGCGGCGCTGCAGCGAGCAATCGCGTTCGCCGAGATGGACGGCGCGCCCGCGCCCGTCGCCGAGAACCTGCACCTCGATGTGGCGGGGATTCTCGAGATATTTTTCGAGATAGACGGATTCGTCGCCAAAGGCCGTTTTCGCCTCGATCCTTGCGGTCTCGAGCGCCGATGCGAGGTCGTCCGGGCCGTAGGCGACCTTCATGCCCCGCCCGCCTCCGCCCGCGGAGGCCTTGACCAGCACTGGAAAGCCGAGCTCCTTCGCGATCTTCGAGGCTTCGGCCTCATCCGTGACCGCGCCCGCGGAGCCGGGGACGCAAGGGATGCCGAGCCGGGCGGCGGTGCGTTTGGCTTCGATCTTGTCGCCCATCAGGCGGATGTGCTCGGCCTTCGGCCCGACGAAGACGATATGATGCTCGGCCAGGATCTCCGCGAAACGGGCGTTCTCGGCGAGAAAGCCATAGCCCGGATGCAGCGCCTCGGCGCCGGTGATTTCGCAGGCGGCAAGGAGCGCCGGGATGTTGAGGTAGGAATCGCGCGCCGGCGGCGGCCCGACGCAGACCGATTCGTCGGCGAGCTTGACGTGCATGGCGTCGGCGTCGGCCGTCGAATGGACCGCCACGGTCGCAATGCCGAGCTCCTTGGCCGCGCGCAGAATCCGCAAGGCGATTTCGCCGCGATTGGCGATGAGGATTTTTTCGAACATCTCAGCGGATCCGGAGCGCGGCGCTCATTCGATGATGGCGCTCATTCGATGATAAAGAGCGGCTGGCCGTATTCGACGGGCTGGCCGTCCTCCACCATAATTCGGGTGACCGTGCCGGCGCGCGGCGCGACGATCTCGTTGAAGGTCTTCATGGCCTCGACCAGCAGAAGCTTGTCGCCCGCCTTGACCGCCGAGCCGATTTCAACGAAGGGCGGCGCTTCCGGCGAAGGCCGGCGATAGGCGGTGCCGACCATAGGCGATTTGACGGCGCCTGCCGTGTCGCCTTCGACGGGGGCCGGGATGATGGAAGCCGGCTCGGCCTGCGCCGGCGCGGGCGCCGCGGCGGGAGCGGCGGCCGTCAATTGCCGCGCGACGCGTATCCTCATGTCGCCCTGCTCGATCTCGATCTCGGAGAGGCCAAGACGCGTCAGGATCTTCGCGAGCGATTCGACCAGTTTGGCGTCGAACGCGCCATTCGTCGAAGACGCGGATTTTGGCCCCGTATATTTCATTTCTTTGAACTTTCGCTGGCGATGGCGAGGCAGGCGTCGAGCGCGAGAGCGTAGGAGAGCGCGCCAAATCCTAGAATGACGCCTTGCGCCACGGAAGAGATGTACGAATGGCGCCGGAAATCCTCCCGCGCATGGACATTGGAGAGATGTACCTCGACGACCTTCGCCTTCGCCCCCTTGATCGCGTCGTGCAGGGCGATCGAGGTGTGGGTGTAGGCGCCGGCGTTGAGGATGACGGGCGCGCCGGCGAGGCCCGCCTCCTGCACCCAGTCGACGAGATCGCCCTCATGATTGCTCTGCCGGAAATGCAGCGCAAGGCCGTGCGCCTCGCAGGCGCTGGCGAGGCGCTGCTCGATCGCGGCGAGCGTCTCGGCGCCGTAAAGCTCCGGCTCCCTCGATCCGAGCAGATTGAGGTTTGGCCCATTCAGGCAATAGACGGCTTTCATGAGGGACTCGGAAACGGGCGACGAAAAGCGCCCAAGGCGGTTCCATAACCGGGATCAAAAAGCAAGGGAAGCCCGGGCTCGAACGAACGGCTTCAGCCGGGCGTCTCTCTCGGTCGGCGGCCGCCGACGCCGGGGCTCTGTCGAGGCGGCGGCCCGATCGGATCAAGGCGTCCCTCATGCGGGCTGCGCGAGGAAAAATATGTTTACCTTCCCGGCGCAGGGCTTTATAAGCGGCGGGCGCGGCGCGTGGCCTTGGGGGCTCCGCGCCCTGTTTTTTTGAGCCCGACCGCTTCAAGGCGCCAGGCTTCGAGAGGTCTTCAGTCGCATGGCGAACCCCTTTCAGTTCATCCAGGACGTGCGCGCCGAGGCCGCCAAGGTGACTTGGCCGACCCGCCGCGAGACGCTGATCACGACTGGGCTCGTCATCCTCATGGTGCTGTTCGCGAGCATCTTTTTCTTGGCGGTGGACCAGGGGCTCCGGCTTTTCGTCACTTTCGTCGTGAGTATCGGCCGTTGAACGCAGTCCCGAAGAGGTCGGAAGCCTATCCGATGAGCATGCGCTGGTACATCGTCCACGCCTATTCGAATTTCGAAAAGAAGGTCGCCGAATCGATCAAGGAACAGGCGGCCCAGCGCGGCCTGGCGGCGAAATTCGAGGAAATTCTCGTGCCGACCGAACAGGTTGTGGAGGTTCGGCGCGGCCGCAAGATCAATTCCGAGCGCAAGTTCTTTCCCGGCTATGTGCTGGTGAAATGCGACCTCTCAGACGATATCTATCATCTCATCAAGAATACGCCGAAGGTGACGGGCTTTCTCGGCGCCGACAAGAAGCCGATGCCGATTTCCGATTCGGAAGCCGAGCGCATCAAAGGGCAAGTGGCCGAAGGGGTCGAGCGGCCGAAGGCGTCGATCTCCTTCGAGGTCGGCGAGACGGTGCGCGTCGCCGACGGTCCCTTCGCTTCGTTCAACGGCGTCGTCGAGGAGGTGGACGAGAGCCGTTCGCGCCTTAAGGTCGCGGTCTCCATCTTCGGACGCGCGACGCCAGTTGAACTCGAATATGCTCAAGTCGAGAAGGTCTGACGCTTTGAGATTAAGGCGGCTTTCGCCGCTTTAGTAATTCGGGCGGCTTTCGCCGCTTCGTAACTCGGGCGGCTTTCGCCGCTTCGTAATTCGGGCGGCTTTCGCCGCCTGGACATGCGGGACGCCCGCATGAGACGTGGGAGACGGGGCTGCGGCGCGCCATGCCGCCGCTCAAGTCCGACCACGGCCGCAACCGCCGCGCCGGGTCTCGTCGACATGGCCGGCCTTGTATGGGAGTAGTTGAATGGCGAAGAAGATCACGGGTTTCGTGAAGCTTCAGGTTCCGGCCGGGGCGGCCAATCCGTCGCCCCCGATCGGCCCCGCGCTCGGTCAGCGCGGCTTGAACATCATGGAATTCTGCAAGGCCTTCAATGCGCGGACCGCGCAGATGGAGAAGGGGACGCCCATTCCGGTCGTCATCACCGCTTACGCCGACCGGTCCTTCACCTTTGAGATGAAGCTGCCGCCGGTATCCTATTATCTGAAAAAGGCTTCCGGGATCACGTCCGGATCGAAGACGGCCGGCCGCGGCTTTGCCGGCAAGATCTCGAAAGCGCAGATCAAGGAGATCGCCGAAAAGAAACTGCCCGATCTGAATTGCGCCAGCGTCGACGCGGCCATGACGATGATCGAGGGCTCCGCCCGCTCGATGGGCCTCGAGATTACAGGGTAAAGAGATGGCGCATGTTGGAAAGCGCGTGGTGAAGGCGCGCGAAGGAATTGACCGCATCAAGCTTTACCCGGTCGCGGACGCGGTCAAGCTCGTGAAGGAGCGGGCCAGCGCGAAATTCGACGAAACCGTCGAAATCGCCATGAACCTCGGCGTCGACCCGAAGCACGCCGACCAGATGGTGCGCGGCGTCGTCAATCTGCCGAACGGCACCGGGCGCACTCTGCGCGTCGCCGTTTTCGCGCGCGGCGCCAAGGCGGATGAAGCCACGGCGGCGGGCGCGGATATCGTCGGCGCCGAGGATCTCGTCGCGACCGTGCAGGGCGGGACGATCGCCTTCGATCGCTGCATAGCGACGCCGGATCTGATGCCGCTCGTCGGCCGGCTCGGCAAGGTGCTGGGTCCGCGCGGTCTGATGCCGAACCCGAAGGTCGGCACGGTCACCATGGACGTCGCCGGCGCCGTCAAGGCGTCGAAAGGCGGGGCGGTCGAATTTCGCGTCGAGAAGGCCGGCATCGTCCAGGGCAGCGTCGGCAAGGCGTCCTTCGACGACGACAAGTTGATCGCCAATATTGCGGCTTTCGTCGACGCGGTCGCCAAGGCCAAGCCGCAGGGCGCGAAAGGCACCTATATCCAGAGGGTTGCGATTTCTTCGACGATGGGGCCTGGGGTCAAGGTCGATCCGGCGACGGTTTCAGCTTAGGGCGTGTGTCCGGAAAGCCTGGCTTTCCGGACGAGGCGCGTGAAGCTCGGGTCTCGTTTGGGCGCAGCCGGGACGCCAAAGCAGGGGCCGCCCGATAAAAACCGCTTGACATTGACTAGAATCTTCTGGCGACCCCTTGGCGCCGTAGTTCAGTTGCGTTAAATAGGAAGTTCGGGGCTAGGCCGAGACAGCGGCTCCGCTCCCTTTAAAGCTTCCGCGCTCATGAGTTCTCTCCTTGACTTGCAAGTTTCGCTTGTGCGCCAAGGGAGCGTTCGCGGCGCGGTGGATGAGGCCGGAGGATAGGCGGTGACGCCTGTCCCTTCCGGCCATGTCCTGTCCAAGACTGCAGGCGTCTCGGCCCTTGGGGCTGAGACTTAATGTTCGGTCGGCCGATCCGGTTCGCGTTCAGCCGAAAGACGCCAGCATAGACGGGGTAAAAGCAAGATTTTTGGATGCGAGGACGGCTCGTTCGGTCTCTCACTCCTTCGATTTTGGTCTACTCCCTCTGTCCGGAGCGGCGATCCGTTCCGGGGACAGGCACAGCGCTGTTTTGCGGTCCGGCCTCGCCGGCGCGCGCAAAGCGGCAGATGCAGCCCGCGGGCCGAGCCCATCAAGGGTCATGGTCCGCGCAAGGAGAAAGCACTGTGGACAGAGCGGAAAAGCACCAATGCGTGGAAGCGCTCGCCGATGTCTTCAAGAAGACGTCGGTCGTCGTCGTCGCGCATTATTCCGGCCTGACAGTCGCCCAGATGCAGTCTCTGCGCAAGCAGATGCGTGCAGCTGGAGCGTCCGTGCAGGTCGCCAAGAACCGTCTCGTCAAGATTGCTTTGGAAGGCACGGAGGTCGCCTCGATCTCCGGTCTGATGCGGGGGCCGACGCTGATCGCCTATTCAGACGATCCGGTCGCCGCGGCCAAGGTCGCCGTCGCTTTCGCCAAGGATCACGACAAGCTCCGGATCCTCGGCGGCGCGATGGGCAAGACCGCGTTGAACCCGGACGGGGTAAAGTCGCTTGCGACCATGCCTTCGCTCGACGAACTGCGCGCAAAGCTCGTCGGCCTCATCCAGGCGCCGGCCACGAAGCTCGCTCAGCTCACAACGGCGCCGGCCGCGAAGCTCGCCCGCGTCGTTGCGGCCTATGCCGAAAAGGACGCCGCCTGACGGCCCCAATCTTGACCAACATCGTCGTCGTTTGACCAATCGAAGGATCTGAAAAATCATGGCTAATCTGGAAAAGATCGTCGAGGACCTGTCGAGCCTCACCGTGCTCGAGGCCGCAGAGCTCGCCAAGCTCCTCGAGGAGAAATGGGGCGTGTCCGCCGCCGCCGCCGTTGCGGTCGCAGCGGGTCCGGCCGCCGGGGGCGCGGCCGCCGCCGCTCCGGTCGAGGAGCAGACCGAATTCACCGTCGTGCTCGCCGCCGTCGGCGAGAAGAAGATCGAAGTCATCAAGGAAGTGCGCGCAGTGACCGGACTTGGCCTCAAGGAAGCCAAGGACCTCGTCGAGGCCGCTCCGAAGCCCGTCAAGGAAGGCGTCGCCAAGGAGGAAGCCGAGAAGATCAAGGCCGCTCTCGAGAAGGCCGGCGCGAAGGTCGAGTTCAAGTGAAATTGATCGCAGCTGCGGTCACGTTTTGAAAGTGCGACGGCGTCTCGGAAGCGGGGGGCCGTCGAACTGTTGCCGGCGAATGCCGGAAATCATGTTCGGTCCGTGCGACGATGGCGATTCATCGCTGCGCCGCCGGAAGCGGACAAGTCCTGCCGCCGGGCGTCATGCCTCGGCGCGGATGAGGCGGAGATCCATCCGGGATCGCCGCCGTTTTGCAAAGGTGCGAGAGCGACATGGCTCATTTTTCAGCGCAGACGTTCAACGGCCGCAAGCGTATCCGCAAATTTTTTGGCCACATCCGCGAAGTCGCGGAAATGCCCAATCTGATTGAAGTTCAAAAAGCCTCCTATGACCAGTTCCTCCTCGTCGACGAGCCCCGTGGCGGCCGTCCCGATGAAGGATTGCAGGCCGTCTTCAAATCGGTTTTCCCGATTTCCGATTTCTCGAACACCGCTTTGCTCGAATTCGTCAAATATGAATTCGAGCCGCCGAAATATGACGTCGACGAATGCCGCCAGCGCGGCATGACCTATGCCGCGCCGCTGAAAGTCACCTTGCGCCTGATCGTCTTCGACGTCGATCCGGACACCGCCGCGCGTTCCGTCAAGGACATCAAGGAGCAGGACGTCTACATGGGCGACATGCCGCTCATGACGATGAACGGCACCTTCATCGTCAACGGCACCGAGCGCGTGATCGTTTCGCAGATGCATCGCTCGCCGGGCGTGTTCTTCGATCACGACAAGGGCAAGAGCCATTCGTCCGGCAAGCTGCTCTTCGCCGCCCGCATCATTCCCTATCGCGGCTCCTGGCTCGACATCGAATTCGACGCCAAAGACATCGTCTATGCGCGCATCGACCGCCGCCGGAAGATCCCGGCGACCTCCGTGCTCTATGCGCTCGGCATGGATGGCGAGGAGATTCTGTCGACTTTCTACAGGACCGTTCTCGTCTCGCGCGACAAGCTGGGCTGGCGCCAGCCTTTCGACCCGGAGCGCCTGAAGGGCATGAAGGCCGTCGTCGATCTTCACGATGCGGACACTGGCGAGGTGGTGCTCGAAACCGGCAAGAAGCTCACCGCCCGCACGGCGCGCCAGCTCTCCGAGCGTGGGCTCAAATTCCTGCGCGTGCAGGACGAAGACCTGCACGGCCAGTATATCGCCGCCGATCTCTATGATCCGGCGACCGGCGAAATCTTCGCCGAGGCCGGCGACGAAATCACCGCCAAGACTTTGCCGCTGCTCGTCGAGGCGGGCTTCGACGAATTGCCGATTCTCGACATCGACCATGTCAATATCGGGCCCTATATCCGCAATACGCTGGCGATCGACAAGAACGGCACCCGCGAGGAAGCGCTGTTCGACATCTATCGCGTCATGCGCCCCGGCGAGCCGCCGACGGTTGAATCGGCCGAAGCGATGTTCCATTCGCTGTTCTTCGATGCCGAGCGCTATGATCTTTCGGCCGTCGGCCGCGTCAAGATGAACATGCGCATGGATCTCGACGCGCCGGATACGATGCGGACCTTGCGCAAGGACGACATCGTCGCGGTGATGCGCGCGCTCGTCGACCTGCGCGACGGCCGCGGCGAGATCGACGACATCGACCATCTCGGCAACCGGCGCGTGCGTTCGGTCGGCGAGCTCATGGAGAACCAGTATCGGCTCGGCCTCCTCAGGATGGAGCGCGCCATCAAGGAGCGCATGTCCTCCGTCGACATCGACACGGTGATGCCGCAGGACTTGATCAACGCCAAGCCGGCGGCGGCCTCCGTGCGCGAGTTCTTCGGCTCGTCGCAATTGTCGCAGTTCATGGACCAGACCAATCCTCTGTCCGAGATCACGCATAAGAGACGCCTATCGGCGCTTGGTCCGGGCGGCCTCACGCGCGAGCGCGCAGGCTTCGAGGTGCGCGACGTGCACCCGACGCATTATGGCCGCATCTGCCCGATCGAGACGCCGGAAGGTCCGAACATCGGCCTCATCAATTCGCTCGCGACCTTCGCGCGCGTCAACAAATATGGCTTCATCGAAGCGCCGTACCGCCGCATCCGCGACAACCTCGTGACCGATGAGGTCGTCTATCTGTCGGCGATGGAGGAGAGCAAATATTACGTCGCGCAGGCCAATGCGTCGCTCGACGGCGAGGGCCGTCTCGCGGAAGATCTCGTCGTCTGCCGTCACGCCGGCGACGTCGTCATGGCCCCGCGCGAACGCGTCGACTTCATGGACGTCTCGCCGAAGCAGCTCGTCTCGGTCGCCGCGGCGCTGATCCCGTTCCTCGAGAACGACGACGCCAACCGCGCGCTTATGGGTTCCAACATGCAGCGCCAGGCGGTGCCGCTCGTGCGCGCCGACGCGCCGCTCGTCGGCACCGGCATGGAAGCCGTCGTCGCGCGCGATTCGGGCGCGGCCATCGCGGCGCGCCGCACCGGCTATATCGATCAGATCGACGCGACCCGCATCGTCATCCGGGCGACGGAAGAATCCGACGCGAGCAAGCCCGGCGTCGACATCTACCGGCTGATGAAGTTCCAGCGCTCGAACCAGTCGACCTGCGTCAACCAGAAGCCGCTGGTGCGCGTCGGCGATTTCGTGCGCAAGGGCGACATCATCGCCGACGGCCCCTCGACGGACCTCGGCGATCTGGCGCTCGGGCGCAACGTGCTCGTCGCCTTCATGCCTTGGAACGGCTACAACTTCGAGGATTCGATCCTGCTCAACGAGCGGATCGTCAAGGATGACGTCTTCACCTCGATCCACATCGACGAATTCGAGGTGATGGCGCGTGACACCAAGCTCGGCCCGGAAGAGATTACGCGCGACATTCCAAACGTCTCGGAAGAAGCGCTGAAGAATCTCGACGAGGCCGGCATCGTCTACATCGGCGCGGAGGTGCAGGCGGGCGACATTCTCGTCGGCAAGATCACGCCGAAGGGCGAGAGCCCGATGACGCCGGAAGAGAAGCTGCTTCGCGCGATCTTCGGCGAAAAGGCCTCCGACGTGCGCGACACCTCGCTGCGCGTGCCGCCGGGCGTCACCGGCACGATTGTCGAAGTGCGCGTGTTCAATCGCCATGGCGTCGAAAAGGACGAGCGCGCCCAGGCGATCGAGCGTGAGGAGATCGAGCGTCTCGCCAAGGACCGCGACGACGAACTCGCGATCCTCGACCGCAACGTCTACGCCCGCCTTCTCGACGTGCTCGTTGGCAAGAAGGCGATCGCCGGGCCGAAAGGCTTCAAGAAGGACACCGTTCTGACGCGCGACGTCATCGGGGAATATCCGCGCTCGCAATGGTGGATCTTCGCGATCGAGAACGACCAGACGATGGCCGAGCTCGAAGCGATGCGCAAGCAATACGACGAATCGAAGAAGGGCCTCGAAAGCCGCTTCCTCGACAAGGTGGAGAAGCTGCAGCGCGGCGACGAGCTGTCGCCCGGCGTGATGAAGATGGTGAAGGTCTTCGTCGCCGTGAAGCGCAAGATCCAGCCGGGCGACAAGATGGCGGGACGGCATGGCAACAAGGGCGTCGTTTCGAAGATCGTGCCGCAGGAGGACATGCCTTTTCTCGCCGACGGCACGCCGGTCGACATCGTGCTCAATCCGCTCGGCGTGCCGAGCCGGATGAATGTCGGCCAGATCCTCGAAACGCATCTCGGCTGGGCCTGCGCCGGTCTCGGCAGGCAAGTGTCGCAGGCGGTCAACTCCTATCTGCGCGACCGCGACGCCGGGCCGTTACGCGAGAAGCTCGCTGAATTATATGACGCCAAGCAGGAGATCGCGGAGCTTGACGACGACGCGGTCCTTGAGATGGGTGAGAATCTGCGGCGCGGCGTTCCGATCGCGACGCCTGTATTCGACGGCGCCCATGAGAAGGACATCGTCGAAATGCTGCGGACGGCGGGGCTCGATCCGTCGGGGCAGGTCACGCTTTATGACGGGCGCACGGGCGAGGCCTTCGACCGCAAGGTCACGGTCGGCTACATCTATATGCTGAAGCTGCATCATCTCGTCGACGACAAGATCCATGCGCGTTCGATCGGCCCTTACAGCCTCGTCACGCAGCAGCCGCTCGGCGGCAAGGCGCAGTTCGGCGGTCAGCGCTTCGGCGAAATGGAGGTGTGGGCGCTCGAGGCCTATGGCGCGGCCTATACGCTGCAGGAGATGCTGACCGTGAAGTCGGACGACGTCGCCGGCCGCACCAAAGTCTATGAATCGATCGTGCGCGGCGACGACGCTTTCGAATCTGGAATTCCTGAGAGCTTCAACGTGCTGGTCAAGGAGATGCGCTCGCTCTGCCTCAACGTCGATCTGACCATGGCGACGAAGCCGGCTCTGCCGCCGCAGGCTGAGGCCGCCGAATAATCCCGCTGAACGCCTTGGGCGGCGCGCGCGTCCGGACGGCGCGCGCCGCCATGCTCGCTTTTTTATTTCCGGCGGGGCGGCGCTCGCGCGCGCCCGAGCATTAGGAGATGGCAATGAATCAAGAGGTCATGAATCTCTTCAATCCGGTCGTTCAGCCGCAGGCGTTCGACCAGATTCAGATATCGATCGCCAGCCCGGAAAAAATTCTGTCGTGGTCCTTCGGCGAGATCAAGAAGCCCGAGACGATCAATTACCGCACCTTCAAGCCGGAGCGGGACGGGCTGTTCTGCGCGCGCATCTTCGGGCCGATCAAGGACTACGAATGCTTGTGCGGCAAGTACAAGCGGATGAAATATAAGGGCGTTATCTGCGAGAAGTGCGGCGTCGAGGTGACGCTGTCGCGCGTTCGCCGCGAGCGCATGGGCCATATCTCGCTCGCGGCCCCGGTCGCGCATATCTGGTTTCTGAAGTCGCTGCCATCGCGCATCGGCCTTCTGCTCGACATGACGCTGAAGGATCTCGAGCGCATCCTCTATTTCGAATCCTATATCGTCCTCGATCCGGGCTTGACGCCGCTCAAGGACCGCCAGCTTCTGAATGAAGAGGATTATCTGCGCGCGCAGGACGAATATGGCCAGGACAGCTTCACCGCCATGATCGGCGCCGAAGCCATTCGCGAAATTCTGCGCGGCATGGATTTGCCGGCGATCGCCGAGAAGCTGAAGATCGAGATCGCGCAGTCGACGACCGAGCTGAAGCCGAAGAAGCTGGCGAAGCGCCTGAAGATCATCGAGGCCTTCATCCATTCCGGCAACAAGCCGGAATGGATGATCCTGACCGAAGTCCCCGTCATTCCGCCGGACCTGCGCCCGCTCGTTCCGCTCGACGGCGGCCGCTTCGCGACCTCGGATCTCAATGATCTCTATCGCCGCGTCATCAACCGCAACAACCGCCTGAAGCGGTTGATCGAGCTGCGTGCGCCCGACATCATCGTGCGCAACGAGAAGCGCATGCTGCAAGAGGCGGTCGACGCTCTATTCGACAACGGTCGGCGCGGACGCGTCATCACCGGCGCCAACAAGCGGCCGTTGAAGTCGCTCGCCGACATGCTGAAGGGCAAGCAGGGCCGCTTCCGCCAGAATCTGCTCGGCAAGCGCGTCGATTATTCGGGTCGCTCCGTCATTGTCGTCGGGCCGGACCTCAAGCTGCATCAATGCGGCCTGCCGAAGAAGATGGCGCTCGAGCTGTTCAAGCCCTTCATCTATTCGCGCCTCGACGCCAAGGGGCTTTCCGCCACCGTCAAGCAGGCGAAAAAGCTCGTTGAAAAGGAAAAGCCCGAAGTCTGGGACATCCTTGACGAGGTAATCCGCGAGCATCCCGTGATGCTGAACCGCGCGCCGACCTTGCACCGTCTCGGCATCCAGGCCTTCGAGCCGAAGCTCATCGAAGGCAAGGCGATTCAGCTGCATCCGCTTGTCTGCGCCGCTTTCAACGCCGACTTCGACGGCGATCAGATGGCGGTGCACGTGCCGCTGTCGCTCGAGGCGCAGCTCGAAGCGCGCGTCCTGATGATGTCGACCAACAACATCCTGCATCCGGCGAACGGCCTGCCGATCATCGTGCCGAGCCAGGACATCGTGCTCGGCCTCTATTATGTCTCGCTGATGCGCGACGGCGAGCCGGGGCAGGGCATGGCCTTCGCGAATATCGGCGAGGTCGAGCATGCGCTGCATTCAAAGGCGATCACGCTCCACACGCGGATCCAGGGCAGAGCCTGGACCTATGACGGCGACGGCGTGCGTCAGTCGAAGATCTACGAAACGACGCCCGGCCGGCTGATCCTCGGACAGCTGCTGCCGCGGCACGCCAAGATTCCTTTCGACGTCGTGAACAAGCTCATGACGAAGAAAGAGATCTCGAACATGATCGACGTCGTCTACCGCAACTGCGGTCAGAAGGAGACGGTGATCTTCTGCGACCGCATCATGGCGCTTGGTTTCGGCGAGGCGTTCAAGGCCGGCATCTCCTTCGGCAAGGACGATATGGTCGTGCCGGAATCGAAGGCCAAGATCATCGCCGACACCAGCGCGCTCGCAAAGGAATACGAGCAGCAGTATAACGACGGCCTGATTACCCAGGGCGAAAAATACAACAAGGTGGTCGACGCCTGGGCCAAGTGCTCGGACAAGCTCGCCGAGGAGATGATGGCGCGCATCTCGGCCGTGCAGAAGGACGACGCCGGCCGCGACAAGCCGATCAACTCGATCTACATGATGTCGCATTCGGGCGCGCGCGGCTCGCCGACGCAGATGAAGCAGCTCGCCGCCATGCGCGGCCTGATGGCGAAGCCGTCCGGCGAGATCATCGAGAGCCCGATCATCTCGAACTTCAAGGAAGGCCTGACCGTGCTCGAGTATTTCAACTCGACGCACGGCGCCCGTAAGGGCCTCGCCGACACCGCCCTGAAGACGGCGAACTCGGGCTATCTGACGCGCCGTCTTGTCGACGTCGCGCAGGATTCGATCATCACCATGCAGGATTGCGGCTCGAAGGGCGGCATCCGCATGCGCGCGATCGTCGACGCAGGCCAGATCGTCGCCTCGCTCGCGACCCGCATCCTCGGGCGCACTGCGGCCGAGGATCTCAAGGATCTCGAGGGCAATGTCATCGTCGCCGCCGGCGAAATGATCCAGGAATGGCATATCGACCGCATCAATGCGGCGGGCATTCAGGAAGTGAAGATCCGCTCCGTGCTGACCTGCGAGGCGAAGAATGGCGTCTGCGGCACCTGCTATGGCCGCGACCTGGCGCGCGGCACGCCGGTCAACATGGGCGAGGCGGTGGGCGTCATTGCCGCGCAGTCGATCGGCGAGCCCGGCACGCAGCTGACGATGCGCACCTTCCACATCGGCGGCGCCGCGCAGATCGCGGACCAGTCCTTCATCGAATCGAATTTCGACGGGACGATTCGTATCCGCAACCGCCATCTCGCTCGCAACAGCGACGGCGATGTGATGGTCATGGCGCGCAATGTCGCCGTCGTCATCGAAGGGCCTGACGGGACCGAGCGGGCAGTTCACCGCGTCCAGTATGGCGCGCGGCTCAAGGTTGACGAAGGCGACCTGATCAAGCGTGGCCAGCGCATCGCCGAATGGGATCCCTATACAAGGCCGATCCTGACCGAGATCGACGGCTTCATCGGCTTCGAGGACCTCGTCGAAGGCGCCTCCATGACCGAGACCATCGACGAGGCGACCGGCATCGCGAAGCGGATGGTCATCGATTGGCGGCTCAATCAACGCTCCGCGACGCTGAAGCCATCGATCGTGGTCAAGACTGCGGAGGGCAAGATCGGCAAGCTGCAGCGCGGCGGCGACGCGCGCTACACGCTTCCGGTCGAATCGATCATCGGCGTCGATCCGGGCGCGGCGGTGCGGGCGGGCGACATCATCGCGCGCATTTCTATGGAGTCGGCGAAGACCCGCGACATCACCGGCGGTCTGCCGCGCGTCGCCGAATTGTTCGAGGCGCGCCGGCCGAAGGATCACGCGATCATCGCCGAGGCCTCTGGCACGGTGCAGTTCGGCCGCGACTACAAGAACAAGACGCGCATCTCGATCATTCCGAACGAGGAGGACGCCGAGCCGATCGAATATTTGATCCCGAAAGGCAAGCATATCCATCTTCAGGACGGCGATGTCGTCGAGAAGGGCGATTACATCGTCGACGGCAATCCGGCGCCGCACGACATTCTGGCGATCAAGGGGGTCGAGGAGCTTGCGGCCTATCTCGTCAATGAGATCCAGGAGGTCTACCGGCTGCAGGGCGTCGCCATCAACGACAAGCACATCGAGGTCATCGTCCGGCAAATGCTGCAGAAGGTCGATATCGTCGATCCCGGCGACACCGACTTCCTCGCCAACGAGCAGGTCGATCAGATCGAGCTCGACGAGGCCAACGCCAAAATGCTCGAAGAGGGTTTGCGGCCGGCTTCGGGCACGCCGGTGCTGCTCGGCATCACCAAGGCGTCGTTGCAGACGCGCTCTTTCATCTCCGCCGCCTCCTTCCAGGAGACGACCCGCGTCCTGACCGAGGCCGCCGTCAATGGCAAGGCCGACACGCTCGAAGGGCTGAAGGAGAACGTCATCGTCGGGCGCCTCATTCCTGCCGGAACCGGCGCGGCGATGGCGAAGTTGCGGCGCGTTGCGACGATGCGCGATGAATTGATCCTTGCGCAAAAGGGCGAGGCGCCGGCCGCGGCGGCGCCGATCCCGCTGTTGCCGGCCTCGGCTCCAGCCGAGCAGGACTAGATCACGACCCTCGCGCCTCAGGCGCTTGAGCATTTTCAGGAAAGCACGGCCGCTGGCCGTGCTTTTTTTTCGGCGGGGGTTTCGCGCAAGGAAGAGGCGCCAAGGTGGCTTTGAACGGAGACTCGCGGCCGAACAGCTCAGGCGTTGCAAGAGTTTGATCAATCATGGGCCTAACCGGCGATCCAGCTTCGCTTTTGCCGTTTTCTTCGGCGGCGTCGCATGGCATTCTCGCGCGCGTTGGGCGAGATCGAGTTTCACGATGCGGAAATTAAAATCGATGTTTCGTGTCTTGAGCGGGGCCATTTTGATTGCGGCTTCTCTCGGGCTGGCGCCTCAACCGGCGCAAGCGCAATGGCGAGATTACTATGGCTATCGGGCGGATCCTTTCTATCCGCAAGCTCCGTTGCCAGCCTATCCCGATTATCCGCCGCCGCCGGGTTCGCGCCCCTATGGCGCGGCGCCTTACGCCTACGGCGGCCGCTACGGCTACTATGGCGGCGGCTACTCCGCCGAGCCGCGCGGCGAATCCTATCGGCCGGGCTATGGCGCGCCGTCGGACCAGGATCTCGACGTCAACATCAATGTCGGCCAGAGGACGGCGGTGGTGGTCGCCAATCCGACGAATGAGCCGCCCGGCACGATCGTGATCGATACGGGCTCGCGTCATCTCTATTTGATCCAGCCGAACGGGCGCGCGATCGCCTATGGCATTGGCGTCGGCCGGCAGGGATTTGAGTGGAAAGGCACCGCGCGGGTCGGGCGGAAGGCGGAATGGCCGCGCTGGATTCCGCCGAAGGAGATGCTGGCGCGCCGGCCGGAACTGCCGGAGTCGATGGATGGCGGCATCGAGAATCCGCTCGGCGCGCGCGCGCTCTATCTCTACAAGGGCAATAAGGACACGCTGTTTCGCATTCACGGCACGAATGAGCCGAATACGATCGGGCAGGCAGTGTCGTCCGGCTGCATCCGCATGATGAACGCCGACGTCATGGATCTTTATCGGCGGGTGGGAGTCGGAACCCGCGTCGTCGTGCTCTGACGATCGCCGGCGCCTTCTCATTCGGAGGCGGCCCAAAAAAGCTTTCAAGGAAAGCGCAGAGTCGCGAAGGGTTTCGTCGGCGCACCCCTCGGACCCTTGTCCGCGCAAGGAATGCAAGCCCTTCCGCGCCCGCGCCGTCAAACGACGTGGCGGCGGCTAGACGTGCGGCGGCTGATATGTCAGCCGCTCTTCTCATCAGACCCCAAAATTCACCGCGGCAGGACGCTCGCGCCCATCAGGAACGTGTCGACCGATTGCGCCGCCTGCCGGCCTTCGCGGATCGCCCAGACGACGAGCGACTGGCCACGCCGCATGTCGCCGCAGGCGAAGACTTTCGACAGCGAAGACTTGTAGCTCAGCTGATCGGCGGCGACATTGCCGCGCGCGTCATAGGCGACGCCGAGGCTGTCCAGAAGCCCGTCATGCACCGGAGAGAGGAAGCCCATGGCGAGCAGCACGAGATCGGCCCGCAGCTCGAATGTGCTGTCGGGGATTTCCTTCATCTTCTCATCGACATGGGCGCAGATGATCTTTGTGGCGACCCCGTCCTCGCCATGAATCGCCTTGGTGATCACCGAGAATTCGCGCTTCGCGCCTTCTTCCTGAGACGAGGAGGTGCGCAGCTTCAAGGGCCAGTTCGGCCAGGTCAGCAGCTTGTTTTCTTTTTCTGGCGGGATCGGCAGGATTTCGAGCTGGGTGACGGACAGCGCGCCCTGCCGGATCGACGTGCCGATGCAGTCGGAGCCGGTGTCGCCGCCGCCGATCACGACGACATGCTTGTCCGCCGCGAGGATAGGCTCGTAGCCGTGCGCCGGCTCGCCGCTGACGCGGCGGTTCTGCTGCGGCAGAAACTCCATGGCGAAATGCACGCCGGAGAGATCTCGTCCCGGGATCGGGAGATCGCGCGGCTTTTCCGCGCCGCCTGCAAGGACGACCGCGTCATAGTCGTTGAGCAAGCTCGAGCTTTCGATGTCGACGCCGACATTGACGTTGACATGGAACTCGACGCCTTCGGCCTGCATCTGGTCGATGCGGCGGTCGATCAGATGCTTTTCCATCTTGAAGTCGGGAATGCCGTAACGCAGGAGGCCGCCAGGCTTTGCATTCTTTTCGAAGACATGAACGTCATGTCCGACCCGCGCGAGCTGTTGCGCGCAGGCAAGGCCGGCAGGGCCGGAGCCGATGATCGCGATTTTCTTGCCGGTCTTGACGGCGGCGACCTCGGGCGGCAACCAGCCATTCAGCCAGGCGCGATCGACGATCGCGCATTCGATCGTCTTGATCGTCACCGGCGTGTCGATGAGGTTCAGCGTGCAGGCGGCTTCGCACGGCGCGGGGCAGACGCGGCCGGTGAATTCGGGGAAGTTATTGGTCGAATGAAGGTTGCGGGAGGCTTCCTCCCAATCCGTGCGATAGACGAGGTCGTTCCAGTCCGGGATCTGATTATTGACCGGGCAGCCGGTGTGGCAAAAAGGGATGCCGCAATTCATGCAGCGGGCGGCCTGATCCTTCGTCGCTTCTTCCGACAGCGGGATCATGAATTCCCTGTAATGGCGAATTCGGTCTGAGGCGGGCGCGTAGCGCCGGTCGCGTCGGTCGATTTCCAAGAATCCAGTCACCTTGCCCATCTAAGCCCCTCTGCCGGCGGTCTGTCGCCTACAACTCGCGATGGCGCGCTCGCCCCGTGTTCAAGGCGGCCGCCCGAACACGCGCCGATGAACATGCAGGATTTACGCCTGTGTCAAGACGGAAAACGCCCCGTCCCCGCCGCCGCGATGGTTCACTAACCGCTCAGATCCCGACCGTCGCGAGAAGCCTCTGACCTTGCTCCATTTTCATCTCTTCGATGGCGCGCCGGTATTCGACCGGCATCACCTTGCGGAATTTGTGCCGGTAGTCCTCCCAATGATCGAGGATCAGCCTCGCGCGTTCCGATCCGGTGTTCGCGGCGTGTTGTGAGATCAGCTGATGCAGCCGCTCGGCGTCGAACCGGGTCATGTCGCCCATCACGTCGACGCGGCCGTGCGCATCGAGGTCGCCACCCTGATGATAGCTGTCCTGCATCGCCTTTTCTTCGTCCTCGACCGGCTGCAGCTCGACCATCGCCATGTTGCAGCGCTGCGGGAATGTGCCGTCCTCATCGAGCACATAAGCGATGCCGCCCGACATGCCGGCGGCGAAATTGCGGCCAGTCTGGCCGATGACGACGACAATGCCGCCCGTCATATATTCGCAGCCATGGTCGCCCACGCCTTCGACGATCGCAATGGCGCCTGAGTTGCGGACGGCAAAGCGCTCGCCGGCGACGCCGTTGAAGTAGCACTCGCCCGCGATCGCCCCATAGAGCGCGGTGTTGCCGATGATGATGGCGTCGGTCGCCGCGATCCGCGATGCCGGAGCGGATCTGATGATGAGCTTGCCGCCGGACAGACCCTTGCCGACATAATCATTCGCCTGGCCGACAAGCTCCAGCGTGACGCCCGCCGCGAGCCAGGCGCCAAAGCTTTGCCCGGCTGTCCCGGTCGCCGTGACGCGCACCGTGTCGCGCGGCAGGCCGGCGTGGCCGTAGCGGCGCGCTATGGCCCCGGACAGCATGCTGCCGGTGGCGCGATCGGTGTTGTGGATCGGCGTTTCGATCACGACCTTTTGGCGTTTTTCGATCGCCGGCTTGGCCGCGGCGATGAGCTTGCGGTCGAGCACCTTGTCGAGGCCGTGATCCTGTTCGGTCGAACGATAGATGGTCTGGTTCGAGGCGCATTCCGGCTTATGGAACAGCTTGGTGAAATCGAGACCGCGCGCCTTCCAGTGGGCGATCGCTTTCTGCTTATCGAGCATCTGCATTTGCCCGATCATTTCATTGAAACTGCGATAGCCCATCGACGCCATCAACCCACGCACTTCCTCGGCGACGAAGAAGAAGAAATTGATGACATGCTCGGGCAGGCCGACGAAACGCTTCCGAAGCACCGGATCCTGCGTCGCGACGCCGACCGGGCAGGTGTTGAGATGGCACTTGCGCATCATGATGCAACCCGCTGAAATGAGCGGCGCGGTGGCGAAGCCGAATTCGTCGGCCCCGAGCAGCGCGCCGACGACGACGTCGCGGCCGGTGCGCAGGCCGCCGTCGACCTGCACCACGATGCGCGAGCGCAGCCGGTTGAGCACGAGCGTCTGCTGTGTTTCGGCAAGCCCGACCTCCCACGGGCTGCCGGCGTGCTTGATCGAGGTCAGCGGCGACGCGCCGGTGCCGCCCTCGAAGCCTGAAATCGTCACGTGGTCGGCGCGCGCCTTGGAAACGCCGGCCGCGACGGTGCCGACGCCGATTTCGGACACGAGCTTGACCGAGACGAGCGCCTCCGGGTTGACGTTCTTCAGATCGGTGATGAGCTGCGCGAGATCCTCGATGGAATAGATGTCATGGTGCGGGGGCGGCGAAATCAGGCCGACCCCTTGCGTCGAATGGCGCACCTTGGCGATGACGGCGTCGACCTTATGGCCGGGCAATTGCCCGCCCTCGCCGGGCTTTGCGCCCTGCGCCATCTTGATCTGGATCATGTCGGAGTTGACGAGATATTCGGTCGTGACGCCGAAACGTCCCGATGCGACCTGCTTGATCGCCGAGCGCATCGAATCGCCATTCGGCAGCGGCTTGTAGCGGTCGGACTCCTCGCCGCCCTCGCCGGTGTTCGACTTGCCGCCAATGCGGTTCATGGCGATCGCCAGCGTCGTGTGCGCCTCGCGCGAGATCGAGCCATAGGACATGGCGCCGGTCGCGAAGCGCTTCACGATGGCGGCGGCCGGTTCGACCTCCTCGATCGGCACGGGCGCGCGGCCGTCTTCCTCCGCGGTCTTGATGCGGAACAGGGAGCGGATGACGAGCGGCTGATCGGTCTGCTCGTTGAGCAGCGCCGCATAGGATTTATAGGTTTCGGGATTGTTGCCGCGCACGGCGTGCTGCAGCAGCGTCACCGACTGCGGCGACCAGGAATGCGTCTCACCGCGGATGCGATAGGCGTACTCGCCGCCGACGCTCAACGCGTTGCGATAAACCGGCGAATCGCCGAACGCGTCGTTGTGCCGGCGCACCGTCTCCTGCGCGATCTCGGCGAGACCGACGCCGCCGATATGGGTCGCGGTCCCGGTGAAATATTTCGCGACGAAATCGTCGGCGAGGCCGACTGCGTCGAAAATCTGCGCGCCGCAATAGGACTGATAGGTCGAGATGCCCATCTTCGACATGACCTTCAACAGGCCCTTGTCGATCGATTTGATGAAGCGCTTGCAGGCCTCAGAGCCGTCGACCTCATCCGGGAACTCGTCGGCCATGGCGGCCAGAGTTTCAAAGGCGAGATAGGGGTTGATCGCCTCGGCGCCATAGCCGGCGAGCAGGGCGAAATGATGCACCTCGCGCGCCTCGCCGGTCTCGACGACGAGGCCGACCGAGGTGCGAAGCCCCTTGCGGATCAGATGATGATGCACGGCGGCGGTCGCGAGCAGCGCCGGAATCGGGATGCGGTCCGGACCGGCGAGCCGGTCGGACAGAATGATGATGTTGAAGCCGCCCTTCACCGCCTGATCGGCGCGGTCGCAAAGACGCGCCAGGGCTTCGGCCATCCCTTCGGCGCCCGCTTCGGCCTTGTAGGTGATGTCGAGCGTCTTGGTGTCGAAGGCTTCCTCGAAATGGCCGATCGAGCGAATCTTTTCGAGGTCGCTGTTGGTCAGGATCGGCTGGCGCACCTCGAGCCGTTTCAGCTTCGAGACGCCTTCATGGTCGAGGATGTTCGGCCGCGGTCCGATGAAGGAGACGAGGCTCATGACGAGCTCTTCGCGGATCGGATCGATCGGCGGATTCGTCACCTGCGCGAAGTTCTGCTTGAAATAGGTGTAGAGCGGCTTCGAGATCAAGGACAGCGCCGAAATCGGCGTATCCGTGCCCATCGAGCCGACCGCCTCCTGGCCCGTCACGGCCATCGGCTCCATCAGCAGCGCGAGGTCTTCCTGGGTGTAGCCGAAGCACTGCTGGCGATCGAGCAGCGACACGTCGGTGCGGGTCGAGCGCGGCTCGACATGGGAAAGATCTTCAAGGACGATCTGCGTATTCTTCAGCCATTCGGCATAAGGATGCGACGTGGCGAGCGCATTCTTCATCTCGTCGTCGGAGACGATGCGGCCCTGTTCGAGATCAACGAGGAGCATCTTGCCGGGTTGCAGGCGCCATTTGGCGACGATGCGTTCTTCCGGGATCGGCAGGACGCCGACCTCCGAGGCGAGCACGACGAGCCCGTCGTCGGTCACGATATAGCGCGCCGGGCGCAGACCGTTGCGGTCGAGCGTTGCGCCGATCTGGCGCCCGTCGGTGAAGGCGACCGCGGCCGGTCCGTCCCACGGCTCCATCAAGGCGGCGTGATATTCGTAGAAGGCGCGGCGCGCTTCGTTCATCAGGGGATTGCCGGCCCAGGCCTCGGGGATCAGCATCATCATCGCATGGGCGAGCGAATAGCCGCCCTGCACGAGAAATTCGAGGGCATTGTCGAAGCAGGCGGTGTCTGATTGGCCTTCATAGGAGATCGGCCAGAGCTTCGAGATGTCGTTGCCGAACAGGCCCGAAGCGACAGACGCCTGACGCGCCGCCATCCAGTTGACGTTGCCACGCAGCGTATTGATCTCGCCATTATGCGCGACCATTCGATAGGGATGCGACAGCGACCAGGTCGGGAAGGTGTTGGTCGAGAAGCGCTGATGGACGAGCGAAATCGCCGAGACGAATTTCGGGTCGCCGAGGTCCTTGTAATAATGGCCGAGCTGGCCTGCGAGCAGCAGGCCCTTGTAGACGAGGGTGCGCGAGGACAAGGAAACGGGATAGAAGCCTTCGACGCGCGGATCGCCGAGCTCGCGCACCGAGTTCGAGATCACTTTGCGCAGGATATAAAGGCGCCGCTCGAAGACCGTGGCGTCCGCGACGCCCGGCCCGCGCTTGATGAAGATCTGCCGATGCCGGGGCTCGGACGGCTTGATGCTGTCGCCGAGATCGGAGTTGTCGACCGGCGTGTCGCGCCAGCCGAGAAAGATCTGGCCTTCCTCCCCGATCACCTTCTCCACGATGGCCTCGACGATCTTGCGGCCTTCGGGGTCGCGCGGCAGGAACAGCGCGCCGACGGCATATTCGCCGGGCGGCGGCAATTCGAAGCCGAGCCCGCGCGCTTGCTCCGTGAAGAACTCGTGCGGGATCTGCACCAGCATGCCGCAGCCGTCGCCGGCCTTCGGGTCCGCCCCGACTGCGCCGCGATGGTCGAGGTTGAGCAGGATCTGCAATCCCATCTCAACGATCTCATGGGACTTGCGATTGTGCATGTTGGCGACGAAGCCGACGCCACAGGAGTCGTGCTCGCGCGACGGCGAATAGAGGCCCTGCTCGGGCGGCAGCCACGGATCGCGCACGCTCACCAAGCGGGAGGCAGGGAGGGCGGCAGGGTCGATCGCGTCGGTCATAGTCTAAACCCTCTTCGAATGGCGGGGGCGCCGTGCGGACGAGGCCAACCGGGGCCAGCGTCGATCAAGCATTGGCGCTTCTTCCTAGTCTTGCCGGGCGGCCTTTTGAAAGCGCGGGCCGCGGCGCCGATGATCGCTCAGGCCGTCCGCCTAGGGCCTCGCGCCGGTCAGGGCCCTCGCGGAGATCTGCGCGGAAATCGAATGCAGCGGCTCACGAGGGCGTCCCTTCGCCGATCGCGCAATTTTCTGAACCCCAGCTTAGGCCGACGCGCCTGGGACTCGGAAAAAATGGCAGCAGCACTGTCCTATCTAGGATGAAAAATATGGCATTTGACCAGCGTTAACAAGGGGTGATTTCGCGGCGGTCAGGCCGGCGGCAAAGCGGCGCGGCGCCTTTGCGCGAGACCAATCCATCTGCCGACGCCAGCCAGTAGCAAAAGACAGAGTAGCAAGGAGGATGCCATAAACTGAACCGGAAGCGCAGCGCGCCCGCTGGCGACGGAGCGGCCCTTCATGATATCGATCCGCCTTGCCGGCCACGGGCCGGCTGCTGGCGAGCGCTACACTTTTGGCGTCGGGGCGCGATGGACTTCACGAGCGATAATGTCGTGGGCGCGAGCCCCGTCGTGATGGCGGCGATCGTCGCGGCCAATACAGGGCCGCAGCCCTCCTATGGCGCAGATCCCTTCACGTTGGAAGCGGAGGCGCGCCTTCGAGAAGTCTTCGAGACCGAGCTTGCCGTCTTTCTTGTTGCGACGGGAACGGCCGCCAATGCGCTCGTGCTCGGCGCGCTCTGTCCGCCGTGGGGCGCCGTCTTCTGTCATGAGCGCGCCCATGTGATGGAGGACGAATGCGGCGCGCCGGAGATGTTCACCGCCGGCGCCAAGCTCGTCGGCGTCAGCGGCGAAACGGGAAAGATCGACCGGCAATCTCTCGCTGCGGCGCTCGCGGGCTTTTCGCCCGGGGACGTGAGGCGGGTTCAGCCCGCGGCGCTGTCGCTGTCGCAGGCGACCGAATGCGGCACGCTCTATGAGCCGGCGGAGATCGCCGCGCTCGCGGCGATTGCGCATGAAGCCGGGGCGGCGGTCCATATGGATGGCGCACGTTTCGCCAACGCGCTCGTCACGCTCGGCTGCACGCCGGCGGAGATGAGCTGGAAGGCGGGCGTCGACGTTTTGTCCTTCGGCGCCACGAAAAATGGCGCGCTCGCCTGCGAGGCCGTGCTGGTTTTCGACGTCTCTCGAGCCAAGACGCTATCCTTTCAGCGCAAGCGCAGCGGCCATTCGCTTTCGAAGGCGCGTTTTCTCGGTGCGCAAATGGCGGCCTATCTCGCGGATGGGCATTGGCTCGCCAACGCTCGGGCGGCCAACGCCCATGCGGCCCGGCTCGCCGAGGGCCTCGCCGCGGCCGGCGTGCGGACGCCCTGGCCGCGGCAGGCCAACGAGGTTTTCGCTTTCCTTCCAGCCAGGACCGATGCGGCTTTGCAGGCCACGGGCTTCCGCTACTATGATTGGAACGAGCGTGACTATGGCTCGGCGCGCCGGGACGGCGAGGTCCTTGTCCGACTCGTGACGTCCTTCGCGACTGCATCCGAGGACGTCGAAAAATTCATCGCCGCCGCGGCGGGCGCGCTCAAGCGATAATCAGTCGAGGAAAGCGAGAAAGGCGCCTCGATTGAGGCGCCTCTGAGGAGGGAATGAATCCTCACAGGTAAAAAATCAGGCGGCCTTTTGCGCCGTCACGACCTGCGGACCGGCCTCTGGCTGCACCGAGCCGATGGGAATCTGGCGAGGCTTGCGGGCTTCGGGAACCTCGCGCAGGAGATCAATGTGAAGGAGCCCGTTCTCGAGGCTCGCCTTGGTTACCTGGACGTGCTCGGCAAGCTGAAAGCGGCGCTCGAAAGCGCGAGACGCGATGCCGCGATAAAGAACCTCGGTCTGGGCGCCTTCGCCCTCGCCGGACGCACCGCGCGATCCGCGAACGCTCAAGGTGTTCTCTCGGGTCTCGACGAAGAGGTCTTTTTCGGCGAAGCCCGCAACGGCGATCGAGATTCGGTAGGAATCCTCTCCCGTCCGCTCGATGTCATAGGGCGGGTAGCTCGGAGCGGGCTCATAGCCGGCGGCCTGGTCGAGCATGTTGAACAGGCGGTCGAAGCCGATGGTCGAGCGGTAAAGGGGAGAAAGGTCGAACTGACGCACTGCATATCCTCCATGAAGTGAAGCGACACGTTTCGAAGGCGGTCCGGGCGGGAGGCGCCTGCCTCCAGCCCTCGCTGTCTCTGCGCGTCCTCAAGCGGCCCGCGCAGAAATGATGTAGGAAATGGCTTTGCGGCTTCAAGGCGTGTCGAAGGCCCCGCAGCAAAAAGTCGGGCGGCTCATTCAACCTCTTCCGTGGAGCCTCCGCGAGAAAGACCGAGGGGAAGGCCGATATGAGACTAGGCGTGACCGAACTCAATCCCGCCCCTCCGGGCGCGGTCGTCGCTGGCGTGCGCACGAGCGACAAGGTCGTCCTGCGCGTCGCGCGCTGGAGCAGCGGCGAAAGCTCGGCCGGAACCGTCGCGGTCTTTCCCGGCCGCGCGGAGTTCATCGAGAAATATTTCGAGGTCGTCGGGGAATTGCTCCACCGCCGGTTCGACGTCGTCGTGATGGACTGGCGCGGGCAGGGCGGCTCGGATCGCCTCGCCGGCGATCCGGCCAAGGGCCATATCGGCAGGTTTTCCGCCTATAGCCGCGATCTCGACGCTCTGCGCAGCGAAATCCTCGAGCCTTTCGCGCGGCGGCCCTTCTTTGCCCTCGGCCATTCGATGGCCGGCGCCATCCTTATCGATCAGGCGCGCGCGGGGCGCTCGATTTTCGAGCGCATCGTGCTGACTGCGCCCATGATTGACCTCTGCCGGCGACGTCTCGCCCCTTTTGCCCGTGGCCTTGCCCGGACGCTCTCCCTTTGTGGCTGCGCGCGCGCCTTCGCTCCGGGGGCAGGCGGCCCAGCTTCCTATCTGTCACGCCCGTTTCAAGGAAATGTGCTGACCTCCGATCCCGTGCGTTATGCGAAAGCAGCCTCTGTCCTTGAAGCAGCGCCCGAGGTCGCCCTCGGGGCGCCGACGATCGGCTGGGTCAATGCGGCCTTCCGCCTCATGCGACGTTTCGAGGACGCGGAGTATCCGCGCCGGGTCCTGACCCCCATTCTGATTCTCGCCGCCGGCGCCGACGAAGTGGTCGACACGCCGGCGACGGAGGCCTTCGCCAGCCGGCTGAAAGCGGGCCGCTGCGTCACCCTTCGCCGCGCGCGTCACGAGATCCTGCTGGAGCAGGACGCCATCCGCGAGCAGTTCTGGGCCGCTTTCGACGCCTTCATCCCCGGTTCACTCAAAGGAACGGATCCTCTCGCCAAGGGCCTCGCCCTGCGGCAGGGTTCCTGAAGGAAAGCGCGAAAGGAATCGCACATGGTCGATCCGCGCAATTTCTACGCCAAAGAGAAGCTGAAGAACGGCCTTATCGTCGTGATCCGCGCCGTCCGTCCGGATGACGGAGCGAAGATCCGCAGGGCTTTCAGCCAGCTCGATCCCGATACCGTCTACCACCGCTTTTTCGCTCATAAGAGAGAGGTGACCGACGCCGAGCTCGACCACATCACGGGCGTCGATTTCGAACACAACGCCGCACTTCTCGTCACGACCGGCAGCGGCGCCGACGAGGCCGTGATTGGCGGCGCGAGCTATTTCGCAATCGATTCGAAGCCTGAAAGCCGCAGCGCCGAGCTCGCCTTCACGATCGAGGAGGAATTCCAGGGCCTCGGACTCGCCTCCCGCCTCATGCGCGCTCTCGCAGAGATCGCGCGGGCCAATGGTTTTTCACAGCTCGAGGCGGATGTTTTGGGGGATAACGCCGCCATGCTCGCCGTTTTCCGGCGCAGCGGCCTGCCGATGACGGTGGGGCGCGAGAACGATGTCGTTCATGTGACGCTCTCTCTGGCGCCCACGCAGGAGGAGCCGGCCGCGCCAACATAAGCGTTCGCCGCTGTTTGCGGCGCGAACAGAAGGGCGGCGGCGAGGGTCGCCGCCGTCAAGGCAGCTTCAGCCGTTGGCTCCGACCACGACCACCGGGGCTCCGATCTTCACGCGCGCATAAAGATCGACGATGTCCTCGTTGAGAAGACGGATGCAGCCGGACGACATCGCCTGGCCGATCGTGTCGGGCTCGTTCGTGCCGTGGATGCGATACATCGTGTCGCCATGCGTGTTGTAGAGATACATGGCGCGGGCGCCGAGCGGATTGTCGACGCCGCCGATCATCGTCTTCGGCAGATCGGGGCGGCGCTTCAGCATGGCGGAGGGCGGCGTCCAGGTCGGCCATTCGGCGCGCCGGCCGACATAGGCGCGGCCCTGCCATTCGAAGCCCTCGCGGCCGACGCCGACGTCATAGCGCATCGCCCGGCCGTCATCGAGCGACAGATAAAGATAGCGGTTCTTCGTATCGATCGTGATGGTGCCGGGCTTTTCTTCCGTCGGATCCTGAACGAGCGTGCGGGTCGGCTGAACCTGACGGTTGAGCTCGGTCGAAAGGCTCGCGTCCTGCGCCGAAACGCCCTCCGGCGTCGGGCCGCGCATTCGCCCGGCGGAGGCGCCATCGAACGCCTGCGCGCTCGCAGTGGCCAGCACAGCGGCCGCGGCCGCAGCAAAAACAGCGCTCTTTGAGACCCTCATCCCCACCCCCTCGACAGCCGGTCCAGCTTTAGTAATCGTTCCACTAACGCTGAAGCTGTGCGATTTGTTCCGGGAGAAACTGCAAAGTTGTGGAGACGGAACGGAGAGGGGAGCTACGGCCTTGGCCAGCTGAAATCGTCAGCGCGCCCGGGCTTCGGATCGAGCCGCTGCTCCTGGCGCAAGGTCTGTTTGGCCGGGCTCCGCGCCGCCTCCGCGCGGGAGGCGAGTTCGCCGCCCGGGGCGCGCGCCGCGCCGGTCAGCGGCAGCACTGGGCCGGCGATCGGCTTTGGCGCCGCCGCAGGCGGCTCGGCCGGCTCCTCCACAGCCTCGCGAGCGGCCTCGTCGGGCGCGGCGCCCGGAGGCGGGGCGTTCGCCTCGGCTGGCGCGGCAATGTCGGGCGCTTGGGGCGCGCCCTGCGGCGCCATGTCCTCGAGATTGCGACGGATAGCCGGCTCGACGAAATGCGCGAGCTTGCGCGCCCCGGCCTTGGTAAAATGAACGCCGTCCGCGGCGCGCAGCTTGACGATCTGCCCGTTCACGTCGGGCCCCATGGCGCTATATTCGCCGCCCTCGGTCGCGAAGGCCTCCCAGACGTCGACATAGACCGCTCCCGCCTTGCCGGCATGTTCGCGATAAAGGTCGTTGAAGGCGGAAGCGTCCGCCGCAAGCCGCTCACTTTTCAGGACAGGAATGCCTACCCAGACCAGCGGGATCTTCTTGTCGCGGAATAGTGCGGCGATCGCCTCGATGCGCTGCGCATAGGCCTCGTTCCATTGTGGCGACCGCGGCTCGAAAGCGCCGCCTTTGCCGTCGCGCAAGGTCTGGCGGTCGTTGCTGCCGATCATCATCACGGCGAAGTTGATTTTTTCCCCGCTCGCCAGAAGGTCCTGCGCGGCTTTCGTCCAGTCGTAGAAATCGTCGCGCACGAGGCCGCTGTTCTCTTTCGCTTTGCGCAGGATCGCGACGTCCGGCCGATCAGTGAAGGCTTGCGCCAGACCCTGCTCCAGCATCTGCCCGAGACTGTCGCCGAGAACGGCGACGAAATAGCTCGGCGGCGTCGCGGGCGCGGGAGGCTTCGCCGAGGCGCTTTCGGCAGGCCTTTCCGTCACGCGCGCCGGCGTCGACCGAACCGCTCGTTTCGGCGCTGCGCGATGCATCTCCGGGCGCCGCTTCACAATATGAGCGGGCGGCTCGGCGGGCTGAAAAAGATGCGTGAACCAGGCGAAGGGATCAGCCTGCGCGAAGGCCGGCGAGGCGGCGAAGCACAAGAAGCACAATAAGAGCGCGGCGATCGCAAGCTTCGCCCAATCGGCTCGATGCGTCGGCGCCCTGCGCAGCGTGATATCGGAAGCGCGTCTCATCATAGCGCCACTATAGATCGTCGCGAAGGCGGCCGCATCCCCGCATCCGGCGCGAGCCGGCGCCATAATTCCCGCTCCCCTTTGAATTGGCGGCGCGCGCGACTATATCGTTCCGCACGCTTTACAAGCCATGCGGCGCCGTTTCCGGCGCGACCGCTTGTCTGTTCGTTCAAGAAGCGGCGCCGCCGACAAGACTGAACGGGAGAAACGGTCCATGACCATACGCCCCAATATCTCCACGACAAAGGCGGTCACTCCGCCCGCTATCCGCGAGTGGCTCTCGACCGTGCGTCCGATGCTGATCGACGGCAAATGGGTCGCTGCGCAATCCGGCAAGACTTTCGAGGTGTTCGATCCGGCGACCGGCGACACGATCGCCCATGTCGCCGAAGGCGACAAGGCCGACGTCGATCTCGCCGTGAAGGCCGCCCGCCGCGCCTTTGAGGGCCCCTGGTCGCGCATGACGCCATCGGAGCGCGGCCGCATCATCCACCGCATCGGCGATCTCATCCTCCACAACGCCGACGAGCTCGCGGCGATCGAAGCGCTCGACAACGGCAAGCCGAAAGCCGTCGCCAAGGCCGCCGACGTGACCCTTTCCGCCGACATGTTCCATTATATGTCCGGCTGGGCGAGCAAGATCGAAGGAAAGACGATCCCGATCTCCGCCCTCACGGCTCCAGGCGCCGAATTCGTCTCGATGACGCGGATGGAGCCGATCGGCGTCGTCGGCCAGATCATTCCCTGGAACTTCCCTCTGCTGATGGCCGCCTGGAAGCTCGCGCCGGCGCTGACGACCGGCTGCACGGTCGTCCTCAAGGTCGCGGAAGAAACGCCGCTTTCGGCCTTGCGCCTCGGCGAACTCATCCTCGAAGCCGGCGTGCCGGCGGGCGTCGTCAATATCGTTCCGGGCTTTGGCGCGACCGCGGGCGCGGCTCTCGCGGAACATCCGGGCGTCGATAAGGTGGCCTTCACCGGCTCGACCGAAGTCGGGCGGCTGATCGTGCAGGCGGCCTCGCGCGATCTCAAGAAGGTCTCGCTCGAACTCGGCGGCAAATCGCCGAACATCGTCCTCGGCGACGCCGACCCGGAGCTCGCGATCGCCGGCGCGACCTCGGCGATCTTCTTCAACCAAGGACAATGCTGCAACGCCGGCTCGCGCCTTTTCGTGCAGCGCAATCTGTTCGACAAGGTGGTCGACGGGGTGGCGGCGCGGGCTGACAAGATCAGGCTCGGGCCCGGTCTCAACGAGGACACCGAGATGGGGCCGCTGGTCTCGCGCGTGCAGTATGATCGCGTGACCGGCTATCTCGCCTCTGGACGGCAGGAGGGCGCGCGGGCGATTTGCGGCGGCGAGGGACTTGCCGGCTCCGGCTATTTCGTCGCGCCGACGGTGCTCGTCGAGACGAAGCCCGAGATGAAGGTCGTCCGCGAGGAGATCTTCGGCCCTGTGCTCGTCGCAAGCCCCTTCAACGAGGTCGACGACGCGCTCATTGCTGAGGCCAACAACACGATCTACGGCCTCGCCGCCGGCGTCTGGTCGGGCGACATGGCGCGCGCGCTCAGAGTCGCCAACCGGTTGCGCGCTGGCACGGTCTGGATCAATTGCTATCACGTCTTCGACGCGGCGCTGCCCTTCGGCGGCTACAAGCAGTCGGGATGGGGCCGCGAGATGGGGCAGGCGGTGCTCTCGAATTATCTCGAGACCAAGGCCATCACCTCGCGAATAGGCTGAACGCGGTTGGAAAGACCCACAGGTGATCTCAAAATGAGCTCACCCGATGTAGAGCGGCTCTGAACGCGCCGGAGCGCAAACCGCTCCACAAGACGAAAGCATGATCGATCCGGTTGGGGTCGATCATGCCGCTCGCGCGTCGGCCTTGCGCGGGATCGACGCGCGCGCTGCGGCCACGGCGCTTGCGACGTCCGGCTTGAAATGCACGCGTCTGACGCCGTCGCTGTGCAGGAGCAGAGCGCGGCGCACGGGTTTGCTGGCCCCCGAGACATAAACGAGAGCGCCCGCACGGCGCGCCTTGCGCGCAAATTCTCCAATTGTCACCGCCGCGGTCGAATCGAAGAACTGCACGGCCGAAAGGTCGATGACATAGGCCTTTGGCTGCTCGGCGATCTCGTTGAGAACGGCGCTGACGCCGGCCGCCGCGCCGAAGAAGAAGGCGCCCGAGATCCGAAAGGCGACAATGTCGCGGTCCGTCGTCAGCGTCGCGTCATAGGCCTCGCCCGCTTCGCTGCGATCGGCTTGATCCTCATCGATAGGAGCAAGAGTTTTTTCTATTTCGAGAGATTGCGAAATGCGGCGCATGAAGATCAGCGACGCGAGGCTGACGCCGGCCATGATGCCCGTCGCGAGGTCGCGAAAGACGGTCAGGAGGAATGTCGCGAGCAACACGATGGCGGTTGCGCGCGAGGCGCGGAGCAAGGTCGCAACGGCGTGCTTTTCCGCCATGTTCCAGGCGACGATGGTCAGCACGCCGGCCAGGGCCGCGAGCGGAATATAGGAGGCGAGCGGCGCGGCGATCAGCATGAATATGAGAAGGAAAAGCGAATGCAGCATGCCGGCGAGCGGGCCGCGCGCGCCGGCGCGCACGTTGGTCGCGGTGCGGGCGATTGTGCCGGTCACGCAAATGCCGCCAAAGAGGGCGGAGGCGACATTGGCGACGCCTTGCGCGACGAGCTCGCAGTTTGAGCGATGGCGCCGCCCCGACATGCTGTCGGCGACGACGGCGGACAGCAGGCTCTCGATGCTGCCGAGCAGCGCGAAGGACAGAGCGGCCGGCGCCACCTCGGCGATCCTCGTGATCGAGATTTCGGGCAGACGCGGCGCAGGCAGGCTCCTCGGCACGCCGCCGAATTGCGATCCGATGGTGCCGATGTCGAGGTGGAATGCAAAAGCCGCGGCGGAGGCCGCGACGACGGCGATCAAAAATCCCGGCCAATGCGGCCGAAAACGGCGGAGCGCGACGATGATCGCGATCGAGGCGGCCGCCACGGCGACGGAAGCCGCCTGCGTCGTCGGCAGCGCCTCGGCGAGCGCCGCGAGCTTTGGAATGAGCGGGCCGGGTTCGGGCTGCTGCAGCGTCAGACCGAAAAGGTCCCTGATCTGGCTCGCGAAGATGATGACCGCAATGCCGGCGCTGAAACCGACAGTCACCGGATAGGGGATGTATTTGATGAAGGCGCCAAGGCGCAGGAAGCCGACCGCCATGAGGATCAGGCCGGACAGCATCGTCGCCAGGATCAATCCGTCGACGCCTTGCGCGGAGACGGTCGTTGCGACAAGGACGATGAAGGCGCCGGCAGGGCCGCCGATCTGAAAGCGGCTGCCGCCGAGAAGCGAGACGAAAAATCCGCCGACGATCGCCGTATAAAGCCCCCGGTCGGGCGTGACGCCCGAGGCGATGGCGATCGCCATGGACAGCGGCAGCGCGATGATCGACACGGTGAGGCCGGCGAGAGCGTCGGCGCGCAGATCGCGAAGCCGGTAGCGTTCATGCAAGACCGTGACGAGCTTTGGCGTGAAAAGTTCGAGAAAGCTCGGGTTCAAAATGCCGGCCGCCATGCCGATCCTCTTAATTATCGGCCGCTGCAATCTTCGGGCTTGACGCGGCCTTCCGTGCGGTCAATCGGAGCGTCGCCCCGGCTCCTTCAAGCGGACCCCGCGGCCGCCGGCCGGACTTGGCGCATTGTCGCCGATCAGGACGACGCCGGCGCGGTCGAACGCATCGACGACTTTCACCAGCGTCTCGACCACGCCGCGCACGTTCCCTTCACTCGCTTCCATGCGCTGGATCGTCGGCAGCGACAGCCCGGACATTTCGGCGAGCTGGCGCTGGTCGACGCCAATGAGCGCGCGGGCGGCGCGCATCTGGGCGGCGGTGATCACGGATGGCGTTCCATTCTCGACATGCTAACACATATTACATGATTATTGATGTTTCAAACGTTAACATGGATGAACAAGCCATCATCCTTGCGACTTCGAACTCGCCGCCTCGCGCGCAAGGGAGCTCGGTTGCTTTCGAACTTATGATCGCTCCAAGGGTTGGAGCTTCAGCCGCCGCATGGCAAGATTGGCCGGCGAGCAGGAAGCTAAAAATGGCGCCCCATATTCATCAGTTCATCTGCCTCGAGGACAATTTCGGGGTGCTCGTCCATGACCCGGATACGCGTTCGACCGCGGCGATCGACGCGCCAGAGGCCGGGCCCATTCTCGCGGCCCTCGCGGCGCGCGACTGGACTTTGACCGACATTCTGCTCACCCACCACCACGCCGATCATGTGCAGGGAGTCGGCGCCCTCAAGGCGGCCTATCCCGCAGCGCGCGTGACCGGGCCGCGCAAGGAGGCGGCGAAGATCGGCGGCCTCGACGCAAAGGTCGGCGAGGGCGACGTCGTGCGCGTGGGCGACCTTGCGGCGCTCGTGATCGAAACCCCCGGGCATACCAGCGGCCATATCGTCTATTGGTTTGAGGAGGACGATCTTCTCTTCGCCGGCGACACGCTGTTCGCGATGGGCTGCGGTCGGGCATTCGAGGAGCCGCCGCAGGTGCTGTTTCATTCGCTGACGAAGCTCGCCGCCTTGCCCGATGCGACAGAGGTCTATTGCGGCCATGAATACACGCTCGCCAACGCCAAATTCGCGCTGAGCGTCGATCCGGAGAACCCGATTTTGAAGGAGCGCGCCGAGGAAGTGGCGAAGCTCCGCGCTGCGGGCGCTTTCACCCTGCCGTCGACGATCGCGATCGAACTTGCGACCAATCCGTTTCTGCGCGCGGAGGAACCCGAGATTCAGGCCGCCGTCGGCATGCAGGGGGCGGATCCCGCCGCAGTCTTCGCCGAATTGCGCGCACGCAAGAACCGGGCTTGAGTCGCGTGGCGGCTCTTGCGATCGAGAATGCGAGCGCTGCGGACATTATCTCTCTTTTGCAGCTCTCGCCGCATCCGGAAGGCGGCTTCTTCCGCGAGACGTTTCGCGATTCGGCCAGCGCGGGGGCCGGCCGCGCCACATCAACGTCCATCTATTTTCTGCTCCCCGCAGGCGAGACGTCGCACTGGCATAGGGTCGATGCGGCGGAGATCTGGCACTTTTACGCCGGCGCGCCGCTCGTGATCCGCCTATCGCAGACCGGCCAAAGCGCAGAGAGGCAGGTTCTCGGCCCAGGTCTCTTCGAAGGCGAACGTCCGCAGATCGTCGTTCCGGCGCATTGTTGGCAAAGCGCGACGAGTCTCGGCGAGTGGACGCTCGTCGGCTGCACGGTCGCGCCGGGCTTCGAGTTCGCCCATTTTGAAATTGCGCCGAAAGAGTGGGAGCCCGGCGTGTAGGGACGCGGCCGTCACTCCTTCGAAGCCATCCCCTCGATGCGCTTTTGCATCTCTTCGAGCTGGCGCTTCATGTCCTCGATGTCGCTTTTTGTCGTCGGCTCCGGCTCCGGCTCCGGCGGCGTCTCGGTCGGGCCGAGCGGCGCGACGAAGGGGCTGAACATCGCGAGCGCCTGATTGAACAGCGCCATATTCTTACGCGCCTGCTCCTCGAGCGCGCTGAAGCTCGGGCCGAGCGCTTGCTGGCCGCCGCCCGCGACCTTGTCGCGGAACTTGTTCTGCTCGCTCGTCAGCTTGTCGATCGAAAATTCGAGATAGCTCGGCACCAGCATCTGCATGCTGTCGCCGTAGAAACGGATGAGCTGGCGCAGAAAAGCGATGGGAAGCAGGCTCTGGCCGCCTTTTCCTTCCTGCTCGAAGATGATCTGGGTCAGCACCGAGCGGGTGATGTCCTCGCCGCTCTTGGCGTCGAAAACGATGAAATCTTCGCCTTTCTTAACCATGCCGGCGAGGTCTTCGAGCGTGACATAGGCGCTCGTGCCCGTATTATAGAGGCGCCGGTTGGCGTATTTCTTGATCGTGATCGCCTGTTTTTCGCTCGCCATGGCCAGTCGCCCATCCCTTGAAGCGGCTCCGAGAGCCGCCTGCACCACTTTACGCCCTTTATTTATTATTTGATCCCGTATTGTTTCTATTCCAGACGTTTCGATTCCAGATCGTGACGATTTGGTCAAGCCTCAATCGCGTGCATTCGCGCTGGGCGCGTCCCGCCTTCGTCTCCTATTGAGCCCCGAATCGACCGGCGCCGCAAGCTCACGATATGCCCAATACTTCTGTCCGAGAAATCGGTTTGACAATAATTTTTCGCTCCCCTTTTTTTTGCGGACACGATAATCCATTGCCGAGGGGCGCCTCTGCGGCGCGTCGTCGTACCCGGCGCAAGCGGAGACGCAGACTTCGCAAAGACCGGCTCATGTTCGCAAAGACCGGCTCATGGAGGATGCTCAATGTCTGATATTGTAATCGTGAGCGCGGCGCGCACCGCCGTCGGCTCGTTCAACGGAGCCTTCGCGGCGATCCCCGCTCATGAGCTCGGCGCGGTCGCCGTCGGGGAGGCCCTGAAGCGCGCCAAGGTCGATCCGGCCGAAGTCGACGAGGTCATTCTGGGGCAAGTTCTCACAGCGGGCCAGGGGCAAAACCCTGCGCGGCAGGCGGCGATGAAGGCCGGCGTTCCGCAAGAAAAGACCGCCTTCGGCGTGAACCAGCTTTGCGGCTCCGGCCTGCGCGCAGTCGCCCTCGGTGTCCAGCAGATCGAGAGTGGCGACGCCAAGATCATCGTCGCAGGCGGACAGGAGAGCATGTCGCAGGCGCAGCATAGCGCGTATCTGCGCTCCGGCGTCAAAATGGGCGATCTGAAATTTATCGACACGATGATTCAGGACGGCCTGACCGACGCGTTCAACCGGTATCATATGGGTCAGACCGCCGAGAACATCGCCGCGAAATGGCAGCTGACGCGCGACGAGCAGGATCGCTTCGCAGTCGCCTCGCAGAACAAGGCCGAGGCCGCGCAGAAGGCCGGCAGGTTCGACGAAGAAATCGTGCCGTTCAAGATCAGCACCAAGAAAGGCGAGGTCAGCGTCGACAAGGACGAGTTCATCCGATTTGGCGCGACCCTCGACGCCCTCGCCAAGCTGCGACCGGCTTTCAACAAGGAAGGCACCGTCACGGCGGGCAACGCCTCGGGCATTAATGACGGCGCCGGAGCGGTCGTTTTGATGAGCGCCCGCGAGGCTGCGGCGCGCGGGCTCGAGCCGCTCGCCCGCATCGCCTCCTGGGCGACCGCCGGGGTCGATCCTGCGATCATGGGCTGCGGTCCGGTTCCGGCTTCGCGCAAGGCGCTCGAAAAAGCCGGCTGGAAGGTTGGCGATCTCGACCTCATCGAAGCCAATGAAGCCTTTGCGGCGCAGGCGCTGGCCGTCACCAAGGACATCGGCCTCGATCCTGAGCGCGTCAACGTCAATGGCGGCGCGATCGCAATCGGCCACCCGATCGGCGCTTCCGGGGCGCGCGTGCTGATCACGCTTCTGCATGAAATGCGCCGCCGCGACGCCAAGAAAGGCCTCGCCACGCTGTGCATCGGCGGCGGCATGGGCATCGCTCTCACCGTAGAGCGTTGATCGCCGCGCGCAGGCTAGAGGCAAGGCCGCCGGCTTTTGGCGCGCCGTTCAGGCCCTGCGAGGGTCTGTAGAGTGAATTGCGGCGAAATTTCTGCGTTCGCCGCAATCGATGCGACCGGGCGACCATCGCGAGCGCGTCAGCCCTCTGTGGCTGACCCACCCCCTCTAGGCGCGGCGACGGAAGCGCGACGCTGTAACTGAATTCACAATCTATTCCTTTCTCTAGAAAGAATCGGCTTGTTCAATCCACCATCAAGCGGCGTGCCCGCGGGGGGCGGATGCGCTGAAAAGAACGCCTTTCAAAGGCAGAATCAGGGAGATGAAAATGGCTCGGGTGGCGATAGTGAGCGGTGGCACGCGGGGAATTGGCGCGGCCATCAGCAAGAGCTTGAAAGCGGCGGGATATCAGGTCGCGGCGAATTACGCCGGCAATGACGCGGCCGCCGCCAGCTTCAAGGCGGAGACCGGCATCCCGGTCTATAAATGGGACGTCTCGAACTACAAGGAGTGCGCCGAGGGCCTGAGGAAGGTGGAGGCGGATCTCGGACCCATCGACATTCTCGTCAACAATGCAGGCATCACGCGCGATACGGCGTTCCACAAAATGACGCCTGAGCAATGGTACGACGTGATCAACACCAATCTCAACTCGCTGTTCAACATGACCCGGCCGGTCATCGAGGGCATGCGTGAGCGTGGATTCGGCCGCATCATCAATATTTCGTCGATCAATGGCCAGAAAGGTCAGTTCGGCCAGGCGAACTACTCGGCCGCGAAATCCGGCGACATTGGTTTCACCAAGGCGCTTGCGCAGGAGAGCGCCGGCAAGGGCGTCACGGTCAACGTCATCTGCCCAGGCTATATTGGGACCGAGATGGTCAGGGCGGTTCCGAAAGACGTGCTGGAAAAAAAGATCCTGCCGCTGATTCCGGTGGGCCGGCTCGGAGAGCCGGAAGAAGTCGCACGTTGCGTGGTCTTCCTCGCCGCAGAAGAGGCTGGGTTCATCACGGGGTCGACGATCAGCGCCAACGGCGGACAATATATGGTCTGATTTTCATATGATCTGATCTTCGATATTGCCGCGAAGGCGCCCATCTCGCGCCTTCGCGCTCCAGCGGCCTCACACGTAGAGCTCGCCGCCCTTCTCCAGGAACTCGGCGCTCTTTTCCGCCATGCCCTTCTCGGCCAGGGCGGCGGCCTCCTCGCGCAGATCCTGTGTGATCTTCATCGAGCAGAATTGCGGCCCGCACATCGAGCAGAAATGCGCGGTCTTGTGCGCATCCTTCGGCAGCGTCTCGTCATGGAACAGCCGCGCCGTTTCCGGATCGAGGCCGAGATTGAACTGATCCTGCCAGCGGAAATCGAAGCGTGCGCGCGACAGCGCGTCGTCGCGCAATTGCGCCGCGGGATGGCCCTTGGCGAGATCGCCGGCATGGGCGGCGATGCGATAGGTGATGACGCCGGTCTTGACGTCGTCGCGATCGGGCAGGCCGAGATGCTCCTTCGGCGTCACATAACAGAGCATGGCGCAGCCGAACCAGCCGATCATCGCGGCGCCTATGCCTGACGTAATATGATCATAGCCGGGCGCGATGTCGGTCGTCAGCGGCCCGAGCGTGTAGAAAGGCGCCTCATGGCATTCCTTGAGCTGCTTTTCCATATTGATCTTGATCTTGTGCATCGGCACATGGCCGGGGCCTTCGATCATCACTTGGCAGCCCTTGTCCCAGGCGATCTTCGTGAGTTCGCCGAGTGTCTCGAGTTCGGCGAATTGCGCGCGGTCGTTGGCGTCGGCGATCGAGCCGGGACGCAGTCCGTCGCCGAGAGAGAATGAGACGTCATAAGCGCGCATGACGTCGCAAATCTCGTCGAAACGCTCGTAAAGGAAGCTCTCCTTGTGGTGCGCGAGGCACCAGCGCGCCATGATCGATCCGCCGCGCGAGACGATGCCGGTCGTGCGCCGCGCGGTCAGCGGCACATAGGCGAGCCGCACGCCGGCATGGATCGTGAAATAATCGACGCCCTGCTCGGCCTGCTCGATCAGGGTGTCGCGGAAGATCTCGAAAGTGAGCTTCGTCGGGTCGCCGTCCACCTTTTCGAGCGCCTGATAGATCGGCACCGTGCCGATCGGCACAGGCGAATTGCGGATGATCCAATCGCGGATATTGTGGATGTTGCGGCCCGTCGAGAGGTCCATCACCGTGTCGGCGCCCCAGCGGATCGCCCACACCATCTTCTCGACCTCTTCCGCGACGGAGGAGGTGACCGCCGAATTGCCGATATTGGCGTTGACCTTGACGAGGAAATTGCGGCCGATGATCATCGGCTCGAGTTCTGGGTGATTGATGTTGGCCGGAATGATGGCGCGCCCGCGCGCGATCTCGTCGCGCACGAACTCCGGCGTGATGAAGGCGGGGATCGACGCGCCGAAGCTTTCGCCATCGGCAATGCGGGCGTCGGCTTCTTCCAGCCTCTTTTCGCGGCCGAGATTTTCCCGTGCGGCGACATAGATCATTTCTTCGGTGATGATCCCGGCGCGGGCGAATTCATATTGCGTCACAAGCGCGCCGTCTCGCGCCTTGCGCGGCGACGTATTCGCGGGGCAGGGCGGGACGAGGCGATCGGGCGAGACGCGTCCATTGTCTTCCGGCCGCACCGCGCGACCCGAGTAGAAATCGAGACCGCTGCGCCTTTTGAGCCACGGCTCGCGCAGGCGGGGAAGGCCGGCCGAAAGATCGATCGACGGATCGTCTCCGGTATATGGGCCGGACGGGTCATAGACGCGCACCGGCGGTTCGTTGGCGGAAGGGTCGAGCGCGATTTCGCGCAGCGGGACGGCGATATCGGCGCGGCCTTGCGGAAGGATGTAGATCTTGCGCGAACCGGGCAGCGGCCCCGACGTCACGCTTTGCGGCGCGAGAGGCTGCGGCTTGTCGTGGATGTTCATCTGATCCTCCGCTCAGGCTTGTCGGCGATCGCAGGAGGCGTACGGCGAGCGAGATGAAGCGACTCAACGCCGTCTTGCCGGTCCCTGCGCTGGCATTATCCAGATTCAGGTTCTATGGGTGTGATCTCAGCCGCCGCTTCCGGCAGCACCCCAGGGCGAAACTCCAAACTAGCGCGCCTCACGCTCTTCGGCAAGGCGATTTGGTCCGCGTTCACGGCTGGGAATTCGGGTTAACGGCTTTTTGGCTTTACGGGGGAGTCGTTATTCCTTGAGCGTGCCTGATTCGGTGGAGCGCGCGCATGTCCCTGATGTTCGACGACGAGACCCCGCG
>WBZN01000247.1_pt1 | contig 62119 bp, 63 predicted proteins | sample 5204281 | NCBI WGS metagenome assembly WBZN01 (sample SAMN12344347, study PRJNA552823) | activated sludge metagenome | biome: Activated sludge suspended growth; feature: Nitrification reactor; material: Wastewater; isolation source: activated sludge from nitrification reactor of wastewater... | reverse complement strand
CCTCAGGCCTCTTCCCCCACCACAAACACCCACATCCGTCGGTTGTCTAATTGTTAAAGAGCTTCGCCTCTACTCCAGCGAGCCGCGCATTATACAGATCATTTCGCGACTGTCAAAATCTATTTTTTTGCCGTTTCGTAACCGCTTTGGAAGTGGCGCCGAATCAGCAAGAGGGGCGCATTATACAGTCGGAAAAGTCGCGGTCAAGTAGGTGGGCAGGAAATTGTCATAAGTCATTGAATCAGGGATTCCAGATTCGGACACAACCGCGGAAAAAGCGACCTAAATCAGACAACTTGAAGGCACAATGAGGCTTGCAATATTGGATCCCGCAACTGGCGACAACCCCATCAGTGCTCTAGCACGACAGGCATCCTCAGAACTATCAAACTCGATCAGAAAAATATCAACGCCATTCTTGACATCCCTGCAACTCAGAATGTCCTGTGGCGAGCCGCACTGTCTCGCCAGTGAAAACAACCGCAGTTCCCGGTCTTCAACAGACACGATGTGCCGCAAAACTGATAAAGATTGCTTCAATGAATGATCCTTGTTCATATCAAGTACAGTGCAGTTGTAATGGAAATCCTGACTCAAAAGCCGCACAACACTGCGCCTCGCCAGATACCGATCCACATAAAATTTATCTTGCTGCATTAAATAGGATTCCGTTACACCGATCAATGCGTAAATACCCGAAACTTGAGGTAGGGTCAGGATGGTAGGGTATGGTTTTCGGTAGAACTCATTGATCTAAAAATCCAGCCGGTCAAGCGGCATTCGGAAAGCAAGCCGATCATTGGCAATGGGATATACTTAGATTGAAACAAGTTTTATTCACGGAGAATACGATGCTCGCCTTCCCTGCCTGTCCTCAATGCACACTTGAAAACACCTACGCTGACAATGCAAATTTTGTCTGTGCAAATTGCGGTTATGAGTGGCCGATTGCACCGTCGAATGCTGATGAAGACACGGATACGGTGGTGAAAGACGCCAATGGAACAGTGCTGAACAATGGTGACGCCGTTGTTCTGATCAAGGATCTGAAGGTCAAAGGCTCGTCAATCACCCTGAAGCAGGGCACCAAGGTCAAAAGTATCCGCTTGGTGGGCGGCGATCACGGGGTGGATTGCAAGATGGATGCGGGCAACTTCATGCTGAAAGCGGAGTTTCTCAGGAAAATCTGAGACCAGTCTATTTGGTTAGCGCCATGAATAGTTGCGGAAGCCTTTCCGGGAGCCGTGCAACGTTGTCAATCACGGTGTAGTTTCTTCCGAAAATATCACTCACATATTCGTCAGCCTTGGGATCAAGATTGATGCAGTAGGTATAAATCCCTAGCTGATCAAGTTCCTGCACTGCCTTGTGCGCGTCCTTGATAAGTAGTTGTTTGTCCTTGACGTCGATATCGGCAGGCTCACCGTCAGTGAGGATCAGCATGAGCCGCTTGTCTGCCTGGCGGTGTTGCAGGGTATGTGCCGCGTGGCGCATGGCAGCGCCCATCCGGGTTGAATATCCGGCTTTCATTCCAGCAAGCCGCCCTTTGACAGTATCGTCCCAGTGCTCGCCATACCCCTTGAGATGCAAATAGCGCACCTCATGGCGGGTATTAGAGTGAAAGCCGGCAATTGCAAAGCCATCCCCAAGCTGTTCCACTGCCCATGCCAGCAAGGACACGGCTTCCTGACTCAGTTCCAGTATGGTCTGCTCACCACCCTCAACACTGTCATTGAGCGATTCCGATAAATCCAGCAACAGCATTACGGCAATATTTCTCCCATCGTTTTTGTGGCTCATATTGATTCGCGGATCAGGTGCGGAACCGCTCTTGTAATCAATCAGAGAACGCACAGCAACATCCAGGTCCAGTTCGCTTCCCTCTTCTTGAAATCGTATGCGCACCTTCTGCTGCGGCTTGAGCAGGTCCAGCAGTCTTTTCAGACGCTTGGCCAGCGCAGCGTGCTTTTCCAGCAGTCGGTCAATGTCGGCGGCATTGCCCTGCGGGTGCAGTGCCTCGTAGACGCTCACCCAATCTGGGCGATAGCTCTGGGTGTTGTAATCCCATTCATGGTAGTGCCTTGGGGGCAACCCTTGCATCTCCTCTGCCGATTCGTGATGGTGATGTTCCTCAAACTGCTCTTCGTCATCGCTGTTTTCGTAATACCGCCACATGTGACGATTGTCATCACGGTAATCGACCTCTGTATCGAGAAAATGCAGCTTGGGCAACTGATCGCTCTGGCGACGGGTCTTGGCAACGAACAATGCCGCCAGATCAGCGATTTCCTGAGTGCCGGATTCGCCTGCAGCCATCATTTCATGAAAGCGTCGGGCGAACTCGATGATATGCGGGTTACGGTAGCCATGTGACTCATCCAGTATGGCACGTGACATCATCGCCAGCCGGTGGCGGATAGCCGACACCTGTTCCGGATCGCAGGCATCTTCCTCGGGTTTTGGGTGAAGTGCCAGGAAGGTGCGACGTAGCCCGGGATACTCTCGCATGGCGAGAAATTCCACCCGACTGTCTTCAAAAAACTCGACCGCCATGCGCTGAAAAGGACTGAAATTGTCAGCAAAAATCGGTGTTGTCCAGCGTCGGTGCGCGGCAATGTGGGCAAGCACGGCACGATAACGGTCAATCCCCGATATTCCGCGCGTGTCGTCATAGACATCGGGAAGTCGAATCCCCAGATGGTCAAAATATGGCACCGGCTTGCGCAACTCATCAAACCCGGTGGAATAAGGCACCAGATAATCGTGATCACGCCAGAGTCCACGCAAATACATGTCAAGTTTGCGCTCGTTGTCGGTCAGTAGCGTGCCATGTCGCTCTCGCTGGAGCATGGCCTTGCTGTCGGCAGATTGAATGCTGAAATAGTCCAGTTGCCGGTCAGGGTGATCACCATAGTTGCGTATGCCATAGTTCACCCAGTTTTTCAGACCTCCGATAGAAACCTGACTGACCAGATACGGTGCTTTTCCCAGAAATCCGGGCAGGCCGGGGCTTGGGAAGGTGGTATGGTGCCCATGAATCGAACCCGTAGTCCGGTTCATGAAGTCGACAGTCAGATCAAGAAAATCCTGCATCTGCTCGCGCGAGTGCAACCGCCGGGCCACGGCAGGCAAGACCTGAAGAAATGGCAGGATCGCCTTGCCGTTGGGTGACTTGAACATTTTCCGGATGCATTCCATGATGGCTGGCAAAGCAGATTCGCCGAGCACCTTGGCAACAGATGGCCATTCACCGAGAAAAATCAGGATCGGTTCTGCTCCGCGCCCCATTCTGCCCAGAAAACTGGCACTTTCCAGATAGGCCAGAATACCTTCGTTGGACAAAACTTTAAATGCATCGACCATACATTCATCGAACACGTCCATGACTTGTGGAAAACGGTTGTCCAGCCGCTTCCAATAGTCTGGCAAACTACCCTGGTATGCAGGAACTGTCGTAGCCATGTACAGGTACCACTTCAGGCAAAAGTGGCGTCCACCGCATGATCCAGCGTGTCACGGATATCCGCGTCATCCGTGATCGGCCGCACCAACGCCATACGGCAGGCATCACGTGGCGCAATTCCATTTTTGATGAGCGTCGCAGCGTAGACCAGCAACCGGGTGGAAATGCCTTCGTCCAGGCCATGCCCCTTGAGATTGCGTGCAGCCTGACCGATTTGGACCAGTTTACCGGCCGTGTCGTTATCCAGTCCGGTTTCCCTTGCCAGAATGCCGGTCTCCAGAGCCGTCGCCGGATAATCAAAATCAAAGGCAGTAAAGCGTTGCTTTGTAGACTGTTTCAAATCCTTCATCAGGCTCTGGTAACCAGGGTTGTAGGAAATCACCAGCTGGAAATCGGGATGTGCGCTGACCAGTTCACCCTTCTTGTCCAGCGGCAAAGTACGCCGATGGTCAGTCAGGGGGTGGATGACCACCGTCGTGTCCTGCCGCGCCTCGACAATTTCATCCAGATAGCAGATCGCACCGTAGCGTGCCGCCAGCGTCAATGGGCCATCCAGCCAGCGCGTACCATTGGCATCGAGCAGATACCGACCGACCAGATCCGACGCAGTCATGTCTTCGTTGCAGGCCACGGTTATGAGTGGCTTGCCCAGTTTCCATGCCATGTGCTCTACAAAGCGTGATTTTCCGCACCCGGTTGGGCCTTTAAGCATGACTGGCAAGCGCGCCGCATAGGCGGCCTCGTACAACATCACCTCATTGCCAATTGACTGGTAGAAAGGTTCATTTACGATGAGATACTGGTTGACGTCGAAATGGTCGCTCATAATTTGTTCACCCATAAAGCCTGACTAATTTACTATGACATAAACCTGAAAAAAAGCCCCTGCGGGAGATTGAAACGCAGGGGCTTTTCGCTGTTGCCTACACCAAACCCTGCTTATCTATGGACGCCCAGCTTTTCACGCCAGCCCGGATACAGCTGGTCTGCATCTTTCGGGAAAGACTCGAAAGCGCGGGCAAATTCCTTGTGTTCCTTTGCATACTCGATCGGGTCAGCACCGGCCATCCAGCACTCGTAGGACTGACGCAAGGAAATTGCACCGGCTGCCGGACTGTCGATGTGACCGTAGGAACCACCACCTGCAGTATTAATGACATTACCGTGACCCAGATTTTCAAAGAAACCAGGCAGACGCAGTGCGTTCATGCCGCCGGAAATGATCGGGGTAGTGGGCTTCATTCCGTACCACTTCTGGTAGTACACCGGGCCCTGGCACTCGTCGCGCTCGATCATGTAGGCGATGATGCGGTCATCGCCTTCTCCTTCCATCTTGCCGTAGCCCATGGTGCCGACGTGGATGCCGGAAGCACCTTGCAAACGTGACATCTTGGCCAGCACAAATGCAGTGTAACCGCGCTTGGCAGAAGGCGAAGTCACTGCGCCGTGACCGGCACGGTGATAGTGAAGATACTGGTTTGGATACTGGCGACGCGCGGTAGTTACCATGCCGGGACCGCCGACGTAGCCGTCAACCAGGAAAGCCACCTTGTCGGCATCCGGGCCGAAGGTTTCCAGAATGTAATCAGCACGGGCACACATTTCATAATGGTCATCCGCGGTAATGTTGGCGGAAAACAGCTTGGCCTGACCGGTTTCATCCTGTGCGCGCTTCATCGCGTCATAAACCAGCGGCAGCACCTTCTTCATCGGACAGAACGTCTGATTGCCCTGTGGTTCGTCGTTCTTGATGAAATCGCCGCCCAGCCAGAACTGATAGGCTGCCTTGGCAAAAGGCTCGGGACGCAGGCCCAGCTTGGGCTTGATGATGGTGCCGGCAATGTAGCCGCCATCCTTGATCGGACGGCCGAGGATGCGCCACATGTCGGAGATGTCCTTGGAGGGACCGTCGAACAGCTGAATGGCACGTTCCGGCACGTAGAAGTCGATCATCTTCGCATGCTCGATATCGCCCATGCCCTGGTTATTGCCAATGGCCAGCGTCAGGAAGGACACCAGCATCATGCGGCCATCGGTGATGTTGCGGTCGAACAGTTCCAGCGGGTATGCAATGCGCATGTCCTCGGTGGCTTCGTCGATGTAATACACCAGCGCGTCCACCCCCTTGGTGAAATCGTCGGTGGTGGAAACTTCGACGTTAGTGCCGGTAGACGACTCGGCAGCAAAGTGGCCGGCTGCTTCGAGATAGCCGTGACCAGACTTCGGTTTCATCTTGTAGGCAACCAGAATGTGCTTGCCACCCTTGATCAGATCTTCTTCCTTCAGGCTAAGATCCGAATAACGTGCTGACTGATCCATTGCTATCTCCTCAAATATTATAGAAAACTACACCACCGGAACGGCGTATCGCGTGTTCGTTCAAGCTTGTATAGCACTATACCGGCATCTTTTCATAAGTAACAGTCAGAGTTTTTGATTGTTATGATAAGATTTTGTTTATGCTACACCTCACCCTGCGTCAGCTAAAAGTATTCGATGCGGTTGCCCGCCATCTTTCCTATTCGCGCGCAGCTGAAGCCTTGTATCTTACGCAGCCCGCGGTCTCCATGCAAATTAAACAGCTGGAAGAGAGCGCTGGCGTACCGTTGTTTGAGCAAATCGGCAAAAAAATCTATTTGACCGAAGCCGGCGAAGAGTTTCAGCAATACTGCCGCAACATCTTGCAGCAGTTGAACGACGCCGAAGCCATGTTCTCCGACTTGAAAGGTATGAGTGGAAAACTTTCCATCTGTGTCGCCAGCACCGCCAGCTACTTTACGCCACAATTGCTGGCCGAATTCTGCAAGCGACACCCCAAGGCAAAGGTCAGCCTCAACGTCACCAACCGCGAAACCCTGCTGCAGCGGCTGGCTCATAACGAGATGGACATGGCAATCATGGGTCGGCCTCCGGAAGGTTTCGATCTGGACGCTACGCCCTTCATGGAGAACCGACTGGCTATCATCGCTCCAGTCAATCATCCGCTTGCAACCACCGGCAATATTCCATTGTCGCGCCTGAGCGAGGAAACCTTTCTGGTGCGGGAACAGGGCTCCGGTACCCGCATTGCCATGGAACGTTTTTTTGCCGACCAAGGCATCAAGCTGACCACCGGAACCGAAATGAGCACCAACGAGGCCATCAAACAGGCAGTTCAGGCCGGAATGGGACTAGGTATTCTTTCAATGCACACCGTTCAGCTTGAATTGGAAATGCACCGGCTCATCGTGCTCGACGTACAGTCATTTCCGATCCTGCGCCGCTGGTATGCGGTGCATCGGCAGGGCAAGCGTCTTGGTAATGTGGCACAGGCTTTCAAGGATTTTTTGCTCGCCGAGGCATCCGATCTTATCGGTGAAATTGGTTAACTCCCGATGAAAATAAGCATTTACTAATACATAAAATTCATGTAATTTTATGCCTCAGGGAAAAAGCGAAGGGGGAGAACGTCGTGGCACATATCGTGATACTTGGAGCAGGAATAGGTGGCATGCCGATGGCATACGAACTGCGGGAGCAAGTTCGTCCGGAAGATCGCATCACCGTTGTTTCCGACGCTCCCTACTTTCAATTCGTACCTTCGAACCCATGGGTGGCAGTTAACTGGCGCAAGCGCGAGGACATCTCCTTCCCGATCGCCCCTTACTTTGCCAGAAAGAATATCGAATTTCTCCCAATAGGCGCCAAGCGCCTGCACCCGGAAGAAAACCGGGTTGAACTGACTGATGGCAGCAGTCTTACCTATGATTATCTGGTTATTGCCACCGGGCCACGGCTTGCATTCGAAGAAGTCGACGGCCTCGGACCAACTGGCCACACGCACTCCATCTGCCATGTGGACCATGCCGTCAACGCCGCCAAAGCGTGGGATGGATTTGTCGCCGATCCGGGCCCCATCATCGTGGGGGCAGTCCAGGGCGCATCCTGTTACGGTCCCGCCTATGAGTTTGCTTTCATCATGGACACCGACCTTAAACGACGCAGAATTCGAGATCGTGTTCCAATGACCTACGTCACGGCGGAGCCGTACATCGGCCACCTCGGATTAGGTGGGGTAGGCGATTCAAAAGGTCTGCTCGAATCCGCCATGCGCGAGCGCCATATCAAGTGGATCTGCAATGCCAAGGTAACGAAAGTGGAAGCCGGCAAGATGTTTGTCACAGAACACAACGATGACGGCACACTCAAAAAAGAACATGAACTACCATTCAAATATTCGATGATGCTTCCCGCCTTCAAGGGCATAGACGCCGTCATCGGCATCGACGGACTCAGCAATCCACGTGGATTTATCCTGATTGATGCGTATCAGCGCAACCCGAAGTTTCAGAACATCTATGCCGTTGGCGTCTGCGTGGCCATTCCGCCGGTGGAGGCCACTCCGGTTCCCACCGGAGCCCCAAAGACAGGCTATATGATCGAATCCATGGTCACGGCTACGGCGCACAATATCCGCGCCGTGCTGGATGGCAAGGAACCCGACGTCAAGCCCACATGGAATGCAGTATGCCTTGCAGATTTCGGCGACAAGGGCGCGGCATTCGTTGCACTGCCGCAAATCCCGCCGCGCAACGTTACCTGGTTCAAGATGGGGAGATGGGTGCACTGGGCCAAGGTTGCCTTTGAAAAATACTTCATCCGCAAAATGAAGAAAGGCAGCACGGAGCCCGTTTACGAAAAATATGTGTTGAAAATGATGGGTGTCAAGAAACTGAAAGACTAGCCCAGCGCGCGACAGACATCCCGCACCAGTTGCGGGCCACGGTAAACCAGCCCGCTGTAAACCTGTACCAGGCTGGCGCCTGCCTTAATTTTCTCTTCGGCATCAATGCCGGAGAGAATGCCTCCGACCCCGATAATAGGTATTTCTCCACGCAATACCAGCGACAATTGCTTGATGACGGTTGTGGACTTGACTCGCACCGGCGCACCGCTCAAACCGCCGGTCTCTTCTCCGCCAGGCAGCCCCTCAACCCCTTCTCGCGACAATGTGGTATTAGTTGCAATCACGGCATCGATTTTGAATTTGAGCAGCAGTTCCGCGATCTCGATCACTTGCTCCGTTGTCAGGTCTGGCGCTATCTTGAGCGCCACGGGCACGTATCTGCCGTGACTGTCGGCCAGTTTCGCCTGCTCCAGCTTCAAGTCTGATAGCAAGCCTTGCAACGCCTCCTTATCCTGTAGCTGACGTAAATTTTTAGTGTTGGGCGAGGAAATATTGACCGTCACATAGCTGGCGTAGGCATACACCTTGCGCAGGCATGCCAGGTAATCTTCGGTTGCCAGTTCTATCGGCGTATCAAAATTCTTGCCGATATTGATACCCAGAATACCGCGATAGGCAGAGTTCCTGACGTTGACAACTAGTGCATCCACTCCGTCGTTGTTGAAACCGAAGCGGTTGATAATTCCCTGAGCCTCCGGGATGCGAAAAAGTCGAGGGCGTGGATTGCCAGGCTGAGCTCTTGGTGTCACCGTGCCGATCTCAACAAATCCGAACCCAAGATCAGCCAGAGCATCAATATAAGCTCCGTTTTTGTCCAAACCCGCCGCCAGCCCGACCGGATTAGGGAAGTCCAGCCCCATCACCCGGCGCGGGCGACAAGTGGGAATACCCTGCATCCGATGTGACAGGTGCATCTGGTGAGCAACCTGAAGTGCATTCAGTGTGAGGTGATGGGCACGTTCCGCATCCATTCGGAACAGCAGGGGTTGGACGAGCTTGTACATGACCAGATTTTAACCGATATAATCCGTTTACCCTTTATCTTTGCTTGTTGCCATGGACGACCAGAATACCGCACAGCCCAGAATCGCCTCCTTACCGACTCGCTCGTTCCTGTTCGAGGACCTGCGCCTTCAGGTAGACCATCGGCTACAGATCGAGTTGCCGGAGCCACGTGCAGGAGAACATTTCTACACCAGGCTGCTGGGTTTTTTCAAAGGGGGAAGCCTGATCATCAAGTTACCGACCAACTGGAACGGAAAAACCCCGATAAGCGAAAGCGACACTGTCACAGTTCGTGGGTTCTCCGGCCAGATCGCCTATGCATTCAGTGCCGACATCCTGAAAATTCGCTATGCCCCCTACCCTTATTGCCACTTATCTTTCCCGGAATCTGTGCAGGGTGCAGAAATCCGCAAAGCCGTCCGGGTCAAGGTCAGTATCCCGGCACGCTTGGCCAATGGCCGACTGGGACCCAACCACGCCATCGACGCCATGATTACTGACATGAGTGCGCTGGGAATGCAGATCGATTCCACAGACATTCCCGGCATCAGGGGAGATACGGTCAGCATCTCATTCCGGTTCTGGCTTCAGCCCAATGATTACGAAGTCAACTTTACCGCCAAGGGCATCATCCAGAGTGCGCAACCGAATGAAGACGCCACCGGATGGCAATGTGGCATTCGCATGCAGGGAATGCGGCCGACCGAAGCACTGCTCATCCAACATCTGATTTACGAGAGCCTGATCGAAAAACGCACGCCAATTGTCTGAGAACCTTGCCGCCATGATCGAACTACTACGAACAGAAACCACCCTATTCATCGCGGTCTCTACGATTTTCGGGCTCATGGTCGGCAGCTTTCTCAATGTAGTCATTCACCGTCTGCCATTGATGATGGAAAGAGACTGGAAAGCACAGTGCGCCGAACTCAATGGCACTGAACCAGTCGAAACTCTCAGCTACAATCTGGTCGTACCACGCTCGGCTTGCCCGACATGTGGTCACCTGATTACAGCCTTCGAAAATATTCCCGTCATCAGCTACCTGTTTCTCGGGGGCAAGTGTTCGACCTGCAAGGCCCGCATCAGTCCGCGCTACCCGCTGGTCGAAGCGCTGACCGGCTTGCTAGCGGGTGGCATCGCCTGGAAATTCGGATTTGGCCTGGAGGCCATATCAGCTTTCTTTTTTGCTGCCAGCCTGATCGCCCTGACATTCATCGACCTTGACACTCAGTTACTCCCCGACGACATTACCTTCCCTTTGCTGTGGGCGGGACTGCTGTTCAACATTGATCATGGATTCACCGACCTGAAAACGGCCGTCATAGGTGCCATTGCAGGCTATCTCGCGCTCTGGACGGTTTACTGGCTGTTCAAACTGGTCACAGGCAAGGAGGGAATGGGATATGGCGATTTCAAATTGCTCGCTGCCATCGGGGCCTGGTTTGGCTGGACGCTTTTGCCGGCCGTCATTCTGCTTTCATCAGTGGCAGGCTCCGTGGTCGGGATCGGGCTCATCGTATTATCCCGTCATGGCCGCAGCACCCCGATACCGTTCGGACCCTACCTGGCTCTGGGGGGCATTGCCGCATTATTCTGGGGAACTCAGCTTTCCACACTCTATCTCGGCGGCTAGCAGATGCTGATTATCGGCCTGACCGGTGGTATCGGCAGTGGAAAAAGCACCGTGGCTTCCCTATTTCGCAGTCATGGGGCAGCGATTATTGACACTGATGACATCGCTCACGCGATAACCGCCGCCGGCCAACCCGCTCTGGATGAAATCTCTGGTGCTTTCGGATCCAAAATTCTCCTTGCCAACGGAGAACTTGATCGCGCCTCGTTGCGTCGCCAGGTGTTTAGCGATGCCGAAGCCAGAAAGATGCTGGAGCACATACTGCACCCACGCATCCGTCAAGCAGTCGCCGAAGAACTGAACCAGCCCTCCGTAGCCAGCTATCACATTGTTGTCGTGCCTCTGCTGTTTGAATGCGGAGGTTACTCGTCGCTTATCCAGCGCTCGCTGGTAGTGGATTGTCCGGTTTCGATGCAGATCGAAAGGGCCATGGCACGCAGCCGTCTGAGCGAAGAAGAGGTCAACGCAGTGATTGCAGCGCAATTGCCCAGAGTGAAAAGGCTGGCTCAGGCAGACGACATTATCGTCAATGATGCAGGCCTGCAGGAATTGGCCAGAGAGGTCACTAAAACCCACAAAAAGTATATAGGTCTTGCATAGTTAGGCAATCAACATCATAATCAACCTCAAGATGCGGTTATACTACTCTGAACCTGCTTGGACTTCGAAAATACGTGCCAACTTACGATTACCCTTTTAACGAGCGTATCCGTATCCTGTTGCGTCTCGAGGATATTTTCACCAAGGTGCTGCATCATAGTGCCGGCGTGGATGAGTACAGCCATCACTGCGCCCTGCTCTCCATGTTTCAGATCCTGGACCTGGTAGACCGTTCCGAGCTCAAAATGGACTTGCTGCAGGAACTTGATCGCCAAAGAATGGTGATGGACGGCCTGCGCGGCAACCCCGCCATTGCGGAAGACATCCTTAACGAAGTCCTGGAAGAAATCGAAAAGACCTCCAGCAGCCTGCGCAATATGGGAAGCCGCATCGGCCAACCTTTGCGCGACAACGAGTGGCTGATGCTGGTCAAACAACGAACGGCCATGCCGGGGGGCGCCTGTGAATTCGATGTACCCTCTTACCATTTCTGGCTTGGCCAGTCGCTGAGTTCGCGCCAGAGCGACATCGAAGCTTGGCTCAACCCGCTGTTGCCGCTGTACGACGCTTTGCGCATTATTCTGCACATCCTTCGCGGAAGCGGAGCGCAAGTTCGCTATCTGGCGCCGCAGGGTACTTTTCAGCAAATGCTGAGTGGCGCCAAACCCGCACAAATGCTTCGCGTGACCTTATCGGATGAGGCAAATTGCTTTCCCGAAGTCAGTGCCAACAAGTATGCCATCAATATCCGTTTCAACTGTCTGGACGGGTCGCAAAAACCCCGCGCATTCGAAACTGATGTCCCCTTCGATCTGACGCTGTGCAATCTTTAGGCAGAAAAGTCAGTTGTCCGACCTGCGGGGTTCAATCCGAATACAATCCCGGTAACCCGTGGCGGCCTTTTTGTTCTCAGCGCTGCAAACTGATTGACCTTGGGCAGTGGGCCACCGAAAGTTACCGCATTCCAGAAGCTGACAAACCCCTGCCGGACAATGCCCCGAATGAATAAAGCAATAGTCGGACTGATCCTGTTTTTATTGTGCGGTTCCGCTCGGGCGACAGTGGTCGTCACGGATGCATGGGCCCGTGCCACCCCTCCGGGGCAAGAAGTCGGTGCCGCCTACATGAATCTGAAAAGTGACCGAACCGTCTCCTTGATCGCCATTCAAACACCCGTTGCCGAAGGGGTCGAAATACACGAAATGTCCATGCGCAATGGCATGATGAAGATGCGGATGCTGGAATCAATCGACTTGCCTTCAGGCAAGATCGTCAAACTAGCGCCGGGGGGATTTCACCTGATGCTGTTCAACCTGAAGAATCCGCTGAAGACAGGCGAGAACATCGAAATCGAACTCAGCATCAAAGACACCAAAGGCAAGATCAGCAAACAGAAAGTCCGCATACCGGTTCGCGCCGATTAGCAACCTATTTGGGATACTTCAACCGGCAGTGAACGGCAGTTCATAAATCCGACCACCGGCTTCAAGCAGCAGCATCCAGTCACGTCGCCCTTGTACACACGCGGGCAGCATCACGTTGGCCTGCCAGTGGTCACCCATGCGCAGCATTCGGTAACGATTCATGCCCATCTCCATTCCTCGCATATGGAAACTGGCATAGGGCTCCGCACCGACAGGTGCAACCACCTCAAGATCAAATGTTTTCAGCATGGCCGGTTGTTGCAAAAAACGCACTTGCAGTCCTGCCGGAAGCCGGCAACCAGCCAGTAAGTCCGTACAGTTCACTCGAACCGGCTCAGGCATCCTGCCGCAGGCAGCCAGCAGAAAAATCATCCAAAACAGTCTCACACTCACCCCCATGCCCCCCGCAACATGGCAATTCCATGCGCCCCGTGCTGCCAGGCCAGGCGCAGATCGGAAATCTTCATCCCGCCCAGTGCGTAAACCGGCATTGGTTGCCTACGGACCAGGGAGGCGAATTCCGACCAGCCCAGCGGGGGTGTTCCGGGATGCGTTTGCGTCGCCTGCACCGGTGCCAGCAGCGCATAATCCAGCCCGAGATTTGCCACATGTGCAAGCTCATGAGCATTGTGACAGGATGCGCCGCATAACATTCCATGGAGCCTTTCATTCAGCAGCATCAGTGCGGCAGAAGAAAAGTGAACCCCATCCGCACCAGCGGATCGCGCCAGCGTGCTGTCCCCATTCAGCATGACGCAAGCCCCGCTGGCATGAGCACGCTCCACCACTTTGCGGGTAAACGATATCAGTGCATCACGTTCAAGCTGTTTCTCCCGTACCTGAATGATCCGCAACCCGTCCCGCAACGCCCGATCAAGCGCGGCGAAAAATCGTTTCTCCCCCAATCCGGCAAGGTCGGTGATGCCATAAACCGACGGGAGTTGCAGCGCCTGTAATACCGGATCATTGGCAGGCAGAAGTGGGCCAATCGACAAGGCATCGGGGTTTTCCCAGGACAACTGCTGGTTTTCTCTGCCGTGCGGCACCCCCGTCCAGGCTCTGACAGTAAAAAAATTAAGCCGGACATGACGTTCCGGGTAACTGAACTCCCGTGTAATCCACGGACTGAAGTCAGTCACCGTAATTCCCAGCTCTTCGTGAATCTCGCGACACAGCGCATGCGCGGGCGTTTCGCCATCTTCAACCTTGCCGCCGGGAAATTCCCACCAGCCGGCCCATGACTTGCCTTCGGGGCGCTGCCCGAACAGAACCCGGCCGTCATCACGCAATATGACAGCGACGGCCGCCTCTACCGACTCACGCACCCAGACCCCGCTGCCCTGCCCAGTCACGTGCAAACTGCCAAGCCACACGGCCGCTGCGAGAACCCCGTCCCAAAGCCCATTGGAGTGCGGCCCGGCGCACTTGCGGGGTCATACGTGCAATACCGAATGTACGCAACCAGTGACGCACAATCGAAAGGTACGCCTCCTGATCAAAAGCATAAAATGACAGCCAAAGTCCGAATCGCTCCGATAACGATACTTTTTCTTCAACCGCATCGCCGGGACGGATTTCGTCAGACTCCATATTTTCCGCCATGAACTCTGGCATCAGATGGCGCCGGTTGGAGGTGGCGTAGATCAGCATATTGTCGCCGGCACCGGCAATCGAGCCGTCCAGTGCCACCTTCAGCGCCTTGTACGCCGGGTCACCCGCCTCGAAGGAAAGGTCATCACAAAACAAGATGAATCGCTCTGGACGGTTTTCAAGTTGCTCGGCAATTTCCGGCAAATCCACCAGATCGGATTTTTCGACCTCGATCAGTCGCAAACCCGACTCCGCATACTCACCCAGCAGGGCCTTGATCAACGAGGATTTGCCGGTGCCTCGCGCACCAGTCAGCAGCACATTATTGGCAGGGAGTTTCTGCAAAAACTGGCGCGTATTTCGATCGATGATGATTTTCTGGGCTTCCACACCCTGCAGATCCGATAGTTTCACATGATGCAGATGAGCCACCGCCTGTAAATGACCGAGCCCGTTATGCCGACGCCAACGCCAGGCAGAGGCAGACCAGTCGGTATCCCAGTTTGTTGCGGGTAGCATCTGCTCCACTCTGTCCAGCAAAGACTCGAGGCGTGAGATCAAGGGAAGCAGTCCGTCCATCAGCGATGGTCTTGGAAAAGGCTGGTGACAGTTTGACTACGTCCTGTAGTCTGCATTGATCTTGACGTAATCATAGGAAAAATCACAGGTCCAGACCGTCGCCTGGGCATCCCCGCGGCCAAGTTCCACCCGAACGGCGATCTCAGGCTGGCGCATCACGCGCTGACCATCTGCTTCCTGATAGCTCGCGGCACGACCGCCATTCTCGGCCACCAGTACATCGTCCAGATAGAGTCTGGTCAGGCTGACATCCAGATCATCAATCCCGGCATAGCCAACCGCCGCCAGAATTCTTCCCAGATTGGGGTCGGAGGCAAAAAACGCGGTCTTTACCAGCGGCGAGTGCGCAATCGCGTAGCCGACCTTGCGGCATTCGGATTCATTTCTACCGCCGGCAACTACAATAGTCATAAATTTGGTGGCCCCCTCGCCATCACGCACGATGGCCTGTGCCAGTGTTGCTGCGACTTCGGTCACCGCATCCCGCAGGACATCATAATCCGAGCATGGCCCGGTAATTTCTGTATTGCCAGCCTGCCCGGTTGCCATCAGGATCAGCGAATCATTGGTCGAGGTATCGCCATCTACCGTGATGCAATTGAATGAGCGGTTGACCGCATGCTGAATCATGTTTTCCAGCAATGCTTGCGAAATGGCCGCATCAGTCGCCACATAACCCAGCATGGTCGCCATGTTGGGATGAATCATGCCGGAGCCCTTGGCAATGCCGGTGATGGTGACGGACTTGCCACCGAGGGTGATCTGCTTTGAGCATGCCTTGGCGACGATATCTGTCGTCATGATGGCCTGGGCAGCATTGGCCCAGTTATTTTCCTGAAGATCGGCGACGCAAGCCGGAAGTCCGGCAACCACTCGGTCTATCGGTAACGGTTCCATGATGACGCCGGTGGAAAAAGGCAGCACCTGATTGTCGGCAATTCCTAACAAACCGGCCAGCGCCTCGCAGGTACGGCGCGCCCGCATCAGCCCATCTTCCCCGGTACCGGCGTTGGCATTGCCGGTGTTGATCACCAGCGCACGAATCTGTGCGCCGGATTCGAGATGTGCCTTGCAGACCTGCACCGGCGCCGCACAAAACCGATTCTGGGTAAACACCCCTGCCACACGGCTTCCGGACGCAAGCCGGATGACGAGCAGATCCTTGCGGTTCGGCTTGCGGATAAAGGCTTCGGCATGCCCAAGTTCGACACCCTTGACGGGTAGCAGGCTGGCAGGATCAGGGGCAGTGAGATTGACGGGCATAACAACGACTCCGGTAGCAATAATATTGATGTGATTTTAACGTATTCACCACGACCAGACCCGAATTGACTTTCAGAAAGCGTGTGATAGTGTTTGCCTATTGCACGATCTTCCGGAAGAACCCGACCATGAGTACCGCTTCCCAGCAGAAAGAAGTCAGCCTCGCCGAAATGGGCTCCAAACTGGCTTTTACCAAAAAACTTCAGACGGTAACCAACAAGATCCATGCGACCCGGGCAACAGATGAGATCATTCTCGAAGTCAGCGAGGACATCCGCAACCTGTTTGAAGCTGAACGCCTGACACTGTATGTGGTGAGCGAGGACAAGACGGCGATCGTATCGAAAGTCAAAACCGGGCTCAATGCATTCAAAGAACTTCGGCTCGCCATAAACCCGCAGAGCGTAGCCGGTTACGTTGCCTCTCACCGCATGATTGTCAATATTCAGGATGTTTATGACGATGCAGAATTGTCGAGTATCAGCCCGGAAATCCGTTTTTTGAAAGAAGTCGACAAGAAAACCGGTTTCCGGACCCGTCAAATGTTGGTATTCCCCATCATTAACGCCGAAGACTCCAGCCTGTTGGGAGTGGTGCAGATCATTAACACCATGTCCGGCCTGCCCTTCCCAGATATGGCCGAAGAAGGGGCCATCGAGATTGCCAAGACCCTGTCCATCGCACTTAATCAGCGACTGACACCGCTTGTCAACGTGATCAAGACCAAATACAACGGACTGGTCACCGATGGTGTTCTGGCCGCTGCCGAACTGGAGCTCGCCCAGCGCTCGGCCCGCAACAAGAACAAGGATCTGGAAGAAACATTGATCGACGAATTTCAGGTCAAGCCGGCAAATATCGGCCAGGCACTGGCGGCATTTTTCGGGGTCCCTTTCGAGCCTTACAAGCCAGAACGCATGAAGCCGATGGAACTCCTCAGAAATCTCAAGCAGGATTACGTGCTTACCAACGGCTGGGTTCCCATCGATGAGTCCCGCGAGGAAGGACTCGTCATCCTGACTCCTGATCCGGAACGGGTCCGGGGCTCCCGCGTCGTCAGCAATATATTTCCCAAACACGCCAAGGTTACCTACAAGGTCTGCCTTAACCGCGACTTTCTCGGCACTGTTGGCAGCTTTTATGGCCTGGGTGCAACGGGGGGCTCGATCGATGACCTGCTCTCCACCATGGACGATGACGATGAGCTGGGCAGCGTCAGCCAGGAAGATCTGTCAGCCGCTCAGGACAACGAACTGGTAAAACTGGTCAACAAAATCATTATTGATGCCTACAACCAGGGTGCATCCGACATCCATATCGAACCTTATCCCGACAAGGGCAAAACCGAAATCCGCTTTCGCAAGGATGGCACGCTGGTCAATTACATCGAAGTCCCTCCCAGCTATCGCAACGCGCTTATCGCACGGATCAAGATCATGTGTGACCTCGATATCGCCGAACGAAGAAAGCCACAGGATGGCAAGATCAAGTTCAAGAAATTCGGCCCGCTGGATATCGAACTGCGGGTCGCCACCATTCCCACTGCCGGTGGGCTGGAAGACATAGTGATGCGTATTCTTGCAGCGGGAAAACCGATTCCGCTGGACAAACTGGGGCTCTCCAAACGCAACAGTGCCAAGCTCAAGGAACTGGTCGCCAAGCCTTACGGTTTGTTTTTTGTCTGCGGACCGACCGGCTCCGGCAAAACCACCACGCTACACTCGGCACTCGGTTACATCAACACACCGGAAACCAAGATCTGGACCGCCGAGGATCCTGTAGAAATTACCCAGAAAGGCCTGCGTCAGGTTCAAGTCAACAAAAAGGCCGGGCTGGATTTCGCAATCGTAATGAAAGCCTTTCTGCGCGCCGACCCTGACGTCATCATGGTGGGTGAAATGCGCGACAAGGAAACCGTTTCCACCGGTATTGAAGCCTCGCTCACGGGGCACCTGGTGTTCGCCACCCTGCACACCAATAGTGCACCTGAATCCGTTGTCCGTCTTCTGGACATGGGCATGGACCCCTTCAATTTCGCCGACGCACTGCTTGGCATCCTGGCGCAGCGACTTGGCAAACGGCTCTGTGACTGCAAGGAAGCGTACATCCCTGACGCCAGCGAAATTAAGTCCATGCTTAACGAGTACTGTCTGGAATTAAAAAACACCAGCAGTTGGAAAAAAGATCCTGAGGCCGCCATCAAGAACATTTATCAAGACTGGCTGAAAAATTTTGCCAATGGCAAAGGCCAATTTACCCTCTATCGCGCCAAGGGCTGCGACAAATGCAACAACAGCGGCTACAAGGGGCGCGTGGGCCTGCACGAACTGCTGGAAGGCACCGACATCATCAAAAAGAATATTCAGGAACATGCACGTGTTGCGGAAATGCTTGCCACCGCACTGGAAGACGGCATGCGTACCCTCAAGCAGGACGGCATTGAAAAAGTACTGCAGGGCGTGACCGACATGAAGCAGGTCCGGGCAGTCTGCATCAAATAACCCACCCGGAAACGATTAAGCCGTTTAATTTATCCCGCGAAAACGGTACAATGCAGCCCTTTTAGTTTGCATCTATCAGGGATTGCATAATGGCCAAGCAAGAAGTGGATCAGAGCAAGCGACGCTTTCTGATCGCCGCGACGTCGGCGATGGGCGGGGTTGCAACGGCTGCAGTAGCGGTGCCTTTTATCGCCAGCATGCTGCCATCCGAGCGTGCCAAGGCGGCAGGCGCACCGGTTGAAGTGGATATTTCCAAAATCGAACCCGGTGCCATGATTACCGTCGAATGGCGCGGCAAGCCGGTCTGGATCATCAACCGTAGCAAGGAGATGCTGGAAAGTCTGACCAAGGTTAACGCCCAGTTGTCCGATCCGGACCTTGCCGTTCCGCAACAGCCAGAATACGCCAAAAACGCAACCCGTTCCCGCAAGCCCGAATTGATGGTACTGGTCGGTATCTGCACCCACCTTGGCTGCTCCCCTTCTTCCAAGCTCAAGGCAGCCGAAGAAGGCATGGGTTCCGACTGGCTGGGCGGTTTCTTCTGCCCCTGTCACGGCTCAAAATTCGACCTGTCCGGCCGCGTGTTCAAGGGTTCCCCCGCCCCGATCAACCTGGAAGTTCCTCCGTACTACTACCTCAGTGACGCTCGACTGTTAATCGGCGAAGATGGGAAGGGAGCATAAAATGGAAAAATACCTGACCTGCGCGCTCAACTGGGTAGATGAACGTTTCCCGCTGACAGCCTTGTGGAAGGCACATGCCTCCGAGTACTACGCCCCGAAGAATTTCAACTTCTGGTATTACTTTGGCATCCTGGCTACAGTCGTACTGGCGATCCAGATTTTCACCGGCATTTTTCTCACCATGCACTACAAGCCGGACGCAGAACTTGCTTTTGCTTCCGTCGAGTACATCATGCGTGACGTCAGCTGGGGCTGGCTGATCCGCTACATGCACTCCACTGGAGCCTCGATGTTCTTCGTGGTGATATACCTCCATATGTTCCGCGGTCTGCTCTATGGCTCCTATCGCAATCCACGTGAACTGACCTGGTTGTTTGGTATTGGCATATTTCTGTGCCTGATGGGCGAAGCCTTCTTCGGTTATCTGCTGCCTTGGGGCCAGATGTCCTACTGGGGAGCACAGGTCATTATCAATCTGTTCACCTCGATCCCCTTCATCGGCCCGGACGTTTCATTATGGTTGCGCGGCGACTTCATGGTGTCCGATGCAACGCTCAACCGTTTCTTTGCGTTTCATGTCATCGCTCTGCCACTAGTGTTGCTGGGGTTGGTGGCAGCACACATCATCGCGCTGCACGAAACCGGTTCCAACAATCCCGACGGCATCGAGATCAAGAAGAACAAGGATCCTGTGACGCATATTCCGCTTGATGGCATTCCTTTCCATCCTTATTACACCGTCAAAGATACTGTCGGCGTGGTGGTGTTTTTGATGGTGTTTTCGGCCATCGTGTTTTTCGCGCCAGAAATGGGTGGCTACTTCCTCGAAGCCAACAACTTCGTTCCGGCAAATCCGCTGCAGACCCCGCCGCACATTGCCCCAGTGTGGTATTTCACACCCTACTACTCCATTCTGCGTGCCGTACCGCCGCTATTCAATTCACAGTTTCCTGGCGTAGTCGCCATGGGTGCTTCGGTCATGGCTTTTGCTGCGTTGCCGTGGCTGGACAGAAGCCCGGTCAAATCCATCCGCTATCGAGGTTGCCAATACAAATCCTGGCTGACTGCCTTTGTCGTGAGCTTTCTGATCCTGGGTTATCTGGGCACCGTACCTTCCAACGTCTGGGGGCAGTTCGGTGCAGGTGTTCCGGTGCTCGGCGGAGCTGATCGTGCTACCGTTGTCGCCCGCATATTGACACTAGTGTATTTCCTGTTCTTTGCACTGATGCCTTGGTACACCAAGAATGACAAGACCAAACCAGTTCCGGAAAGGGTGACGGGATAATGAATAAGCTGATTCTGATACTGGCCCTGGTACTGCCTGTCGCAGCACAGGCTAATGTAGGTATCCAACTCGACAAGGCGCCGATCAACGAGCGCAATCAGGCCTCGTTACAACGTGGTGCCAGAACATTCGTCAACTACTGCCTGAACTGCCACTCAGCGGTGTCAATGCGTTACAACCGCTTAAAGGATATCGGCCTAACTGACGATCTGATCAAAGCCAATCTGATGTTCGCCGGCGAAAAAGTAGGTGAGCCCATGACCGTGGCGATGAACAAGAAAGAAGCCAAGACATGGTTTGGCGCAACACCGCCCGACCTGTCCGTGATCGCGCGCGCCCGTGGTGCAGACTGGCTCTACACCTATTTGCGCGGCTTCTACCGTGACGATACGCGTCCGACAGGATGGAACAATGTGGCATTTGACAAGGTCGGTATGCCCCATGTGCTGGGAGAACTCCAGGGTGAACAACGGCTGAATGTCGTCGAATCGATGGATGCACAAGGCAACAAGACCGAGTCACACAAGCTCGCACTGGTGAAACCGGGGAAAATGTCTCCCGCCGAATATGACGCCACAGTGGCAGACCTTGTCAATTATCTTGTCTTCATGGGCGAACCGGTTCAAAGCAAGCGTATGTCGCTGGGGATTCTAGTATTGCTATTCCTCGGGCTAATGTTTATTCCGGCCTATTACCTCAAGAAGGAATACTGGAAAGACGTTCACTGACCCACCCGGCAACACTCTGCGGGGACCACGGGCGAGTCTGACTCCCCGCGTTCCCCGCAACTTATTTCAGGAGGTACAACATTATGATGACCCTATATTCCGGCACCACCTGCCCCTACAGCCACCGCTGCCGTATCGTTCTGTTCGAAAAAGGCATGGACTTCGAAGTCATAGATGTCGATGTCAGCAACAAGCCCGACGACCTGATCGAACTCAGCCCTGACGGCCGTTTGCCGGTTCTGGTCGAACGCGAGCTTCGCCTCGACATCTCCAACATTATCAACGAATACATCGACGAGCGTTTTCCGCATCCTCAACTGATGCCGGCCGACCCCGTAATGCGCGCCCGCGCCCGCCTGTTTCTGCATAATTTCGAAGAGCAATTGTTCTCGCACATTGCCGACATCGAAAAAGAAACAAAGAATGCCGCGAAGGCACGTGCTGCCATTCGCGATGCGTTGTGCATGATCGCACCTATTTTCACCAAGCAACCGTACATGCTGGGCGAAGAATTCTCCATGGTCGATGTTGCGATTGCCCCGCTGCTCTGGCGTCTGAACCACTATGGCATCGAACTTCCAAAACAGGCCGCTCCGCTGCTTAAATATGCCGAACGCCTGTTCAGCCGCCCGGCCTACATCGAAGCAATGACGCCCTCCGAAAAGGCCATGCGCAAGTAACCATCAGTCAATGCAGCCAACCTCAACCAAACCCTACCTGATCCGCGCACTTTACGAATGGTGCGTGGATAATGGCTTGACTCCGCACCTCATGGTGGCCGTTGACAGCAATACACTGGTCCCGATGGGTTACGTCAAGGATGGTGAAATTGTCCTTAATGTTAACTACTCCGCCACCAAGAACCTTCTGATCGAAAATGAAGCGATCACCTTCTCCGCCCGTTTCAATGGGGTGTCAAGCAACATCTACATCCCGATGGGGGCCGTCAAGGGAATATTTGCCCGCGAAAGTGGTCAAGGAATGTTCTTCGAACCGGAACCGACGACTTCCGAGCAATCTGGCAGCAAACAGGCAAGCGCACCAGAGGATGAACCGCCGCAACCCCCGCCAAAAGGTCGTCCCAGCCTCAGAGTCGTCAAATAAAGGTTGACGCCCACAGGGTGCCAAGTACGCCCCGTTTTCGCCCGATCAGTTCTGAAGCTTGAGTCCACATCACAATGAGAGACCGGCGCCGAATCTACTTGATTTTTTTGCCATATTAGAGCTAATCTGGATTTCAGAAGCATCAATGAGATCAATAGTCCATTCTCCATGACGACTCTTTTCCTCTTCCTGACCATCGGCATCTGTATTCTCCTTGTCCGTAGAGAATTAAAACGAACCAGGGATATTGATAAGCCCAGAGTCATGTCTCCCTCGACAAACACCGACATCCAGCCAGCAGAATCGAATGAAGAAAGCGGGGAAATTTATATCACCTTCTCAAGGTCAAAAATCCAGGCGCTTTGGAACCCCCAACACAGAAATCTACTGGAATTCGCATCGGCTCAAGGAATCCCCACCGAGTTTTTATGCAGACAAGGCCAGTGCGGCACATGCGAGACTGCTGTACTGGAAGGTGAGGTCGAATATCAATCTCCGCCTGAATATCAAGTAGAACCGGGGAAATGCCTGTTATGCATCGGCTCTCCTAAGACTGATCTAAAACTCGACTTATGAGATTTCATCAACAGCGGGTTTGGCCGATGGCTGACTATGGCGCAAACAACCCGATAGCGGTCGTTGAAGCAGATCTGACAGGGTGAATTGGGTGGCAACTTTAATGCCTCTTGTAACCCCGGCGTGCCCCACCCGAAAAATGAAAACGGCCCCCATCGCTGGGAGCCGCTTTTTTACTGGTGCCGGATAACGGAATCGAACTGTTGACCTTCGCATTACAAGTGCGCTGCTCTACCAACTGAGCTAATCCGGCAAAACGGGATGCATTATAAGGACTCGTGGCGAGTAGGGCAAATCAGTTTTCCGTCTTGAACCCAGTTTTCCGCAGTGGGGTTCAGTCATAGCGAAATAATATATAGACAATCACGCAAACAAATCTGATACTTGGCAGTTATGGCATAGCCAATGGCTATTTCGTGGCATATGTTTAAATTGGTTCGGCTCACATCACAGTGGGCCGTTTTTACTAAGAAACAAGGAACTCAATGACGATCTGGTTTACGTATTTTTGCATTACCCTCTTCATCTTGCTCAGCAGCACTGCCTTGTTCTTTTTCGTCCTGACACGCGGAACCCTGATTGCCCGCGATATCTTCGGCAACTCAAAACATGACGCTTCACACGTCTATCCGATTTACTCAAACATCAGGCTGATCCGGCTGATCGACTACCAGCCAGTTATTGCAGCGATTCTGCTGTTTCAGTATGACCGCCTGGTTTCGGTCATCGTCAACGGTTTGAAAAATACTGACCTGGAAGGAAAAAACCTGCTGGTGACCTCCTGTGCCTTCGGCAATGTACTTCCGCGTGTGGTGAAAGCTGCCGTTGAAGGGGGAGTCCGGCGCATTCTGATTGCCGACATTATTAGAAATGAACTTGTGCACGCAGCGCAAAAACTAGATGCGCACAATGAACTTATTGAATTCGTTGAAGAAAATGCAGTAGCCATGAAGCAGGCAGACAACCTGGTTGCCGCTAACATCATTTTCTTTCTGCTGCACGAGCTCCCTCATCACCTCAAAGCAAAAGCACTGCAGGAGGCCGGCCGAGTGTTGATGCCCGGCGGGAAACTTTATGTGGCCGAATTCCATCGCCCCAATCTGATGCTGCTGAGAATACTGAGCTGGACATATTTCAAGGTTTTCGAGCCACTTGGCCTGGCCTTGTGGGACACGCACGACCCGGTTAAACAACTTGAGGAACTGGGTGGGTTTAGCTGTGAGCGACGGACTGTTTTTTTCAGCAATTTTCAGATCATCATCGCAACCAAGGATAGCCATGGCTTATCGAACTCCCAGAGACCCGCACATTTGGCCAGTTAATGAAGTATTCATGAGCAGCCGCGCTGCCATCGCTGCATGATCTCCATTTTTTGTAAATCGGCAATCCGCAGAAGCCATGTAAAATAGCGATAACAACCTCTGACCAGCAAGAGCCTCATGAAAGAATTCATCCTCCGGTGCCGCAGGCACTTCGCGTTTGCGGCGCTCTTTAGCGGTTGCGTCAACCTGTTATTACTGACTTCGTCGTTTTACATGCTGCAGGTGTTCGACCGGGTGTTTGCCAGCCGCAGTCTGGAAACCCTGTTGATGCTCACCATTGCCGCCATCGGCGCGCTGCTGGTAATGATGGCGCTGGATGCGTTGCGGGCACGCCTGCTGCTGGCATCAGGCGTGGCGCTTGACCAGGCACTGGGGCCGCGCATTCTGCGAGGACTGCTGAATGCCGCCAGCGAAGGTGGCGATACTGACCATGCCATGGGCATGCGCGATGTGGCGGTAGTGCGCGGATTTCTGGCTGGGAGCGGCATTATTTCGCTATTCGACTCACCCTGGGTTCCCATCTACCTGGGAGTTATTTTCCTGTTCAATACCATGCTCGGCTGGCTGGCACTCTGTTGCGCACTGGTGCTGTTTGCCATTGCCTGGATCAACGAATACATGATGCGACCGCCAGCCGAAGAAATGCAGCGGCGCGCCAGACTGGCCTCTCGCTACATTGATAGCGGCATCCGCAACGCCGAAGCCATCCGGGCACTGGGCATGCTGGAGCGCGTAACCTCGCGCTGGCAGGCGCTCAATTACGAGGTCCTGAAAGCACAGTCCGGTGCGGGCCGGGTATCCTCCACCATCGGCGGCATGAGCCGCTTTGTACGGCAGGCAGTACAGGTACTGATGATGGGCGCGGGCGCCTATCTGGTTGTCAAACAGGAGATGAGTTCCGGCGGGATGATCGCCATCACCATCATCCTGTCGCGCGCGCTGGCACCGGTTGAACAGGCCATCAGTTCATGGAAGGGATTCATTGACTTCCGCGCCTCCTACCGTCGGCTGGATACCCTGCTCAAGAACAACCCGCTGCGAGATGAACCAGTCCAACTGCCACCGCCGACCGGCCGCCTGTCAGTGGAAAAACTGGTGGTGGTGCGCAACCAGCAGCAGATCCTCAAGGGACTTAATTTTGAAATTGCGGCAGGGGAAGCCGTCGGTATCATCGGCCCCAGCGGCGCCGGCAAATCCACCCTGCTGCGGTCGCTGGCCGGCGTGTGGCGACCCACGGCGGGTCACGTCCGGCTGGATGGCGCTGAACTGGCCGTATGGCCGCGCGAATATCTCGGACAGTTCTCCGGCTATCTGCCGCAGGACGTGGAACTCTTTCCCGGCACGGTGGCAGAGAACATTGCCCGTTTTACCGATGCTGCCGACGAGGCCGTGATCCAGGCGGCACAACGCGCCGGAGCGCACGAAATGATTCTGCGCCTGCCACAAGGCTACAACTGCCAGATCGGAGAAAGCGGCAGCCACCTTTCCGCAGGCCAGCGCCAGCGCGTGGGTCTGGCGCGCGCCCTGTTCGGCACACCCAAACTGGTGATCCTTGACGAACCCAACGCCAATCTGGACGGCGAAGGCGAAATGGCGCTGATGCAGTCCATCGCCCAGTTGAAGGCGACCGGCTGCACCGTGATACTGGTCAGCCACAAACCAGCCATCATGACCGTCACCGATAAAATCCTGGTGCTGCGGGAAGGGGTCATCGACCTGTTCGGCCCACGCCAGGAAGTTCTGGCCCGTTTGAATCCGCCACCTGCCGCACAGGCCGCACAGGCATCGCAGGCCGTCGCTTCAGTACAGGGAGGAGCAAAATGAGCGAGCAACCCCAGATCATTGACGAAAATTCCAGCATCCGCTGGGGGGTTGGTATCCTGCTGGTATTTTTTGTTGGGCTAGGCTCCTGGGCCGCCTTTGCACCGCTTTCCGCCGCCGTCATCGCCAGCGGATACGTCAAGGTCGACAGCAACCGCAAGACCATTCAGCACCGTGAGGGTGGCATCATCCACCAGATCCTGGTCAAGGATGGCGACCACGTAAAACAAGGCCAGCCGCTGGTCGTGCTGCGCGATGCACAGGTTTCCGCCTCTGTTGACCTGTTGAATACCACGCTTGATGCAGAACGGGCCAAGGAGGCACGCCTGACAGCCGAAAAGGAAATGCGCGGACTCACCTTTCCGGAGTTTTTGCTTGCCCGCAAGCGCGATCCTCAGGTTGCCCGCCTGATCCAGGCCGAAACCCAGTTGTTCAATGCCCGTATTCAGGCACTCAACGGCCAGATCAGCCTGCTGCGCCAACAGATCTCGCAAATGCAGAACGAGCTCGCCGGCGTATCGCAACAGGTCAAGGACGAGGAGCGGGCCATCGGCTTCATGAAGGACGAACTGCGCTCCAACGAGGCGCTGGTCGAAAAACAGTTCATCCAGAAAACCCGTCTCATGAACCTGCAGCGCGACCTCGCCATCAAGCAGGCCGATCAGCAGGAACATGTTGCCGACCTTTCCCGCGCACGGCAAAAAATGATCGAACTGGAACGCCAGATCATTTCCCTGCGCAGCGACTACATGCAGAAAGCGGCTAACGATCTGGAAGTTACCACCCAGAAAATCCACGACCTGCAAGAACGGCTGCTGCCCTCCGAGGACGAATTAAGACGGCAACAGGTCACGGCGCCGGTGGATGGCACGGTGGTTCAACTGCGTTTCCATACCGAAGGCGGCGTCGTCGGCGCCAAGGAGCCTATTCTCGATATCGTACCGGACAATCAGCTACTGATCATTGAAGCCCGCATCGCGGTGGACGATGTGGATGAAGTCAGGACCGGCATGGGTGCCGACATTCGCTTTACCGCCTACAAGCAGCGCAGCACGGCACTGGTCGAGGGCAAGGTCAGTTACGTATCACCCGACCGCATGACCGACGAAAACAACCACACTGCCTACTATGTTGTCCACGTCACCATCCGCCCGGAAAGCCTGAAACATGAGCACGAGATCGACCTGCAGCCCGGCATGCAGGCCGAGGTCTACCTCAAGACCCGTAGCCGGACCATGCTCGATTACCTGCTGGAGCCGGTAACGACCACCATCCGCAAGTCGATGCGGGAGACCTGAGAGAAATCCAATCTTTGCTAACCGTCCTGCGGCAGCGGTGGGTCGGCGTCCGGATCGCCCAGATTCTCCCCCTCGCCCTCCTCTGCGGCGGCAGGAACGGGATTCGAACTTGGCACATAGACGAACTTCCACTCGGCATAACTCTGCTTGCCGGCAAATTCCGTATCTGCCGCATCAAAATTGGCGGTCTTGACCGGCGCCCCGACCGACAGACTGTACACGCCCTCGATCCCGCCATGTTCGCTGGTGACGATACCCCAGTCGGTGCTGCCCGTCATCGGATCGGCAAACACCCGGCGCAGATGGCGGCGGATTTCGGGAAAACGCGGATCCTGCAGCAACTCTTCCAGCGAGTGCGGAAACACCTTGTTGCCACCGGGTGAAGTCTCGTAATACAGCCGGATCGCCTCGCGAAACTGATGGCCGATGAACAGCAGTTCGTTTTCCTTCTCGCGCTGCTGGCTGGTGGTCCAGACCTCGCTGGCCAGCGCCATCGACAGTCCCATCGCCATCACCGCGAACAGCAGACCGAGATAGGTAAAGCCGGATTGATGATGAATGGTGGGTGCTTTTGACATCCTGCAGTTATCGGATGGCCAATTCCGGCTACCACCCGGCATAGGCCGTTCCATCCATACCATTGCCTTCCGCCCCGCTGTGCACATCCACGACGCCGGGCACCTGAGGATCACTGGAGAATACCGGTAGCCAGGTGTCGGCGCGCTCTGTCACCGGATCGACCGGAATGCTGCGCAGATAACGGGCGGCGACGAGGTCTTCGAGTGCCATGGGGCGAACGCCTTTGTCGCCGTAGTATTTGTCGAGGTTGTCGCGCAGCGTGTTAAGGTCCTGCCGCAACGAGGCCTCGCGGGCGCGCTGCAAGCCATCGAAATAGCGTGGCAGCGCGATGGTGAGCAGCAGGGCGATCATGGCCATGACGACCATCAACTCGACCAGCGTGAAGCCTTTTTTACCAGAGATTGTAGGGAACACCGTTCAGCCCTTTCTGATGACTGGTGGAATAGATGTCGAATACGTCACGGCCTTCCTGCGGACGGTCGGGCGGGCTTTCGTAACTCCGTTTGCCCCAGGTCTGCGCCGGAGGCCAGTCCGGATGGCCGCTCATCGGGTCGACCGGCAGGCGACGCAAAAAATAAATGTTGGCCTTTTTCGGGTCCTTGATGTCTTCCATCCCTTCCACCAGGTCTTCCAGCCGCTTGGGATAGCCGGATTCACCCAGGTCCTTCTTGACCCTTCCTTCGTCAGTTGCACGCTTGTAGGCATCGATGGCGGTGCGGATGTCGCGCAACGCCTGCCTCAGTTCCTGCTCCTTGACACGCTGCATGGCCACCTCGCCCAGCGGTAGTGCGATGGCGGCCAGCACCGAGACGATGACCACCGTGACCACCAGTTCGATGAAGGTGAAACCGTACTGAACTGCTTTCATGTGACTCGGCTTATGGTGCCTTCTGCAAACCGTTGGGGGTAAGCATCAGCCCACCAGGCAAACCCGGGATGCCCGGCGGAGCGGACGGTGCTGCCGGCGCAGCCGCTGGAGCCGCGGCCGGTGCCGCAGCAGGCTTGGCCGGCGCCCGTGCCGGACTGCCGATAACCTGTTGCAGGAAGCCCGGTACCGTGACATTGGTCGAGGGCTTGCCGATGGCCGACTCCGGCCCCAGCCAGAACTGGCCGACATCGGAAGTGAGCGGTGCCACGTTGCGGATGACGTGCGGCGTGATGGACAGCACGATGTCGGTCTTGCGACGATCCCGGCTTTCCTTGGAGAACAGCCGACCCAAAATGGGCAGATCGCCCAGGCCCGGCACCCGGTCCCAATCCTTGACATCGTTGTCATTGATCAGTCCTGCCAGAATCTGGGTTTCGCCATCCTTCAGCCGCAACAGGGTTCCGGCCGAACGTGTGCCGATGGTCGGCGCCTTGGCGCCTTGCGTAAAGGAGGCCGTGCTGACATCCAGATTGATCCTGATCGTCACCTCGTCATCCACGTTGACCGAGGGTTCGACATCCAGTTTGAGACCATCGTCGATATACTGAACACTCTCGGAAAGGGTGCCGTTGGAAGTACTGTTGGTGGTAAAAATCGGGATCCGGTTACCGACGTGGATCTTGGCTTTCTCCCGGTTGCGCACCCGGATGCTGGGATTGGCCAGCAGGTTGATGTCCTTGTCGGTCTGGCTGAAGTGGGCGCTCGGCAATCTGTCCACCCCGACACGCCTGGCGGTGATGTTGTGAAGATCAGTCAGCAACAGACTCGCGGTTTTGGATGAGGCCGATGACGAGGCAATTACCGAAAGCTGGGTGGGGTAGGTGATGCCGAGATCGGTGATCCGGCTTCTGGCTACTTCCAGCACCTCCACATCCAGCACCACTTCCGGATCGGGCCTGTCCTGCAACTGGATCAGCTTGTCGGCCAGCTTGAGCACTTCCGGGCTGTCCTTGATGACCAGCAGCCCCAGCTTGTCATCGACGTACATGTCCTTGATCTGCAGCATCGATTTGAGCAGGGTCTGGACCTTGGCCACGTCGCCGTTGGCAATGTAGTAGCTCCGCACCACCAGGTCCTGATATTCCTTGGCCTTGTTGGGAAAATTCGGATAGACGATCATGGTGGTTTCGTTGACCACCTTTTTCTGCAGGTTATTGGCAGCCAGCAAAGCGTCGATGGCATCCTCCATCGGCGCATTCTTGAGAAACACCGTGACTTTCTGGTCAGGCCGGATATCCCGGTCGAGAATAAAGTTAAGACCGGTGATCTTGGACATGGCTTCGAACACGGCCTTAACCTCACCGTCGCGGAACTGCATGGTCACCGGCGCCTTGGACGGCAGCTTGAGTACCGGCACGGTCGATTTTTTCTCTTCGGCCTTGGCAATCAGCGGGGCGAGCAATTCCAGCGCTTCGGGGTGATCCGGGTTCTCCACCAGCACCTGGCGCAGCAGTTTCTCTCCTGCCATTTCGTCCTTGCGGTCCAGTTTTTCGCGCGCCTTGGCAATCCATTCGGCATGGCGCTGATCGGACTCGATCCTGGTCATGCCGGCCCGGGCACGCTGATTCATCGGATCGGAGGACAGCGCCTCCTGATAGGCCGTCACCGCATCGTCCTGCCGGCCTTCACTATAAGCCTTGGCCGCCGTACCCAGCGATGACTGAATTTTTTCCTCCTTCGAACGCAGGTCCTGGATTCTTTCCGACGCCACACGTGGCTTGTTGTCCCCCGTTCCCGGCAATTGTGCACATCCGGCAATCGATGCGCAGAGGAGCAGAATCAAATATTTGAGTCGTCGCATTTTCAAGAAACATCTCCGTTCATACGTAATGTCTGCATCAGTCCCAGCGGCAGATAACGCAAATTGATCAAATTGTCCTGGATGCTTTCGACGCGATATACGCCATCCAGCATGTCACCGGTCGTCACCAGAAATATTGGGCCGCCCTCGCCTTTCTGCAAAAAGACCATCAGACGACCTTTTTCATCGACAAATCGTCCGAAGCAGACGAATTCAAGCGGGGGCGCTTCCGGCGGCTTGGGCGCCTCGACTTTGGGACGGACCGGTTTGCGCCAGGTTTTTTTGGCAAAAGGATTGGCGGCGGCCTCCGGATTCATCTTGCTGTCGGCCAGCCCTGACAGCGCCAGGGTCAGCATAAAGCCGGAAATCAGCATCGTCTGCAGCCGGTGCATCATGGCTGCCCCGCTTTCTGTCCCGCAAAGTAGAGCGCCAGCCGCAACTGGACTTCAACCGATTCACTGTCGATGCCTTCGCGTGACATGGTCAACTCCTCGATACCGACGAAAGGCATGGTATTAAGGGTCTCGGCCAGAAAAGCGCGCAGGCTCGGGTAGCCGCCCTGCAGCGAGAGATCCACCAGATAACGACCGAACTGATGGTCCTTTTCCAGCATGTAGCGATAATCGCCCTGATGAAAGGGAATGCCGTTGGCCTCGGCGGATTTGGACAGCGTTCCCAGCCAGACCGGCAAGGCAGCACCGGCAGGCAGGTTGCGATAAAACGCACTGATGCGGTCGTCCTGAACCGGTGCAGGCTGGCGCAGCCGGTTGCGGTCGGCCTCCGCCATCATGCGCCTGGCATCGCCCTCACGCGCCTCAGTTTCATGCCCAGCCGGCAGGGTCAGCAGCAACTGAATCGCCATCGCTCCCGCCAACAGCGCGACACCCAGCCATAACGGCCTGCCGGCACCGGCAACACGCCAGCGGATTTCCCAGTTCAGTCGTTTTATCAGCGCGTGATCCATTGCGCCTCCACCACAAAATCCACCGGCCGGTCGGGGTCGTCTTCCACCACCATGTGGCTTGCCAGCCAGGCGTTTTCGAATGCCTTGCCGTCAGGCAATCGCTGTACGAAACCAAGCGCATGGTCGTAGCTTCTGGCCTGGCCGTTCAGCGTCACTACCCGTTTCTTGGGATCGGCCTGAACCGACAACACCGCCACATCTGCGGTGGTGGCATGCTCGATCGCCGACAGCATCTCGTCCCAGTGCAGACCGATCAGTTCTTCCACCTTGGCGCTCTTGGCAACAGGAATGGCCTGATTGGCCGATTGCAGATGCTGACCGGGATCCAGCCGGGCGGTCAGTCTTTCGAGACGTTCCTTGGCGGCATCCAGCCGGGCGGCAACATCCGAATAATGCGCCAGACTCAGGGCAAAGATCCCCAGCGACAGCAGCATGAATATCCGCGAACCCCAGCCGGGTCGGCGCGTGTAATCACTGAAATCGATCGCTAGCAAACGCATATCAACAAATCACCATGGGCAGAAAGGCCAGTCCGGCCTGATCGTCATAACGCTGCTCCAGCCTTGGTACCAGGGTGCCATCCGGTAATCTCACCGTGACGGGCGACGTGCCCCCCGCCACATGCAGATAAATCGCGGGGCTCTCCTCGGCAAGACCGCTACGCTCGATTTCTCTCGCGATCAGCAGGCCCAGTGCCTCACCGGAATCGGCATCGGTGCGGCGGGAAGTCACGTGCATGACAACGCCATCTTCAGTTCTGGCCAGGCACAGACAACCGGGCTCGTATTGCACCAGCCAGAATGCACGCTTGCCTGGCTGGCGGGAAAACCGGTCATAGGCGGCGCTGAAGAACGGCAGAATACCACCGGAGCGCGAACCTGCCTCGCGCAATGCCAACTCCAGCCCCTCCACCAGTTCCGCGACGACACCGCAGGCCAGGACCGGCTGGCCATAGCCCTGCATGACCAGCCTGATCTGCCATGTAGCGACCCGTTCACCATAAATTTCACTCAGTGCATGGCGCGCAAAGGCTTGCCAGTCATCCTCTCCGCCCAGCGCATCCTGCCAGGGCATAACGATAAACCGGGCCAATGTGTTCGACAGCACGATGCGCGTTTCCAGGCCCCCGGCACCAACTGCCGCCAGCACTTCAGGCAGCCGGGAAAGCGGTTTCTGCCAGCCTTCATCAGCGGCATCCAGCTCGACCTCCATCGATTGCCGGCGCAGGATCTTGCCGTCCAGCCGACGCATGACGACGGCATCGATGCCGCGCGGATGGATGGCGACCCTGACCTGCTCAAGCAATGAGCGTAACACGGTTGGCCTCCTCCAGTGTGGTCTCGCCCCGGCGCACCATCTCGAGTGCCGCTTCGCGCAGAAAATGCGTGCCGTTGCGCACGGCAATTTCCTTGACCTGGCGTATGGGTGCGCGCGCAACGATGAGTTCGCGAATCTCGTCGGTCAGCACCAGAATCTCGCTGACCGCCTTTCTGCCCTTGTAACCGGTTCCGCGGCAGCGCCCACAACCCGTGCCCTGCACAAAACGATAGCCGCCGACATCCTTTGCCGCAATACCGGAATCCTGCAACAGCGCCGCATCCGGCACACTTTCCTGTGCGCACTCCGAACAGATCTGCCGCACCAGCCGCTGGGCCAGCACGATATTGAGCGCGGAAACCAGGCTGAACGGGTCAACTTCCATGTTCATGAAGCGCCCGATCACGTCAAACACGTTGTTGGCGTGTACCGTCGTCAGCACCAGGTGACCGGTCAGCGCCGACTGCACGGCGATCTGGGCCGTTTCGGCATCGCGGATTTCGCCCACCATGATCTTATCCGGGTCGTGGCGCAGAATGGAGCGCAATCCGCGGGCGAATGTCAGTCCTTTTTTCTCGTTGACCGGGATCTGCAGCACCCCCTGCAACTGGTATTCCACCGGATCTTCGATGGTGATGATCTTGTCCTTGCCATTGTTGATTTCGGCAATGGCGGCATACAGCGTGGTGGTTTTTCCGCTGCCTGTGGGACCGGTCACCAGAATCATGCCGTAAGGTGCGCCGAAGTAGCGACGCATTACTGCCAGCGACTGATCATCAAAACCGAGGTAATCCAGCCGCAGGCCATGCAACTGGTCGGTCAGTGCCTGCTTGTCCAGCACCCGGATCACGGCATCCTCGCCATAAATGCTGGGCATGATCGAAACCCGGAAATCGATCTCCTTGCCACGGATGGACACGCGAAAACGGCCGTCCTGAGGCACACGCCGCTCGGCAATGTCGAGGTCGGACATGACCTTGATCCGCGAAATCACCTGCTCCGCCATGGCATGGTCATTCACGCTGCTGATCTGCCCCAGCACGCCGTCAATGCGGTATTTGATGCTGAGTCCGGCTGGACCGGTTTCGAGATGAATGTCGCTTGCGTCCGACTTGAGTGCGTCGTAAAGGGTGGAATGCACGATGCGCACGACCGGACTGGTGTCCTCGCTGATCGACAGCAGTGACAGTTCCTCGGTGTGCACTACCCCGCCACGATCGTACTCACCGCCGGCAAACAGTGTTTCCATGGCTCGAGCGCTTTCCTCATGCCGTGCCAGGTAAGCCCCGATGTCGGAATGATGCGCCAGCCGCCAGGTAAAGTTCTGGCGCACGTGACTTTCGCACCAGGAAATCAGCGCATCGGAAAAGACATCGGCAAACACCACCAGCAATTCGTCACCCTGGCCGCGCAAGGCAATGCATTCGTGCTGTGCCGCGTCCGGATAGGAAATCACCTCAAACGCGGGTTCCAGCGCGTCAATCTCGCGCATGCCCAACGGCGCATAACCGAACATCTCCGCCAGCGCCTCGACAAAGATGTGGGGCGGCAGTGCGGCAAGATCTTCCAGCACGACCACCGGGCGCCTGCCTTCACGGGCAGCGTTCTGCCTGGCACGTGACACCAGTTCGCGTGTCATTCGGGCGCTCACTGAATGCTACCCGCCAGTTCAAAAATAGGCATGTACATCAACAATACGACTGCTCCAATCACCAGTCCGATCGCCGCCATCAACAACGGCTCGAACAATCTTGTAAACACATCCACCCAGCGGATCATCTCTTCTTCATGGAACCTGGCGGTATGCTCCAGCATCTCGCTCATGCCCCCCGTCCGCTCTGCCACGCGCGCCAGACGGAAGGCCACCGCGGTCGCCATTCCGTGGCTCTCCAGTGCTTCCGACAAGGGTCGCCCTTCGCTGACTTCGCGACGCGCACCGGCCAGCTGCGAGCGCATCGAAACATCCAGCAGTTCTCGCACCATATCCAGTGCGGGCACAATGGGAATGCCGCTTCTCAGCAACATGGCCAGCGTACGGTAAAAACGAGCCAGCTGATAAAGCCGCAACTTGTCGCCTATGGCAGGAATTTTCCATGCCAGCCGTGCCAGCCTGGCACGGGTTGCAGGTAATAGCACCCACCACACCAGCAGAAATGCGACAGCAAAAAACGCCGAAAAAAATACTGTCCCATGTTGCTCGATCACCTGACCCCAGCCCAGCAAAAGCCGGGTGGCCAGCGTCAGATTGCCCCCATGATCGGCATAAATCCGGCTGAAGCGCGGCACCACATACCCAAGAAGGAACAGCAGCACCAGCACCCCGAACCCGATCAGCAACACCGGATAAACCGATGAACTGACAATTTTCTTCTTGACCAGATCCACGCTCGATTGGTATTCAACGTAGCGCGACAGCGCACTGCCGATCTCGCCTGATGTTTCGCTGGCCTTGATCGAGGCCACATAAAAAGGCGGAAAAACCGCCGCATGCGCCGCCATGGCATACGAAAGCGTGTGACCTTCCCGCAGTGAAGCCAGCAGCGCATTCAGGACGTCTCTTGCGGAAGGGCGCTGTTCCCGCTCCGCCAGCACTTCCAGGGCCTCCACCACATTCAAGCCGGCTTTCAGGAGCACCTGCAACTCATGACTGAACAGTACCAGAGGAAACCGGGGTGCGGATTTTCGCAGCCAGGGCAGCTTCCAACCATCCGCCTGCGCAGCGATCACCACATATCCCTGATCCTGTATCGTCTGGCGTGCGGCTGAAGCAGTCGCGGCCTCGACCATCATTGATAGCACCGGGCCACCGTCGCGCATGGCCTTGACCTGATATTTCATGCAGCTCCAACTCATCAAAAGGGCAGAGACTATACCCGAGAAAGACTCACAGATGACTCACAATCGACATCCAGCGGCGATCATTGGCAAATGCTGTTTGACGCAAGCAGCGATAATATCAATAATTGGCGCAATTCGGAGGGGATACTGTTCTCCGACACCCGGGGTGCCCCCGATACTTTACGATGCGAGGTCAACAGTCATGCTTCAATGCAAGAAACAATCCCGAAATTTGCCCGTCACCCGTCAACAATCGATCTGCCAGCGTGGTTTCACCCTGCTCGAACTGCTGGTCGTGATGGTAATCATCGGCCTTCTGGTCGGTTATGTCGGGCCACGCTATTTTGCGCAACTGGGCAAGTCGGAGATCAAGACGGCGCGCGCGCAGATCAATGCGCTGGAAAAAGCACTCGATGTCTACCGGCTGGACAATGGCCACTATCCGAGTGCCGACCTCGGTTTGGCGGCATTGACCACCAAACCCTCCAACGAAGCACGCTGGGCGGGACCCTATCTGGCCAAGGCGGTTCCGCTGGATCCCTGGGGCAACGCCTATGTCTACAAGATTCCCGGCGAGCATGGCGAATTTGATCTGCTCTCCTATGGCAAGGACGGCAAGCCGGGAGGCAGTGGTGAAGACGAGGACATCAGGAACTGACATCCCGAACGACTGGCTACATTGAACAGGTCACGGTACCCAGGGGAAACCAGGGAAATGACCGTGACTTTCCCACGCAGCATGACCGAGGTAGTAAATGGCGCACAACAAACTCTCAGCCGACGAACAGCTATACCATGTTCACAATGAAAAAGAGATATTGCAGATTCTGGCCGATCTGATTAAACGCAAGGTCATGCTCAACGTCTCGTTCGGCCAGGGGGCGGAGACTTTTCTCACCACGGTCATCGGGGTGAATGCCGAGAAGCATCTTGCATTTCTCGACGTGGGCCGGGACGAAACCTTTAATTCCCGTCTGGTCGCCAGCCATGATGTCACCTTCACCAACAACGAAGGCGTCCGCATCCGCTGGACCAGCGAAGACCTCAAAATCGTGACGCTCAAAGACGGTCTCGCACTCTGCATCGGCTTGCCGCGCGACCTGATCCGTGTCCAGCGACGCCAGTACCACCGTCTGGCAACGCCGATCAGAACTCCCGTAATCTGTCGTATCCCGCTTGAACGGGATACAGATACTGACATACTGGAACTGCCACTGGCGGACGTCAGTGTGGGAGGGATAGGCATTGTCGTAACCGGCCCGCTGGACGAACGGTTGTCTGTGGGAGCCGAATTCGACAATTGCAGGATCGAGTTTCCCGACGTGGGGACCACCAACCTCAGGCTCCACGTCCGCTATATCGACCAGTTCACCATGAGAGACGATACGGTCAAACATCGTATCGGACTTGAATTCATCAACCCATCGCGAGGAAACCAGGCGCTAATCCAGCGCTATACCTTCATTCTTGAAAGTGAATCGGTTGCTATGGCGACTAGTTAGGTCGTTTCACGTCCTGGATACCCTACTTTCGACGAAATCCAGAAATACTCTTCCGATAACACCCGGAAAGGCAAAATCAAGATTGACATATCCCGTTTAATGGCTTGATAATATTCAATATATTACTCAGGCTTGTGGGGGCGAGGTGTCATTCATTTCAAGATCGATCGCACTCACTGCAGCCTATCTGGTTGCTGCCAAGGTTGGACTGATCTTCGGCACGGTCAGCAGCAGCGTCACCATTTTCTGGCCTCCCGGAGGAATTGCACTTGGCGCGCTCCTGCTGGGTGGCGTACGCTATCTTCCGGCCGTATTTACGGGAGCCTTGCTGGCGGCACTCATGGTGAAAGCTCCGCCTTTATTTGCCTTGGGGTCCTCGCTCGGCAATACGCTGGAAACGTTTTTCGGCTATTGGTTGATCACACGATACGGCCATGTCGATCTCAAACTGACTCGTCCACACGATCTGTTTATCATCCTTCTGTTGGGAGGGCTGATTTCCTCCCTGATCAGTGCCCTGCTAGGACCGTTGGGTCTTCTGGCCTCCGGCCTGATTACCACTGACCTGCTGCAAGGCATCATGTGGCGCTGGTGGCGTGCCGACGTGCTGGGGATTGCGTTCTTCACGCCACTTTTCCTGATATTCGCCAGGAAGGATTTTTTCAGCTTCCCCCCTGAGATTGCCCGGGAATCTTTCATCCTGTGGGTTGTGGCCTTCATCACCGGACAGATTGTTTTGCTCGGATGGGTGCCCCCCGGCTTCAGCTTTGACCACCCCCCGGCGCTCGCCTGGATTTTTCCGCTGGTCGCATGGGCAGGATTGCGTGCCGGAAGAAGGAATACGGCACTGATTCAGCTGATGTTCCTGACTCAGTCAATACTGAGTGCTCATCTGCATACAGGTTTCTTCGCCGATGATTTCACCAAGTACGGACTGGCCAATTTCTGGATTTTTGCTATGTTGCTGGGAATTCTTGGCATGGCAACCGCCATTCAAGCTACACAGCAGAGAAAATCGCAGCAGACCGTCGCCCTCAACGCCAAAATCTTTTCCGTCAGCCTCAACGGGATCCTGTTTGTAGATACAGACAACAACATTGTCAACGTCAATCCGGCTTTCACCCGCATCACCGGTTACACTGATCAGGAAGTAATCGGAAAGAACCCTCGCCTGCTCTCTTCCGGCAAGCACGGCCAGGAATTTTTCAAGGCCATGTGGACGTCTCTGGAAGAAAATGATTACTGGGAAGGAGACATCTGGAACCGACGCAAGGATGGGATGCTCTTTCTGGAGAAGCTTTTCATCCATACCATCCGGGACCCCAAAGGCCGTATCATCAACCGCATCGGCATCTTTTCAGACATTACCGAGCAACGGGCTGCGCAAGACGCTATTGCATATCAGGCGCAGCACGATTATCTGACCGGCCTTCCCAATCGTCAGCTGTACAAAGACCGCTTCGATCAGTTGCTGGCAATCTCCAGGCGTCATGCCAAGCAATTTGCCCTGATCTATCTTGATCTCGACCGCTTCAAACCGATCAATGACAAACTGGGGCATCAGATCGGCGACAAACTGCTCGTGACAGTTGCCCAAAGACTGACGCAACTGGTTCGTGCAAGCGATACCGTATCCCGCCTGGGTGGCGACGAATTTGCAATTCTCGTTTCAGAAATCCATGATCCGCATGACGTAACCGTGATGGCAGGCAAGATCCTGACTGCTCTGGCCCTGCCCTTTGACATTGAAGGCCACACCCTCCGGATTTCAGGAAGCCTTGGAGTCGCGTTTTATCCGGATCACGGCACCGACATGGAAACCCTCATGTCCAAAGCCGACACGGCCATGTATCAGGCCAAGAAAAACGGCAGCAACATCATGATAGTCGCCACAACCTCTGCTGAAATGTCACAATATCCGCTCTTTACCACAGACGAGGAAACGACAGAATGACCGAGATCTTCCTGGAAAAGAAAACCATGGACACCGCTCCGCTTTCTAGGGTTCTGGCCGATTTCTACATGTTCCACGAGTTACCTCCGGAACAGATCGTGATGATTGCAGAACACTGTCAGATCATCAGCGCACCCCGAGGCACGATGATCTTCAACCGTGGAGACCAGGCTCGCGGTTTGTTTATTCTGCTGCAGGGCCAACTGAAACTGGGCGTGACTTCACCGCAGGGCACGGAGAAAGTAATCAGCATCATCAGTCCCGGTGGTAGCTTCGGCGAAGCGGTATTGTTCATGGAACGACAGTTTCCGGTATATGCGCAGGCCACACTGGATTCCAAAGTGCTGCTGGTCTCCAAGAGTGTGATTTTCTCCCTGCTCGACAATGATCCGACCGTCGCACGCAAAATGCTGGCAGGCCTGTCGATACGCATGCATCAATTAGTGCAGGATATCGGTATGCTTTCATTGCAATCAGGAACCCAGCGTTTTATCGGATATTTGCTCCACATCAGCGCCGAGGCACCGGATGCGAGCAGTATCACGCTTCCGGCCAGCAAATCCATGATCGCATCCCTGCTCAACCTCACACCGGAAACACTTTCCCGAACCATGACCAAACTACAGCAATCGGGACTGATCGAAGTGCATGGAAAAGAGATCATCATTCCAGACGTATCACGGTTGCGTAATCTCGATCACGGCTTCTGAGTCTTCCGATTGCCCTGCATCAAGGACAGTCAGGTAGAAAACACTTACAGTCTGCAGCAAAGCAAAAGGGAAACCATGGAAAAGCCATCAGAGATTCCGGAAACACACCATCTTGACGCGCTGGTCAATCGCATCGAGCAAAAGCACCATGCGTTCACACGTAGCCAGATCGATCTGCTGGAAAATCTATTTGTTCAGATTCGGGACAATATCCCGGATCAGTTGAAACAAACCTTCCTTGCCTTACGAAACGACCTCATCCCACACCTGATGAAGGAAGAAAACATCCTTTTCCCCTACATCACCGCATTGACCCAGGATCTCGGGCACCCTCCTCCTTCGTGTTTTGGCAGCATTGCCAATCCGATCCGGATGATGAAACTGGAGCACGACCGGGTTAAAGCATTGCTGGACAACATGCGCAACATGACTGCCGATTACCGGGCCGAAGCCGGATCCGGCCGCGCTGATCTTTACACGGCCCTGAAAGCACTGGACGAGGACCTGGTTGAACACATGCATCAGGAGGACGATGTGCTGTTTCCCCAGGCACTCGCCATGGAAAGCAGTGCATGCCATCCGCACCCGCGCTGACATCTTTATTCCGGAATACTTGACCTAAATCAAGGCCGCAGAATTGCATGAAGCGTTAGAGTGCTGTATCTTGCACGGAAGAAAAATAGCGGACGTGTGTAACCCGGACATCAGGCTGTTGCAATGCTTCGGGGGATAAATAAAGTGCACGACGATCATCATTAAGGGAAGGTGTCAAATGGAATCCTCAAAGTCGGATACCGAGCCGGTTACTTTCATGCAAGAAATGCTGAACAACAAGTTTTTGCTTTTAACCGTGGTACTGGCTGCCATCGCAGCCATTTATTTTGGTGCCGGTCTTTTCGTGCTTCTTAGCCATTGAGGCCGCCACCGCAAGTACAATCGCAGTTTGTCACCGGGCTTCCCCGGTAATGAGCAGGATTGTCAAGCTTTCAACGATCGCTTAGGAAGGGAGTTGGCTATGTCTGAATCTACCAATAATGCAAGTCCTCATTTCATGCAACGGGTGCTGGATAACAACTGGATACTGCTGGCACTGGCCGTCATGACGCCCATGCTGTTCTATACCGTGTGGGGGCTTTGGGATGTCATCAGCATCCCGATGGCGCCATAATTAACCAGCCAGCTTAACAAAAAAGGAGATACAGCGATGGGAACGTCCTACACCCCCCCAACCAATCCAGACTGGTGGCGCGAGCCGATCGAGCGCACCGAGATCACCTGGATCGTGCTCTCGTTTTCATGGTGTCTGTTCATGTTCGGCTGGATGGTCAGCTGGCACTGGATCGGCAACCAGAATATGCGGAACGAAGCCTACAAAACCACCACGGAAGCTTATGCCGCAAAACTCGCCGACCAACAGGCAAAATATGCCATTCGCAAGGACGAATCCGCGCCGACAGAAGATGTCGTCGCACCACCACCAGGCGGTGATGTCTATCTTGCCGGCATGATGTGGCAATGGCGCCCTATCCTCGAACTCCAGAAAGGCAAAACCTACCGCTTGCATCTGTCTTCACTTGATATTGGCCATGGCTTTTCGTTGCAGCCGGAAAACATTAACTTTCAGGTCTACCCTGGCTATGAACAGGTACTCAATCTGACCCCAAACAAATCTGGCACTTTCAGCGTTGTGTGCGGTGAATACTGCGGTGGTGTAAATTCCACGGGTCATCACACCATGCTTGGCAGAATTTACGTTAAGGAGTAACAGCAATGGCGACTACAACATTATCTGAATTCCGCATTGACCCGGTATCCGGCCTGAAGATCAACAGGACTGCCAATACCCTGGTCAAGGCGAATGCATTCGCAGCCGTCGTGTTTTTGCTGGTCGGGGGATTATTCGGTCTCGGCGTGGCACTGACTCGTATGCCCAGTGTCCAGTTGCTCTCCCCTGAGTACTTTTACATGGCACTGACGGCACACGGGCTCGTCAATCTGGCTGTATGGATCATTTTCTTTGAAATGGCAGTGCTGTATTTTCTTGGGGCTCACGTATTAAGCAACCGGCTGGCAACACCTCGCCTCGCGTGGGCACAGTTCTGGCTGATGCTGGTTGGTGCTGCCATGGTCGCTGTGGCCGTGCTGGGTGGTCAATCGAGCGTCATGATGACTTCCTATCCACCACTTCAGGCCGCCCCGCATTTCTACCTGGGGTTGATTGTATTTGCTGTCGGTGCACTGATCGGATGCTTTGTCTTCCTGGGTACGCTGGTCGTTGCCAAACGGGAGAAAACCTATAGCGGTTCTATTCCGCTGGTCGTTTTTGGTGGTGTGACAGCGTGTGTGATCGCCATTTTCACGCTCATTTCTGGCGCCCTGATCCTGATCCCGACCTTTTTCTGGTCCGTCGGGCTGATTTCTCATATCAATCCCATGATGTACCGGGTCGTCTGGTGGGCATTCGGTCACTCTTCTCAGCAAATCAACGTCGTGGCCCATATCTCGATCTGGTATCTGATCGCATCTCTGGTATTCGGTGCCAAACCGATGTCGGAAAAAGTCAGCCGAGGCGCGTTCCTGCTGTACATCCTTTTCTTGCAACTCGGATCGGCCCACCATCTGCTTGCCGATCCTGGACTGACTTCCACCTGGAAGGTCTTTAACACCAGCTACATGATCTATCTTGCCGTTCTGGCCAGCATGATTCATGGCCTGACGGTTCCGGGCTCCATTGAAGTGGCACAACGCAAGAAAGGGCTGGATACCGGACTATTTACCTGGCTGCGCAAAGCGCCCTGGGGCAACCCCATCTTTTCCGGCATGTTCCTGTCACTGGTCGGCTTCGGTTTCATCGGCGGCATTACCGGGGTCGTCATGGGAGTGGAGCAGATCAACATGCTCATCCATAACACCATGTACCTGCCAGGCCATTTCCATGGCACACTGGTCGCCGGCACCACCATGGCATTCATGGCCGTAACCTACTGGCTGATTCCAGTCGTGTTCCAGCGCAAGATCGCATTAGCAGGAATCGCGAAATTCCAACCCTATATTTTCAGTATTGGCGCCTGGGTTTTCTCGATAGCGATGATGGGTGCCGGCACGCTGGGAGTACAGCGCCGTCACGCCGACATCACGTTTGCCGGTCAGCCTCTGGCTTATGAGTACCCGGAAATCGCCAAGGGATTGATGGATCTGGGTGAGATTTTTGCGGTAATCATGACGGTTGGCGCAGTCATGTATATCGTGATCGTGCTGGCCTCGATCTTTACCGGCGAGCGCATTGCGGAAGATGCTGCGCCTTGGCCAAAAGTCGAAGATGCCGATGTTGTGTTTGAAAAATCCGGCAAGAAACATATCGGTATCGGAGGCATGGAAGCTCCAGGCACATTTGTGCTGGCAATGGTGCTGTTTGCAACCATCGTGCTGTACTACTTCATCAACTTCAAGTACCTGTCAACGGTTTGGGGTATGTCCTGATGTCATCAGGCCTGGGGAGGGATGCGAGACATCCTTCCTCAGGCCAAGACATCACAACAACCGGGATGTGACAGTCATTTGTCACACGGAACAGGAGTCGCTGCTTTTTCGACTGACAAAGAAAAGAGCGTATGGATCGAGACAATGCTTAAACAATACATCAACGTTTTCAAGTTGCGCATTGGTTTTGTAATCGCCCTGGCTGCACTGGGCGGTATGGCCATCACGCCGGGACATTCTCTTCCGTTATGGAAAACTCTGTTTCTGTTTTTGACCGTGATGATGGGCTCGGCAGCAGCAGGTGCCTTTAACCAGTATTGCGAGCGTGATATCGACGCCAGAATGCCACGAACGAAGAACCGGCCGTTCGTAAGCGGTGTATTTCAGCATGGTTACAAATGGCTGGTTATCATCGGGTTGCTGCTGACGGCCGCAATCACCTCTTCATCGATCGTGCTGAATCCGATGGTGGGATTGAATATTTTTCTCGGTGCCTTTGCTTACGCCATTGTGTATACCGTTTGGTTAAAGCGGCGCACCTGGCTGAATATTGTATTCGGCGGTCTGGCCGGAAGCTTTGCGGTGCTGGCCGGAGCTGCAGCCATCAACCCGTCTCTCGGCCCGCTACCCTGGCTGCTGGCTGTCGTGCTGTTCCTGTGGACGCCTCCCCACTTCTGGAGCCTGGCGATTGCCTACCGGGATCAATATGCGCTGGCCGGTGTTCCCATGCTGCCCGTGGTCAAGGGAGACCGAAAGGCAGCACGGATCATCATGGGTCATACCATACTTCTGGTGCTGGTTTCTCTGGCACCGATGTACTATGGCATGGGATGGATTTACCTGGCTGGCGCCTTGGCCGGGGGTATGTTTTTTCTGTTCAAAAGCCTGAAACTGCTGCGAAATCCCACGAGACAAACCGCCATGTCCAACTTCTTTGCCTCGATGGTACAACTGGGCTTGCTGCTGTTCGCACTGATGCTGGAGGCCAGCTTTGCCACCTGATCGGCAGGCAACCTGAAGTGCTTTTCTGCTTCGCGGTTACATTCCTGAAACAACCGGAATAGCTGCAGGATAGTTCGCATAGCCACTTCCATTCGTCAATGGTTTCTCGAAATAATTCTTCATGATGTTTTTACGCCATGCTCTTGCACTCCCTGTGCTGATGCTCGTGTTTGCGACACCGCTTTCCCTGGCACAGCAGAACCCGCCCAGCGGGGCAAAGCTCTACGAGAATGCCGTCACTGTCGCCAAACAGCAGGCAACCCCGGCGGGGGCGCAGATTCTGCCACTGGATGAGAAAGAGGCGCTGAAAATCAGCCAGAATGCCATCGGCAAACAACTCGGGGAATACACTTTCGTAAACAGCAACGGGCGCCAGGTCAGGCTATCCGATTACCGGGGAAAACCGCTGGTTATCGACATGATCTATACGCACTGCCCTTTTGTCTGCGCGACCAAAACCCGGAATCTGGACGCACTCAAGCTTTCACGAGAAGCGCTCGGAGCCGACAGTTTCAACGTACTGACAATCGGCTTTGATACCGAGAATGACACCCCTGAAGCCATGGGCAGCTTTGCAAGCCGTGTGGATGCAAAAATTGAGCGTTGGGACTTTGTGAGCACGGATGCGGATACCATCAAAAGGTTAAGCCAGGATCTGGGTTTTGTTTTCACGCCATCCCCCAGGGGCGGCTTCGACCATATCACCCAGACGACTTTTGTCGATGCAAAGGGCCGTATCTATCAGCAGATTTATGGCGATGATTTTGACAACAAGACGCTGCTTGAACCTTTGAAAAACATGATTTACGACCTGCGCGGGAAAGAGCCGGGGCTGACCGGACTTTCGCACAGAGTCCGGCTTTTCTGTACGGTGTATGATGCCGCAACCGGAAAATACCGCGTGGATTACAGTTACTTCTACGGGATCGGCCTGGGAGTTCTGGTTTCCATGCTCATCATCTGGTGGATCATCAGCGAGTATCGTCGCAGCCCCGGACGAAGCCGCCCACACCAATATCCCGCACCTTGAACGATGACAGAGATTTGCCTTGATTAAATATATCCACCTTGCTGGCCAGCGAATTTTTCTGGGACTTGAAAGCGTACTCAATCGCGCCTTCGGGCCGGGGCTAAACCCGTTATATTTTCTTGGGGCCATTACCTACTGGATGTTCTGGATCATCATTGCCAGCGGCTTCTACATTTATCTGTTCTACGATACAGGCGTGGCAGACGCCTTCGATTCTGTCGAACGCATCACGCATGAGCAATGGTATCTGGGTGGCATCATGCGCAGCCTGCATCGCTATGCGTCCGATGGATTGCTTCTGGCTGCGATTCTGCACATGGTGCGTAATTTTGCTTTCGACCGTTACCGGAATTTTCGATGGTTTTCCTGGTACACCGGGGTGATAGCGATGTGGCTGGTCTACATGGCCGGGATCAACGGTTACTGGCTGGTATGGGATAAACTGGCACAGTTCGTCGCCGTGGGAACAGCAGAATGGCTCGATGCCCTGCCGATTTTCAGCGCGCCTCTGGTGCGAAATTTTCTGGAGCAGGGCAGCGTGAATGATCGCTTCTTCACCCTGCTCTCATTGATACATATAGGGGTTCCGCTGGGGACTTTTGCGCTGATCTGGACCCACACTCAACGAGTCCCTAATGCCAAAACATCCCCACCAAAAATTCTCAAAACCGGCCTAGTTCTGGCCTTGATTGCACTTGCGTTGGTCAAACCGGCAATGAGCCAGGGCATCGCCGATTTAAATGCTGTCCCCTCAGAATTGAATCTGGACTGGTTCTATCTGTGGTGTTATCCCCTGCTCTATTCCTGGGGACCCGGCAAGCTATGGGGCCTGGCTGGCGGGCTGACCGGGTTTCTTTTATTACTGCCATTTCTGGGAGGGCGTCAGCGCAACAACAATGGGTTCCGGATCACTTCAATCACCAGTGGACGATCCATTTCAGCCCAAACGGGCGAAACCATCCTTGAAGCTGCACTGCGCCAGGAACTGAATCTACCCTACCAGTGCCGCGACGGGGCCTGCGGAACCTGCAAGGGCACGATTTTGAGCGGCAGAGTCGACTACGGCACTTACCAGCGCACTGTGCTCAGCGATGCGGAAATCAGGGACGGGAAAGCCTTGTTCTGCTGCGCCAGACCTTTGTCCGATCTGACCATTGAATGCCGGGAAGTCAAATTACCAGGTCATTTTCCGCCTCGGATCGCAAAGTTTCGGATCACCCGCATGGAGCAACCTTCGAGTGACGTCATGCTGATCGAGTTGCAGCCAGAAGACGGACCGCCGATGAAATTTGTCCCCGGCCAGCACATCGCCATCTTGATGGAAGATGGCACCCGGCGCTGCTTTTCCATTGCCAACGCGCCACATGCCGCTGACCGGATTCAACTGCACATTCGACGGATCGTTCACGGAAAATTCACCACGCATGTGTTTGATGGGATGAAAGTGGGTGATGTGCTGACGGCAGAAGGCCCGCTAGGGACTTTCTTTCTGCGCGAAGACAGCAATAAACCCATTATTTTCATGGCTGGAGGAACCGGGTTCGCTCCGGTAAAAAGTATGCTGGAGCATGCTTTCAGCCAGGGGATCGAACGCCCGATTGTGCTGTACTGGGGAGCAAGGACGCCTGTTGATTTTTACCTTGCCGGTTTACCAAACACGTGGCAACAGGTTCATGATAACTTCAGTTTCGTTCCGGTCGTCTCTGAATCACAACCCGAGCAGGCATGGGCTGGCAGAACCGGTCTGGTTCACGAAGCCGTATTGCAGGACCACGCGGATTTAAGCGCTTATCAGATTTATGCCTGCGGCTCGCCTGAGATGATAGAAACGGCGCGAGCACAATTTGTGACCAGAGGATTACCTCAAGATCAATATTTTACGGATGCATTTCTGTTCAGTTCAGCAAAGGCCAAGGCCATGAAGATAGCAGCAACTTCGGACAGGGAGGCCAGATGACTGAACCTCGTCCAATGACCGGCCCACTACAGGTTGTAGGCCAGGGCATATTCTATGCCGTGTTCGCGGGCATCATCGGCTTTTTCTCAACTCATCCGATCTACACTCATCTGCCACCCGATGAAACGCTGATCAAACTTAGCTTCAGACATGCAGGACAACTGATCGGCGATTGTCGCGAACGCACACCGGAAGAGCTTGCCAAGCTGCCTTCCTACCAGCGCAAGGGAACGATGATATGTCCGCGTGAAAGATCCGACGTGGTGATCAATCTTGAAATGGACGGGAAGCTGCTTTATCACGAGATTCTCCGGCCTACCGGCTGGGCTCACAGCAGCAACTCGAATGTTTACCGCCGCATCCCGGTGAAGGCAGGCAGGCATTTCATCAGGGCAAGGCTGCAAGACCACGCGGGAAACGACTACAACTATATCCATGAAGAAAATGTAAATCTTTCACCGGGACGCATCATGGTGATCGACTTCAAGGCCGCGACGGGCGGATTTATATTCAGAAACAAAAATGCGACGTAAGGAAGAACGATGAGTTCAGCACAAGTACAGGCAGCACCCAAACCGGACACCATCGAAGAAACGCAATTCGCCATTTCCATGCCAACCGAAGCCAGTTGCAGACTGGCTTCAGGCTGGCTGCAACTAGGGATGGCATCGCTGGTCGGGGCCGGGCTGTTTGCCTTCCTGGTTGTACTTTCTCGCACGCCTTTTGTGCAGGATATCTTTCCCTGGACCGATTTCTTTCACACGGCATTGGTAGTCCATGTGGATCTCTCCGTGTTGCTGTGGTTTCTGGCCTTTGCCGGCGTGTTATGGAGCCTGAACTCCTCGTCCAGATTGATGAGCATGGGATGGCTCTCTCTGGGGCTGGCCACGGGGGGCGCTTTGATGATCGCCCTGTCACCATTCATCAACAGCGGCATGCCGTTAATGAGCAATTATGTCCCGGTTATTCAAAGCAGGCTGTTTTTTGCCGGCCTGATCATATTCACCACCGGAATCTCGTTGCTGGCGTTCCGCAGCATGATCGCAGTTCCTGCAGGTGAACTATGGCGGAATGGGGAAGGGTCGTTACGAATCGGGCTGAGCGCTGCCTCCGCCTCCATGCTGATGGCACTGGCTGCCTTCGGCTGGTCTTATATCATGATCCCGAAAACTGGAGACAGCCGGGTCTATTTTGACGTTTTGTTCTGGGGCGGCGGACATGTACTTCAGTTCACCTACACGCTCTTGATGACGGCCGGATGGCTGTGGCTGGCAGATGCCTGCGGCACCCGCACACCATTGACTCCACGCACTGCATCCATCCTGATGGCTATGGGTCTCCTGCCGGTACTGTACGTCCCTTTCATTTACCTATCTTACAACGGTGACATGGGAGACCACATGGTGCAGTTCACTCAGTTGATGCGGGTGGGTGGATCCTTTGCCGCCGTACCTGTCGGCCTGGCCACATTGTACGGGATGCTGAGCAGCGAACGATCTGCGACCACCTCTCCACAACGGGCGTCCTTGCTGACCTCCCTGGTATTGTTTGCGTTCGGTGGAGGCATCAGCCTGCTGATCAAGGATAGCAACACCATCATCACAGCCCACTATCATGGCACCGGCGGCGCCATCAGCCTGGCGTTCATGGGGCTCACCTTCCATCTGTTGCCGCGTCTCGGTTATCGTACGCCGGACTTGAAACAGGCAACCCTGATGGCCTACGTGTATGGCCTGGGCCAGATGCTACACATTATCGGATTACTGTGGTCAGGGGGTTATGGGGTTCAGCGCAAGGTCGCGGGTGGGCTGCACGGCTTTGCTCAGACGGCAGGCATGGGACTGATGGGGCTGGGAGGGCTGATAGCCGTGGTCGGCGGGATTATGTTCCTGGTGGTGGTTTACAAATCCATGCGCAAGCCGGCTTAACCGAACCCGGACAGGGACTGATCTATTTTGGCGCAAGCAACAGATAGTTGATAAACCTGAACGTGATGGATGCCAGTGTCAGAATGATTGCAAAAAAAACCAGACTGCGCACCAGACGATCCTGGAATCGCTCACCACGCCAGATTTCAATTCGGTCGAGCAGCCAGTCCGACATGAAGTAAAGGCCAGCTGCTACTAGGGTGTAATAAATGACTTCCAAGATTTTTCCTCTATCAACAGATCGGGTAGCGCCATTGTATTACGCCACTGGTTTCCGGAGAAACATCTCATGTCACCTGACTAGGATCGTCACACCTGTATGCCGATGACGAAAGCATCCAACATCTCCACACCATCATGGGCACATCATGCGCTGATCCGGCTTGAGGGCGCACTGAACCGTATCTTTGGAAACCGACTTAATCCGCTCTACCATCTCGGGGCACTGGGATTCTATTTTTTCTGGTTGGTGCTGATCAGCGGCGCCTACATTTACGCCTTCTACAAGACCGGTATTACCAAATCCTATTCCTCCGTCGAATACCTCACCCACGACCAATGGTATCTCGGCGGCATCATGCGCAGCCTGCATCGCTACGCTTCCGATGCGCTGGTCGTGACCATGCTGCTGCATCTGCTGCGTGAACTCATTCTCGGTCGCTACCGCGGGGCACGATGGTTTGCCTGGACCACCGGCGTTTTGCTGCTTTGGCTGATCCTGGCCGCCGGCATCAACGGCTACTGGATGGTCTGGGACAAACTGGCACAGTATTCCATTGTCACCACCATGGAGTGGCTGGAATGGCTGCCGATATTCAGCGAACCCCTGCCGCAAAGCTTTATTTCCCAGAATGTCCTCAGCGACCGCTTTTTTGCGCTGATTTCTTTCATGCATGTGACCATACCGCTGATGATCGTGTTCTTGCTGTGGATTCACATCATGCGCATCAGTCGTCCAGTGGTGAATCCCAGGCGTCCGCTCATGGCCGGAATGTTGCTGACACTGCTGATGGTGGCGTTGCTGAAACCGGCGCTGAGCCAGGGGCCGGCCATCATGGAAATCGAGCCCGGCACACTCGGGATTGACTGGTTTTATCTGTTTGTATATCCCTTGCTGGATCATTGGTCACCAGGACAGGTCTGGGCGCTGGCTTTAGGACTTACCCTGTTGCTTGGCAGTTTGCCGTGGATAGCTTCGGGTCGCAAACAGATACCGGTGGCAGAAATCAGTCTCAGGAACTGTAGCGGCTGCCGGTTGTGTGTTGCAGATTGTCCGTATGAGGCTGTCGTCATGCGGCCACGAAGTGACGGGCTGCACTTTTCGCAGGAGGCCGTGGTCGTCGCCGAACGCTGTGTCAGTTGCGGGATTTGCGTCGGCTCATGCCCTTCGTCCAATCCCTTCCGCAGCGAAACCGATTATGTCAGCGGAATCGAAATGCCATCCCTGCCGATATCCGGGCTTCGCACACTCATGATGAATGATCTGGCCAAACTGAAAGAATCCCCAAGAATCATGGTGTTTGGATGTGACTGCGCGGCAGATGCCAGCCAGTTACGCAGTGCCAGTGTCGCAGTGTTAAGCTTGCCGTGTATTGCGATGTTGCCACCCTCATTCATTGAGTATGCGTTAAATGAACAGCATGTCGATGGGGTATTGATCACAGGGTGCCGCGAAAACGACTGTTATCACCGACTGGGTGTAACATGGACGGCGGCACGTCTGACTGCAGAACGGGAACCGCGATTGCGCAGCCGTGCCGACAGGGTACGGATCAGGCAGGTCTGGGCTTCCGCCGCCGACCTGAAATACCTGACCATGGAACTGGAGTCATTTCGCTCCAGTCTGAAGAACTTACGGATGTCTTGACCATTTTTCACGTTCGCGGATAACACAAATGAAGAATATATTCAGCGGAATCGACCGATCCAGACCTTCTTTCGGTACTGGCACATGCATCGTCTTATTGGTGCTGAGCCAACTGATGATGTCGGGTTGCAGCAGAAAAAAAATTGCCCCAAAACCGTATGTGTTTGACATGACACGGCTCAATCAGGACGGGAGCGTGAATGACGGGAGTGACTTTGCCGCCAGGCCCTGGGTTTGCGTGCGGGACAATCAGTCCGGCCTGATCTGGGAAGTAAAAAGCAGTGAGCCGGGCCTGCAAAATATCAACAATACCTACAGCTGGTATGACCCGGACAAAACCACTAACGGCGGATGGGCCGGTATTGCCAACGCCGGCACTTGTACCGGCAGCAGTTGTGATACGGCGGCCTATATCAAGGCGATTAATGCAAAAAGACTATGCGGGCTTGCGGACTGGTATCTGCCAAGCCGTTACGAACTAAACACCATCGTGGATACCAGCGTTGAGTATCCAGGTCCAACGCTGCCAAAAAATTTCTTCCCGGAATCGCTGGCAGGGAAATACTGGACCGACACCACATTCAAAACACGTCGCGCTGGGGCCTGGATTTGGAGTTTTGACCATGGCATCGATTCTGTGGTGGAAAAAAGCGAAACGCATAGTGTCAGGCTGACCCACATTGCGCCCAGAAAACAGGAGCCAGTGTCTAACGGTAAATAAGCAAAGACGCCGTCCGGAAACCCTCAGTCCGCGTGCCGTATCCGATAGTTGAGCACCACCAGCACCAGCAAAAGCATTGCAGCGCCGCCGTTGTGAGCTACCGCCAGCACCAGCGGCAACTGAAGAAACACGGTCGACACGCCAAGGCTGAACTGAACAATGACCAATGCCAGCAGCCCGTACGCCATCTTGCGCAACTCCATTACTCTGGATGCCTGTAGCGCCACACGGGCAAGCAGGACAACCACAAGCACTGCAAAGGCACGGTGGACCCAGTGGATTGCGGTCAGTGCCGCAACGGACAGATAATCGCCATGAGCTGTCTTTCCCAGATCGCGCCATAGCGTGAAACCATTGGAAAAATCCATTGCCGGCAGCAACTCTCCGGAGCAGAGAGGAAAACCCGAACAGATCAGTGCTGCATAATTGGTGCTCACCCATCCCCCGAGCGCAATCTGGACGATGAGCAGAAAAAGTGCCAGTGCCGCCGGAAATCGAAGCGCCGCTGCCGACCCCGGTAATGCAGAATCATCCCTCAGGCGTGAGCCAAACCAGGTCAGCAGTGCCAGCAACGACATGCCCAGCAACAGATGCGTCGTCACGATGACCGGTTGAAGTTTCATCGTGACTGTCCAAGCCCCAAACGCACCCTGGAGGCAGACGAAACCGAACAGCAGTGTCGGGAACAGCGGCGAGAATTTGCGCTCCGTACGCCTTGATTTCAGCCACCTGCGCCAGGCGATCACCATAAGGGCAATGATAAGCACCCCGATCGCCATTGCCAGATAGCGATGGATCATTTCTATCCAGGCCTTCATTACGGTGACTGGTCCGGTCGGCATCGCGGTTTCTGCTGCCTTGATGTCCGCATGCGCCTGAAATGGATTGGCCTGTCCATAACAACCGGGCCAGTCCGGACAGCCGAGACCGGAATCCGTCAGTCGTGTAAACGCACCGAACATGATCAGATCGAAGGTCAGAAAAAGCGTGACCCAGACCAGCTTCCGGTATTTATCCGTGTCGTTCGAGACCCAGACCATCGTCAGTGGCAAGAGCGCCACCAGCAATCCGGTAACGGCAAGCTGGATCAGCATGATCTGGATCGACCGGCATGAAAGGACAGGAAAGTAATCATACGATCATAAGTCATCGGGAGTGGCCTGATGATCCGGACAGTTTTGAAGCGAGCCATTCTACTTGCACCGACCAATTTGCCACAATACGAGCTTGCCCTGCGTCATGAATTTAGCTAACCTCGCATGCATGGTTTCAGAGGCATTAACAGGCATTCCCGCGGTCCGGAGGATTTTTTGAAAGCCATTACCACCTGGCTGCTCATCGTTGCCTTGTTCTGGACCGCAACCGCCAGCGCCTACCAGACGATCAACGGATGCAAGATCAAACGGCGCACCAACTGCCCCGGCGCCAACCTGGCCGGCGCCGACCTGACCCGTTCCAATCTGGGGAGTGCGGATTTTTCTGGAGCCAATCTTGCCGGATCTGACTTGAGTGGTGACAAGATATCGGAAGCGAATCTGATCAGAGCCAATCTGGCCGGGGCGAAACTCGTCAGATCCAACCTGTCAGAGACTTACATGAACAATGCCAACCTGTCACAGGCCAATCTGGCCAATGCCGATCTGTCACAAAGTTTTCTTCCCGGCGCCAGCCTCAAGGGAGCGAACCTTACCGGGGCTAACCTGTCACTGGTCAATCTCAAGGGGGCCGACCTGACCGATGTCAACGCAAGGGGAGCAGTTTTTACCCTGAGCAGCCTGATCGACGCCAATCTGACTCGCGCCGATTTGACGGAAGCAATCCTGGTCGGTGCCGACATGACAAATGCCATCCTGAAAGAAGCCAGATTCTGCAAAACCACCATGCCGGACAGAAGCATCAATAACAGCCACTGCCCGCAACCAAAGTAAACAAGGGGTAACTTTCATGTATGCAAGACTTGTTTTTACCGCCTGCCTGCTGGCATTCTGTGCAGTCGTGTTTAGCGCCTATGCCCGACTTACCGATGCCGGATTAGGCTGTAGCAACTGGCCCGCCTGCTATGAAGAAAATGCACTGAAGCAGCGACAGCCACCGCAGGCAGATACCCTGCGCAAACATGAGTCATGGCAATGGAAGTTGCAAAACCTGGTCGGACTGCTACTGGGAATACTGAGCTTCACGATCTGCGGTCAGGCATGGAAGAAACGACGGACATTGCAGCAGTCTCCCTTTCTGCCGACCATGCTGGTGGTGCTAATGGCGTTCCTGGGGATATTCGGCATTCTGGCTTTCTCCTACCTGCCTCGCGCCGTTATCGTCCCGATTCATCTGGCGGGGGGGATCGCCACACTCATCCTGCTCACCTGGATTGCTCTGCGACAGACCACGTTCGTCGGTCATGTCAACACTGCCACAGTGCGACGATGGCGCCTATTCTCCCGGCTTTGCCTGATACTGCTATTGATACAGATCATGCTGGGCGGCTGGGTGAGTTCCAACTTTGCCGCACTTGCCTGCACCGGGTTCCCGCTATGCAAGGGCTCATTATTGCCCGCGATGGATTTTTCTTACAGTCTGGACAGATTCGGCATGCCACTTGCCATGGAAAAACTGACAGCGATCCACTGGTTGCATCGGCTGGGTGCACTGATCTTATTGCCCTGCATAATCCGGCTGTCAATCGGAGTCATGGCAGAAAGCGGATTGCGGACAGTGGCTAGAACTATTCTGGCTTTGATCGTGTTTCAATTTTTACTTGGGATCACCAATGTCCTGCTAGGATTGCCGCTTCCTGGCGTGGTACTGCACAACGCAGTTGCCATGCTGCTGGTCGTGATGATGGTGGTATTGAACTATCGCCTGAGAAATCATTGAAAATGCCAAATCGGTGGATCATCCGGATTCTTCTGTTGCTTGGAGCATTACTTCTTACGGCCTGTGGAGATCATGGTCAGAAATCTGTTTATCAGGCGCTGGATGTTTCCAGACAACTCGAACATGCAGATTTCTCGCTGACGGATTTCAACGGCAAGCCACGCCGCCTGTCGGACTTCAAAGGCAATGTCGTGGTCCTTTTCTTCGGTTATACCCACTGCCCGGAAGTTTGTCCGACCACCCTTTCCACCCTGTCCAGGGTCATGACCATGCTGGGAAAGGATGCGAACAGGGTACAGGTGCTGTTCGTCACCGTCGACCCGGAGCGCGACAGCCCGCAATCGATGGCGCAGCTTGTACCGTCTTTCCATCCGTCTTTCCTGGGTTTATATGGGGATGCAAAGGCGACTGACCGGGCGGCGAAGGCATTTGGTGTTTTTTTCGAGAAGCAGTATTACAAGAAAGGCGGCTATACCGTCCTCCATTCGGACGGCACCTTTCTGATCGGCACCAGCGGCCGGCCCGTGCTGCTTTCCCGCTATGGGCAGAGTGCAGACTTGCTGGCGCAGGACATCAGGTTATTGCTGTCCGATACTCCGAACTAGCCATTACGGGTATCTCGGAAGCAGGTCCGGGCTTATGACGGGGTCGGTTCAAACCAGGCCAGTTTGTCTCTCAACCTCACAACATCGCCCACGATGGTCAGTGTCGGTGCTTTGAATCCGGCATCAATGACCTTGCCGGGCAGGTCAGCCAGCGTGCCGGTCATGACGCGTTGGTGACGCGTTGTACCTTGCTGGACGACGGCAATGGGATGCTGCGGAGAAAGACCATGTTCCATGAGCTTCCTGCAGATCTCGGGCAATCCATCCAGCCCCATGTAGATCACCACAGTATGGCGTGGGCGGGTCAGCGCCGGCCAGTCGAGATTGACCGTGCCGTCTTTCAGGTGGCCGGTCACAAAAGTCACTGCCTGGGCGTAGTCCCGATGCGTCAGCGGAATACCGGCATAGCTCGCCACTCCGTTGGCGGCAGAGATGCCCGGCACCACCTGAAACGGGATGCCCTGCCCGGCCAGTTTTTCGATTTCCTCACCGCCGCGACCAAAGATGAAAGGATCTCCTCCCTTGATGCGCAGCACACGCTTGCCTTCTTTAGCCAATCGCACCAGCAGTTCGTTGATCTCCTCCTGTGGCAGTGCATGGTCGCTGCGTTTCTTGCCGACATAGATCCGTTCGGCATCGCGCCTCACCAGTTCCATGATGCCATCGGAAACCAGATTGTCATAGAGAACCACATCGGCCTTCTGCATCAGTCGCAAAGCCCGGAAAGTCAGCAAATCCGGATCGCCGGGACCTGCCCCCACCAGATAGACCTCGCCCTTGACCGGCTCGGTCGCGGCCTGATCCAGCGATTTCTGCAATGCCGCGAAAGCGGCATCTTCCCGCCCCGCCAGCATCTGCTCGGCAATCGGTCCTTCAAATACGTTTTCCCAGAAAATCCGGCGCGCCGGGCCTTCCGGCAATTGGCTCTGTACCTGCTTGCGGAATTTTCCGGCCAGCCCGGCGAGGCGCCCGTAGGCCGCAGGGATCAAGGTTTCCAGCCTTGCGCGCAACAGGCGCGACAGCACCGGCGCCGCACCGCCGCTGGAGATGGCGACGACGATAGGCGACCGATCGATGATGGAGGGCATGGTAAAGGTACAGAGCGCGGGCTGATCCACCACGTTGACCGGGATGCCGCATGTCTGCGCGGCGCGGGAGACGGCCTCGTTGACGGCTTTGTCGTCCGTGGCGGCAATTGCCAGCCATGCGTCATGCACATGACCCGGCGTGAATCCGGTTTTTTCCCAGGAAATTTTTCCGGCGGCATGCAGTTCGGCAAGCCCGGCGCAAAGGCTGGGGGCGACCACCAGCACATCTGCCTCTGCTTTTAACAATAAGGCGATCTTGCGCGCGGCAACCTCGCCACCACCCACAACCAGACAACGCCGGTCGCGAACATCGATAAATATGGGGAGCTGTTTCATGGCAGTAATGTACCCCGATTACATTCTTTTGAAACTTGATTCAGGTCAAGGAAGTGCGATTGGATTTGGCACATACTAGCTGCAAATTTCGACACAACACTCTTCAATCAAATCACGGGAGGCTGAATCATGAAGGCTCGCAACACGAAATGGATGGGAATGCTGGCGGTTTCCGCACTGTCACTGGCGGTGAGTTCGGTGTACGCCGAGGCCGGCAAACCTGCCGAGACGCAATACCAGGCAGCAGGTTCTCCGCTGGCCGGGGAAGAAATGCACCAGAACATCAACCCCAAGGCGCCACCGATGACGGAAAAGGAATTCGCGGCCGCCAAAGACATCTACTTCCAGCGCTGTGCCGGCTGCCACGGCGTATTGCGCAAGGGCGCCACCGGCAAGCCGCTGACACCCGATAAAACCCTGCCCAACGGTACCGCTTACCTGGAAACTTTCATCAAATACGGTTCCCCCGCCGGCATGCCTAACTGGGGCACTTCGGGCGAACTGACCGACGAACAGGTCAATCTGATGGCGCGCTATGTACAGCAGGAACCGCCAACCCCACCGGAATACGGCATGAAGGAAATGGAAGCCAACTGGAAAGTGATTGTGCCGGTTGATCAGCGCCCCAAGAAGAAGGAAAACAATCTCAATCTGGAAAACCTGTTCTCGGTCACCTTGCGTGACGCCGGACAGATCGCCCTGATCGATGGCGACAGCAAAGAAATCGTCAGCATCATCAAGACCGGTTATGCCGTGCATATTTCGCGCATGTCGGCTTCCGGCCGCTATCTGTACGTGATCGGCCGTGACGCCAGAATCAACCTCATCGACCTGTGGATGGCCAAGCCGGATACCGTGGCCGAGATCAAGGTCGGCCTGGAAGCACGCTCGGTGGAAACTTCCAAGTACAAGGGCTACGAGGACAAGTACGCCGTGGCCGGCACGTACTGGCCGCCACAGTACGTGATCATGGACGGCGACACCATGAAGCCGCTCAAGATCGTCTCGACGCGTGGTTTAACGGTACCGCCGGAAGAGTACCACCCGGAGCCGCGCGTGGCTTCCATCGTCGCGTCGCACTATCACCCGGAATTCGTGATCAACGCCAAGGAAACCGGCAAGATCAGCATGGTGGACTACAGCGACCTGAAGAACATGAAGACCACCGTGATCGACGCTGCACGCTTCCTGCATGACGGCGGCTTCGATTCCACCGGACGCTACTTCCTGGTCGCCGCCAATGCCTCCAACAAAGTGGCTGTCGTGGACACCAAGGAAGACAAGCTGGCTGCACTGGTCGACGTGGGCAAGACGCCTCACCCGGGCCGCGGTGCCAACTTTGTCGATCCGCAGTTCGGTCCGGTATGGGCGACAGGGCACTTGGGCGACGAGTCGATTTCGCTGATCGGCACCGACCCGGCCAAGCACAAGGATCAGGCATGGAAGGTGGTGCGCACGCTCAAGGGCCAGGGTGGCGGCTCGTTGTTCATCAAGACCCATCCCAAGTCCAAGAATCTGTGGGTAGATACACCACTTAATCCCGACCCAAAGAACAGCCAATCTGTTGCCGTGTATGACATCAGCAATCTGGACAAGGGCTATGAAATGTTACCAATCGGCGAATGGTCAGGCTTGGGCGATGGCGCCAAACGCATCGTGCAGCCGGAATACAACAAGACCGGCGATGAAGTCTGGTTCTCGGTCTGGAGCGCCAAGGACAAGGAATCCGCCATCGTGGTGGTGGACGACAAGACCCGCAAGCTCAAGGCCGTGATCAAGGATCCCAAGCTGATCACCCCGACCGGCAAGTTCAATGTCTATAACACGCAGCACGACATTTACTAAACTGAAAGGAAACCGATCATGAAAGTGCTATCAGGTTTAGTCACCGCCGGATTGATCGGCCTCGCGGCGCCAGCCGCGCAGGCTGCCGATGGTGCCGCACTGGCGCAAAAGGCTGGCTGCATGGCTTGCCACGGAGTCGATAAAAAGATTCTGGGGCCGGCATTCAAGGATGTGGGCGCCAAGTACAAGGGACAGGGCGACGCTTCTGCCAAGTTGATCGACAAGGTCAAGAAGGGAGGCAGCGGGGTATGGGGTCCCATGCCCATGCCACCCAATGCCGGCAAATTGAGCGACGACGAGTTCAAGTCCGTAGTGGACTGGGTTCTCTCGCAATAGGTCGATATTTTGCTTCCTCCTGTAGCAAATCTGGTGCGGGGCGCAAGCCCCGCTTTTTTTCTGGGTTTGGCTGCACTGGCCAGTGGACAGGTACTGGCCGGCAATGCCATCCCCCCGCAACGGCAATCGGAGCTGGTGAAACTGGTGCGCAACGACTGCGGCTCCTGCCATGGGTTCACGTTGAAAGGCGGCTTGGGTCCGGCATTGTTGCCGGAAACATTGAACGGAAAACCACTGGAAGGCTTGCGCGAAACCATTTTGCGCGGGCGCACCGGCACCGCCATGCCGCCATGGTCGAATTTTTTGACTGAAACAGAAGCGAACTGGATTGTGGAGCAATTGATGAAAGGGTTTCCAGATGCGCAGTAAATTGTCCTCGCCTAGCGAGTCATCGTCCCTCTCTCCCGCCAGCAGGAGAGAGCAAGGAGAGAGGGATTGTGACCAACCCGTTTAAGTGCATTGCAGCCGCCCTGCTGCTGGCCGGCTGCGCCGCAACCCCGCTGCGCGGCACGGGCGATCTCGGCATCGTCATCGAGCGCGAAGCCGGCCGGGTACAGGTGGTGGATACTTCTACCCGCACAAGTCTGGCAACCATTGCCGGTTTGGGCGATTTGTCGCATGCCTCCGTGGTCTATAGCCGCGATGGGCGTTTCGCCTTCGTTTTTGGGCGCGACGGCGGATTGACCAAAGTCGACCTGCTCAAGCGCATGATAGACAAGCGCATCCTGCAGGCAGGCAATAGCATCGGCGGCGCCATTTCGCAGGACGGCCGCTTTGTCGCGGCGCAGAATTACACGCCGGGCGGCGTCAAGGTATTCGATACCGCCACGCTGCAACTGGTCGCGGACATTCCGGCCAGCTATGGCGATGGCCAGTTGTCCAAGGTCGTCGGCCTCGTCGATGCACCGGGCAATAAATTTGTCTTCAGCCTGTTCGATGCGGGGGAAGTCTGGGTAGCGGATATTTCCGACCCCGGCGCCCCAGAGATAGCGAAATTTCCGGCGGGGAAACAGCCTTACGATGGGCTGATCACGCCCGATGGCCGCTATTACATCGCCGGCCTTTTCGGCGAAGACGGCTTGGCCTTGCTCGACCTGTGGCACATGGAGAAAGGCACGCGGCGCATTCTCGACGGCTACGGCCGCGGCGAAGAAAAACTGCCCGTGTACAAGATGCCGCATCTGCGCGGCTGGGCGGTAGCCGGTACACGCGCCTATCTGCCGGCGATCGGTCGCCACGAACTGCTGGTTGTAGATACGCAGAACTGGCAGGAGGTGAACAGGATCCCCGTGGCGGGTCAGCCTGTATTCGCCATTGCGCGGCCGGACGGACGGCAGGTTTGGGTGAGTTTCGCCTTTCCCGACAATGGCCAGGTGCAGGTGGTGGACACCGAAACGCAGCAAGTCGCACAAACGCTGCAACCGGGTCGCGCCGTGCTGCACCTGGAATTCACCCCGCGCGGCGAGGAAGCCTGGGTTTCCTCGCGCGACGATAACCGGGTGACAGTGTACGACACGCAAACGCTGGAAGCCGTGGCCGAACTGCCTGCCGCAGCACCCAGCGGCATATTTTTCACGCATCGCGCCAACAAGGCAGGGTTCTAGGGCATGAATAGTTTCAACCCCATCGAACAACGCCTGCTCAACGAATACCAGCATGATTTCCCGCTGGTGAGCCGCCCCTTCCTCGCCATCGGCGACCAGTTGGGCATCGAGGAAGAAGAAGTCATCGAGCGCCTGGGAAGTTTAAGCGCCCAGGGGGCAATCAGTCGCGTCGGGCCGGTGTTCAGCCCCGGCTGCATCGGCGCCAGCACGCTGGCGGCGCTGGCCGTACCACCCGAAAAACTGGACGCCATGGCGGGCTGGATCAACGCCCTGCCCGAGGTCAACCACAATTACGAACGCGAACACAGCTACAACCTGTGGTTCGTCGCGGCGGCACCCGACCAGTCCTGGCTGGATGGCGTACTGGAAAAGATCGCCCGCGAATCCGGCTGCCCCATGTTGATCCTGCCGCTGGTGGAGCGCTTCCATATCGACCTGGGGTTCGACCTCAACGGCCGCTCCTGCCCTTCACGCAGACCATCAGGCAGCAGCACTCGCGTGCAACTCGACAGCGCCCAGACCGCCATCGTCGCCGGGCTGCAATCGGGCATCAAGCTCGAACGCCAGCCGTTCGCCGCCATAGGCGAACGCGTCAACCTGAATGAAGCAGACATCATCCGCCAGGTTTCGGCGTGGCGCGGCGAAGGGGTTATCAAGCGTTTCGGCGTCGTGGTGCGCCACCATGAGCTGGGCTATCGCGAAAACGCCATGGTGGTGTGGGATGTGCCGGACGACCAGGTCAGCGCATTGGGCCGGCTGGCCGCGCAGCAGGAAGGCGTGACCCTGTGTTACCGCCGGCCGCGCCAACTGCCGGATTGGCCCTACAACCTCTTCTGCATGGTGCACGGCACCGACCGCGACGTGGTGCGCGAGCATATTGCAGCACTGGCGGCCAACACCGGCCTGGATGCCTTCGGGACGCAAATCTTGTTCAGCCGCCGCCGTTTCAAACAGTGCGGAGCACGCTATGTGGCAGATGGACGCAGTCGATAAAGCCATCGTCAACGGCCTGCAGGGCGGTTTCCCGATCTGCGAGCGGCCCTATGCCGAGATGACGCAGCAGTTCGGCATCGCCGAAGAAGAACTGATCGCCCGGTTGAGAAAGCTGCTGGCGGAAAAAATACTGACCCGCTTCGGCCCCATGTTCCAGATCGAGCGCATGGGCGGTGCCTTCAGCCTGGCGGCGATGAAAGTGCCGGAGGAGGATTTCGAGCGCGTGACCGCAGTCGTCAATGCACTACCGGAAGTC
>WBZN01000246.1_pt1 | contig 62358 bp, 57 predicted proteins | sample 5204281 | NCBI WGS metagenome assembly WBZN01 (sample SAMN12344347, study PRJNA552823) | activated sludge metagenome | biome: Activated sludge suspended growth; feature: Nitrification reactor; material: Wastewater; isolation source: activated sludge from nitrification reactor of wastewater... | reverse complement strand
ATTGTTAGTATGTGTCATTGAGAGTTACCTCTTTTGTTTTGATTAAGATTCGATACCTTTATCAAAACCGATAACTCTCACTTTTGCAAGTGATGTGTCAGATCAGATCGGAACTAATACAAATAAGTAGAGGCACTATATTTGTACTAGCTCAGATCAGGTCTAAGCTAGTACATTTATATATTCCATTTTTTCTGAGCCCATATATTTTCTCATTTGTTTTTCTCCATGCGTGTAAGTAGAAAGTATTCTTGTATCTGAGAGATACTTGCTGAAATATATCCTATTATTTTAAGTGCTCGTATTTTACGAATATCAAAAATAATGGGATAAACCTTTGCTTGTTTGTTCAACTGAGATTGGAATTCGTCACTGATAATAGCTTCCAATGACGGGAGCGTATTATGGCAGAAGAAAGTGATTTAGAAAAAACAGAAGAGGCAACGCCCAGGCGACTTGAAAAGGCCAGAGAAGAAGGTCAAGTTGCGCGCTCACAAGAATTAACCACATTTGCTTTATTGATGATCGCTGGAGGGGCTTTGTGGATGCTCGGATCAAGTTTTATTACGAGCTTAATGGAAATTTTGAAACGTGGCCTACAAATCCAGCCTGAAGCGCATATAGATAGTGCGTTATTACCGGTTCGGTTATTTCAACATGCGATCGACAGTTTGATCGCATCAATTCCTTTATTTGCAGTTTTCTTTGTAGTTGCGGCGATAGCACCAACTTTGCTAAGTGGATTGTTATTCACTACAAAATCCTTAATTCCCGATTTTAAACGCCTCAGCCCAATTCAAGGCTTTAAAAGAATTTTCTCCATGCATGGTTTTGTTGAGTTAGTGAAGGCCATTGTAAAAACAATCGTGGTTGGCGGAGTTACTGCATTATTAATTTGGTACCACAAGGAGGCAGTAATTGGTTTGATCGTACTGCCAATTGATTTGGGTGCATCAAATATGGGTAGCTTATTGTTGCTGATTTTTATGCTAATTGCTGCTGCCATGGTGTTGATCGTTGGCATCGATGTGCCTTTCCAAATTTGGCAACATAAGCACCGCCTGAAAATGACCAAAGAAGAGATTCGCAAAGAATCAAAAGAAGACGAAGGAGATCCTTTTGTTAAAGCCCGTATCAGGAGCCTACAACGAGAAGCAGCTCGTCAACGGATGATGGCTGAAGTACCTAAGGCTGATGTAATTGTTACTAACCCGACCCATTATGCAGTTGCGTTGAAATATCATGGAGAATCAATGCGTGCTCCAAGAGTGGTGGCCAAGGGGGTGCATTTACTTGCACTACGGATTCGTGAGATTGCCGAAGAAAATCGTGTGCCGGTACTCGAGGTGCCACCCCTTGCGCGTGCGCTGTATCACCATACTGAATTGAATGATGAAATTCCTGAAACACTCTATACCGCTGTTGCGCAAATATTAGCTTATGTTTTTCAATTAAAGCGCTACCAGACTTATGGTGGCATGGCACCCCAGCTACCGAGTGATTTGTCAGTACCACAGGAGCTTGATCATGCTTAATGAAGTCGTAAACGTTGTTCAACAAATTAACCGGTTCTAAATCATCAGGGAAATCCTTATCGTTATGATAAATCACTCTTTATCGCTGACATCGTTGATCGATAAAAATAACTTGCAAAGCATTGCAGGTCCATTATTGATCATTATGATTCTGGCGATGATGGTATTACCGTTACCGCCCTTTTTCCTTGATGTATTGTTTACATTCAATATTGCACTTTCAATTATCGTGCTACTTGTAAGCCTTTACACCAAGGATGCTTTAGATTTTGTAGCATTTCCAACGGTACTGCTGATTACCACGTTATTGCGATTATCATTGAATGTCGCTTCGACCCGGGTTGTATTAATGGAAGGTCATAGTGGTCCAGATGCTGCGGGTAAAGTCATTGAAGCATTTGGGCATTTTCTAGTTGGTGGTAATTTTGCAGTTGGAATTGTCGTGTTTATCATTTTGGTGGTGATTAACTTTGTTGTTATAACCAAAGGTGCTGGCCGTATTGCTGAAGTGAGCGCACGTTTTACGTTAGATGCGATGCCAGGCAAGCAGATGGCAATCGATGCTGATTTGAACGCAGGTTTGATCGGAGAAGCTGAAGCTAAAAAACGGCGTGCAACGATTGCGCAGGAAGCTGATTTTTATGGATCGATGGATGGTGCAAGTAAGTTCGTTCGCGGGGATGCAATCGCCGGTATCCTGATTATGGTTATTACCATTATTGGCGGACTGGTTGTCGGGGTATTTCAGCACGACCTTGATGTGAGTGAAGCCGCAAAGAATTACACGATATTAACGATTGGTGATGGATTGGTTGCGCAAATACCTTCATTGATTATTTCAACAGCAGCGGGCATGGTGGTCAGCCGCGTGAGTTCTGATCAAGATTTGGGTCAACAAGTAGTTGGTCAGTTATTTAATAAGCCACAAGTCTTATTTCTAACCGCAGGTATTTTAGGGGTCATGGGTTTGATTCCTGGCATGCCTAATTTTGTCTTTCTATTGCTGGCATCCATCATCGCTAGTATCGCTTATTTCAAATCCTCCTATCAACCAGAATCAGAAACTGCTCCTGAAGAGATAACCTCATCACCGATTGCTGAAACTGAAGGACGGGAAGCAAGCTGGAATGACGTGATGCCAGTTGATATGCTGGGTTTAGAGGTTGGTTATCGGTTGATTCCACTAGTCGATAAAACGCAGCAAGGTGATTTATTAAAGCGGATTAATGGCATTCGCAAAAAATTTGCACAAGAAGTGGGATTCCTGCCACCCGTTGTTCATATTCGGGATAACTTAGAGTTAAGACCCAATGCTTACCGAATTACGCTGAAAGGCTCTGTCATTGGGCAAGGAGAATCCTACAATGGCATGTGTTTGGCGATTAACCCCGGTCAGGCGACAATCACATTACCTGGGGTGAATACCAGTGATCCAGCTTTTGGATTGCCTGCTGTATGGATTGAACTTACTTTAAAAGATGATGCTCAGGCAAATGGCTATACCGTCGTTGATCCAAGCACCGTAGTGACTACTCATGTAAACCATCTGATGCGTTCCCATGCAGCAGAACTACTGGGTAGAGAAGAGCTGCAGAAGCTGTTTGATCACTTGGGTCGCAGTATACCGAAGCTAACAGAAGACTTAATACCGAAGTTATTACCTTTGGCAACGGTTCAGAAGGTTCTGCAAAATTTATTAGATGAAGGGGTTCATATACGGGATATTCGTACCATTATCGATGTGCTTACTGAACATGCTGCTCGTACGCAAGATATCAATGAATTAACAGTGTTTGTTAGAGTTGCGCTGGGACGCTCCATTCTGGAGCAACTTTTCCCTTCAGGTGCGGAATTACAAGTAATGAGTCTTCATCATGATCTGGAAAGTATTTTAATCCAAGTTGCACAATCAGGGCTTGTTGCAGGTGCCGGAATAGAGCCAGGTTTGGCTGATACGTTATTGAAAGAAGTTAGTAAAACCGTCGATCAGCATGAGCAGCTTGGAATTCCTGCAGTTTTGCTAGTACCCGATTCAATCCGATTGCTATTAGCGCGTTTCCTGCGCCGTTCATTGCCACAACTCAAGGTGATTTCACATTCTGAAGTAGTAGATTCTAGAAAAATTAAATTTGTATCGATCGTTGGAGGGAATAAATGAAAATGAGAAGATTTATTGCGAAAACTTCACACGAGGCGCTACGCAATGTTAAGGAAGAGCTGGGTGCTGATGCGGTTATTTTGTCGAATAAACAAGTGGATGAGGGAATCGAAATTGTCGCATTGGCGAGTAATGAGATGTCAAGCTTGGTCAATAGTCCCGAATCCAAGTTTATCCCTACACCACCGCTAGTGGAAAAGAAAGAGGAAGCCATATCGGTTACTAACCCTAATATCGAAGTGCTAGAAGCGATTCAACAAGTTAAGAAAGAATCAAACATTTCTGAAGCGCTTGCATTGAATATTATTAATGAAATACAAGCAATGCGCCATACACTGGAAGATCAACTGAATTCAGTTGCTTGGGGAAGTCTATCGCAAAGTAAGCCTGAAACGATGAAGTTGATGCGAACACTGCTAGATGCGGGGTTTAGTCCTTTATTATCCCGCCATTTACTTGAGAAGCTTACAAAAGGAGGTAACTACGAAGAGAGCCTAAAACAGACTGTTGCGCTACTGACGCTCAATTTACGGACGGCAACGAGTGATCAATTGATAGAGAATGGCGGTGTTTATGCGCTGATTGGCCCTACTGGAGTTGGAAAAACAACTACGATTGCCAAGCTTGCTGCTAGAGCTGTCATTAGGCATGGCGCAGATAAGGTCGCACTACTTACTACTGATAGTTACAGGATCGGTGGACATGAACAGTTGAGGATTTACGGTAAGTTATTGGGAATTCCAGTTCGAAGCATAAAAGACATTGATGATTTGCAATTAACGTTACTTGAGTTACGGAGTAAACATATTGTACTCATTGACACGGTTGGCATGAGTCAGCGTGATCAGATGGTTAGTGAACAGATGGCATTATTGCGTGACTGTGGAACAGAAATTAAGCATTTACTCTTATTAAACGCCACAAGCAATGGAGGGACCTTAGACGAAGTGATCTCTGCCTATCAATATAATGGGATTGAAGGTTGTATTATTACCAAAGTTGATGAGGCGGTGGGTCTAGGTACAGCGCTTGATGTTGTTATTCGGCGTAAGCTTGTGTTGCATTACGTAACTAATGGACAGAAAGTACCAGAGGATCTGCATGCTGCAAATTCAAGGTATTTACTTCATAAAATTTTTAGACCCATCGCTGAAAATTCTCCTTTTTCTTTGCAAGATCCAGAATTTGCATTAGTAATGGCAAGCTATGATCGAAGTAGTGCGCAAAAATCGAAAGGATACGCTGAGGCTAGTTATGAGTAGAAAAATGATTGATCAGGCATCGGGTTTGCGAGAACTTGCTGCAATGCAAGCGCGCGACTCAGTAAAAGTATTTACGGTTGCGGGTGGAAAAACAGGTGTTGGCAAAACGAGTATCGTGGTTAATCTTGCTACCGCTCTGGCTAAAATTGGAAACCGCATTCTCATTTTGGATGAGAATCAACATCATAATAATGTTAGTGCTAATTTGGGTGTCAAGAGTCATTATGACTTAGTGCATCTAATCAAGCGTGAACAATCACTGGATCAAGTGCTGGTAAAAGCACCAGACGATATTTTGGTGTTAACGGCTGCACGCGGGATTCATTCGTTGACTCAACTATCAGCTGAGGAGCAAGAGTCGATTATTAAGTGTTTGTGTGAATTACCCATCGATGTGGTTCTCGTCGATACCATGATCGGAGAAATGGGTCATGTGCTCCCGTTTAGCCTTGCTTCTCAACAAGTTTTGATAACGGTATCTGGATCATCAAAATCGATTACTGATGCCTATACGCTTATTAAGATCATGAGTCAAGAATATGCGCGGCAGGATTTCTTAGTCATCGTAAATAAGGTCAAATCTGAGCCAGACGCACAAAGTATCTATGAAAATATCGCAAAAGTTGCAAAACAACATTTGACTGTAAGACTTGAATATCTAGGTTGTGTTTTATTTGATGAAAAATTGCATCGTGCAAGCCAATTATGTCGGTCAGTAGTCGATGCATTTCCTGCATCGACTTCTGCAATTGAGTTCAAGCAGCTCGCTGAGAAATTATTACGATGTTCCTATTCTAATCAATATAGTGGTGGTGTTGATAATTTTATGTATCGATTGATTCGAACAAGTCACTTAAACAAGGTAAAACTTTCAGTCTAATTAGCCTATGTATACAACTTCTGGAATTATTGATAAAGAGCAATTTGTGGTCGAATTTGCTCCACTCGTAAAACGAATTGCCCATCATATGATGATGAAGCTACCAGCCAGTGTCGAGGTGGATGATCTGATTCAAGCTGGGATGATTGGTTTACTCGATGCGATTAATCGTTACGAAGGTGCTTATGGGCGGCAGTTTGAAAGTTATGCAGCACAAAGGATTCGGGGATCGATACTGGATGAATTACGCGAATCAGATTGGTTACCCCGTAGCCTGCGGAAAAAAATGAGACAAATCGAAGTGGCGATGCGTTCACTTGAACAGAAGCTAGGATGCCCTCCAACTGAGCAAGAAATAGCTAAAGAATTAAATATATCCTTGGAAGAATACCATGGAGCACTTCAAGATGCGCGTGGCGGGCAATTGATCTACTATGAGGATTTTCAGAATGATGATGAAGATCACTTTCTAGATCGTTTATGCTCAGATTCTGGAAATGAGCCACTTGAAATATTAGTAGATAAGAATCTGCGTCAGCTTTTGGTATCGGCGATCGATAAATTACCGACCCGAGAAAAAGAGGTTATGGGAATGCACTACGAGCAAGAAATGAATTTACGAGAAATAGGGGAAGTACTTGGCGTCAGTGAGTCACGAGTTTGTCAGATTCATTCTCAAGCAATTGCTCGGCTACGTACTAAACTAAGAAATCAGTAAAAAGCTACTTAACTATTTATTACGAATTTAAATAGCCACTGTTTTTTAGGCTACTACAAGCAAAAGGATCATTGCTTTATAGTAGCCTAAAAGAGCATTTATATTATCGATTATTGCTTTGCGAGCGGCTTAACATCACCACATTTTACGATTGACCCATTTGTACGATCTTTGATCGTTTCTTCAGGTTTTTTGTCTTTACAGCCCATTTGATTCAATATTTCTTGTGCGCGTTGTGGTTCAAGTTTAGATTCTTTGTTTCCACTTGCAAATACAAAGGTGGACCCAGCGATTAACATAGCTGAAAGTGCAATTGCTACCAATTTTTTCATTTCTTGCTCCTTTTGATTTATTGAAGTTAATAAATACCCATCAGATACTTCCAAAACAATGACCTAGTTTGGCTATAAACTTAGTCGAACCGACTCTGTAGATCCAATCTCTACTTATACTTTCTAACACTTGTATAGCTATGATATAACAGTGTAGGCTGTTTGTCAGGTGTAAATTTTAGTGTTTTCCATCTAATCCTATGTGATTACCACCATCGTGCAGAAATACGGTAAAAAGCTACTTATCTCATTTCTTATTGGGTTAGTTGGAATTGTTTTATATCTATTACCCCTCGGGTTAGCGCTTGATGAAAAATTTGGTTTGAACGTTTTTTTTCATTTGCGTGGTGTTAACGCCACGCCGTCTGATGTGGTTGTGATTGCAATCGATCAATTTTCAGCCTCAAAGCTTAAAGAAAATAACCATATAGCTAGTAATACGATTGATCCAAGTAAATGGCCTCGTACACTTCATGCTGAATTAATTAAGCGTCTTATCGAAGAGAAAGTCAAAGTTATCATATTTGATTTAAGGTTTAGAGGGTGTGGAAGTGACCCTGAAGATAATGACAATTTAGTCCAAGCCATTAAGAACGCGGGTAACGTCATTCTTGTAGAAGAATTAGTTGACTCCAGAGATATTGATGATCTTCCTTATCAGATGGATGAGCAGCCTGAAGTCTGTAATATTGAATCGCTATCTGCTAAAAACTTGGATCAGGATGAAAGTCATCAATATTATTTCAGTAAATCGGTAGGGCTGCGTGGTACCTGGCATCGATCTGCATTACCGATGATTTCCGATGCGGCGCAAGCAACGGCTCCTTTTGTTTTGCCCAGAGGAGTAGTTACTTATTACTGGACGTTTAAAGAGGATGCAGGCGGTATTCCTTTATTACCGACAGTTGCATTACAGGTTTTTGCGCTGGATACTGTTGATCTGTTTGCTCATTTATTGCAACAAATTGATCCTGCAATTCGATTGAATCAACCTGCTGCAAATGACGAGAGTATCGAAATTGAGTCGCTAATTTACTGGCTCCGAGGACAGTTTGTTGAAAAGCCAGCATTAAAAGATCAGTTTATTAATGCGCTAGATCACAGCACTGGAATCGATGCTCGGACAAAAAACATGTTACAAGCATTGGCCGAACTTTATGCCGGCCATGAGAAGCGCTACTTAAATTTTTATGGTCCTCCTCGATCTATTCGAACGATACCCTACTATCAAGCACTGCAGCAGGATCATTCTCAGAGCAACTCACTCAATTTAAAAGGAAAAGTAGTTTTTGTTGGCGTGTCGGCAGCTAAATTTGGTGAACAGGATAAACTGAGAGACGACTATACAACTGTTTTTAAACAATCGGACGGGTTGCAGATTAACGGGGTAGAAATTGCAGCGACTGCTTTTGCAAATTTGTTAGAAAACCGAACATTAAATCCCATTACGCAGGAATATGCAGCGATACTCGTGTTTTTGTTTGGTTTTATGGTTTGCATTTTTTTCTTCGCGTTACCAGATAGAGTTGTTTTCTCTGTGGTCGCTCTATTCCTCTTAATTTATTATTTTTCAGCCTATCAGTTGTTTGAAACTAAGAATTTGTGGGTGCCATTAGCTATTCCGCTGTTACAAACTGGCTTGGGGTTCAGTATTGCCTTATCTTTAAAATACGTTGAATCAAATAGAGAAAAAGTAAGGATTCAGCAAGCATTTGGGAAATATGTGCCTGATAAAGTGGTGAATGATTTTATTCATAACTCAGGGTTAGAGACTGCGAGAGGGCATTTGCTGCATGGTATTTGTATGGATACCGATGCTGATCGATATACTGAATTAAGTGAAAAGATGCGTCCTACTGAGCTCATGGTTCTCATGAACGAGTATTACTCAATGTTATTTGAACCTGTTAAGGCGCATAGAGGGCTCATTTCAGATGTAAAAGGTGATGCCATGCTCGCGATATGGACAGAACCTAATTTATCAAAGCTACACTGTGAGCAAGCTTGTAGAGCTGCCCTTGAAATTATCAATGCGGTAGAATTATTCAATCGAAGTCATCCAGACACAGTATTACCCACACGCATTGGGCTCCATATTGGGGAAGTGATAGTCGGCAACGTTGGGACGGTCGATCATTATGAATATCGTGCAGTGGGCGACTTGGTAAATTCAGCTAATCGGATTCAAAGCGCCAATAAACATTTCCAAACCAAGATATTGCTTTCTACTGATGTGCTCCAAGGATTGGATCATTTTCTGATTCGTCCTTTGGGAAAAGTATTGCTGCATGGCAAATCAAATCCGATAAATCTTGCTGAATTGATTAACTTTAAAGCGAAGGCGACTGTCGACCAAATTTGGCTTTGTAAAGCCTTTGCTAAGTTTATCCAGGTCTATGAAGCTCAGAATTGGATTGTTGCAAAGCAAGATTTACTCGAGATTCTAGAGAAGTTCCCCAATGATGGTCCTTCTCAGTTCTTTTTAAATCGTTGTGAAACATATTTGAAAGTTTCACCCGTCGCTTGGGATGCAATCACCTATCTTTCAGGAAAATAGATGATCGATTTAAAAGCTATGTCTTAAAACTATCATCATACTTAGTTATAAAAAGAATCAGTGAGAAAAATCACACGCTGAATAAAAAGAATCAGATATGCTATTATCAATAATGCAGGTGTGGTTTTCTCGGTGAAGGAAAGTAAGGAGGCGGACGACCTTCAAAGAATAAATAATATTAATTAGGTTGCTATTATGAAAGCGAGGCGATGGGGGACAGTTTTATTCGAGCATCAGATGCGATGGCACTCTGTGATGCTGGCACTGCTTACTCTGCTTCATTTTTCTTATTCACGGCTTTCAGTTGCAAGTGATGTGAAACCTAATTTCATCAACTGTCCAGACCAGTACGCGCAGATTGTTGCTGTAGAAGGGATAGCAGAAGTTCTCAGATCAGGGGAGCGAGCTTGGAAACGTGTCGTTAGCGGTGAAGGGTTGTGCGCTGGTGATATGTTAAGGGTGCGCGCTCGGGGTCGGGTTGCGCTGAGGCAAAAGAATGAAAGCATGTTGCGTCTGGGTGAGAAGACGACCATTATGTTCAAGCAGTCTGAAGCGAGTACTGCACAAAGAAAAGCAACGCTGCTGGAATTGTTGCAGGGTGTATTGCATGTGATAACCCGGACGCCTGAACCGTTTGAAATTAGAACGCCCTATATGAATGCGGGTGTTGATGGAACGGAATTTAGTGTAGCGGTTGAATCTGAAAGAACTCATGTTGTGGTTTATGAGGGGCAAGTCACTGCAAGTAATGATCAAGGTAGTATCGTACTAATCGACCAAGAAGTGGGCATTGCCTATAAAGATCAGAAACCCCAAAAAGAAGCGATCATTCGCTCCCTCGATGCCGTGCAATGGGCGCTGTATTATCCCGCGATTATCGATCCCCGTGTGATTGAACAACAGCTTCCTCAAGCTTTGCAATCCAGTGTTCGTGAATCGCTGGAATACTACCGCCAGGGTAATGCATTTGAAGCACTCTCTGTACTGGAAACGCTGGATCAAAGTACCCTCAACGCTCAATTACTCACTTATCGCGCTGGGCTCTATTTAACACTGGGACGTGTGACAGAAGCAAGGAACGATATCGCGCTAGCCCTCCAGACTCAACCCAACGACAGCGAATCCTATGCGTTACAAGCGATCATTGCAGTGGTACAAAACGATAAAGAAACCGCATTACAGCATGCGCAGCAAGCCGTTGATATCGACCGCACTTCACCGACTGCACGATTGGCACTTTCTTATGCATACCAAGCCCATTTTCAGATTGAAGAAGCACTCGCTAGCGTAGAAGAAGCTATTCGTCTCGATGGCAAGAATGCACTGGTTTGGGCACGCTTATCAGAATTACAAATGTCTACCGGCTATCTCGACCGTGCATTGGAATCCGCACAACAAGCAGTGAGCCTTAATCCTAACTTAGGGAAAACCCAAACCGTATTAGGATTTGCGCATCTATTACAGATCGACACCAGCAAAGCCAAAGCAACATTCGCTAAAGCCATTCAACTCGATCAAGCAGATCCCATGCCGCGACTTGGGTTAGGATTGGCACTTATTCGCGAGGGTAAGCTCGAAGCAGGACGCATCGAGCTTGAAATTGCTGCAAGCTTAGATCCTGCTAATTCCCTAGTACGTAGCTACTTGGGTAAGGCTTACTTTGAAGAAAAGCGCTATTCATTAGCAGGTACACAATTTGATCTCGCCAAAGAACGCGATCCCAATGATCCCACCCCTTGGTTTTATGATGCGATTCAAAAACAAACCCAGAACCGGCCGGTGGAAGCACTACGTGATATTCAGAAATCCATCGAACTCAACAACAATCGTGCCGTGTATCGCTCCAAGTTACTATTGGACAAAGACGAAGCAGCGAGAGGCTCTAGCCTTGCCAGAATCTATGACAATCTGGGATTTGAGAAACGTGCGATTATGGAAACCGCAAAATCGTTAAGCCATGATCCATCGAACCATTCAGCACACCGCTTCTTAGCGGATGCTTATGTGAACATACCGCGCCATGAAATTGCGCGCGTCAGTGAATTACTGCAAGCGCAATTGTTACAACCGATCAATGTTAATCCCGTGCAACCCCGTCTAGCGGTCGCTGATTTAAACATTATTACCGGAACAGGACCTGCAGCATTAGGATTCAATGAATTTGCACCACTCACGGAACGCAATAAACCCCAACTGGTGGCTTCAGGATTATTCGGATCTAACAGTACACTAGGAAACGAAGTAGTGGCTTCTGCAGTTTATGACAAGGCATCGATTAGCGTGGGGCAGTTTCATTACGATACCAAGGGATTCCGGGAAAACAATGACCAAGCCCATAATGTTTACAATGCGTTCATGCAGTATGCGGTTACGCCTAAATTGAATGTTCAGACTGAACTTAGAACACGTGGAACGGAACATGGGGATTTAATTATGGATTTTGGAAGACAAGGTGATTCTACAGATCCGCCTAATTTTACTCGAAGCAGAAGAGCACTGGATGAAGATATTGCTCGGATTGGTGCTAGATATGCGATATCTCCTAAACAAGATCTACTATTTTCTGGGCAATACGTTAATCGTGATGAAAATTTAAAGTTTTTTACTAGAGATGATATAACCAGCAAGATTAAAGATGAAGGTTATCAAACTGAAGCGCAGCATTTATTGAGGGGTGCTTTTTTCAATCTTGTAAGTGGCGTTGGTGCTTATCGTACAGACGTTAACAATATTCGACATGTTGATTTTACTAGGAGAGAGGGGGAAGCGTGTAAGTCAAGTAGACTAAGCAATGATTTCTGTGATCCTGATCTTCCAGGATTTGCCCGAGAAAGAACGAATGGATATATCTATGCGAATGTTAGTCATCTCAAAAATATGAACTGGACGTTTGGGCTTAGTTATGATGCTTACAAAGAATTTAGAGATTTTGATGTTAACAGTTTAAACCCCAAATTTGGATTACAAGCAAACCTAACCAATTTTCTGCGGTTGAGGCTTGCTTGGTTTGAAACGGTTAAATCAGCATTGATTGCCAATCAAACGTTAGAACCAACTCAAATTGCCGGTTTCAATCAATTCTTTGATGATGTGAATGGCACGAAATCACAACGAAAAGGGATTGGGCTTGATGCAAATTTTACGAAAGATTTATATAGCGGTGTGGAATATTCTGAGCGTGATCTTGAGGCGCCTCAATTTAATGGACCAGGGCCTACTACTCGGAGAATACCAGATTCTATCTATACATTAAGTAGCATTGATAAGCAGCATGAGAAGCTGTTCCGTACCTATTTGTATTGGCTTCCTATTTCTAATTGGGTAGCTAGAAGTGAGTTTCAATATGAGCATTTTGAGCGTGATCAAGCAAAAACACCACCTTTAGAAGTAAATCGGATAAACACATTGAGCACTCCAATCAACATAAGCTACTTTGATCCTTCTGGCTTATTTGCTGGAATGACAACAACGTTTGTACTACAAGACACTGAACGATCAGCTACAAATTTGCCTGAAGATCAGCGGAATTCAGCTAAGTTGAATGCCGGTATGGATAGCTTCTTTTTATGGGATGCAGTACTTGGTTTTAGAATGCCTAATCGGAGAGGTGTTCTGAGTTTAGAAGGAAGAAATTTATTAGATCAAGATTTTTTATATAGGAGCATAAATTTTCAGCAATCTGAGGCAATTGCTAGTCGCTTTATTCCAAGTAGAACAGTTTTTTTACGATTAACACTTAACTTTTAAGGAGGGAAAATGAAAGCAATATCGAGTATATTCATTAGTTTATTAATCTTAACAGGGTGTCATACGTTTGGTATTCACAAAGTAGGAGGTGTGGGAAGTGGAGTAAACCAAAATTGTGCAAATAGATCGGTAAGTAATGAATGTGAAACAGCAAATTTAGCCAATGTAGTGTTAACAAGTGAAGTAGAAATTGCTTTAAAAAAATTAGGTATCCCTGATATATCATTTATAGCAGTTGTTAGTAAAGATGGAGAAATAACATTTGCTAAATCTGCTGCAACTGAGGTTAAAAGATTCCAACTTCCAAGTACATTCACTATAGAGAGTATTCAATCTTATTCTTTAATTAAATTTAAAGGATCAACTTGTAAATCTTGGATAGCTGGGCATGTTGAAGGTGGTGCATGGATAAGTGGTTATTGTGATGATTAAATACATTCTCTGATTATTATCTTCATAGGTAAGTTGTTATTTATTTTCCTGGTTAACCAGCATGAGGAGGTAAAATGAAAAATGATGAATTAGAATTAGATTCGCGAGTTTCAAATGTTTCGAGCGAGGAAATTAATGAAGAGCCGTCACCAAGGCCTAGGGGAGGTGGCTGGCATTGGGTTCCAGGTCATTCTGAAGGAGGTGCGTGGATTGCTGGTTATTGGGAGCAAGACTGACAAATAGCGAGTTTTATCCAAGTGATATAAGTGATTGACTAGCAGTAAGCTTTATACAGAATAAAGCTTACTATAGAAAAGATAAATAAAATATTTCTACTTAGAGAATAAATATGAATGCTCGGAGTGAAGAGTTTTTTGATCTCAAACCCAATATACGTTTGCGAGAATTTTTCTCTATAAAAGAGCTTCAGAATATCTTGCCTAATGATTTAGACAAAATTATTAGCGCTTGCTCTTGCTATCAGCAACATTGTAATGCTGGCGAAGAAATTCTCAGATATCAAGATCACACCAACAGTGTTTTCTTTATCTTAAAAGGAATGATTCGAATTCATTATTATTCTCTATCTGGGGATGAGGTTATTTTATGTGATTTACCCGAAGGCGAGATGTTTGGGGAACTAACCGCCATCGATGGATTAGCTCGGTCTGCAACAGCGGTTGCATTAAAAGATTCGCAGCTTGCTTCATTGCCGAGTAGCGCTTTTCTCGAGCTAATCCATACTTATCCCGAGTTTTGTAACGCGATCCTAAAGCGATTAGTTGGCCAGGTCCGGCGTCTAACTGAGCGGGTTTTTGATTTTAGTACCTTGGCCGTTCGTAATCGCATACATGCGGAATTATTGCGATTGACCCATAAGAACAAAGTAGCTGAGAACTTAGCTATTATTTCACCTGCGCCAACCCATGAGGAATTAGCTAATTATGTGAGTACTCGGCGCGAGGAAGTTTCACGTGAAATATCTGCGCTTACGCGTCAAGGTATTATTGAGTGTAAGGGACGGGCATGGCATATTTTGGATGTGACTAAGTTAGCGTATATGGTCAAGGATGTCCGTGGCTCATTTGATACTGAGAAAGTCTAATTGGCTATTTAGTATTATCAGTTTCTTGTAATCAGCCTTTCCTACGTCTCTTGAAAATATCCTTAGACTCCCTATGAAATCGGGCTGATCTTGCGTTGCAAACGCGGATAGCTTATTTGCTGCATAACAGGCTGAGATTAAAGCGTTGAATGAATTGATTTAAGCGATTACACTAATACTATCCTTTTTAATGATATCGGAATCTAGTAGGTCAGTGATTTAAAGTATGGAGACTAAATTTCAAAGCAGACGACCTAAGTATTTGAATCTCGTTAAAATCAAGCAGCCGCTTCCTGCTATCGTTTCGATACTGCATCGGATCAGTGGCGTGTTGTTGTTTTTTCCTGGTTTACCCTTATTGCTTTATAGCTTTCAACAAGTATTAGAGTCACCTGAAAGCTATGCTCAGTTTCAATCGGTAGTTACTAACCCCGTCATTAAATGTGGCTTCATTTTTTTTCTCTGGGCACTTGTTCATCATCTCTGTGCAGGAATTCGCCACTTAGCGCTTGATTTGCATTTAGGGAGTACATTAGAAGGCTCACGGTTGGGGAGTAAGCTGGTTATGGTGCTCAGTATCGGATTAACTGCTTTACTGGTTGTCTTATCATGGTAACGCGTACTAAACCTTTGACTGGAGCGCATTATGGGTTAATCGATTGGTTAATTCAGCGCGTTACAGCAGTATTAATGGTTTTATATTTATTGTTGCTTGCTTGGGTATTCACCACTCAAGCGAGTGATTATGTAGGGTTGAAATCAATTTTTGCTAGTCAATGGATGAGAATTTTTTCTCTGCTGGTTTTTATTGGTCTATGTTGGCATGCCTGGGTTGGTATCAGGAATGTACTGATGGATTATGTGAAGATTACCAGTATTCGATTGAGTGTGCAGGTTTTAGTTATTACCGCTTTGCTATTTTATCTCATTTGGTTTATTGATGTGCTATGGAGATAATGTGACCATCCGCAAAAGAAAGTTTGACGTCGTGATTGTTGGGGCAGGGGGCGCTGGAATGCGGGCCGCCTTGCAGTTATCAGAAGCAGGTCTAACGGTTGCAGTATTATCCAAAGTGTTTCCAACTCGGTCACATACGGTAGCTGCACAAGGTGGAATTGCAGCATCACTGGGTAACGTGACTGAAGATAACTGGCACTGGCATATGTATGATACCGTCAAAGGATCAGATTACTTGGGTGATCAGGATGCGATTGAATTTATGTGTCGCCAGGCGCCTGAAGTGGTTTATGAGCTAGAGCATTTTGGTATGCCATTCGATCGCCTTGATAATGGAAAAATATACCAGCGACCCTTTGGTGGGCAGTCTCAAAATTATGGGGGGATGCAAGCAACGCGATCCTGCGCAGTGGCTGACCGTACTGGGCACGCGATGTTGCACACACTCTATCAGCGCAACTTGTACGCTAATACTCAGTTTTTTGTTGAATGGATGGGTCTTGATTTATTGCGTGACCAACAAGGGGATGTGCTTGGCGTAACCGCTTTGGAAATGGAGACAGGGGAAGTCATGATTCTCCAAGCCAAGGTTACTTTATTGGCGACGGGTGGGGCAGGGCGTATTTTCCAGGCGAGTACCAATGCATTCATTAATACTGGTGATGGATTGGGGATGGCGGCACGCGCAGGTATTCCACTAGAAGATATGGAATTTTGGCAATTTCATCCAACCGGTGTGCATGGCGTCGGTATTCTCATTAGCGAAGCGGTTCGGGGTGAGGGCGGATATTTGCTGAATAAAAATGGTGAGCGCTTTATGGAGCGCTATGCACCAAATGCCAAAGATTTGGCGAGCCGCGATGTGGTATCGCGGGCGCTGACCACAGAGATCAAAGAAGGTAGAGGTTGCGGCAAGGACGGAGACTATTTGTTGCTAAAACTCGATCATCTGGGACCGGAGATCATTAAATCAAGACTACCTGGTATCCGCGAGATTGCGATTAAATTTGCCCATGTGGATCCCATAGAAGAACCGATTCCCGTTGTGCCGACTGCGCATTATATGATGGGTGGAATTCCAACTAATTTTTATGGACAAGTAGTCGCACCTTATAAGACTGGTCCTGAAGAAGTGGTTTCAGGATTATATGCTGTGGGTGAGTGTGCCTGTGTATCAGTACATGGCGCTAATCGCCTAGGGACTAACTCACTGCTCGATATTGTAGTTTTTGGCCGTGCGGCTGGGAACAAAATTATCGAGGCACTCAAGCATAACCCACATCATAAATCGTTACCGGATGATATCGCTGATATCTCATTAGCGAGATTGAATCGCCTTGATACGCAAAAAAATGGTGAGAAAGTTGCAGATGTGGGCGACGCACTTCGTAGAACTATGCAAACTTATTGTGGCGTATTTCGCTTCCCGGACATGTTGAAAGAAGGGGTTAGTAAAATCAATGAAATAGCGCAGCGCGTGGCACGAACTGAAATTAATGATAAGAGCAAAATTTTCAATACAGCCCGAGTCGAAGCGCTGGAATTAGATAATTTAATTGAGGTGGCGATTGCTACCATGGTTTCTGCTGAAGCGCGAAATGAAAGTCGTGGTGCGCATACACGTGACGATTTCCCAGAGCGTAATGATGAAAAATGGTTGAAACATACACTCTATTTCAAAGAAGGCCAGCGCTTGGATTATAAACCGGTTCGATTGAAGCCATTGACGGTCGAATCGTTTCCCCCTAAAGCGAGAGTTTATTAGAAACTCAGCTTAGGTTTCATTTTTTGAATAACATGGAGGCTATAGGGATAGTTTCCATGGTTTACTATTTGAGTTAACATTGCCCTCCATTATGACTAAGTATGTCTTTGTAACTGGCGGAGTTGTTTCTTCATTAGGTAAAGGAATTGCGGCCGCATCATTGGCTGCTCTGCTTGAAACACGTGGTATTAAAGTAACCATGTTGAAGCTCGATCCTTATATCAATGTTGATCCAGGTACTATGAATCCATTTCAGCATGGAGAAGTGTTTGTTACCGATGATGGTGCTGAAACTGATTTGGATCTGGGCCATTATGAGCGCTTTATCAGTACCAAAATGGCTAAGCGCAACAATTTCACGACGGGCCAGATCTACGAAAGTGTCATCCGTAAAGAAAGAAGGGGTGATTATCTTGGGGGGACGGTTCAGGTCATTCCGCATATCACTGATGAGATCAAGTTGTTTATTCGTAACGGTGTGAATGATGCTCAGGTTGCTATCGTTGAAATTGGGGGTACGGTAGGAGATATTGAATCACTGCCATTCTTGGAAGCGATCCGGCAGATGGCAGTGCAACACCCGCGTGACGATACTTGCTTTATCCATTTAACGTTATTACCTTATATTGGTTCTGCCGGTGAGTTGAAAACAAAACCAACCCAGCATTCGGTTAAAGAGTTGCGCGAGATCGGAATCCAGCCTGATGTGCTGCTTTGCCGCTCAGATCGTATGCTGCCTCAAGAAGAACGCCGCAAAATTGCATTATTTACCAATGTGAAAGAAGAAGCGGTAATTTCTGCCATCGATGTTGATTGTATTTATAAGATTCCGGCATTGCTCCATGAGCAGATGCTCGATGAGATCATCTGCCATAAGCTTAATATTCTTGCTAGGCCTGCTAATCTTTCTGTTTGGAAAAATCTAGTTTATGCATTGGAGCATCCTACTAAGACTGTCAATATTGCATTAGTTGGCAAATATGTGGATTTGACCGAGTCGTATAAATCTTTATCAGAAGCATTGATTCATGCTGGAATCCATACACATTGCAAAATTAATATCTGCTATTTAGATTCTGAGCTCATCGAAAAAGAAGGTACAGATTGCTTGAGCGATAAAGAAGCAATTTTAGTTCCAGGGGGATTTGGAAAACGTGGTGTTGAAGGAAAAATTATGGCTATTCATTATGCACGCACGCATAAAATTCCCTACCTTGGAATCTGTTTAGGAATGCAACTTGCGGTCATCGAATATGCACGGAACGAACTACATTTAGAGAATGCACATAGCACGGAGTTTAATCCGAATACGCCTTATCCCGTTCTTGGTCTAATTACTGAGTGGCGAACCCGTGAAGGTCAGATAGAGAAGCGCTCGGAAGATACTAATCTCGGTGGAACGATGCGTTTGGGAGGGCAATTGTGTTTCCTCAACGAAGATTCATTAGCCAAAAGAATCTATGAATCTGATAAAATCACAGAGCGTCACCGCCATCGGTATGAAGTGAATGCGAGCTTTATTCCCAGCTTAGAAGAAGCGGGTCTGAAAATAAGTGGCGTATCTGCTGAAGAAAAGTTATGCGAAATGGTTGAATTGTCTCAAGATGAGCACCCTTGGTTTGTTGCTTGTCAGTTTCATCCAGAATTTACATCTACTCCCCAAAAAGCACACCCCTTATTCAAGGCATATATCAATGCCGCGATTAGCTACGCAAATCAGCGTACAGATAACAATTTAAAGCAGAAAGAAATTGCTTAGAAAGAAAGCAATAGAGAGAAGAACATTAAGTCGATTATTACAAGGAAGAAAGTAGCATGAGTGCGATAGTAGATGTCATTGCGCGAGAAATTTTAGATTCTCGTGGCAATCCAACCATAGAAGCAGATGTTTTATTAGAATCTGGCGCGTTGGGACGTGCATCCGTTCCATCAGGCGCTTCGGTTGGAACCAAAGAAGCGATCGAATTACGCGATGAAGATGAGGAACGCTACTTTGGCAAAGGCGTGATCAAAGCGGTTGAAAATGTCAATACCGAGATCTCTGAAACCATCATGGGACTCGATGCGTCAGAGCAAGCATTCATTGATCAGACGCTGATTGATTTAGATGGTAGCGAAAATAAATCGAGAATGGGAGCAAATGCCATCCTTGCTGTTTCACTGGCAGTGGCGAAGGCTGCTGCTGAAGAATCCAGCTTACCTTTATATCGTTATTTAGGAGGAGTAAGAGCGATATCGATGCCAGTTCCGATGATGAATCTCATCAATGGCGGCGCTCACGCTAATAATAATCTGAATATGCAGGAATTCATGGTTATTCCCCATGGCTTTGACAGTTTTCGTGAAGCACTACGATGTGGAGCTGAAATTTTTCATACATTGAAAAAGCTCATCAGTAAAAAAAATATGCCAACAACGGTGGGTGATGAAGGTGGTTTTGCACCGAATCTGTCCGGTAATGAAGAAGGATTGCAGTTGATTGTACAAGCGATCGATCAAGCAGGTTATCAACCTGGTACGCAAGTTGCGATTGGTATTGATTGCGCAAGCTCTGAATTCTACCAAGATGGAAAATATCATCTTAAATCTGATGGTTTAAGCCTAACTTCTGCTCAATTTGTTGATTATTTGGCTACCTGGGTTGATAAATACCCAATCATTAGTATTGAAGACGGCATGAGCGAACATGACTGGGATGGTTGGAAATTATTAACTGAAAGGCTTGGTAAAACAATTCAGCTAGTCGGTGATGATGTTTTTGTGACCAATAGTCGGATACTAAAAGAAGGAATTAAGCGTGGCATTGCAAATTCAATCCTGATCAAAGTCAATCAGATCGGTACGTTAACGGAAACCTTATCTGCGGTAGAGATCGCTAAATGTGCAGGCTATACTGCTGTGATTTCACACCGTTCAGGTGAAACCGAGGATACGACCATTGCTGATATCGCAGTTGCAACGAATGCGCTTCAGATCAAAACAGGTTCGCTATCGCGTTCCGACCGATTAGCAAAATATAATCAATTGCTACGTATCGAAGAAGATCTAGGCGATAACGCAATCTACGCGGGAAGGGGTGCATTCTATCAATTAACCTAATGAAGACTGTTGCGCTCATCCTGGTTATTTTAATTGCATTTGTTCAATATTCCCTATGGTATGGTAAAGGCGGATGGCTGGAAATATTTGATTTGGAAAAGCAACTCCGGGATCAACATCGATTAAATCAGAAATTACAGAACCAGAATACTATACTGGAAGCGGAGATCATTGATCTCAAGCAGGGTTCTGATGCCATTGAAGAGTTGGCGAGAAACGAACTAGGGATGATACGCAAGGATGAAGTCTTTTTTCAAGTTCAACAACCAGCAGAGGCGCAATCGGTAACGAAGTCCAAGAAATAGCAAGTCTTAGTTGTCAGATTGCGGTTGAATTTTTTTCTGCTGGGTTTGCATAAAGGGTAAGAGTTTTATCGGTATTGTATTCGTAACCAATGTGTTAATCCCTGTTCACCTTGCCGCATTACCTGATCATGATTCCATTTGAAAATTGGTTTTGCAATGAGCGCAAGTAAATTCATCCATAAACGGTTTGTGCTTACCGTCCAGGTATAGTGCACGATAGTTATATTGTTCGCACGCATAAAATTCCAGCGCCCAGTACCGGTTACGTCACCTTCGGCTACCCCTTCCAACATAATACCGGGTATATAACGGGTAACTCGCAACGTAAACGAAAAACGATAAGGAATCTTTCCTTTCCAGGTGAAATGATGAACACTGCCAATCCCATCGGCATCACCAGCTACCAGTTTCTCAACTCGTTCAGCACCTGGCCACCATTGAGGCCAACTTTGACATTGGATAATAGCGTCACAAACCAATTCAAATGGTGAATCGAATTGCCATTCCGTGGTAAAAGTGAATGCAGCCATCACTGACACTAATGATCAAAAAAACCTTTCGGAAAAACTGGGTTGATTTGATATTCTGACATCTCGATTCGCTCGATTTGGCTACCATCAGGCTTATAGCTGATGACCTTGAGCGGTAAGCTGGTTTCAACATCAAACCATAAATCAAAGCGGGATACGCCTTCAACGCTTACTCCTTGGTTACCTTCCACTTTGACATACAAGGTCTGCTGTTGGTCAACCAGTTCGGTTCCAATCACCGTCGTTTTTCCTTGGTTTTGCAACAGCACGACATCTTGGTAGAGTGCACCAATATCTGAACGATCAACCCGTTGCCCTGATGAACTCTGGATCCACTTATTTTCTGGGCTTAAGCTAAACGAAGGAACACTGCCATAACCGAAGAGCCATAATTTTACTAGATCAGTCACGGGGTTATAGATCAACACTGCGCCATTGAATGGTTCGATTACTTCCATACGCACCGCCCCACTCTTATCATAGTAATAGCGGATGATATCCGGGCTATCCGATTTACTTCCCACATACGATTTGATGATCGTTTGATAACTAGTTACTTTCTGATAATAATCAACTGCTTTCTCAATCGGGTTGAGATGCCCTGGCACCATTAGCGCCATTGTTAACATTAAACCTGCTAGCATGAGTCTAGACTTACTTCTTCAAACAATTAAACAACGCATACGATAACAGGTATCGATGATAATTGCATCTAACGTTCAATAGTGTTCTAATCAAAGCAATTGCCGCGGTTTTGTAATCACAACTTACCAGAATAAGCGCGGTTGTCTTGTGCTAGATCTGGTGCAATATTATTTCAAAGTAACTCACATCAATGTAAGTTACTAACTTGATATACATTCCCACCTGGGTAGTTTTTTACTTGGTTGTAGTTATCGATGTTATTGGCCATAAGGTTGGCAAGCTGATCGTTCAATGAAAATATGGCAACCGGGCTTGTAATTAACGTATTGAATATACCGGTGATTACTCGCAAGCCGCATCAGATATTTCATCACAGCGATTAAGGCAGTGAATGTCAAGAAATGTGAGTTTTCCTTGCGAGTGGTGCCTATGATAACGCGATGGCTAAAAGTTTCTTTTTTGCAGCTCATTCTCAGGTTTACGATAATCACCGGGTGTATTTATTTGTGTGGTATTACTTGACTAGGTCACACCAAATAAAGCGTAAGGATGTAAAATAAAAGAATTTTATGAAATGAGAACTAGTGTGATCAAGAATGCTCAGAAGAGCACAGATTGTGGTTTGCTTTAATTCAAAATAGTATTTTATATATTAGGGTAGCGTTAGATATTATGCTGAGCTTAACTTAAATTACTATCATGAAGCCAAGTTATTCTAAACTTAATCACTAGTCAGTTTAATGCATACTTCTAGTAATATTACTAGGTGGTGGGGCATGGGCTTTGTTAGTTGTTTAGAAATTTATTCCAGCTTGTCGTAATTTTGCAATTAGATTAATCATTACCTTGAAGCATTGAGATTTAGCAAGCTGATACCCAAATTTAAGGACTATTTTGAGTAATACTAATCTAGAATGGATTGATTTAGCGTCATTAGAATCAGAAGTTCGTCAGCATGTTTTAAATCAGGTTGAGCGCCTAATACAAAATCACCCAGATGCTAATATAGACCATGATCCCTATTGGCTCTCAGCAAAGTGCGGGAATGATAAGTCTAGCAAACTATTGGTATGTATTACACCCGATAATGAAATGGTTGGCTATGCCCCCTTTTTCATTCATCCATCTGCACTAAGCTTCCAACTATTTGGAATTTCTGTATATGACTATAGAATTCGTCGCTACTGTATTACTGCAACTCCGCTACTAGCTGAAGGTTACCAATTCCTTTCCTCAGTTTTACTAGAAAAACTACTTATAACGTTGCGTGAAACTATTGGTGATCGTGATAGTTTGTTTGGCTTAGGTGTAGAAAAATCTTCTAATTTTGGTCAGTTCATATTAAAAAATTCCGAACTTCGTAAACATTATCAAGTTCTACCCTATGGTCAATCCTACCTTAGACGTTTGATTTTATTACCCAAAGATTTTGAAGCGTATTTAAAAGGACTGGGTAATAGTACTCGTTACGAAATGAGGAGAGCTTTACGATTACTGGAAAAAAATACTGAAATCACTACATCCTATCGCGTTTTTACTCAACCCGAAGAAGTGGTAGAGCTTTTGAGATTGCTACAGCAAGTATCAATAAAAACATATCAACATCAGCTACTTAATTTGGGTATCAATGATAATGCGGAAAATCGCTACACACTTGAGCTTGCAGCTCGAAAAGGCTGGCTAAGAAGTCTAATACTTTTTAGTAACAATGAACCTATTGCATTTCAACATGGCTTTCACTACAACAAATGTTTTTATCTAACGCATATTGGCTATGATCCAGCTTGGGCCAAATGGTCAGTGGGAACGATTACACATGCCTACTTAATTCAAAATTTAATCGAAGTTGGTGCTGAAAAATTTGATTTTTTATATGGTGATAATGGAAGCAAAGCGAGATTAAGTAACAATCAGCGTGAAGAACAAAATTTCTACCTTGTTCCTCGCAAGTTTCCACTTTCTTTAATTGCATCGGCACTCCAATTTTTTAATTTTGTTATGCATAATTTAGGAGCAATCATAGAAAAATTCGGTATCAAAACACTGATTCGTCGTTTTCTTAGGCGTCATGCAACATCTTCTCCAGAAAAAAATTGATTTAAAGTATATTCGCTGGATCGAAAATGGATAAGGTTGATTTGAATGAGTTTTTGGGTGAACCAGATTAAAATATTAAAGCTCGACGAAATTTAAGCCTAATTTAATCGTTACTATTGTAATTTAATAAATTTCTATAAGTAGTTATGACTCTATCCAATACAGAAACGATAAACTGGAAGCTGGTTTCAACTAGTACGCAAGCGAATATTGATTCAGAAACTTTTAAGAGAAGAATGTTACTTGATCAGGACCCCCGTTGGTTAATGACATTTGTTGTTGATGATGATAAGCAGTTAGCAAGATTTATTCTTGAACAATCTGGAATAATAATCGCTAGCGCTACTTTCTTTGTACATCCTTCAGCACTTCGTATTGCGATTAGTGATTGGACATTATTTAGTATGTCTGTAAAACGCTATACACTGTTTGCTGAAATTTGGTTTGATCAAACCGTAGATTCTGATAAGTCTTTATATTTATTAGCATTATTTAATCAGCTGCGAAAAGAACTGTCAATCAACGAAGTAATATTTTTACAGTCTGTCGGTAGCGATTCTGCATTATCGAATATGCTAGCCCGAAAATCATTATTAAATACGAGTTATCACATTCTCAATTATGGGGAACCGTATAAGCATCGTTATATCGATTTCAATAGTGATTACAATCACTATTTGAGCCAACTAAGCTCGTCCACACGAAGTGATCTCAAACGTACTCAAAAAAGGTTTGTTTCAGCTGTAAATGGTCAATATAAAACGATATGCTATCAATCGCCCGAAGAAGTCGGCGCGTTTTTAGACGCAGCGATGACTGTGTCCGCTTTAACTTACCAATACCAATTATTAGGTGCAGGACTTCGCGATCGCAATATTCTTGAAAATCGTTTTTTAACAACAGCAAAGCTCGGCTGGTTCCATAGCTATGTTTTGTTTGTTGATCAGAAACCAGTTGCATTTCAGGTTGGTCACTTATACCAACAATGTTATTACGCCCAAGAAATTGGGTACGATCCAGATTGGGCGAAACTACAAGTAGGTATTTTCTTACATACCGAAATTATCTCAAGTTTACTTGCAACCCCTGATTTAGTTAAGCGTTTTGATTTTGGAAATGATGATAATACCCATAAGCAAAGACTCAGCAATGCTGAAGCAACCGAAAGATATATTTATCTTATTCCTCGTCATTGGCGCAATGATCTCTTTGTAGCTACGATGAAAGCAACGAATCAATTATCAACAAGCATAGGTCGTTTGCTTAACAAATATGGATTACGTAAGCGTGTTCGACAATTACTGTGGAAATTAGGGGTAATGAAATAGCTTATCTATCATAGTTACATAATTAGCCAAATTCTCTTAACTAATGCGCAAAATACTGATTCATTGCTTAGAGTCAATCGGTCTTAAAGCGCTACTGAGTGAAATCTATTTCCATTTCCAAACAATAGGCGTCAAGAAGGTAAAACCTCAAATTATAAGATCATTGCCGCATGATTCAACAGCTTTTACCCAAGGACTTTCCTATTGCAATCATATGCTTTATGAAAGCACTGGTTTAATCGGAAATTCTCGACTTCGATGTCTTGATCCTGAGAGTGGTAATTTGATTCATGAAATTGCGATAGCGGGAGAATGGTGTGAAGGTATTGCGATTATTAATAATCGTTTGATACAACTTACTTATACTTCGGGACGTGCTATTGTTTATGATGTTTACAGCTTAAAACCCGATAAAGAATTTTCATATGAAGGTGAAGGTTGGGGCTTGGCACGATGCGGTAATTTATTTCTGATGAGCAATGGGACAAATAAGCTGCTTTATCGTGATGAGAATTTCAAAATTATTTCTGAGTTAGCCGTTTGGTTTAATTGGCGTAAGCTGAGTCAGATCAATGATATTGAATGCGTCGGCAATAAAATCTTTGCAAATGTACTTTTCGAAAATTGTATCTACGAGATCGATAATAAAACGGGAAAGGTGCGCCGTATCATTGATTGTCGTGGGATTGTAAAAAAATCTGGTCGTCGTAATGCACAGGATGTGCTAAATGGAATTGCGTACGTACCCTCCACTAAAACTTTTTACATTACGGGGAAATGCTGGCCAAAACTGTTTGAAATTCTGATTCCAGATTGATACGGTTAAAGTATTCCTTAACGCTAGAAAAGCGTCTGAAATAGGATTCTAAATTACCGAATATCTCCGGATTTTGTACTTGAATCAAGCGATACTAATCAATTTTTCAGTTGTCTGCATACATTTTGAGATCTAGATCATTAGACCGGGAAGCTAACGAAGTCGGTCGATGGTGTAGTAGAATTGATCAATTCAAAGAATAATAAAATCTATAATATTTACAATCTTAAATTTTATGATGATCCGAACTCGATTTGCTCCAAGTCCTACAGGTTACCTTCATATTGGAGGTGCGCGTACAGCATTATTTTCATGGGCTTTTGCGCGTAAGTATGGTGGTAAATTTGTTTTGCGTATCGAAGATACGGATCTGGAGCGCTCAACCCAAGAATCCGTACAAGCGATTCTAGATGGACTGGCTTGGCTAAATTTGGATTATGACGAAGGTCCCTATTACCAGATGCAACGATTAACCCGTTACCAGGAAGTTGCTGAACAACTATTACGCAATAACCAGGCGTATTATTGTTATGCGACCAAAGAAGAGCTTGATGTATTGAGAGGGAGTCAGCGGGCAGTAGGGAAAAAGCCACGCTATGATGGTCGTTGGCGAGATAATAAGTCGGTGCCACCCAAAGGGATAAAACCAGTGGTTCGATTGAAAAACCCGCTAGAGGGAGAAGTTGTCTTTGATGATTTAGTAAAAGGCAAGATCAGTGTGGCGAATAACGAGCTCGATGATCTAGTATTAATGAGAAGTGATGGCACACCAACCTACAATTTTGGTGTTGTATTGGATGATCTCGATATGCAAATTAGTCATGTCATTCGGGGGGATGATCATGTCAATAATACACCACGTCAGATCAACATCTTGAAAGCGCTCGGTGCATTGTTGCCTCAGTATGCACATGTACCGATGATTTTAGGTACGGATGGAGAGAGGCTTTCTAAACGGCATGGTGCAGTGTCGGTGATGCATTACCATGAGGAAGGTTATCTTCATAAAGCGTTGGTAAATTATTTGGCACGTTTAGGATGGTCTCATGGTGATGATGAAATTTTTTCTAGTGAGCAATTGATTGAATGGTTTGATCTTGAGTCAATAAATCGTGCGCCGGCTAAATTTAATCCTGAAAAATTACAATGGCTTAATCAGCATTACCTCAAAACCGAAGCAATTGCTGACATTGCTCAATTAACCATTCCTTTCTTAGAAAAAGATAATTGCCAGATTTCCAATCGTGAGTACTTACATAAAGTAGTTAATTTACTTAAAGATCGGGTTAGTACGATCAGTGAGCTTGCTGATGCTGCTGTTTATTTCTTCCGAGTATTGACACCTTCTGAGGAGTTAAGAGCGCAGCATTTTAATAATGAGACAAAATCAATCCTCGTTTCTCTAATTGATCGATTTTCTTCGATTAGCTGGGATAGGCAGTTGATCCATGATGAAATTAAGAGTACAGCAACAACGTTTGGTGTTAAACTACCCAAGATTGCGATGCCTTTAAGAGTTGCGATTACGGGTGAGGTACATACGCCTTCGATTGATGTGGTACTCGAGATACTTGGAAAAACGGAGACATTGAATCGATTAAATCAGCAAATTGCAACTCTGTAAATTTATCTATTGCTTTACAAGGATATTTAGCGTCAGTATAATCGCCTATCCTTTCAGTCTAGGGGGTATAGCTCAGCTGGGAGAGCGCTTGCATGGCATGCAAGAGGTCAGCGGTTCGATCCCGCTTATCTCCACCAGTATCTGCAATGCTTTTTATGATTTTGTCCCCATCGTCTAGAGGCCTAGGACATCACCCTTTCACGGTGAGTACAGGGGTTCGAATCCCCTTGGGGACGCCAGCTAAATTCTATTTAGATAGAATTCTCTATCAGGCTGTGCTAGTTATCGAGATGGTTTGTTAGATATCATCTTGATCAAATTTCTAGCTCAAATTGTCGTAATCCGTAGCAATATCCTAAAGCTATCCTTCAAAGCTTAGGTTCTTGGTGAAATCAATCTCTTTTGCGATTTTAAAATTATTGAGTGATGGCGAATTTCATTCGGGTACAAAAATCGCTCAGTTGCTGGGAGTGTCTCGCGCCAGTGTATCGAATGCGCTACATGGGATCGATGAGTTTGGAGTTGTGCTCTATCGAGTTACCGGTAAAGGGTATCGTTGGATCAATCCAATTCAATGGTTGGATAAGCGCGCCATTAATCAATATCTAGCTGAGCGTTCACCCCGATTTAGAATAACGATTGATGACGTTGTTGAATCCACCAATACAATTCTGCTGAATACGAAAAAAACAAGATACTCCGATCAATCGATGATTGATGTGGTGGTAGCCGAGTTGCAAACAAAAGGTAGAGGTCGCCGAGGGCGATCGTGGTTTTCTGGTTTGGGAGATAGCTTAACTTTTTCTTTGTCTTGGCAATTTCAGCAAGGAGTCAATTTTCTAGCTGGCTTAAGTTTAGCAGTTGGGGTTGGAATAATACGAACCTTTGTATCACTCGGAATAAGCGATATCGCGCTAAAGTGGCCTAATGATTTATTATCCAATACCAGTAAATTAGGTGGGGTACTAATTGAGTTACAAGGAGAGGTACAAGGACCTGCTACGGCAGTAATTGGTATCGGAATCAATCTGGCGCCATCTAGTGAGATTAAGCATTACGTTGATCAGGATATCACCGATCTTTATTCAATCACGAATGCACCAATTGATCGCAACAAATTACTAGCTTCATTATTAATTGAAATTACAGCAGTATTAGAAATTTTCGCGGATGAAGGCTTCTCTCCTTTCAAAGAAGAGTGGATCAGTTATCATGCCTACGAAGCAAAAGAAGTTGAAGTGCTATTGCCTGCTGGTTCGATTGAAAGAGGAATTGTAACTGGCATAACTGAGGATGGCTCGTTACGATTGAAAATGGAATCTGGGTTAAAAAGCTTTCATTGTGGTGAGATTAGCTTACGTAAAATTAACTGAGAGTTTTATTATTACATGTCTTACTTGCTTGCTATCGACTCAGGTAATACCGCCATAAAGTGGGGGGTGATGGATAAGAATAATTGGATTGATAAAGGGAGTGTTACGCAGACTCATCGCGATTCGCTTGGAGTCACCTGGAAGAAAATACCAAAACCATCGCAGATTACGATCTCGAATGTAGCTGGATCACCCGCAGAACAATCACTGACGCTGATATTTAAACAGCTTTATTGGACAGTAGACGTAAATTGGGTTTCCTCAAAAAACTATCAATGTGGGGTTAAAAATTATTATGACAATCCTTCTCAATTAGGAAGTGACCGATGGGCCGCTTTAATTGCAGCATGGAGAATGAAACAACAAGGTTGCTTGGTGGTGTGTATTGGAACCACTATGACAGTTGATATTCTTTCTAATCAAGGAGAATTCATGGGGGGAATCATTTTGCCTGGATTTGATATGATGCAAAGCGCGTTAGTAAACCAAACTGCGTTATTAACTTATCCCAGCAAGGGTTGTTTCCAGAAGTTGCCGCATAATACGCAAGATGCCATGACCAGTGGCGTAATCCATGCGTTGACGGGAGCAATAGAGCAAATGTATCGCACGTTTACAAAAGACTTAAACTATCATAATCCCAAATGTATTATTAGTGGGAAAGGTGCGCAAGCCGTGTTGCCTTATATTGGTATTGCCGACAAAGAATGGGTAGATGATCTCGTTCTAGAAGGGTTAAGGATTATTTCATTGGAAGATTCTAGCGCTGTATTTACCTGAACGATGATCAGATGACATCAATTTTTCAAGGGATAAGATTTTATACGACGGTCAATCACCTCAAGGATCTTCCGGAAATAGCGGGTATAGAAGTGGCATTTGCTGGCCGATCGAATGCTGGAAAATCAAGCGCAATCAATACGTTGACGAGGCGTAATCGTCTTGCATTTGTCAGTAAAATGCCAGGGCGCACACAGCATATCAATTATTTCCAACTGAATGATGGTAATTTTTTAGTTGATCTTCCAGGTTATGGGTATGCAAAAGTGCCACAATCGATACGTGAGCATTGGAGGCATTTGTTGAGCACTTACTTACAAACTCGGCCTAATTTAATCGGGTTGATACTAATTATGGATGCGCGTCATCCAATGACTGAGCTTGATCAAAAAATGCTTGAATGGTTTTCGATCACAAAAAAACCAGTTCACATTTTGTTGTCTAAATCGGATAAGTTGTCACGAAATCAATCAATAAAAACGTTAACAAGTGTACAAAATTTCTTGCTTGAACAATATCCGCATTGTACAACTCAACTGTTTTCTAGCTTAGCAACTTTTGGGGTTGAGGAAGCATCGCAGGTATTATCAAATTGGTTTAAATCAACGGGTTAATTTTGCAGTATGATCATTACTTGTGTTGCATTAGGCAAAAAAAACCCCCGGTCAAAGAGGAAAAACCGGGGGAGTTGCCTTATCTCAAAGGCCTCGCCTCAGGGAGGGAAGGCGAGAGACGATCACGTGCTCACGTCTAAACATATGAGGCGAAATTTTCTGTTAAGTTCATTTAATTTCAATTTTTTTCTTAAATTGCTATGTCACCATTAAGTCAATACCCACAAAAAAGAATGCGGCGCTTACGTCGCGATAACTTCTCAAGAAATTTAGTTAGAGAGAATTTATTACGTGTAGATGATCTTATTTACCCTGTATTTGTGTTAGATGGGCAGCATCTAAAAGAATCGGTGGCCTCAATGCCAGGTGTTTCAAGACTAAGCATCGATTTGTTGTTACATCAGGCTGAGCAATGCGTAAATTTAGGTATTCCAGCGATGGCCCTTTTCCCTGTTGTTGAAGATTCACTAAAGAATTTAACCGCAGATGAAGCACTAAACCCTGAGGGGCTAGTTCCTAGAACGGTGAGAGCGTTAAAAAAGAATTTCCCAGAGTTAGGTGTGATTACTGATATCGCGCTGGATCCCTACACGAGTCATGGGCAAGATGGATTGATCGATGAGAATGGATATGTGCTAAATGATGAAACAATTCAAGTGTTGGAGCAGCAAGCTTTGATCCATGCCCAAGCGGGCGCTGATATCGTTGCGCCTTCTGATATGATGGATGGTAGAGTTGCTGCAATCCGAAAAAAATTAGATATTAACCGATATATCCATACGCGAATACTTGCTTATTCAGCGAAATATGCGTCGAGTTTTTATGGACCATTTAGGGATGCAGTGGGTTCATCAACAAACTTAAAATCAGGTAATAAATACACGTATCAAATGGACCCCGCCAATTCGGATGAAGCGTTATGGGAGGTTGGGTTAGATTTACAAGAGGGTGCTGATATGGTGATGATTAAGCCGGGTATGCCCTATCTGGATATTGTCCGTAGAGTAAAAGAGAAATTTGGCGCTCCCACCGTTGTTTATCAAGTGAGCGGTGAGTATGCAATGCTCAAGGCAGCAGCAATCAATGGTTGGTTAAATGAAGAGGCTTGCGTCTTAGAAGCGCTGCTTGCTTTTAAACGAGCTGGTGCTGATGCGATTATGACTTATTTTGCATTAGACGTAGCCACTTGGTTAAAAGAAAAGTAGGTCGTAGAAAAAGATTGAATATGAGAGTCTAAAAGGCTTGGCTCCAGAAGTCATCATTTGATAAAAGATCTTCATCGCTATCATTGACTACTGTGGCTACAGGAGGAAGGTGTTCTTGAAAAAAGTATTCATTCATTCCTCCTGCCGATTCTCTTAATCCAGTAGCTGGATTTATTCTAGCTGTAACAATTCCTTTGGGTGGAGTATAAGTCGTGACTGGAACCTGTTTTAATGCTTTTTCCATATAATTGATCCAGATCGGTAACGCCACTTTTCCCCCCGTTTCATTTTTTCCAAGTGATTTGGGTTCATCAAATCCAACCCATGCAACAGTAATCAGGTCCTTCTGATATCCACAAAACCACGCATCGATAAAATTACTGGTGGTTCCCGTTTTTCCAGCAAGATCACTACGTTTAAGCTGCTTTGCTGCTGTTGCCGTACCGCGTTGTATGACATCTTGCATCATGCTGTTCATGAGGAACGCGTTACGCGGGTCGATAATTTGTGTTGCATTTTGGCCTGCCACTAGTGGATCAACTTGCTGAATAATATTACCTTTATCATCTTCAACGCGCGCAATAAAATAAGGATCGACTTTGTATCCTCCATTTGCAAATATGGCGTAACCGGATGCCATTTGTAAGGGAGTTACGGAGCCAGCTCCTAATGCCATGGGTAAATAAGGTGGGTGACGAGAGCTATCGAAGCCAAAACGCGTAATATAATCTTGTGCATAGCGCGGACCAATGGCTTGCAAAATTCGAATTGATGCAAGGTTCTTCGATTGAGCTAGGGCAACGCGCATGCGAATTGGACCACTAAATTTACCATCAAAGTTTTTGGGTTCCCAGGGCTTACTTCCTGTCTGGGCGGCATCAAAGTAAATCGGCGCATCATTAATGATGGTCGCAGGTGTAAATCCCTTTTCTAAGGATGCTGAGTAAATGAAGGGTTTAAAACTTGAGCCCGGTTGTCTCCACGCTTGTGTAACATGATTGAATTGATTGAGGTAGAAGTCAAAACCACCAACCAGCGCTCGTATTTTCCCATCATTTGCGTCAATTGAAATCAGTGCAGCTTCAACTTCAGGTAATTGCGTAATTCTCCAATGATTATGATTGTCTTTCTGGACACGGATGAGTGAACCTTTGCGAATTCTCTTATTTCCTAATTGTGGGTCAGCAATAAGATATTTCTTGGCCAGTTTCAAACCGTCACCAGAAATTTGAATTGATCGACCATTTTTTAGAATCGCTTCAACATGATTTGAACTGGAAGATAATACAGCTGCGATTAGTAGATCATCACTATCGTTGTGTTCTTGTAAAGCAGATATAAGCGTTTTTGCTGGATTAATATCACTAAGCGGAATGTTCACAAAGGCTTCTGCACCTTTGTACCCGTATCGAGAATCATAATCTAAAATTCCTTTACGGACAGCTTCATAAGCTGCCACTTGATCAGCTTTGTGAATGGTAGTGTAGACCTTTAGTCCGCGGGTATATACGTCTTCTCCATACTGTTGAAACAACGCTTGACGTGCCATTTCTACAATGTAATCCGCAGGCATGGCATTAATACGAGTTTGTCGGTGAATTAAAATAGATTGTTTCTCAGCTTCTTCGTATTCTTTAGCTGAAATATAGTTAAGCTCGTGCATTCTTTTCAACACGTAGTGTTGCCGAGCCTTCGATCGTTTGAGGTCAACGACTGGATTTAATCGTGAAGGTGCTTTGGGTAATCCTGCGAGCATTGCAGCTTCTGCAAGATTGATATTGATAAGCGGTTTTCCAAAATAAGTTTGTGCGGCTGCTGAAAAGCCGTGACTTCTTTGTCCTAAGTAGATTTGATTGATATAAAGCTCTAGTATCTTGTCTTTTTCAAGACTATGTTCAATCTTAAAGGCAAGAAGCGCTTCACTAAATTTTCGAGTTAAGGTTTTTTCTTTAGTTAGAAAAAAATTTCGAGCCACTTGCATGGTGATGGTACTTGCACCCTGTAATACACCCCCACCCGAAAAATTGGAGTATGCGGCTCTGAGTACACCGATGTAATCAACCCCTCCATGCTGATAAAAGCGATCATCCTCTGCAGCTAAAATTGCTTTCTTTAAAAATGCGGGTGTTTCACGAATATTTACGAAATCCCTTCTTTCTTCGCCAAATTCTCCAATAAGCAACCTCTCTGCACTATAAATTCGTAGCGGTATTTTCGGCCGATAATCAGTTATGACCTCAAGGGAGGGCAAAGTTGGGATGATGACAAGCGCTGCAAATACAATTAATAAAAGGCCAATCAAGCTGATGGCGAGAAGGGCAATAAAGGAATAGGTTAACCAACGCAGTGACATGAAAGGGATTGCTTAATAAAGGGAAGAACCGATTTCCAATTTAGAGGGTATTACTACTGTTTTTAATCAAATTAAATACTGATGGAATCTGTCAGAATGCTCAGCAAGTTAGGTGAAGCTACGAATAAGGACTAAGCTAAATGGAATTAATGATAAGCAATGATCTTATTTATCAGAAATAGCTGCCTTCCAAGTGTAACTCTAAAATATTGTCTCAAATAAATCAATGTTCGGAAAAACTTTTAATCTTGATCTTAATCTTTTTTCACCTAAATCGCCCAGATTATTAGGGATTGATATTAGCTCATCATCGGTCAAGATAATTGAGCTTTCTAAGATCAAGAAGAAATCAACCAACATGTTGCGCTTGGAACGTTATGTCATTGAGCCGATGTCCAAGGAAGCAATCATCGATGGCAATATTCAGGACCTTGAAGCTGTCGGTGAAAGTATTCGTAAGGGATGGAGGAAGTCGGGTTCGCGCCTAAAAGAGGCCGCTCTTGCTTTACCCGCTGCGGCGGTCATCACTAAGAAGGTCGTGTTGTCAGCAGGCCAAAGAGAAGATGATATGGTTTTTCAGGTTGAAACAGAAGCCAACCAATACATTCCTTTCTCCTTAGACGAAGTTAATCTTGATTTTCAAGTATTAAGGCCCGTTCCTGATCATCCAGAAGAGGTTGAAGTGCTCATTGCTGCTTCTCGCAAAGAAAAAGTGGAAGACATAGTAGCAGCAGTTCAAACAGCTGGTTTAAGAGCTGTTGTGATGGATGTTGAGCCTTTTGCGGCTCAAGCTGCTTTTGAGTTAATGAAGCATCAATTGCCAGAAAGTGGGGAAAGCCAGGTAATTGCATTGGTCGATATTGGTGCGAGTATTACACGGATAAATATCATACATGACGGTGAATCGGTTTATGCTCGTGATCAACCGTTTGGTGGGGATCAACTTACCCAAGAGATACAGAATCAATTTAATTTATCGATCGAAGAAGCTGAGGCAGCAAAGCGTAAAGGAACGCTGCCAGAAAATTACAACCAAGATGTATTACAGCCCTTTTGTGAGACGCTCGCATTAGAAATTGCGAGAGCATTCCAGTTTTTTTTTACGTCAACACAGTATATGCAAGTGGATTGCATTTTCCTTTCAGGAGGGTGTGCAACGATTCCGGGTTTAGAAGCCATTATTGCTGAGCGTACGCAAACGATTACGCAAATAGCGAACCCTTTCTTAAACATGGAATTATCAAACCGAGTTTCACAACGTCAATTAAAGCAGGATGCACCATTGCTTTTGATCGCTTGTGGCTTGGCAATGCGCAGCTTTGATCCATCATGATCCGAATAAATCTCCTCCCACATCGTGAGCTAAAACGTAAAGCTCGTCAGCAGCAGTTCACGATTCTCGCTGGAATGACTTGTGCTCTGGGGTTATTCATTATCTGGGGTATGTATGAGTATATTGACAAAGAGATTGAATACCAGCGCGGTCGTAATCAGTATTTACAAAATCAAATTGCTATTCTCGATAAACAGATCGAGGAAATTAAGCGCATTAAAGAACAGAAGCAAGAGCTGATCGCCCGCAAAGGGGTTGTTGAGGCGTTACAACTCGATAGATCAAAAGTGGTTCATGTATTGGATGAAGTAGCGCGGCTGATGCCGGATGGTGTTTATCTCAAAAGTTTAAAACAAACTGAGCAACATATTCATTTATCGGGTTATGCGCAATCCAATGCATGGGTTTCCACCTTGATGCGCAGCTTGGATGCATCGCCTTCGTTTGAATCACCATTACTGATCGAAATTAAGGCGGCAACTATTAATAATAGCCGCTCAAACGAATTTGATTTAAATGTCAGATTGTCAGAGTCACCTAACAATTTAACTGAAAGTCATCTTAATTGACAGTTAATTAGCTTTGATACTACTAGACGGGATATGAGCATACTGGAAGATTTACAACGAATTAACCCAAATGATCCGGGAAATTGGCCAACAAAAATTAAAGTAGGCGCGCTTGTCATTTTACTCAGTTTGCTGATTTTTGCTGGCTATTTTTTTATATGGGAAGATCAATGGATTGAGCTTGAGACTGCAGTAGCTGAGGAAGAAACACTCAGGCAAAATTTTTTAACCAAAAAAAGAAGTGCGGTCAATTTAGTGGTAATGCAACAACAGCTTATTGAAATTGAAAAATCGCTCGGTGCAATGCTCAAACAACTTCCTAACAAATCCGAGCTGGATGCGTTGCTTGTGGATATCAATAGGGCTGGATTGGGGCGTGGTCTGCAATTTGAGTTATTTAAGCCTGCTGCGAGTGAATTAATTAAAGAATTTTATGCTGAATTGCCAGTGACAGTCCGAGTGACTGGGAACTATCACGATATTGGTGCTTTCGCAAGCGATGTTTCTCAGTTATCGCGTATTGTAACGTTACATGATATCGAGATATTACCTGGAAAAGATCAACAGCTTGTATTAAGTGCCACAGCAAAAACATTTCGCTATCTCGATGATGAAGAGCTTGCAAATCAAAGTAAAGCTCAAGGTGGAGGCAAGAAATGATTGATAGAACTCGTTTATTATCAATTGGATTTGTTATCGCATTAGTCGGTTGCGAAGCAAACACTTATTCTGATCTTGAGGAATTTGTGAATAATTCGGGTGAAGGTCTATATGGAACCGTTGAGCCATTACCTGAAATTAAAACCATTGCCTATTTTACCTATGCGGCATTTGAATTGCCAAGCCCTTTCTCACCCAGGAAGAATAACCAAGTAAAGGAAAATCAAGGATCGATTCAACCTGATTTTAAACGTCGAAAAGAGGTGCTGGAGAGCTTTCCTTTGGAAAATTTAGCAATGGTCGGGACGTTACAGCGTGGTCGGCAGATTTATGCATTGATTAAAGCCCCCGATAGCTCACTTCACCGTGTCAAGATTGGGAATTATTTGGGTCAAAATTTTGGATTAATCACAGGGATTTCTGAAGCTGAAATCAAATTGAGGGAAATTATCCAGGATAGTGCAAGTGATTGGACCGAACATCCTAGTACACTTATGTTACAAGCTCAGGAGCAGAGATAATGGAAACAATAGTAGTGAAAAAATATTTTCAAAAATGGTTTCCCCTACTGCAATTATTACTAATAGGTATTTTTTACCAGAGTTCTTTCGCAGTGGCTGAGATGAGTGAGGGAGATCAGACTTTTCGTAATAGTATTATTGCCATCAATGTCGTGAATGCTTCTAATGGCCAGATTACTGTCAAAATCACACTTGACCAACCACTGGGTTCTGCACCGGTAGGATTTTCATTGACCAATCCAGATCGAATCGTATTTGATTTCACAAATAGCATTAATGGATTGGGTCGTAATATGCAGGAAGTTGGCAATAGCGATTTGCGGAGCATTAATATTGTTCAGACAGAGAACAGAAGTCGTTTGGTCATGAATTTATTGCGTCCCATGACTTATCAAGCAAAAACCCAAGATAATCATGTTGTTATTACACTTAAAGCCGTAAATTTAAGTAGTGTGGCAGCTACGTCAACGCTATCAAAGATTATTAATTCAAATGAAAATACCCTAAAAAGTTTACAAGATATCGATTTTAGGCGTGGTGCAAATGGTGAAGGGCGTATCGAAGTCCTACTGTCAGAACCAGGGACTGCGGTGGATGTTCATACACAAGGGGAAAGAATCGTTGTCGAATTTGTTAAAACCTATTTACCACCTAATTTAGCAAGAAGACTGGATGTACTTGATTTTGCTACCCCAGTCCAAATTATCGAGACGCTTACCAAAGGGGACAATGTTCAGCTTGTTGTTGAACCTAAAGGACGTTGGGAGCATACATCCTATCAGTCTGGAACACGTTTTTTTCTGGAGGTAAAACCGATTATCGAGAGTGAGGATGTGCCAGCACATAAAAAGCTTATGAATGGAGGTTATACAGGAGAAAAATTATCTCTGAATTTTCAAAATGTAGAAGTCCGCTCAGTGCTACAGGTGATTGCAGATTTTACTAACTTAAACATCATTGCAAGTGATTCAGTCAAAGGAAGTCTTACGCTTCGATTGAAAGATGTTCCTTGGGACCAAGCGCTCGATATCGTACTGCAATCTTATGAGCTCGATAAGCGAAGAGTTGGTAACGTTATTTTCGTTGCGCCGAGAGAAGAATTGGCTGCTCGTGAAAAACTCGATCTGGAGTCTCGTCAACAAATTTCAGAATTAGAACCAGTTCAAACTGAAACGTTTCAATTAAATTATCGTACTGCCAGCTCAATTCCATTGACCGGAATATTAAGTCAGCGTGGAACGGTTGAGATGGATGATATCAGTAATACCTTAACGGTGACGGATATTCCGATTCGGCTGGCCGAAGTCGCCAAGCATGTCAAAAATCTGGATACATCTGTTCGTCAGGTTATGATTGAGGCTCGGATTGTCGAAGCGACAGAGACATTTAGTCGGACATTGGGTGCGCGATTTGGCTTGCAGAATGCGACCCAGATGGGTAACCGTAACCTTGGAATTTCAGGTAATTTGGACCATTCTAGTGGACTGGCATCTGGATTACTTAGCCCAGGTGGTGGACAGAATTTAAATGTCAATTTGCCTGCAAGCGGCCTGGCTGCAGCAGCAGGAGGGCCGGCTGCATTAGGACTGAGCTTGATAAAAATTAATAATGGTACGCTGGTTAATATGGAGCTATCAGCTTTAGAAACAGATAGTCGAGGGCGGGTAATTGCAAGCCCGCGACTTGTGACAGCAAATCGTGTTGAGGCGGTTATCGAGCAAGGTACCGAAATTCCATTCCAGATAGTAAGCCAGCTAGGGAGACCGCAAATCCAGTTTAAAAAGGCTGTGCTAAGCCTTAGAGTGACACCTCAGATCACACCAGATGATAATGTAATCATGCGGTTACGTGTGAATCAGGATACGCGTGGACAAGATACGCCGGCTGGTCCTGCGATTGATACCAAGCAGATCACGACAGAAGTACTGGTTGATAATGGAGGAACAGTAGTCATTGGTGGTATTTTTGAATCAGCAGATCGATTAAATCGCAATCAATTACCGTTATTAGGTGATATACCGATCTTGGGTAACTTATTCAAAAATAGTCTAAGACGGGAAGATCGGAGAGAATTACTGATTTTCGTGACACCCCGCATTCTCAATGAAAATTTAAGTATGCGTTAAAAGGGAGTGCTAGGTTCATTGATCACAGTTATCTGCTGATTCATCCAGCGCATATCCCAATTGTCGCCAAGCTTCATAAACGATAATAGCCGCAGCATTTGAAAGATTTAAGCTACGTCGATTCGGTAACATCGGAATAAAAATTTTCCGATCATCGGGGAAGCTCGCCAGTATCTCAGCGGGCAACCCACGACTTTCTGAGCCAAAAATAAAGGTGTCCTCCTTTTGAAAGCTAACTTGATCCAAACGTTGTTTTCCCTTTGTCGAAACTGCAAAAATCCTTTTGTTTGTTAAACTACGTATACAATCTTCCCAATTGTTATGCGTGATCAAATTGATAAATTCATGATAGTCCAATCCGGCACGAAGCAATTGCTTATTATTCAGTTGAAAACCAAAGGGTTTAATGAGATGTAGGTCAGATCCTGTATTCGCGCAGAGTCGAATGATATTGCCGGTGTTAGGTGGAATTTCTGGTTGATAGAGAACGATATTAAAGGCACTCATCGGGAAACTGTGGCAACGATTGACTGGTACTTTGGTTTTTTGGGGAGAGCAGTGATCGTGCCACGACCCATACACTGACCTTAGCAGCGCCTCGTTTGATTATCGCTTTTGCTAAAGCATTAGCTGTAGCGCCACTTGTCATTACATCATCCAATATTGCGATATGTTTATTTGTTAGATCGGATTGACACGTAAAAGCATTCCGAACATTTTGTTGTCTTTTTTTCCAGGGCAATTCGATTTGTGAAGGTGTATTTTTGACACGTAAGCAAATGTGGGAGAGAACTGGAATATCTGTTTGCTTAGAAACATAGCGACTAATTTCAATGGCCTGATTGAATCCTCTGGTTTTCATTTTTTCGGGATGAAGCGGCACAGGAATGATGGCATCAGGAAGTCGATTGTGATTGATCTTTGATACAATAAAATTAGCCAAAATAGGTGTTAAGGTGAGGTCCAGTCCATATTTGAGCTTCTGAATCATAACATCGACTGGGAAAGCGTAACGATACCCTGCGACGATATTATGCCACAGCGGCGGAGTATTGAGACAAGTGCCACAATGTGTAAAAGTTGGTAAAGGAGTTAAACAAAGTGAGCAGCAGCTTGGATTGAGCTCAGGTAAAGCTGTTCTGCATGCCGAACATAGGTTGTCATGTTGCTGAGCTGAGCATAATACACAACGATGCGGCAATATTAATTGCCTAATTATTGAGCGATTGTTAATTAATGTTGAGATAAAATTTGACAACTGGTAGCTAATCCTTGATGATTCCACGCAATTCAATTCCCATAAGCTTACATAAGGGAATCTTTAGTAATTTATTAACTGATTTGTTATTTATATAGTATGAATCCTATTTTAAGTAGTATTGATCAAAAAGAGACCGATTGTGTGCACCTTCAGCATAAAGAGGCACGATGGAGTATCGAACAAATTCAGGCTTTGTTTGATTTACCTTTTAATGATTTGATCTATCAGGCGCAGTCTGCGCATCGTCAATATCACGATGCTAACACACTTCAACTTTCGACTTTGATATCAGTTAAAACAGGGGGGTGTCCTGAGGATTGCGGATATTGTCCTCAAGCAGCACGCTATCATACCAATGTTGAAGATCAAGACCTGCTTTCAACCGAGGAAGTGGTTTCAGCGGCAAAAATTGCCAAAGCAGAAGGTGCTACGCGTTTTTGTATGGGAGCTGCTTGGCGAGGACCTAAGCAACGCGATATAGCAAAAATAGCTGAAATAATCCGAGATGTTAAATCACTTGGCCTCGAAACCTGTGCTACATTAGGTTTACTCAAACCAGGCCAGGCCGAACAACTTAAGCAGGCTGGGCTTGATTATTACAACCATAATCTTGATACTTCACCTGAATACTATCAAGAAATAATTACAACACGCGATTATAGCGATCGAATCCACACGCTAGAGCAGGTTAGGGAAGCGGGAATCAATGTTTGTTGCGGTGGAATTGTCGGTATGGGGGAATCACGCGAAACCCGTGCAGCATTAATTGCTCAATTGGCAAACCTTGATCCCTATCCAGAGTCAGTACCCATAAATTATCTTGTGCAAGTTGAGGGGACGCCGCTTTATGGTACTGAATCGCTTGACCTACTGGAATTTGTACGTACGATTGCTGTTGCACGAATCACCATGCCTAAGGCGATGGTGAGGTTGTCAGCGGGAAGGCGCATGATGTCAGAAGCGATACAAGCACTTTGCTTTCTGGCAGGCGCTAATTCTATTTTTTATGGAGATAAATTATTAACCACGGGTAACCCAGCCATCGAATCGGATAGAGCATTATTTGAAAAATTAGGCTTGCGCACTGTGTAGTCAATGCTTGAAGAACTGGTTCAGAGGCTTGAGCAGCGTAAAAATGAAGGATTATTTCGTTATCGCTTGACGCGACAGAGTCCGCAAACACCTCATATTAAAGTTGCGACACAATCTAATCTATCTTTTTGTAGTAATGATTATTTAGGGCTGGCTAATCACCCAGAGGTGGTTGCAGCACTATGTCAAGGATCGCTTCAATATGGCGCTGGTTCCGGTGCGTCACATCTCATCAGTGGTCACTCTGAAGTTCACCATGACCTGGAAAATGCGTTGGCAAAGTATACCGAATTGCCAAGAGCGCTATTATTTTCTACAGGTTATATGGCCAATATTGCTGTTGTAACGACTTTAGTAGGGCATCATGATGCAGTATTTGCAGATAAGCTGAATCATGCATCACTCAATGATGCGGCACTGCTCTCCAAAGCAAAGTTGATTCGATACCCTCATCTTGATTTAGAAACGCTAGAACGTGCACTTGCTCAAACTCATGTTCCAAACAAGCTTGTACTAACCGATGCTGTATTTAGTATGGATGGTGATATTGCACCAGTTAAAGAATTACTAACGCTCTGTCAGAAATATAACGCTTGGTTATTGATTGATGATGCACATGGTTTTGGCGTGCTGGGTCATGCTGGGAAGGGAATTCTCCATCATTGTGATCAGATTGATCTAAATTCGCCTCATCTTATTTATATGGCAACACTAGGTAAGTCGGTGGGGGTTTTTGGTGCATTTGTTGCGGGTCAGCCTGAACTAATTGAAATGTTGATTCAGTTTGCACGTACCTATGGTTATACCACAGCAATGCCTTCTGCGCTGGCTTGCGCAATCATGCAGAGCCTGATTCTGCTTGAGCGAGAAGCATGGAGGCGAGAGAAACTAGCTCGACTCATTATTTTGCTTAAAGATCATTATCAATCTGCGCGTTGGTCATTGCTGCCTTCATTCACACCGATTCAACCATTGCTGATTGGGGAAAGTAGTACAGCAGTTTTGTTAAGTGAAATGCTTCGGAGAGAAGGGATATTGGTTCCGGCGATTAGACCGCCAACGGTGCCGGTTGGTCAGGCACGCCTGCGTATTTCGCTATCAGCGAGTCATCGTGAAGCAGAAGTCATTCAATTAATCGAAGCATTACAGCGAGTGGAACGAATGATTTGGATTGGATCAGCATAAAAACATGTTAAGTAGCGAACTGATATGCATCGTTTATATATAAAAACAATTGGAGAAGGGCCTGATCTTGTGATGCTTCATGGCTGGGCCATGCATAGTGGTATCTGGAGCAGTGTGCAAGCGCAGCTATCCAGCAAATTTCGCTTGCATTTGATTGATTTACCGGGGCATGGACATAATACTGCTATACCTGCTTTTTCGCTTGAAGAAATGGTTAAAGTGATTGCAGCAAACTTACCTTCATCGTGTATTTTATGTGGTTGGTCATTAGGTGGGCAGGTTGCGATCAAACTTGCATTGGGTCTGCCAAAACAAATCAATAAATTGGTTTTAGTTGCTACAACACCGAGCTTCATCAAACGCGAGCATTGGCAATGGGGCATGGAAGAAACCACAGTTCAGCTCTTTATGAGTAACTTAGAAAAACAATATGTTCAAACAATCAATCGATTCTTTACTTTGCAAATGAAAGGGAGTTGCGATTCATCCACAATGTTAACGCAGCTCAGAAATAATTTCTTTGGATCTTTAAAACCCAACGAGCAATCACTTAAAGCTGGACTGCAAATTTTAGTAACTACTGATCTCCGTGAAGAAGTAAGTAAATTAACGCTACCTGTCCTGCTAATTCATGGAAAAAATGATGTAATTACTGACTGTGAGGCTGCAGAATGGATGCACCAGCAGTTGATCGATTCAAAATTGGATTTATATCAGCGTTGTGGACACGCTCCCTTTTTATCTTACCCTAACCAGTTTGTGGCTAGTTTGTATGATTTATGAACATAGTTTAGATAAGCGCCTACTGCGACAATCATTTGAGAATGCAGCTAAGACTTATGATCATGCAGCAGTTTTACAACGCGAAATATGTGATCGGATGCTGTCTAGACTGGATTATATAAAATATCTTCCAGATTTTATCTTGGATATGGGAAGTGGTACCGGTTATGGTACCCGAAAGCTACTAGAGCGTTATGATCATTCTAAAATTATTGCGCTTGATATTGCTTTAACTATGCATTTACAGGCTTGTCAGCCGATTTCAGGATGGAGAAAATGGGTTTCATTTGTTAAGCGTTATCCTATTGATTATGTGACTGGTGATATTGAACAACTACCTTTGCAGAAAGAATCTGTCAATATGATTTGGTCAAATTTGGCACTGCAGTGGTGCAATGATTTAAAGCAATCCATGACCGAGTGTCATCGCGTCTTGACACCGGGTGGGTTGATCATGTTTAGTACTTTTGGCCCCGATACTTTGTATGAATTAAGAAAAGCGTTCAAAGCCGTTGATTCACATCACCATATTAATCATTTTATCGATATGCATGATATCGGTGACATATTGGTTCATGCGGGTTTCGCCGAGCCAGTCATGGATATGGAATACATTACGCTGACTTATCAGGATGTAGCAAGTATCGTGCGTGACCTCAAAGCGATTGGTGCTCATAATGTTATGATTGGGCGTAGAAAAGGTCTTACAGGAAAAGGGGTGTGGCAGCAAATCATCGATCGTTACGAATTACTACGCCAATCCGGAAAATTACCTGCAACCTATGAAGTAATTTATGGCCACGCCTGGAAACCTGTCTCAAAAGCAGCTTTACTTAAAGCTACAACAAAGCAAAAACTGGGAATCAGCGAGCAGTAGCGTTATGTCAATCGGCTTCTTTGTGACAGGGACTGACACCAATATAGGGAAAACATTAGTTAGCTGTTCGCTCATTCATGCTTTTGCACAAACAGGGCGGTCAGTTGTTGGCATAAAGCCGATAGCAGCAGGTTGCGAGAATGGCCGGTGGCTTGATGTTGATCAGCTAAGTGCAGTGTCTACGAAGCAATTCGATTGTACCGTGATTAATTCTTATCGGTTAGTGGCAGCGGCAGCGCCCCAAATTGCAGCAAATTATGAAGCGATTGATATCGATATTACAGTAATTCAGCAAGCATTCCATACTGTGCAAAAAGCGGTAGATATCGTTATTGTTGAAGGTGTAGGCGGGTTTGTTGTTCCACTAACTTCTCAAACAGATACGAGTGATCTGGCAGTCGCATTAAATTTACCAATCATATTGGTAGTTGGACTGCGTCTCGGTTGTTTGAATCATGCTTTGTTAACTGTAGAAGCGATTCGTGCGAGACATTTGCCACTTGCGGGTTGGGTAGCGAATACCATCGATCCTCAAATGGCAGATATTATTGGTAATATTGAGGTGTTAAAGCACAGACTGGCATGCCCATTAATTGGGATATTACCCTATAACCTACATATTGATGCGCGTGAATCTGCAAATTTATTGAATATTAACCCGCTTCTAATGTGATTCAATCAAATGCTATCGATCGATTGATTTAAATTTTTCTGTCGCTTTGATTAATGCGGATCGGATCCCTGGCTCCCAGGCAGAATGTCCGGCATCATCAATAATGAGGTACTCAGCGTTAGGCCAGGCATGATGCAAATCATTTGCACTGATGATTGGGCAAACTGCATCATATCGCCCTTGCACAATGATTGCAGGGTGGTGCTGGAGCTTACTTATATTGTCGAGTAATGAGCTTTCAGGCAGAAAGATATTATGTTTAAAGTAGTGTGCTTCCATACGTGCCAACCCTAATGCAACCTCGTCACTTGAGAAATAACTGACTGTTTCCGAATTCGGCAGCAAAGTGGAGCAACGGCCCTCATAGCGCCCCCAAGCTCGAGCTGCAGGCATATGAATAGCAGGATCAAGATCCATTAGACGAGTATAATAGGCGGCCAGTATATCTTCTTGCTCCGATAGCGCTAATTCCGATACAAATTCTTCCCAGGGCTCTGGAAAGAAAGTACGTAACCCATAGAGGAACCAGTCTATTTCACTTTTCCGGCATAAGAAAATTCCACGTAAAATAAAGCCTAAGCAGCGATCAGGATGGTTTTCTCCGTAGGCTAGCGCTAAAGTGCTTCCCCATGATCCGCCGAAGATCAACCAGCGGTCGATACCGAGATGCTTCCGGAGTGTTTCAATATCTTCAATTAAATGGAGTGTAGTGTTGTTACGGATTTCGCCGAGCGGTGTGGATTTACCAGCGCCTCGTTGATCATATATAACAATTCGATAACAAGTTGGGTCAAAGAAACGACGATGCTGCAGTGTGGATCCTGCTCCAGGGCCACCATGCAGGAATAAAACAGGAGTACCAGATGGGTTGCCAGACTGCTCCCAATACATCGTATGCATGGTATCAAGTGGTAACATGCCCTGATTATAAGAATTGATTTCTGGGTAGAGTTCAAATAGCTTCATTTAGGATTACCCTTAGATTTTTTGTCGGTAATAATTGATTGCTAAGTTATTCGAAAAGACGATTAAATTCCGAAGAGTTTTAGTGTTTAAGGGATAAAAGTTACTGTTATAGTCTGTAGATGAATGTAACTTAGTATACCAGGCATAGGAAGTAATTTATGATACATACGCAACGACGAGAACAGGAATTATCAATGTTACGCTCAGAGATAGAAATGCTAATGAATGAGCGACAAAGTCTTTTAAAGACGGTAGGGGCAGCAGCAGTATTTATTGCAAATCTTGATGATAGAATATTAGTAGGTGATATTTGTAAATCGGCGAGGGTACTTTCAGCTAGCTTAAATGATTTACCTGAGGAAACATTGTCCGATGCGCTTGAAAAGGTAAATTCTAAATCCATCAACTGTGAGTGATCACGATACCACTAATCCATCACCCAAAATTGGCCTTGTTTTAACAGGCGGGGGTGCGCGAGCTGCTTATCAAGTTGGAGTATTGCTTGCGATTGCTGAAATGATTCCGGCGCATGCACGTAGCCCGTTTTCAATTATTTGTGGTACATCTGCTGGTGCAATCAATGCTGCTGGTTTAGCCATGTCAGCCACACATTTTTCCACCGGGGTAAGGCAACTACAGAAAGTTTGGAGTAGTTTGCATGTTGGTATGGTGCATCGTGCAGACTTGTTGGGTTTGATGCAAAATACTCTTCGCCTATTAGGTTCTTTATTTTCGAGTGGATTAGCTCGGAGACCTGTATCGTTATTGGATAATGCTCCATTACGATCAATGCTGGCTTGCCGACTTCCGTTTAGAGGTATCCAGCGAAGTATTCATGCAGGAGCTCTGCATGCGCTGGGAATTACGGTATGGGGTTATACATCGGGGCAATCTGTTACATTTTTTCAGGGAAACAAAAGTATTCTTCCTTGGAAACGTTCACAACGAGTAGGAGTAGCATCTTTTATCGGTATTCAGCATTTACTTGCCTCTTCATCAATTCCATTTATTTTTCCTGCAGTGCGGGTAAATCGAGAGTATTTTGGAGACGGGTCCATGCGTCAGTTTGCGCCACTTAGCCCTGCATTACACTTAGGTGCTGATCGCGTGCTTGTGATCGGTGTTAATCCCAAAGATATAGTCGTTAGTGAACGGGTCAAAGTAACGAGTTACCCGCCGCTGGCCCAAATAGCGGGGCATGCCATGAACAGTATCTTTGCTGATAGCTTAAATGTTGATTTAGAGCGCCTAAATAGAATTAATGAAACACTTGCGTTCATCCCTCCAAGTGCTAGAAAAGAAAGCAGCCTGACATTACGACCTATTCAATCGATGGTGATTTCGCCTAGCCAAAAAATCAATGAAATTGCCTTGCAACATGCTCACCATCTTCCTCATACGATGCGCTACCTCTATCGGGCAGTAGGCGCAATGAATGCGAGCGGATCAGGATTGTTAAGTTATGTTTTATTTGAGGCTTCTTTTTGTAATGCTTTAATTGATTTGGGATATCGTGACGCAATGCAATTAAAAACTGAGATTCTTAAATTCATACAATAATCTGAAGGAAATGGAAGATGACAATTACTGATCCTGAGTTTTGGGTCGCGGCACTACAAATCATTGCGATTGACATCGTGCTAGGAGGAGATAATGCGGTAGTTATTGCTCTAGCTTGTCGCAGGCTGCCAGAAAAGCAGCGTAATCAAGGGATTTTTTGGGGTGTTTTCGGCGCTATCTTTATACGTGTCATATTAGTATTTTTCGCACTGAATCTTTTGACCTTGCCTTTTTTAAAAATCATTGGCGCGTTGCTATTGATATGGATTGGAATCAAGTTATTAATGCCCGAGTCTTCGGATAATGGACACCAAATCGATGCCGGTACAACTTTACTTGGAGCGATTAAAACAATCATTATTGCTGATACGGTGATGAGTTTAGATAATGTAATTGGTATTGCGGGCGCTGCAAAGGGTGATATTGGCCTTGTTGTTTTTGGATTGCTTGTGAGTGTGCCTATTATTGTTTGGGGAAGTAAATTCGTTATGAAGCTGATGACTCGGTTTCCTGTAACGATTGTGATTGGAGCTGGTTTGTTGGGTTGGATCGCGGGTGATATGTCAACCACAGATACTGTTACAAAAGTTTGGATCGAAGATAACGCGGCATACCTTCGTTGGGTTGCACCAATTGTAACGACACTAATTGTAATTATGACTGGAAAATGGCTGGCAACCAGAGCAGTTAGAAAAACAATAGTGTTAACTGAAATGGGTGGTGATAACAACAAGTCAGTTTAATGATTTTGGATTCTGTGAAAAAACACACAATGTTTGAGGAGATATCATGTTAAAAATGCTGCTGCCTGTGGATGGTTCTGATGCTTGTAGTAAAGCAATTTCCCAATTTATTCCTATTCTTGATTGGTACAAAGAACTGCCAGTGATTCATTTGCTGAATGTTCAAAGTCCATTACATGGCGATATTTCAGTGTTTGTTAGTCAAGAAAATATCAAACAATATCATCAAGAAGAGGGATTAAAGGATCTGGCGCAAGTCCGTGAATTGTTAGATGCAGCAAAGATTTCATACCAATATCATATTGCTATTGGGGAGCCAGCTGAAACTATTATGCAATTTGCTCAAGCACATCAATTTGATCAAATCGTTATTGGACCAAGAGGATTAGGCGTAGTAACAGGTATGTTACTGGGTTCTATTGCTAGCAAACTGATTCATCTGTCTGATATCCCAGTTTTGTTAGTCAAATAATTAGAATCTGACGTAATCCCCCTGTTTATTATCGAAAGCAGTCATTAAAAAATCAGGTTAAATATTCGGATAAAAGGGGGGGGTATATTTTGAGGCTTAGAGTATTAGGTTGTAGTGGAGGGATAGGCAAAGGATCAAGTACCACATCAATGCTACTCGATGATGACATTCTGATTGATGCGGGAACGGGTGTTAGTAATCTGACCTTGGATGAATTAGTAAAAATTAAACATATTTTTGTTACGCATTCTCATTTAGATCATATCGCTCTTATCCCTTTTCTCATTGATACTGTTGGTTGTTTGCGAGAATTTCCATTGATTGTTCATGCAATAACTCCCACGTTAGAAGCCATCCAAAAACATCTTTTTAACTGGGAAATATGGCCAGATTTTACCAAAATTCCAAATGGAGAGGATCCCTACCTAACTTATGAATCTATAGTGATTGGAAATGAAGTTGATTTAGAGGGGAGAAAGATTACACCACTACCCGCTAATCACGTTGTGCCGGCAGTTGGATTTCATTTGAATTCAGGTATGTCTAGTTTGGTTTTTACAGGCGATACCACGACGAATGATGCGCTGTGGGTAGAAGTAAATAAGATTCAAAACTTAAAATATCTAATTATTGAGGTTGCATTTTGCAATGCTAAGAAAGATATTGCAATGCGATCAAAACATTTATGCCCAAGCATGTTAGCTGAAGAGTTAGAAAAGTTAGAACGAGATGCGCAAATCTTTATAACTCATCTACGACAAGGTGAAGCGGATTTAACGATGCAAGAAATTGAAAGATGTGCAGGACGATTTAATTCGCGCCGATTAACGAGTAATCAGATTTTTGAATTTTAGCATTTTGGATAAAGCAGCTATGAGCAAACCGGTTACGCTAGAACCAGCTTCTAGCCAAAATTTAAATATCAATTCTCAATTAGATTTTTCTAAACGTTTGCAGGCGGTTGCAGGAAGAGTCAACGCAGCCAGCAATATCGATGAAATCATACTTGAAGTCAGTAAAGATATTTGCACATTATTTAATGCTGATCGTCTGACGATTTATACAATCAGCGAGGATAAGTCTTACATAATTTCACGGGTAAAGACTGGTTTAGATTCGTTCCAAGATTTGAAACTACCAATCACCGAGCAAAGTATCGCAGGTTTTGCAGGTTTAAATAAAAAAATTGTTAATGTAGCAGATGTATATGATCGAGGTGAACTGGTGAAACTCAGTTCACAACTTCACTTTTTAAAAGAGGTTGATAAGCGAACTGGTTACAGGACTAAGCAAATGTTAGCTGCTCCGATTTTAAATGTAGGTGATAACGAACTCATTGGAATTGTACAGGTAATTAACAATAAAGAGGATAAACCGTTTTCACAAATCGTTGTTGCAGGTATCAGTGAAATTTGTCAGATATTAGCAGTAGCTTTTAAACAAAGGCAGAAGCAACAATACCTAGCACGTTCAAAATATGATCATTTGATCTCAGATTCTATTATTTCAGCTGCGGAGCTAGAAATGGCTGCACGGACTGCAAGAGAAAAAGGCGGTGATCTTGAAGATGTTTTAATTGGTGACTTTCAAATCAAGCCTTCACAGATTGGTGAGGCTTTGTCGCTATATTTTAAGGTACCTTACGAACCTTATCGGGCGGACCGAATTAAGCCAATGGAAATTCTGAGAAACCTTAAACGTGATTTTGTGGAAAGTAATCAATGGCTCCCAATTAATGATACAAAGGAAGGCCTCATAGTATTAGCGCTTGATCCAGAAAGAATCAAAGTGCTCCGAATGGTTAATCAGGTATTTCCTAAGCACAAGATAATTTACACCGTATGTACTCACCCGGAATTTAAAGCAACTCTTGATTTGTTTTATGGGGGGGTAAGTAGTACAAACCTTGTAGATACAGGCAATATCAACGATATGCTTTTTGATCTCAAGGAGGGAGAAGAAGAGGTTGTCGTTGAAACGGATGAGACATCAGCTGCATCGGATAATGAACTTGTCAAGTTGGTCAACAAGATCATTATGGATGCCTATCGGATGGGGGTTTCAGATATACATATTGAACCATATCCAGGAAAAGAGAAGACAAAAATCCGATTTCGCAAAGATGGCTCATTAATGCCTTATATTGAAATTCCAGCGAGTTATCGTAATCCATTGGTAACGCGTCTCAAGATTATGTGTGATCTGGATATTTCAGAGAAGAGGAAGCCTCAGGATGGGAAAATAAAATTTAAGAAATTTGCGCCACTTGATATCGAATTAAGGGTTGCAACAATTCCTTCCGCAGGCGGCTTAGAAGATGTAGTCATGCGTATTCTTGCGGCTGGTGAGCCGATACCGCTTGATAAAATGGGCTTTACACCACGTAATCTTGATGAACTTAAGACAATTATCAGCAGGCCATACGGCTTATTTTTTGTTTGTGGGCCGACTGGTTCAGGAAAGACTACAACATTACATTCAATTCTTAAATATCTGAATACACCCGAAACCAAAATTTGGACAGCGGAAGATCCTGTTGAAATTACCCAGAAAGGATTGCGGCAAGTTCAGATGAATGTCAAAGCAGGTTTGACTTTTCCAGTCGTAATGAAATCATTCTTGCGAGCAGATCCAGACATTATTATGGTAGGCGAGATGCGCGACAAAGAGACAACCAGTATCGGGATTGAGGCTTCGCTGACTGGGCACTTGGTTTTTGCTACTTTACATACAAACAGTGCGCCAGAGTCTATTATCCGTTTGCTGGATATGGGAATGGATCCATTTAATTTTTCAGATGCCTTGTTGGGTATATTAGCGCAACGCTTAGCAAAACGATTATGTAGTAAATGCAAAAAATCTCATGCGGCAGGAAATGATGAAATTCAATCGCTTTTAATAGAGTACTGTGAAGAACTCAAGAATATTGAGCGTTTTAGAACCAATCCTGATGCTGCATACAAACGGATTGAGGGAGATTGGATTAAGCAATATGGAAATGAGCAAGGGCAAATTACCTTTTATCAGCCAGTCGGTTGTGATAGTTGCAATGGAACAGGGTATTCTGGCAGAGTTGGTTTGCATGAACTGCTTACTGCCAGTGATGCATTGAAAAAAAATATTCAGGAGCATGCACGTGTGGCGGATATGTTAGTTACTGCATTAAGTGAAGGAATGCGTACGCTAAAGCAAGATGGAATTGAGAAGGTATTGCAAGGAATTACTGATATTCATCAAATAAGAGCAGTTTGCATTAAATAGCATGTTACCCAGTTTTGTAGCCATCAAAAGTAAAAGAAGGTTATTTGGCTAAAGGCTACTGATAAAAGCAAAAAAAGCTCGAAGATTTGCAGATAAAAGTTATCTGTTGAAAATGTCTAATTATTTATTTGAGAATAATTTAATTTGCATTATTTTAAATCTTTTATACGAAAAAAAATTATCAACAGTTAAGCGTTTAATAATCTATATATTTCGATCGTATACAATTTGTTTTTTGTATTTTCTAATTATTAAGGCGCTATCATTTAGCTAATCACCATGATTTTGATAGGGTATTTTCCCTATAAAAATCATGATTTTCCCTTGTTTGAGCATACTCTGCGTGATAGAATCTTAGCCTGGTTCATAATGGTAGTCTGGTAAAAAAAACTATCTAGATATCTATCTGATAGATAACTTTGTTTTAGTTTTATAGTTAAATTTTTTTTAAATTAAGTGGTGTTAAAAAAAATTAGCTATTGAGGGTTTTGAAGTTTTAGGTTTGTCAAAATAGACAAGTAAGTTTGTATTAATATGTGGGGGGGAATATATGAGTAGTAAATCAGTAGCAACTCGAGTGGGGGCAGTGCTTCTTACTTTTTACTCGGGCTTAGCGATGTCCAGTAAATATAATTTTCCAGAGCCGCAATCGGCGATTGCACAAGACGTCTATGATCAGCACATTTTTGTGATGTGGATTTGTTTGGCAATTTTTATTGCGGTTTTTGGTGTGATGTTTTATTCAGTTCTTAAGCACCGTAAGTCTTTAGGATATAAAGCAGCAAATTTTCATCACAGTACTTTAGTAGAGATTATCTGGACAGCGATTCCTTGCGCCATTTTGATTGTGATGGCGTTGCCGGCAACTAAAACAGTACTTGCGATGAAAGATACTTCAGAGCCGGAAATAACCATTAAGATAACTGGTTACCAATGGATGTGGGGTTATGATTATCTTCAAGGTGAAGGTGAAGGAATAAGCTTTTACAGTAAATTATCAACACCGAGAGCGCAAATTGAAAATAAAGAACCGAAAGGCGAGAATTATTTATTAGAAGTGGACAATAATCTCGTTGTTCCTGTCGGTAAAAAGGTTAGAGTCATCATAACGGCTAATGATGTGATTCATGCTTGGTGGGTTCCTGCATTTAGCGTAAAACAGGATGCAATTCCAGGTTTTGTGCGTGATGCGTGGTTTAAAGCTGACCGGATAGGAATATTCCGTGGGCAATGTACTGAGTTATGTGGCAAAGATCATGGTTTTATGCCGATTGTTGTTGAAGTGGTGGAGCCAGAAAAATATGCGCAATGGGTCTCTGAGAAACAGAAAGCTTCAGCATCAGCAATGACAACAGCGGCATTAAATTAATATTTGGTATTTTTGTAATAAATCATAAATAGTAGAAACACTAAGGAGAATAAATCATGGCAGTAGTTCAAGACGTTCATGGTCATGGTCATGATGACCATCACCCAACGGGGATAATGCGTTGGGTCTGTACAACAAACCATAAAGATATTGGAACCATGTATCTATGGTTCAGTTTTGCGATGTTTTTGGTTGGTGGATTCTTGGCAATGGGAATAAGAGCCGAGTTATTTATGCCGGGTATTCAAATTCTAGAACCAGAATTGTTTAACTCCTTTACAACCTTACATGGTTTAATTATGGTGTTTGGTGCCATCATGCCTGCATTTGTAGGGTTGGCAAATTGGCAAGTACCGATGATGATTGGTGCTCCGGATATGGCTTTTGCTCGTATGAATAACTGGAGTTTCTGGATTCTACCTGTAGCGGCTTCTTTGTTGGTCAGCTCATTCTTTGTTCCTGGAGGTGCAGCTGCCGGTGGTTGGACATTTTATCCACCGTTATCAACTCAAGGTGGTATGGGTGTTGATATGATGATTTTTGCAGTCCATTTATTGGGCGCGTCATCAATCATGGGTGCTATCAATATTATTACGACCATATTGAACATGCGTGCGCCTGGAATGACGCTGATGAAAATGCCAATGTTTGTATGGACCTGGTTAATTACAGCTTATTTACTGGTATTAGTAATGCCGGTATTAGCTGGAACGGTAACTATGTTATTGACGGATCGTAATTTTGGTACAAGTTTCTTCAATGCAGCAGGTGGCGGTGATCCTATATTATTTCAGCATATTTTCTGGTTTTTTGGTCATCCAGAAGTGTACATTATGATTCTGCCGGCATTTGGGGTTGTATCTGAAATTATTCCGACATTCTCACGTAAACCATTATTCGGATATTCTTCGATGGTTTATGCGACAGCTTCAATTGCAATTTTATCTTGTGTCGTTTGGGCTCATCACATGTTTACTGTGGGTATGCCAACAGTGGGTCAACTCTTCTTTATGTATGCCACGATGTTGATTGCTGTACCAACCGGGGTAAAGGTATTTAATTGGACTGCTACAATGTGGCGCGGATCTATGACTTTTGAAGTACCCATGTTGTTTTCAATTGGGTTTATCTTCTTGTTTGTAATCGGTGGTTTTAGCGGTGTAGTCTGCGCAATCGTGCCAATCGATATTCAAGTTCAAGAGACTTACTATGTGATCGCACATTTCCACTATGTATTAGTATCAGGCGCACTATTTGCAATTTTTGGTGCAGTCTATTACTGGCTACCTAAATGGTCTGGTCGTATGTATGATGAAAAATTGGGTAAATGGCATTTCTGGTTATGCATGTTCTTCTTCAACCTGACTTTCTTTGTACAACATTTCTTGGGATTAGCGGGTATGCCACGTAGAGTTCCAGATTATGCGTTGCAGTTTGCTGATTTCAATATGGTGTCAAGCATTGGTGGTTTTGGGTTTGGTTTAACACAGCTATTATTCCTCTATATTGTGATTAAGTGTATTCGTAGCGGAGAAAAAGCAGCTAGTAAACCGTGGGATGGTGGAACAACTTTAGAATGGACACTCCCTTCTCCTGCACCATATCATAGCTTTGAAACACCTCCAGTCATTAAGTAATAGTGTGAGGGAAGTATGGATTCACAGGGCGATAAAGCTAAAAAAATAACTTGGAAAAATGTTAAAACCGCATTTCTCCTACTAGCGATGATGATTTTGATATTTACTGTAACCGTTATTATCAAACAATAATGTATAACGTATCCAAGATTAATATAGCAATGCTGAGAAAATTACTCATTTTCTCAGTGGTTATGTTTGCTTTTGGGTATGCATTGGTACCGTTTTACGAGAAATTTTGTGAAGTGGCCGGTATCAATAATCTACTGAAACCAGATGTGGCTGATAAAGACATCAAAGTCGATACGACACGTTTGGTAATGATTCAATTAGATTCGAATGTACGTGGATTGCCTTGGCAATTTAAGGCATTGCAGCCAAATATCAAAATACACCCCGGTGAATCCATCGAGGTAATGTATGAAATTAGAAATAATTCAGATCAAGAAACAAGTGGTCAGGCAATACCGAGTTATAGTCCTCGTGTTCTTGAAAAGTATTTAAAAAAATTTGAATGTTTCTGTTTCACAAAGCAAGTACTAAAACCAGGTGAAATTAGACAAATGCCAGTTAAGTTTGTAATCGACTCGCAAATACCTGCAGATATAACGACAATGACGATTTCTTATACCTTTTTCTCACTGGGTGCAGTAAATTAAAAGATAAGTATATTAAAGGAGCGTGTAAATGCGGGAAATAGAGAAAGAGAAAGCTTCACTATGGCAGGTTGCTAAAGCAGTGTTTTGGTCGTTTGCTGGCGTACGAAAAAAAAGTGATTTGGAAAAAGATGCAGAAATGATTCAACCCTACCAAGTGGTAATAGGGGGATTAATTGGTGGATTGGTTTTTGTAGTAAGTATTTTATTAGTAGTTAAATGGATAACAAGCTAATTGATTAAAATAAATTCAGGAGGAAAATGATATGAGTCACGGAACCGGACATTATTATGTACCGTCACCATCCAAATGGCCCATTGTAGGGTCATCAGCACTATTATTTCTAGCATTTGGTGCTGCACTTACCATGAACAAGGTAGAACCAGGTTATTGGATGTTAGCAATAGGTTTTGCAATACTAACCTATTTATTATTTGGATGGTTTGGTGAGGTTGCTAGAGAAAGTGAATCGGGTAAATTTGGTGAGCAAGAAGATAAATCATTTCGTTGGGGAATGAGCTGGTTTATTTTTTCAGAAATAATGTTTTTTGCAGCTTTCTTTGGCGCACTCTATTACATGCGACAGCTTTCAGTACCTTGGCTAGCAGACATGGAACATCAGCTGATATGGCCAGGCTATACTGGAGGTTGGCCAACAGCAGGTCCGGGAATTACTGAGACATTTACCCCAATGGGTGCTTGGGGATTACCGGCAATTAATACAATGCTATTGTTGACTTCAGGCGTAACAATTACCTACGCTCATTGGGCGCTTAAGAAAAATGATCGTAGCGGTTTAAAAAAATGGATGCTCGCAACGGTAGCACTTGGTATCGCATTCTTGTGTTGTCAGATCTATGAATATGGTCATGCATATGCTGATTTAAACCTTAAATTAACGACTGGCGCTTATGGTTCTACCTTCTTCATGTTAACCGGATTTCATGGTTTTCATGTGACAGTTGGTACCATTATGTTAATAGTTATTTATTTCAGATGCGCAGCAGGCCATTTTAAGCCAGAACATCATTTTGGATTTGAAGGTGTTGCGTGGTATTGGCACTTTGTTGACGTTGTTTGGTTAGGTTTATTTATATTTGTCTATTTGCTATAAATAATAATCGTTGTAAAGAAAAATAATAAATCATACTGATAGATATTTTCTATCAGTATGATCTCTCTGCAAGAAAAAAAATAATAATTATAAGTAGAAGCCTAAAGTTGATTGATGAATGATTATCAAAGAATATCAATTCAAACCAAGATGGTGGATACTCGTTTTATCAGTAGCGTTAATTATTGTTTTTACGCGACTAGGTTTGTGGCAACTATCTCGTGCAGATGAAAAAGATTCGAAACAGCAATTATTAGATCAATTAGCACATGAAGCTGTTTTAACGCTCCCTTCTTCACGCATTGAATTGAGTGATCTATTATTTCGAAATGTAGAAGTAAAAGGTCAATTTATCGCAAGCCAAACAATATTCCTGGATAACAAAATTTATCGAGGAGCAATTGGCTATCACGTGTTAACACCAATGCGAATTGAAAATAGTGGCATGCACGTGTTAATTAATCGTGGCTGGGTAGCACTTGGTAAAAATAGATCTACTTTACCAGAAATTTTTACGCCAACGGATATAGTTACTATTTCTGGCATTGTTCTTTCTCCTACTATAAGGACGATGAAAATTTCGGATGAAATTTCTATAGGTAAGGTTTGGATAGCGCTTGATTTTGAAAAATATCAAGCTGTCAGTAGATTAGAATTACAGCCTGTTTTGCTCGTACAGCTAGATAATTCAGTTAATGATGGATTGAAACGTGAACTAGAGCGACAGGATTTAGGCGCTTCTAAAAATATGAGCTACGCGTTCCAATGGTTCTTTTTAGCAATTACCGTTCTTATTTTATTATTAGCATTAAATGTCAAACGAAGTAGCCCGCAGCAATAGGATAAAATTTATAGCATTAATATTGCTTATGCTATCTCCCGTAGTGGCATCAGTGATTTTGCATAATGTTAAATTTCGGCCAGAGAGCACTGTTAATTATGGAGAGCTGTTAGAAGTTAAGGCTATACGTGGACAAGCTCATAATATTGAAAATAATACGATATTTCGAGAAAGACAATTACATGGAAAATGGTCATTTGTTATGATTGATTCTGGTGACTGTGATGAGTATTGTCAGAAGAAGTTGTATCAAATGCGTCAAGTACGTTTGGCCCAAAATACTGAAAAAGATAGAATAAATAGAATTTGGATTATTGATAATCAAAAAATACCGAGTCAGGAATTAAAAAAGGAATTTGAAGGAACGGCGCTATTAACTGTTGATGATGGTGAGTTTATAGATCAATTTCCAGCTAATTTTTCAAATAAAGATCATATTTATATCATTGATCCTATGGGAAATTTAATGATGCGTTACCCTCGGGATGCGAACCCATCAAAGATGGTAAATGATATCAAGCTGTTATTGAAACTATCTCATTTAGAGCATAAATAAATTGAATTGTATTTTAGGAGGGTAATTTAAGATATGAGTGTTAATACAAGTATAAGCCAATCGGTTACAGAAAGACTTCAGCAATTTTATCGATTAACAAAACCTCGTGTTGTTTCATTGATTGTTTTCACTGCTGTGATTGGGATGTTTCTAGCGGTTCCTGGCGCAGTGCCACTTGATACTTTAGTGCTTGGAACGATTGGAATTGCTTTCGTTGCTGGAGCTGCAGCTGCTTTAAATTGTTTAGTTGAGCAGAAGTTTGATGCGGTCATGGCTAGAACAAAAGGGAGGCCTCTTCCACAAGGAAAAGTAAGTGTACCTGAGACTTTATTTTTTCTTGGATTAATTGGTGGGTTAGGGCTATTTATTTTACATCAATGGATAAACCCACTGACGATGTGGCTAACATTAGGTACATTTGTTGGCTATGCAATAATTTATACGGTTATCCTGAAACCTCTGACGCCTCAAAATATTGTAATTGGTGGCGCTTCTGGTGCCATGCCTCCTGTTTTAGGATGGGCTGCTGTAACAGGCGAAGTAACGGCAGATGCTTTATTGTTATTTTTAATTATTTTTGCATGGACTCCTCCCCATTTCTGGGCGTTAGCGTTGTACCGTAAAACGGAATATGCGCAGATTGGTATGCCTATGCTTCCAGTAACACATGGTGATAAATTTACTCGTCTTCATGTTTTACTTTATACCTTAATTCTATGTGTTGTAACGATACTGCCTTATGTTTCGCAGATGAGTGGGTTGATCTATTTGCTTAGTACGATAGTATTAGATGCGGTATTTCTTTATTATGCTATAAAGATTTATTTAAATTACAGCGATCAGCTCGCTCGCTCAGCATTTAGATATTCAATTCTATATTTGGCTTTATTGTTTACGGCATTGCTCGTTGATCATTATTTTTATATTTAATACTGAAAGATAAGCAGGCAATTAACACAAGAAAACCTCACATAAGAGATAATTCTTATGTGAGGTTTTTTTTAATTGTAATATTTATGCAGTGAAAAGCTGAACTCAATCATCAGCTTATTAAAGAAAAATTTTCCCAGGATTTAGTATGTGATTAGGATCAAATAGATTTTTGATACTTTTCATGATTGCTAACGTGGGGTCGTCAATCTCTTTATATATAAACGCTCGCTTTTCTCTGCCAATGCCATGTTCGCCCGATAATGTTCCTTTAAGAGCAATCACTAAATCAAATATCTCATCCAGACAAGCCTCTGCACGTGAATTTTCATCTGATTTATTGGGATCGATAAGTAGATTAACATGGATATTACCATTGCCTGCATGCCCAAAATTAACATTTGCTATTTGAAATTTAGTACAGATTTTATCTAAATCATCTAGAAATTTAGGTAGAGAATTTACTGGAACCACAACATCTTCATTAATTTTCTTAGGCGCGATCTCTCTTAGGAGAGGTGATAACGCTTTCCGAGCTTTCCATAAATCATGGGGATTAGTGCTGTGCTCAATAGATAATATTCCATCGATATTACAGCTAGACTTTATGGTCGCTATTGTTTCAGGTAATTCATTTTCTGAACCATCTACTTCAATGATCAACATTGTATTGGCTTTGGTTGGTATAAGTTCAGAAAATCGATTCCGAATAAGATTTAACGAGTGCTTATCTAAAAATTCAAGTGCACTAGGTCCTTGAGGTAAACTCATAATAGCCACAATGGCCTTAGCACAACTGTTTGTATCTTGAAAATAAGCAACTAATCCACTCTGATGCTTGGGTAGTGGCGTTAATTTCAGTGTGGCTTCAGTAATAACAGCTAATGTCCCTTCTGAACCGATCAACAATCGAGTCAAGTCATAGCCAACCACCCCTTTTGTGGTGTAACACCCTGTTTTCAAGATGCTTCCAGTAGCAGTTACAGCTTTTATCCCTAAAACATGATCACGTGTCGTTCCATATTTAACAGCATGAGGACCACCAGCGCTTGTTGCTAGATTTCCTCCTATACTCGAAAAATTGGCACTTGATGGGTCGGGTGGCCAGAAAAAACCATAAGGTTTTACTGCATCTTGGATCTCCTGATTTAATACGCCTGGTTCTGAAACGATGACACGGTTTCCTGGGTCTATACTAAGTATTTTTACCATTCGCTCAAGTGATAACACAATCCCCCCTTGATCGGGAGTGCTACCACCCGCAGTTCCAGTACCTCTTCCTCTTGGTGTAATTGGTATTTTGTATCGATTACATAATGATACGACTGTAGCTACCTCATCAGTCGAAACTGGGAAAACAACGGCCTCGGGAGGAAAAATTTTCCGGCTATTGTCATACCCATAAGTGTAACAATCTACAGGATCAGTATGGAAACGTTCCGAGGGAATAATTTTTTGGATTTGCGCAACTAACTCAGATGACAGCACTGAATAAACGAACCAGGAATAAACTAGTAATACTAATTTAGGTATTCAAACACTTTTACAACGCGAGTTACGCCCGATGTTGTACTGGCAATTTGTGAAGCATCTTCACCTTCTTCTCGCGTTACCAATCCAAGGAGATAGACCACACTATTTTCTGTCACCACTTTTACATAGTTAGCCCGGAATTTTCTTTCATTAACAAAACGACCTTTTACTTTAGAAGTAATGATTGAATCATTAGTTCGAGAAGAAAGCGCACTATTCTCTGCGATAGTGACTTCATTGAAAACCTTGCGAACATTATCAATACTCAGTGCGAGTTTTTCAATCTCACTTTTTGTTGTTTCGTTTGGGACTTCCCCAGTGAGGAGCACATTTCGATTGAAACTCGTCACATTAATATGAACAATTCCACCAAGCTGCTGAGTAATTCTTCGGCTCGTCTTTAATTCGATAGACTCATCTTCAATAAAAATACCTGTACTTCGGCGATCCTCACTCATCAAAGCGCCTGTACCAGCACCCACACCAATACCTGTCGCTACAAGGGGTACACAGCTAGAGAGCGATAAAGTGCAAAGCAGAATAAGCGTAAGAGGGGTTAATAAGCTAATTTTCATGAAATTCATAAAGTTATCTTTGCAGACCATCAATTTCTGGCATTCATTCAGGCGATATAACAACCTAAATCATTATCTCCTGCTAGAACGTTAGCATCAAGCTAAATGATTTGAGTTAGTTATTAATTATAAGCTGGTATCGGCTCAAACTTCCAGATTATTCTGGAGGTATATTTGAAAAGTAGTCCCCCGCAGATGCCGTTAGACCGAGATCTTGAACCTTTGAGTCCAAGGCGGCTACGAACAGTTTGCATCAGGTTCATCTAAAAAGACGATCACAACAGCATTAATCGAGCTCGCAGCCAAATTTCAAGAATTGGTTCAAAGAATATGAGCCCTCACGAACACCGCAGGGAAAATCATTAAAAGCACAAACTAACAACATTGGCAATAACTGATGATGCACTTACATAGTTTTACGTAGTAACTTCAAGAAGCTAATTCATTAGACTGCTTACTGAAATGATTCTACGCTTTAATTTATCTATGTCAAAAGTTTTAAGTTAGGTGCATGCGAATAACATTTATATGTATTAGTTGTATTAGTTCAGATCGGAACTAATACACGTTACCTCCATTTATGTTTGATTTTAAATTTCAACACCCATATCAAACTCGGTAACGCTCTCGATTTCAAGCCCTTTGTACGATTAGATCTGAACTAATACATATTAGACTGAGTGTCCCAGCAATTGCCCTTCCGGCTCATGCTTTGTTGAATGCCATGCTGCTTTAGTAATTGTCGATGGCTTTCCGAGGCGTATTGGCTACCTCGATCGGTATGCCATAACAAACCTTTGCCGGGCCTACGTTTCCCAATAGCCATCTGGAGCGCATCGTTGACTA